>Ga0065704_10070399_pt1 | contig 26720 bp, 23 predicted proteins | sample SwiRhicommuniRL2_FD_59091 | JGI IMG/M metagenome (GOLD analysis project Ga0065704, IMG submission 59091) | Switchgrass rhizosphere bacterial communities from Rose Lake, Michigan, USA - RL2 v2 (version 2) | ecosystem: Host-associated > Plants > Roots > Rhizosphere > Soil | place: East Lansing, MI | reverse complement strand
ACGTCCATCCTGAACGCCCGCTCTTCCTTCAGCCAGCCATAGTCCACTGCACCTGCCATCTCGTCTGCCACGTTCTTCTCTCCAAATCTTCCCTCTTGGACCAGCATTGCCTTCCGGATTCAGGCCCTCCAGCGCCTTTGCCTCACACCCCTCATCGCTTGGTTCAGACATTCATCGGCAGCTGATATAGCTATCTCTATTCATCGCGTCCAGTCACGGCGGCACCGGCAAAACTGTCAATCTGAAGGTCTTGGACATTCCGGCGGGGGAAAAGGCGCAGTGGATCGCAAGTCGGCGGGAAAAGAGGTCACTTTTTTCTTGATCGTGCCGCCGATGCGCGACATGGCATGCAGCACAAGAAAGGTGGAGCGTAGTGGAAAAGCTGACCCTGGAGAACCGAGGCGCGACCATCGTCGGCGATGTGCTGCCCCGTGCCGGTGCCCCGCTGATCATCTTTTCGCACGGCGGCGGGCAAACGCGTCACAGCTGGCGCGGCGCGGCTGAATTGCTCTGGGCCAAGGGCTTCGAGACCATTTCGCTGGACTTGCGTGGCCATGGCGAAAGCAGTTGGCCCGATGAAGACCATTACGGGCTGGACCTGTTTGCCGATGACCTGGTGCAGACCGCGCGCCGCCATGGCGCGGGACGGCCGGTTGCCCTGGTCGGCGCTTCTTTCGGCGGGATGATGTCACTGCTCGCGGGCGCCGTGCCCGACTCACCGGTCTGCGCGGTCACGATGGTCGATGTGGTGCCGCGCGTAGAACCAAAAGGAGCCTCGCGCATTCGCGGGTTCATGCTGGCCCATGCCGACGGCTTTGCATCGCTGGAGCAGGCGGCGGTCGCCATTGCCGAATACAAGGGCCAGCCGGTTCCCGAAAGCACGGCGGGGCTGGAGAAGAATCTGCGCCAGCGCGACGATGGCCGCTATTACTGGCATTGGGACCCCAAATTCCTGACCAGCATTCCACGCGGCGCACAGCGTATCGATGACCTGGAACGTGCTGCGGCCGCTTTCACCAAGCCTCTGTTGCTGGTTCATGGCCTGCAAAGCGACATTGTCGGCAAGGCGGGCGTGGACGCGTTGCGGGCGCTGGCGCCGCAACTGGAATATGTCGATGTGGCCAATGCCGGCCACATGGTCGTGAATGATCGGAACGACGCCTTCATCGAGGCGATCTCTGCCTTCATGTCGCGCCATTTCGATCTTGCTGCTGGAGATGTGGGATGAGTGAGACGGCTGGCGCACCCTGGTTCGAGGCGGCAGCGGGCGAGCGTCTCGGGCAATGGCTGGCCCCCCGTTTCTCCGATGTCGGCGGCGATCGGGCAACGCTGGTCTCGCTGGCGGGGGGAACGAGCGGATCGGTCATGCTGGTCACCGCTGGCGCCTGGAAAGCGGTGCTGCGCACGGTTGCCTGGCCGGCGCGGCCCGACAGCCTCAATGCGCTGCAACGGGAAGCGCGCGTCCTGGAAGCGCTCAAGGGCTCGGATGTGCCGCACCCCGCCTTCCTTGGCTATTGCGACGATGAAAACGTCATCGGTGCGCCTTTCTGCCTCACCGCCTTCGTCGATGGCTGGATGGGATCGGGCAACCCTCCTGCAGATCGGGGCTGGACAGAGGAAGAGCGGCACAAGACCGCCTATGCGATGGTCGAGGGGCTTGCCGCCCTGGCAAAGGTCGACGTTGCGGCAGTGGGCTTGACCGACTTTGGCAAGCCGGACAATTTCCTCGAACGCCAGGTGGACCGCTGGCAGGCGCAGATGGAACGGCATCGCGCGCATCCAGAGTACGGCGACCGGCAATTGCCGGGATGGGACGAACTGGCGCAATGGCTGCACGACAACCGGCCCGAGACACAGCGGGTCACCATTATCCATGGCGACCTGAGCTTTTCCAACGTGATGTTCGCCAACGACCTGCCACCGCGCCTTGCCGCGATGATCGACTGGGAAATCGCCACGATCGGCGATCCGCTGCTCGATCTTGGCCGGGCGCTTTATCCCTTCCCGTCGGAAAGCGGCGCGCCGGGCTATAGTCTCGCCGTGGATCTTTCCGCCTATCCCACCCGGGAAAGCCTTGCCCGACACTATGCCGCGCTGAGCGGGCTCAACGTGCAGGATCTGCGCTATTACATGGCGCTATCGATGTTCAAGCTCGCCGCGCTGATCGAGTTCAACCATGTCAAGAGCCTGCGCGAAGCGCCCGGCTCGATGTCCCATCGCCTGTCTGCGTTCATCCCGCGCCTCGTCCAGGGCGCGCTGGAAATCACGCGCCAGGCGTAGACCCGATATCAAGGAGAGACCGAATGATTGATTTCTCGCTCGAACCAGAGTTCGAAGAAACCCTCGAGTGGATCAGAACGTTCGTCAAGAACGAGGTCGAGCAGCTCGACGTGGTGCATGGCTACAGCACCAACGCCCCCTATGTGACGACCAACACCGGCTCGATGAAGCTGCTCAAGATGCTGCAGCAGAAAGTCCGCGACAAGGGCATCTGGGCGCCACATCTGACGCCGGAAATGGGCGGCCAGGGCTTTGGCCAGGCCAAGCTGTGCTTCATCAACGAGATTCTCGGCCGCTCGAACTGGGCGCCGCGCGTGTTCGGTGCCAATGCGCCCGACAGCGGCAATGGCGAAATCCTCGCGCATTTCGGTACGCCCGAGCAGAAGGAGCGGTTCCTCAAGCCCCTGCTCAACGGCGAGATCATCAGCTGCTATTCGATGACCGAGCCCGATGGAGGTTCCGACCCGACGAATTTCAAGACCCGCGCTGTGCGCGACGGAGACGACTGGGTCATCAATGGCTACAAGTGGTTCTCGTCCAACGCGCGCTATGCCAGCTTCCTGATCGTCCCGGTCATCACCGATCCCGATGCCGAGCCGCACAAGCGCATGACCATGTTCCTGGTCCCAGGCGACACACCAGGCATCGATTTTGTGCGCAATGTTGGCCTGTGGGGCGAAACCGGCGACATGTGCACGCACGGTTACATCCACTACAACAATGTCCGCGTGCCCAACAGCTGCGTGCTGGGCAATCCGGGCGAAGGCTTCAAGGTTGCCCAATCCCGCCTGGGCGGCGGCCGCATCCATCACGCGATGCGCACCGTCGGCCTATGCCAGAAGGCACTGGAAATGGCGTGCGAGCGCGCCGTGAGCCGCGAAGTGAAGGAAGGTCGCCTGGCCGATCTTGGCGTCGTGCGCGATCAGATTGGTGGTTGGTGGGCAGAACTGCAGCAGTTCCGCCTGCTCGTCCTGCACACCGCCTGGCTCTATGACCAGGGGCCGGCCAAGCAACGCGAAGCCTATATCCAGACCGCCGCGGTCAAGGTGAAGACCGCCGAAGTGTGCGAGAAGATCATTTGGGGCGTGGCCCACTTGCACGGCTCGTGGGGCGCATCGAATGAAACCCGCTTCGGACCGATGATCGGCGCTGCATTCCGCATGGGCATCGTTGATGGCCCGACTGAAGTCCACCGTGCCGTTCTCGGCAAGCAAATCCTCAAGCGCGTGGAGCCGGTGGAGGGCCTGCTTCCGTCCGATCACGTCCCGACGTTGCTCAAGGCCGCTTACGAAAAGTACGGCGAGTACTTTGCACAGGATCCGGTTCGCTAAGCGACCGCCATGTCTCGCCCTGCCCGGTTCCTTGAGATTTCAGGAACCTGGGCAGGAACCGGGCGCGGCACGGGATCGACGCCGTGCCCCAACTGGCAGGCGCCTTCTTGCACCAAGCTACGACAGCACGAGCAAGACCACGCCGGTCAATGTCAGGACAAACCCGCTGCAGGCGGACAATATGGTGCAACTGCAATGCGCCATTTCTGCGTTTACGCGTTCCATCGTCCTTCTCCCAAATCCGCGATCGCCACCTGTTCTGTTTTTGGCGATCGAACACTTGTTCATGCCGGCATGAACAAGTCGGCTAACTTGATGACAACGCGCAGCGGTGTGACAAGTTTCGAGAGAAAACGGCAGTACAGCAATTGTCGCCATCGGTTCGGCGCGATCATCTGCCGGTCGGCACGCCTGGGCAACCGTGGCCGCACAACGCGGCCACGGTGATCTGGTCTTCTTGGTTTCCCGTTTGGAAACCCAGCGTCATCCGACGAAGGCGCGTTCCATGACATAAGTGCCCGGATCGGCGTTCGACCCTTCGACCAGGCCGTTGGACTCAAGCAGCGCGCCCATGTCCTTGTTGAAGGCCATCGACCCGCACAGCATGAAACGCATGGAGCCGCGATCCTCGTCCACCACACCCACTTCCTGGCGAAACACCCCATCGCGGATGAGATCGGTGATCCGGCCCTTGCGATGGAATTCGCCGCGCGTGACGGTGGGATAATACGTGAAGCGATCCCGCAGCATCTCGCCGAAAATCTCGTCCTCGCGTATTTCCTCTTCCAGGAACTGGCGATAGGCGAGTTCCTCGGTCTGGCGGACCGTGTGGGTCACGATGATCTTCTCGAACTTCTCGTGCGTCTCGGGATCGCGGAGCACGGAAAGGAACGGTGCAAGCCCGGTACCGGTGCCCACCATGCACAAGGTCTTGCCCGGCAGAAGCGCGTCGAGCACCAGCGTGCCGGTCGGCTTCTTGCCCAGGAAGATGTGATCGCCCACTTGCAGGTGCTGGAGGCGCGAGGTCAGCGCCCCCTCCTCCACCTTCACGGAAAAGAATTCGAGATGTTCTTCCCAACTCGGGCTGGCAATCGAATAGGCGCGCATAAGCGGGCGGCCATTCTCGCCCAGCAGGCCGATCATGATGAACTCGCCAGAGCGGAAGCGGAAGGTGGATGGCCGCTCCACCCGGAAGCTGAACAGCCCGGCCGTCCAGTGATGGACCCAGGTTACCTTGACAAGGTGCAGGCCCTTGTCGTCGGCGGCTTGCTGCAACGTGGCGGCGTCTACGCCGTGCAATTGGTTGGTCATCGTGCCCTCGGAAGGTTGAGAACCCGGTCGGCGATGATCTCCTTCTGGATTTCGGTTGCGCCACCGGCAATGGTCAGCACCCACGACCACATGAAATCGAACGTCCATTCGTTGGAATGGCGGGTGCCGTCATAATCCAGGAATGGTTGGCCCGACAGATCGGCCACCACTTCCATGAGTTGCTTGTTGACCTGGCTCACCAGCAGCTTGACCATCGACCCTTCGGGGCCAGGCTGGCCGTTGCGATCGATGTTGGACACGTTCATGATCGCCATGGCGCGCAGGCCGAGCGCGTCGGCCTTGAGATCGGCGAGCTTGCGGGCGGTTTCCACGTCGTCGATCGCGCGCTTGCCATCGGCCGTGATCGTCCTGCGCGCCAGTTCGATCGCGCGTTCCACTTTGCCAACCATCGAAATCTGGTCGCGAAGGAAAGTGTTGCCGCGCTCGAAGGCCAGCGTCGACATGGCCACCGACCAGCCACCGCCAACCTCGCCCACGACGTTCTTGAGCGGAATGCGCACATTGTCATAGAACGTTGCGTTGATGTCGCTCTCGCCCATCATCGTGCCGATCGGTTGCACGGTGATGCCCGGCGCAGACATGTCGCAGATGATCCATGTCAGGCCCTTGTGGCGTTCCGAACCGGGTTCGGTGCGGATCAACAGTTCCTGGAATTGCGCCGTGGCAGCACCCGATGTCCACGTCTTCTGGCCATTCACCACCAGATAGTCGCCATCGATTTCACCGCGGGTCTTGAGCGCGGCAAGGTCCGATCCGGCGCCGGGCTCGGAAAAGCCCTGGCACCAGATGGTTTCGCCCTTGAGGATATTCTCAAGATAGGTGCTCTTGTGCTCTTGTGTGCCACAGGTGATGATCGTGGGGCCGGCGTGGGTCAACGCGATGGTGAAGCGCTCATAGCCGGGCGCGCGGGCGCGCTCGCATTCTTCCCACCAGATCAGCGTGCGCACGCCATTCAGGCCCAGGCCGCCATATTCCTTGGGCCAGTTCACCCCGGCCCAGCCGCCGTCATAGAGGCGGCGTTGCCATGCCTTGTCGAACGCGGCGCCGGCCTGCACGTCCGCCGGGCGTGGCTGCTTGGGGACATTGTCGGCGAGCCAGGCCCGCGCTGCCTTGCGGAACTCCAGGTCCTCAGGCGTGTAATCCAGATCCATCGGTCAGTCCTTCAGATCGTCAGCAAAGGTTCGTCGAGCAGCGTGTCGAGCAGCGCCTTGCGACCGCCGAACCAGGGCGCGAGCATCAATGCCCGCTTCATGAAATGGTGCGCCGGCAGGTCGCTCGTGATTCCGATGCCACCGTGCAGCTGGATGTTGATGTCCGCGTTTTTGGTTGCCGCGCGGTGCGCAACCACTTTGGCCGAGGAGACTTGCGCCACCACGTCATCGCGGCCGTCGCGCAAGGCGAGCGCGGCCACATAAAGCAGCGACCGGGCATGATCGCTGCGTGCCGCGCCTTCGGCAATCGGATGGCGCACGGCCTGGTAGGCGCCGATCTTGCGCCCGAATGTCTCGCGGATGCTGGCATATTCCTGCACCATCGCGACCGCGCCCTCGGCAAGGCCCGTGAGATAGGCGGCCGCCAGCAGCAGGCCATTGTGAACAGTTGCACCCGCCGGCGCACGCGCCAGAACGGGCAAGCCGGCAAGGTCGCGCCGGGCAACCGGCGTCAGGCTGTCCAGGAACGGCACTTCGACAAGGTCGCCATCGGCAATGCCAAGCAGCAGGGCTTCCTCGCCCACGATCGCCAGAACTGCCCCGGCATCCTGCACGTCATAGATGCGGGCCATGCCGCGCACGCCATCCGCATCGCAACGCAGCGGCGCTTCGGCAACGGCGAACGCGGCGCCCTTGGTGCCGGCAAGAATCGCATCGCGCAAATCGCTTTGGCCTGCCCCGTCCGCCAGCTTGGCCGCCAGGATCGCGGGGATGATCGCCGTCGGGCCGACGACGCGGCCGATCTCGCGCAGGATGAAGGCCTCTTCCACCACGGTCATGCCCACGCCGCCGCTGTCTTCGCCCAAGGCAATGCCGAACCAGCCCAGCCCTGCCATGGCCTGTCGTTGGGCGCGAGCCGTGCCTGCATCGTACCGCGCGTCGAACAGCCGCGTCAGGGGCAATTCATTGATGATGAAATCGGCAGCCATATCGATGATCTGCTGCTGGTCGTCATTCGGGATCAAATCCATTAGGCTGGTCCTGCTCCTGTCGTTCCCCGCATGCCCGCGCGCGGCAGGCGTAAGAGATACCTGCCGTCCACCATGACGGGCGAACTGGCGTCTTGCGAGAGTCACTATAGGGTGTCCAGGCTTAATTCAATAATCTCTTTTGGCTTGCCGCTTGACGCCATGGTGGTAGGACGCGGGAATGCAGAGTGCACGAAAGTGCAGGAAACAGGAGATCGCGATGTCCGAAACCCCGCCCTTGCTCGTCGAACGCCACGGATATGTGCTCAAGCTGACGCTGAACCGCCCTGATCGCCTGAATGCGCTCAATCGGCCGATGCAATATGCACTCGAAGAGCAGTACGCCCTGGCGCAGGCGGATGCGGGCGTGCGGGTGATCGTCATCACCGGCGCAGGGCGTGCGTTCTGTTCGGGGGCGGACGTGGGCGGCCTCAAGCAGGCGGCCGAGACCACGAACGATCCCGCCAAGGTCGTCGTGCCCAAATTCACCAACCGGATGGCCGGCATCTGGAAACCGGTGATCGTGGCGGTCAACGGAACATGTGCCGGTGCGGGCCTGCACTTCGTGGCCGACGGGGACATCGTGATCGCGTCCGAAACCTCGAGCTTCGTGGATTCTCACGTAAATGTCGGACAGGTGACGGCGCTGGAGCCGATCGGTCTTTTGCGCAAGATGAGCGCCAGTGCGGTGCTGCGCATGGTGATCCTGGGCAAGGCAGAGCGCCTGAACGCCCAGGCGGCGCTCACTGCCGGTCTCGTTTCCGAAGTGCTGCCCCCCGATCAGCTGATGGACCGCGCCATGGCATTGGCAGAGATTGTTGCCGGCGTATCGCCCGCTGCGGTCGAAGGTTCGCTCAAGGCGGTGTGGGAATCCTATGAGCGGCCGCTTGCGGAAGCCTATGCCAACGGGTTCGACATTCTCATCCGGCATCGCAGCCATCCCGACGCGATCGAGGGGCCGGCTGCCTTCCTGGAAAAGCGCGAGCCGCGCTGGACGGTGATGGGTGAGCAGGAAGAAGCCTGATTCCTTTAGATCTTTCGTTCGATGACCAGATGCCGGAGCGCCATTTCTTTGCGCCTGGAACGAACGGGAATTTTGCGCCGCAGCGAATGCTTTACCCTCGCAAGATCCCCCCTTCCCGTTTCGGCGACGATCGATTTGCCGCGCCTGCGATGCGCTGCTTGACGTGCCGGAACGTCGCCCGTTAAAATCGGCGATTAGAGGAGCGCATATGGTTTCGATTTCTTCCGCCGTCCGGCGGGTTGCCCAGCAGATTCGCGGAGACATTCTCGCCGCGCCGCCCGAGCAGATGCTGGGGTCTGAGGATGATCTGCTGGCACGATACCAGGTCAGCCGGCCCACCTTGCGCCAGGCGGCCTCGCTGCTGGCGCAAGAACAATTGCTTAAGGTAAAGCGCGGTGTGGGCGGCGGGTATTTCTCGCGGCGGCCCGATACGACTGGCGTTGCCCACTCGGCAGCGGTGTACCTGATGGCCCATTCGACCACGATGCGCGAAGTGCTCGAAGCCGTCAGCCCGATCAAGGCCGAACTGGCAATCCTGGCCAGCCGCAACCGCGATCCCGAACTCCTCGATGCATTGCGCGAATTTGCCGAGCAGGACATCCCGGACGGCGGCAATCTATACAAGGGTTTCCTGCGATCCGAACGCGCGTTCAGCCAGTTGCTCTCGCTCATGGCCGGAAACAAGGTGCTCTCGCTGTTTCTCGACACGCTCTATGATTTTTGCTCGGAAATCCCGCCCGAGCAGGACGTCTATCGCAATCACCCTGCGCGCATCCGCAAGTATTGGATGGCCCGGGCCGAAATGATCCGTGCCATCCTGGCCGGTGACGAGGAAATCGCCGCCGTGTTCGCCAAGCGTTGCGCCGAAATGGTCACGCGCTGGACCCCGGTCGAGTCCATCAGCGGGGGCGCCGTGCCGATTTTCCGCGGCGTGCTCGCGCCGTCGGAATTGGCGGACGGCCAGGCCCAGGCCAGCTGACACCAGGCCAGCGCCGACAGTATTCGCCGGCGGGCGCAGCACATGCTCCCGCCGGCCCATGTCTTTTACTACGAGCGCCGGGTTTACACCGGCGCGAAGCGGCCTTCCATCACCAGCTGGCCATTGGTCAGCCGGCGCACCACCATGTTGTCCATCCCCTTGTGACCCTTGTGATCATAGGGGCCAAAGGACAACGAGGTGCGGTTGCCGCCCATGGCGGCCGGGACCATGCGCACCATCTCCAGCCCGGCCAGCAGGCCTTCGGGAGTCATGATCGGTGCATTGACCACGCCTTCCAGCAAGGCGACGATGCCATCGCGATAGACCGCGATCAATTCGGGCGCCGCCTCTGCCATCATCGGATGCAGGGCCGTGATCTCTTCCCGAAAGGCGGCCAGCGTCTCGTTGTCGTCGTCCCACATGCCGGTACCCACCCAGCCATCAAGGAATTCGTGGGTATAGGGATAGAACGCCTGGTGGAATGCGCCGTTCATGATCCGCGGAACGTCCCAGCCCGCAGCATGGACGAGCTTGCCCCAGTTGATCTGGCTGGCCCCGGTACCGAAGCATACGATGGCATCGGGATTCCTGGCGCGATGATCGTAGAGAATCTCGCGCATTTCGGCGATGGCGGCCTCGTCGTTCACTTCCGAATAGCAGCTGTCGCCGATGATCTTGATGCCCATGCGCTTGGCTGCAAGACGAAACCATTGCGCATACATCTTGCAATGGGCGGCATTGTCATACGTCAGCGTGACGCGCTTGTGACCATTCTGCTGCAGCCAGCTGGCAACGGTATAGCCGTCTTCGGGCAAGCTGCCCCAGCCGATGTTGAACACATGTTCGGAGATGTGGGTGTGCACCGCGCCCAGCGTCATGATCGGCACCTTGCGCTGCTCTGCATGGCGGGTGATCGCCAGGTTGCTGTCGCTGTGGTTCGGGCCGATGACCGCGAGCACGCCTTCGTCGCACAAGTCATGGTAAGCGCGCATGACGTCGTCGATATAGCCAGACGGTGGCCCGAATGGGGTCCGCACGACGAATTCCACGGGCTTGTGCAGCCGGCCGGTCTCGAAATACTGGCGGGCCAGATGCTCGTAGATGGGATAGGCGAATTTCGCGATCCGGTCAGGCATGTCCATGAGCACGCCAAGCCGGATGGGCTTGCTGCCGCTGAAATAGGCGTCTTTCGTGCTCATCGGTGCACGCTCTCCGTTGACGGGGGTTGGCGCGCGGTGGCGCCCTCCGCTCTATAATAGAGACGGAACGGCGCTGCCGTTCCGTCCAAGGTTGGGATGATGTCAAGGAACCTGACGCGTGTCAGGCGTCTTCCTTCTTGCGCGAGAAGGCGAGCTGTTCCTTGATATCGCGCATGCGCACCGGGCCCTCGTTGTGCACGCTGGCTACTTCGCCACCCTTGCCGGCCATGTAGCTGGTGTCGACGCCCTTGGCCTTTGCGCGGGCGCGCAGGGCCGCAACCGTCGCATCCTTGGGATCGATGATCTTGAAGGGATCGAAGCTGTACTGGCGCATGGCATTGAGGTGGGTGATCTTGTTGATCTCCTCTGCGGGGATCATGCCGATCTCCTTCCACAGCTGCTCGGGCGCATAGGGCCACAGGCAGTCGGCGTGCGGATAGTCGCACTCGTAGGTGATGTTGTCGATGCCGATGTCGTGACGCAGCTTGATGCCGGTACGGTCGGAAATGAAGCAGGTGTAGACGTGTTCCTTGAACACTTCGCTCGGCAGCTTGCCGCCGAAGTCCTGGCGGGTCCAGGCGCCATGCTGCTGGCGCACCATGTCCATGCGTTCCATGCAGTGCGGCACCCAGCCGATGCTGCCCTCGGACAGGGCAAAGCGGATGTCCGGGAACTGGCGCAGGATGTGCGAATAGGTGAGGTCAGACGCGGTCACATAGAGGCTGACCTGCATGTTGGTGATATAGGCGTCGATCGGCGTGTCATCCGACGGCGCCGCAGCCGATGCATCGGAAATGTGCAGGCAGATCACGACGTTGTTTTCGCTGCATGCCTTCCACAGCGGGTGCCAGTATTCCGAATGCAGGCTCGGCAGGCCCGTCAGCGTCGGATTGGGCGGGAAGCTGACCGCATGGCAGCCCTTGGCGGCGCAGCGGCGGATTTCGTTCGCCGCTTCGATCGGGTCCCAGGTCGGCACGATGCAGCAGGGAATGAAGCGTTCCGGATAGGCGCCGCACCATTCGTCGATGTGCCAGTCGTTCCAGGCGCGAACGATGGCCGTCGCAAGTTCCTTGTCGGCCATCGGCTCAAGGTTCTGCCCGGCCATGCCCACGAACGACGGAAAGTTCAGCGAACCCAGGATGCCGTTGACGTTCATGTCATCGATGCGCGCGTGCACGTCGTAGCAGCCCTTGCGCAGCTGATCGAGCGAGGTGGGCTCCATGCCCAGTTCCTCGGGACGGCGGCCGACGACGGCGTTGAGGCCGAAGCTGCGGATGACGCGATCTTCGATCTTCCAGGCGTCCGCACCCTCTTCGGTCTTGATCATGTGCGGGAAGCGGCCCTTGAACTTGGCGGGCGTGTGGTTGTCGAAGATCGTCGGTGGCTCCACGAAGTGGTCGTCCACGCTGACGAGAATCATGTCTTCCATTTTCATGTTTCGGCCTTTCCTCATCTCACTTCTGCCGTCACACCTAATCCCCTATTTCCTGTATATCAATAGGCGAGAGCAGTGATCGGCGATCTACGTTCACAGAACAAAAAGGCGGTGAAGTCCGGGGCTACGCGGCTGCGCCGCCAGGCGGGCTGGCAATGAATCTACATCTTTTAGCAACGCAGGCACTTGCGCCGGCGTTTCGGATCGCATCGCGGCTTGGCGCGGTTTGGTGGGCAACGGTATCAAGAGCCGAGCATGCAGACGCCGCCATCGAGCGAGATCGTCTGCCCGGTCATATAGTCGGCTCCATCCGATGCGAGGAGCGTGAGCATCGGGCCGAGCGTATCGGGCCCGCGCAGGCCTCCCGGCAGGCGCTGCTGGCTGCCGATGCTCTTCTCGAAGGCTGCCCGCTGGTCCTCGGGCAGGGCGGCGCGCACGCGATCGACGATCGGCGTGTAGATCATCGGCGCAATCGCGTTGACGCGGATGTTATACTGCGCCCAGTCCATCGCCACCGCGCGCGTCCAGGCGGCAACGGCACCCTTGGTTGCACAGTAATGCGCGCGCTGCGTCTGGCCGCGAACACCGGAGATGGACGAGAAGTTGATGATCGAACCGCCCTTCTCCTTCATGGCCTGGAAGGCGGCCTGGTTGGTGAACATGGTGCCCAGCACGTTGATCTCGAAGATGCGGCGCATGTCTGCCTCGCCGATGTCTTCGGCCGGCAGGCGGCCGGTGATGCCGGCGGGATTGCAGAGCGCGTCAAGGCCGCCGAGGAACGCCAGCGCCTGGGCAAAGCAGGTATCGACCTGTTCCTTGCTGCTGACGTCGCAGGCCAGCGCCAGGAAGCGATCGGCCGGGCGTTCGCCGTCCTTCGGTCCGGGCTGGATATCGAGCGACACCACTTTCGCGCCTGCTGCCAGAAAGGCATCGACCGCCGCTTCTCCTGCTCCGCTTGCGCCACCGGCAACGATGGTGCGGCGCCCTTCCAGATTGACCAGATTCATGATGTCTCCCTCACGGCACGAACGGCGCCGCGCTTGTTGTGTCGAACTGCCAGCGGGTTTCATGCCGACGATGGGCGATGCGCCATGCGCCTGCCTGGCGCACCATCCGGTCTTGGTAGCGCAGGCCGCGCACCATGAGCCTGGCACCCGGTTCGTGGCCCGTCACCAGATAGGCAACGGCCATTGTATCTGCCTGCGCGCCTTGTTCCCCGAATGATATGCTCACGTTGGCGCAGACATGGGTGGAGGCAGCAACCTGGCCGCTGGCCAGGCGGGCAGCGATGCTGTCTCCGCCGCCCATGTCGAGCGTGCCGCCCGTGCTTTCATAGCGCGCATCATCGGTGAAGCAGCTGCGCAGCAGGCGCTTGTCCACTCGGTCGATGGCCGCAAAATAGCGCTCCACAAGCTCGCGGATCGCTATTCTGTCTTCAGCGTCAGTCATTTATCCCCTCGCCCCGGATAGCGAGAAGATGGTTGTAATAGGTCTTTTCGAAGTGGCTGATCGTCACTTCCTGATGCGGATTGGGGCGAACGCCCTTGAAGCCGCTGGACTTCACGCCCTGCTGCACCGCCTTGATGTTGTCGAAATCCTGCTCGAGGAAGAAGTTCGCGCCCTTGAAGCTTTCCATCGTCGGGAAAAATTCCGGTTCGAACGTGGAGGGCGCGTCAGGGGCCGAGCGCTCCAGCCAGAACACGTCGAAGATGGCCGAGTCCGGATTGTCTCCGTTCGGGCGGGCGCGATAGCCCTGGCAACCGTCGATGGTGGGCAGGATGATCGTGTTGGGAAAGATGTTCCAGGCCGTCCCGGCCCGCAGCAGATCATCCATCGTGATGGCGGCCGGATAAGTGGCTCCGTCGGCCTCCATCGCCTCGCGGTGGAAGCGGATGAACGCCTCGCCCACTTCGGCCGCGCTCGCGTCTTCGGGCAGATCGGTCAACAGGCGGTTGGCTGCCGCCAGCGCATGCCGGCCTTGCAAGGCGCCAAGCGTGCGATTCATTTCCTCGATATAGACAAAGCGTGCCTTGCGATAATCGACCGGCGGCGCGCCAGGCTTGGCCGGCTCGGGCGCGGCGAAGGGATAATAGAACATCGAGTGGCGCCCGAAGCCCTTGGAACCCGGCGTCCGCACCCCGAATTTCAGCGCCTGGGGGTGCGTCATTTCGACGTGATAGCTTTCGAGGAATGCCTCCAGCACGGTTTTCCAGTTGCAGTCGACCACCAGCGTCTTGAACCAGGCAAGGCGGGTGTTGCCATAGTCGAACTTGGCAAACACGTCGGGCAGCGGATCGAGATACTCGATCAGCGGTGCCGCGTCTGGATCGAGCGTCACGAAAACCCATCCGCTCCAGGTTTCCAGGCGGACCGGGATCAGGTTGACGTCCTCGTCGGGCAGGCCGCCGGTCGCGTCCCAGTTTTCGCGGTTGAGCAGTTTCTTGATCTGCCCTTCATTGTTCCAGCGCCAGCCGTGGAAACGGCAGACAATGGCGTCCCCGGTCTGGCCGCAGCCATCCTTCAGCCGCCGGCCCCGGTGGGGGCAGACATTGTGGAATGCCCGCAGCAGGCCATCGCTGGAACGCAGCAGCAGGATCGATTCATCGGCGATGTCGAACACATAATATTGCCCAACCTCGCCAAGCTGTTCCTCGCGACAGGCCATGAGCCAGCTGTGCGGCCACAGCATCTCTTTTTCGCGCGTGACGAATTCGGGCCGGTAATAGGCGTCCTTCGGCACGAAATCGGGGCGGAACTGGCGCCTGAGTGTCGCGATATCCATAGCTAACCTCTTCCCTCCAAGTTCTTTTTCCGGTGGATTGTCACCACACCAGCGGCAATTGATCGAGCGCCAGGACCGATCCCCCCACGGCCTTGATCTGCGCATCGGGCGCGATGCGGAAATCGGGGATGCGCTTGAGCCATTCCTCGATCGCGATGGAAATGTCGCGCCGGGCCAGCTGCGCACCGACGCAGCGATGAACGCCGTAGCCGAAGCCGAAATGCGGATTGGGATTGCGCTGGGGATCAAAGCGGGCGGGATCGGGAATATCCTCCGGATCGCGCGATGCGGCCGCAAGCGAGACCGTGACCAGGTCACCCGCCTTGATCTGCACCCCGCCAAGTTCGGTATCCTGAACCGCGATGCGCTGCGGCGTCACGGGCGAGAATAGCCGCATCATTTCCTCAACATGACGCGGGATGGCCTTGCTGTCGGCCCGAAGCAGCGCCTGCAAATCCGGATTTTCCGCCAGGAAGCGGAAGATGAAGCCCAGCGAATTGACAACCGTGTCGAGGCCGGCGGAATAGAGCAGGATCGTGATCCCCACGATCTCGTCATCCGTCAACGGCCGGCCATCGATCTCGCTGCGCACGATCGTGCCGATCACGTCGTCCGAAGGCTGGGCCCGGCGGGCCTGGATCGTCTCGCGCAGATAGTCGAGGATTTCCCTCAGCGCGCCCAGGCGTTCCTGCGCCGAGGTGCCATTGAGCAGCCGATTTTCCCAATCGACGAAGCGGTCCAGCAAGTCGCGCGGCAGCCCCATCATGTCGATGAAGATGCCAGTGGGGAAATGCTTGGCGAAATCGCCGATGAACTCGCACGAACCACACGCGGCGATGGCATCGATCAGCTCGATCGCCCAGCTGCGGATTTGGGGTTCCAGCTCCACCATCCGCTTGGGGCTGAAGATCGGATTGATCAGCGTGCGATATTTGCCGTGTGCCGGTGGATCGACTTCCAGCGGGGTCAGCAACCAATGCTCGCCGATCGAAGAGGCGAAGCTGTCGTATTCCTGGCTGGAAAAGATTTCCGGCGTGCCGAACACCGTGCGCACGTCGGCGGCGCGCGTCACCACCCAGGCGCCAGGCGCCTTGCGCAGCGGATGGTGCAGGTCGGGCGAGTAGAAGATGCGCGGCCCTTCATGCAGCCGGCTTATGCGTTCCTGCGGTCGATCTGCCAGGTCGCGCCAAAAATCGAACGACCGCACCAGATGCGGCGGTACATGCGGCGGCACCGGGCCATTGCCGGGGAAAAGCGCCCGCTCTTCAGCCATCGAACTCTCTCCAATCGATTATATCTTTCCCTGTTGAACTAAATGATTTCATGCCCCGGGCGCAAGCTGCTTCGTACCGGTGCACACGCCCAGAAACGGGAATACCTGCATATATCGTCATATATCAATGTTTTATATGCACGTCCTTTTCTCCTCCGCAAAAGCGCGATAGAACGGGGCGTGGTTCGCAATTCCACATTGATGTAGATTTTTCCGCGCAGCCCGCACATTGGCAAAAAAGCCTTGGGCTAACGCGATTCACGCAGGAGAGAGCGCTTGATCGACTTCTATACCGCCTCCACCGTCAACGGCTTCAAAGTGGCCATCGCCCTGGAGGAACTGGGCTTGCCCTACACGGTGCATGACCTGAACCTGGGCGAATTGGAGCAGAAGAAGCCTGACTATCTCAAGATCAATCCCAACGGCCGCATTCCCGCCATCGTCGATCGGGAATCCGGGACGGCGATCTTCGAGTCGGGCGCTTGCCTGGTCTATCTCGCCGACAAGACCGGCAAGCTGACCGGCGCGACCCCGGAAGCACGCGGCCGTGTCAACAGCTGGGTCTTCCTGCAGACCAGCGGCGTCGGCCCGATGCAGGGCCAGGCCAATGTCTTCCTGCACTATTTCGGCGAAGACCTGCCCCGCGTCGTGGATCGCTATGTCAACGAGACGAAGCGGCTCTATAACATTTTCAACGAGCAGCTTGCGACGAACGAGTGGCTTGCCGGCGAATACAGCATTGCCGACATTGCCATGTTCCCCTGGGCGATCATCACCGATTACGCCAATGTCTCGCTGGACGACTATCCCCACGTCAAGGCATGGACCGAGCGCATGCGCGCACGGCCAGCTGTGCAGCGTGGCCTGGGCGTGCCGCCCAAGCGCGAAATCGCTGATCGCGCCGCCGCCGCGCAGGCGATTCTGCAGCGCTGAAGCAACCGGGCGCCGGCAGCCGATCTGGCCGCCGGCGCTTCCGTCAGTCTTCCTCGAACGCCGTCAGGATCGCAAGCTGCGCCTCGCGCACGAGGGGGCCATCGCCCGGATGGGTCGTAATGAAGGGCTGCTCCCGCTCCACGCCGCGCACGATGCGCTCGCCCGCCTCTTCGGGCGAAATGGAGCTTGCGCCGATAACCGCCTTGGGCACGTCCACTTTGACTGCGCCCGGACGGCTGAGTTCCGATTTTTCCCTGAGCTTGCTGGCCACGGGACCGGGGAAGACGACCGAGAGCCCGACCGGCCCTTCTGCCAGTTCCGTACGCAGCGCGTTGCAGAACCCGAGCTGGGCGAACTTGCTCGCCATGTACATCGTCTGCCCCACCATGTCGGGCGTTCGCAGCGCCGCGACAGAGCTGGTGACGACGATGCGCGACGCAGTTTCCTGGCGCCGCAACCCAGGCAGGAACGCACGCACGCTGTTGGCGCAGCCCACCAGGTTGACACCCATGATCCACTGCCAGTCCTGTGCAGTAGTTTCCACGAAAGGCTTGAGGCTGATGACACCGGCATTGGCCAAAACCAGGTCAATGCGGCCGCGCTGCGCGCGTATCGCCGACTCGGCGGCTTGGAGGGAAGCTTCATTGACAACGTCTACGTCATGGACGCAGGCTTCGGCCCCGTTGCAGCGCAATGCCTCGGCCAGGGCCTGCGCGCCGGCCACGTCACGATCGCACATATGCACCGTTGCGCCCCGCGCTGTCAGCGCGCGGCATAGGCCTGCACCGATCCCCGTGGCCGCTCCGATCACGACGGCAACTTTCCCCTTCAGTTCCATGCGCCTCTCCCGACGATTTTTGAACACGGTTGTAATTCCGGTATATCAATTATAGGTTCTTTCGCAAAATGTGGCAGGGCAAGAGGAGAAGCGGGCATATGCAGGCAAGCGGTTTCTGGACGAGGGAGCGCCTCGATGGCTGCGGGCTGATCCCGTCTTCCATGCCGCTTCTTCCCAATCCGCACGGACCCCGCGATGTCGCCGGTGTCCTCGATGCGGCCCTGGCGAAAACCCCCGATGCGCCGGCATTGATCGACCGTTTCGGGCAACTGAGCTATGCCGATCTGGACGCAGCAGCCAACGCGCTGGCGGCCGCCTTCGTGGAACGTGGCATTGGCGAAGGCGAACGGATCGCGGGCTGCGCCACCAATCACAACGAACTGGTCATCGCTTTCCTGGCCAGCCAGCGGATCGGTGCGGTCTGGGTCGGCATCAACCGGGCCTTGGCGCTGCCGGAAATGAAGTATGTGATTGAGGACAGCGGCGCTGCGCTGTTCCTCTGCCCAGCCGTCACCGCAGCGGCCGCGCGCGGCTGGATCGGCGAGGGCCTGCGCCATGTCATGTCGCTCGATCCGGGCGATCCGGGCAGCGATCTTGCCCGTGCGATCGAACAGCACCGCGGCGCACCGCGCCCGGCCGTGACCATCGATCCCTGGGCGCCGGCGGGCATCGCCTATACCAGCGGCACGACCGGCTTTCCCAAGGGCGTGGTCCACAGCCAGCACAACATGATGGTCACCGCCACCATTTCCGTCGAATACAGCGGCGATGGCGTGCCCGAAACGGTACGTGGCACGGCCCTGCCCCTCACCATCCTCAACTGCATGATCCTCGGGCCGCTCGCCGCGCTTTCCACCGGCGCCCCGCATGTCAACCTGGACCGCATCGATGCGCTCGGCGTTGCCGAATGGATCGGGGCCGAGCGGATCGCGAACATCTCACTGGTGCCTACGCTGATCCAGGACCTGCTGACCAACCCTGACATCGACCAGGAGCAACTCTCGTCGCTGCGCTGGCTGGTGGTTGGCGGGTCAGCCGTGCCCCAGGCGCTGCCGCAACTCTATCGCCAGCGTTTCGGCCGGCGAATGACGGTGGGCTATGGCTTGACCGAAGGCCCCAACGGCGTTGCCAAGACTCACGAAGGAAGCCCGGAAGGCAACGGCGTTATCGGCCGCCCACTGCCACACCTTCACCTTGCGATCCTGGATGAAGCCGGAAACGAGGTGCCGCACGGCGAAACCGGGGAAATCGCGATTCGCGCAATCGACCACGGCCCCTGGGCCGGCGTCTACAAGCCAACGCTGGGCTACTGGAACCGGCCGGAGGCGACGGCGAAGCTGTTGCGTGGCGGTTGGGTCTGCACCGGAGACGTGGGCATGCGCGACGCCAGCGGCGAATTCTTCATACGCGACCGCGGCTCCGATCTCATCCTGCGCGGTGGTGCCAACGTCTATCCTGCCGAAGTCGAGCGCGTCCTGCGCATGGACGCACAAGTGCGCGATTGCGCGGTGGTCGGCCGCCCGCACGCGCGCCTCGGGCAGAGCGTTGCAGCCTTCATCGAAGTGGAGGGGCTTTCCGCCCTCGAAGAGCAGATGCTGCTCGATCGGCTGCGCGAGCTGTGTGCCACCAACCTTGCAGCATACAAGGCGCCCAAGGACTGGGTCGTGCTTCCCGCCATGCCGCGCAACGCCATGGGCAAGATCGTCAAGACGCAGCTTGTGGCCATGGTGGCACAAACGGCCTGAGGACAATGGCAAATTGACGATGAGGCACTCACAAGACTAGACTGAGCGTCAAGCGAACGACTCAAGAAAGTCGGCGAAACATGGAGACGAGGATGCCCACCGCCATTGAAATGGTTCGCCAGGAAGGCGCCCCCATCGTCGATTTCGATCACCACAGTTCCGACTACGCCCGGCGATTCAGCGAAATTTCGCGCGACATGCTCGACAAGACGCCGGTCGCCTGGACGCAGGCCTATGGCGGCTTCTGGATTCTGTCCCGGTATGAAGACGTCCGCTTCGTCCTGGAAAACTGGAAGCTGTTCTCGTCGGAGAATCGCATGGCCGAAGGCGATTATTCCCGGCGCGGCGGCATCATTCCGCCGCCGGGAATCTCGCTGCCGCTCAACGAAAGCGATCCACCCAACCATACGCGGTTGCGCATGATCGAAGCGCCATATTTCACGCCCAAATACTTGCGCAAGTGGGCCGAAGTGACCGCGACCTATACCCGGCGGGCCATTGACGAAATCATCGAGACCGGCCGGGGCGATCTCGTGACCGACATCTGCGGCCGCGTTCCGGTGATGACCACGCTGCACCTTGGCGGTGCGAATCCGGAAGAATGGGAATTTTATGCCGATCCGCTCGCCTTCCAGGGTGGGCCGGGGGGCGAAGCCTATCTCGCGCAAGTGCTGGGCAAGCTGCGGGCGATCATCGAAGACCGCCGCATCAATCCCCGCGACGACATGGCCACTTCACTGGCCAATGCCGTGATAGACGGGCAGCCGTTACCCACCGAAACGGCCGTGGGCATGCTTCATATCGTCATGACCGGCGGGTTCGACACTGCCATCAGCATTCTGTGCGACGGGTTCGACTGGCTGGAGGCCAATCCCGACAAGCGCGCCTGGCTGCGCGACCATCCCGACATGATCGACAATGCCACGGATGAATTCATGCGCATGTGGCCGCCGGTGCTCAAGCTGGTGCGCAACGCGACGCAGGATATCCAGTTCGACGGGTTCACCGTGCGCGCCGGCGATTGGGTCGCAGTCTCGATCCAGGCGGCGAACCACGATCCCAGCCACTTCGAAAATCCCTACGAGGTCATCCTCGATCGCAGCAATGCACGCGACCAGCTGGCGTTTTCAGCCGGTAACCACCGCTGTTTGGGCGCCCCGCTCGGCCGCCTGGAAATGCGCCATGTTTTTCAGGAAGTGTTGCGCCGGATACCCGATTACCGGATCGACCGCAGCCGGGCAGAGCGCAAGGCCTCCATCCATCCCACGCGCGGGTGGGAAGCCATGCCGATCACATTCACCCCCGGAAAGCGGGAGGGCTGAGCGCAGCAGCCTGCCTATTGGGGATGGCGCGCGCCAGACAATCCGTCTAATACCGTTAACAGAATTGAAGGAGCTGGAGGCATGGCCACCACAATGGAACATTCAGATGCACCCGCATTTCTCGCGGGCACGAAGCTGCTGCTGATCGACGGAAAGCACGTGCCGGCGCGGTCTGGCAAGACATTCGAAGTGGTCAATCCCGCTACCGAAGAAGTGATCGCCCATGTGGCCGAGGGCGATGCCGCCGACATCGACCTTGCCGTGTCGGCCGCCCGCAAAAGCTTCGAGAGCGGGGTGTGGCGGAACTTGCCGGCCTCGGAACGGGCCCGCATCATGCTGCGCTTTGCCGACCTGGTCGAAGCGAACGGCGACGAGCTTTCGTTGCTGGAGACCATGAACAACGGCATGCCGCGCGCCTTTGCCCGCAGCAGCGTATCGGGCGGCGCCAACTGGCTGCGCTGGTATGCGGGATCGGTGACGCGCATCTATGGCCAGACGGCATCGAGCGCCGTCTCGGCACCGGGGGAGTTCCACGTCTACACCCGCAAGGAGCCAATCGGCGTCGTCGGCCTCATCACCCCCTGGAACGGCCCGATCGGCACTTTCTTCATCAAAGTCTCCCCGGCGCTCGCGGCGGGTTGCTCGATCGTGCAAAAGCCATCGGAAGTGACCCCGCTGACCGCGCTGCGGCTGGGCGAACTGGCGTTGGAAGCAGGCGTTCCGGCGGGCGTGCTCAATGTCGTGCCCGGCTTTGGCGGCGGCGCGGGGGCGGCCATTGCCAGCCACCCCGATATCAACAAGATCAGCTTCACCGGCTCCACCCTGGTGGGCAAGCAACTGGTGCAGGCTTCGGCCGGCAACCTCAAGCGCGTGACGCTGGAACTGGGCGGAAAATCGCCGTGCGTCGTGTTCGATGACGCCGACATGGATATCGCCATCCCCGGCGCTGCCATGGCGATCGCGGCCAATTCCGGCCAGGTCTGCTTTGCCGGGTCGCGCCTGTTCGTGCAGCGCAAGTCGTTCGACAAGGTTGTGGCCGGCATCGGCCAGGTGCTGCAAAACCTGAAAGTCGGCAACGGGTTGGACGAAGATACGGTGCTGGGTCCGGTGGTCTCTGCCAAGCAGCGTGACCGGGTGCAGGGCTATATCGAAACCGGTCTTGCCGAAGGCGCGGAGCTGGTGTCTGGCGGCGCGCCGATCGATGGCAAGGGCTTTTACGTGAACCCGACAGTGTTTGCCAACGTCAACGCGAACATGACCATCGTGAAGGAGGAAATCTTCGGCCCCGTGCTGGTCGCCACCCCCTTCGACACGCTGGACGAGATTCCCGCGCTGGCCAACGCCACCAACTATGGCCTGGGCGGCGGCATCTACACCACCAACATCAACACCGCGCACAAGCTGGCCGCACGGATCGAGACCGGCAACGTCTGGATCAACTGCTATTCGATGCTGGACGCCTCGATGCCCTTTGGCGGTTACAAGGAATCGGGCTGGGGCAAGGAACTGAGCGCCGCGGGCCTCGACGCATACCTGGAAACCAAGTCGGTGTGGGTCAATCTGTCCTGACCGAAGCGGGCCGGCCCGCACGCGGCAAGAGCCGCTGCGCGCCGGCCAAGGCGGCCACGGAGAAAAAATCCACCATTGCTTCGTGCCAAGCAAGGTTCGCCCCTTGCCGCCCCGCCATTGCAATGCCATCAAATAGAGATACAAGAATATCAAATCTGATACGGATTGGATGGATTGATGGGTTTTTCTCTTCCGCTTTCGCGTGACGCCTTTTTCATCGATGGAGAATGGGCCGCTCCCTCGTCGACCGCGATGATCAGCATCATCTCGCCCCGGACGGAAGAAATCGTCGGCTCCGTCCCCGATGCTCAGCCGGCCGATATCGACCGCGCCGTTGCCGCCGCGCGCAAGGCATTCGACCATGGCCCCTGGCCGCGCATGTCGGTGGACGAACGTGGTGCGATCATGCGCAAGATTGCCGCCTACATGCGCGAGCGCGGGCCCGACGTCGCCAAGCTGGTGTCGACCGAAATGGGCGGCCCGCTGAGCATGCTCGGCCGCTTTCCCGACGGCCCGGGCAATTTGATCGACTATTACGTCGAACTTGCCAAGGAAATCGGTTTTGCCCATCCGCGCGTCGGACAGGTCGGCCCGGCGGTTGTGCGCCACGAGCCGGTCGGCGTGGTCGGCGCGATCACGCCGTGGAACGGGCCGCTCACCCTGCTCCTCATGAAGTTCGCGCCGGCGCTCATGGCCGGTTGCACGATGGTTGCCAAACCCTCGCCCGAGGCACCACTCGATGCCTATGTCCTGGCCGATGCCTGCATGGCGGCCGGTCTGCCCGCCGGGGTGTTCAATCTCGTTCCTGCCGGGCGCGAGGCGGGCGAGCACCTGGTTGGGCATCAGGATGTCGACAAGATCGCGTTTACCGGCAGCACGGCGGCCGGCCGGCGCATCGCCGAAATCTGCGGGCGCGATCTGCGCCGCGTTGCGCTCGAACTGGGCGGCAAGTCGGCTCTGATCGCCCTTGACGATTCCGATGCCGCCACCGTGGCAAAGACGGCCATCCCCTTTGGCCTGGGGCTCAACAGCGGACAGGCCTGTGTCGCGCTGACCCGGATTCTGGTCCCGGCCCGGCGCCAGGCCGAATTTGTCGAGGCGCTGTCGGCGCAAATGGAAACACTGGTGACCGGCGACCCATTCGATCTGGCCACCACGGTCGGCCCGATGGTGGCCGAGCGCCAGCGCAGCCGGATCGAAGGGCTGATGGCCACAGCAGCACCCGAGGGCGCGACCCTGGTGCGCGGCGGCGGACGGCCCGCCAACCTGCCGCGCGGCTGGTATGTGACGCCCACGCTGTTTTCCGACGTGACCAACGACATGACGATCGCGCGGGAGGAGATTTTCGGCCCCGTCGGCGTGGTCATCCCTTATGAAGGCGGCGACGAGAACGCGATCCGCATCGCCAACGATACGCCCTACGGCCTGGCCGGCGCGGTGTTCAGCCCGGATATCGCCCGTGCCTATGCCGTCTGCCAGCGCGTTCGTGCCGGCACGTATGGCATCAATACCTTCTATATGGACCCGCGCCTGCCCTTTGGCGGCTTCAAAGCCTCGGGCATCGGCCGCGAAAACGGCAAGGAAGGTCTGCTGGCCTTTACCGAGATCAAGACCGTGTTGGGCTTGCCGGAAGGCATCGTCTGACAGCTGGGGCCGGGCGGCACCATGGGAGACTGGACTTGACGGACGAGCAAGCGATCCGCGAGCTGCAACTGGACTATGCGCGCCATTTCGATGCGCGCAATGCACAGGCCTTTGCCGACCTCTACAGCGACGATGCAGTGCTCGTGCAAATCGGCGGCAAGGAAATCCGCAGCCGGGAAAAGCTCGTCAAGTCGGTAGTCAACATGCCGCCGCCCAATGGCGGCTATCATCGCGTCCTGCAAACCGACACGCAGATCGATCGAGACACCGCGCGTGCGGTCTGCCGTTTCCAGGCGCGCACGACCGACGGCCAGGATGTGACCGGCCATTACCAGGACAGCTACAGACGCACCCCCCAAGGCTGGCGGATCACCCGCCGCGCGGTGTTTCTGGACTGAGGCAGATAGGGCAAGTATGGACAGTTTCGATTATGTGATCGTTGGCGCAGGTCCCGGTGGCTGCGTGCTGGCCAACCGCCTGAGTGCCGATCCGGCGATCCGCGTGGCGCTGGTGGAAGCCGGCCCACCCAACAGGAACTACCTGATCGACATGCCCAAGGGCTTCGGCAAGCTGTTGACCGGTTCGCGTTTCGTCACCCATTACCCGACAGAGCCCGATGCCAATGGGCAGTCCTATGTCTGGGCGCGCGGCAAGACGCTGGGCGGGTCCACCTCGGTCAACGGCATGGCCTATTCGCGCGGCCAGCCCGAAGACTATGACGAATGGGAAGTGATCGGCGCCAGCGGCTGGGGCTGGAAGACTATGCTCAAGGCATTTCGCGAGATCGAGGATCACGAACTGGGCGCCGACGAGATGCGCGGCGCGGGCGGCCCGCTGCATGTTGGCGTCAACAAGATCAAGCATCCGGTCAACGATGCGGTGCTCGCAGCGGCGCGCGCGAACGGGTTGCCCGTGCGCCCCGACAACAACCGCGAGGACCAGGCCGGCATCGGGCCGATGACGCACATGATCAAGAATGCCAAGCGGATGAGTGCGGCCGATGCCTTTCTGGCGCCGGTGCGCAAGCGCCCGAACCTGACCGTCATCACCAACGCGCGCGCCAACCACGTTCTGTTCGAGGGGCGGCGTGCCAGCGGCGTGGAACTGGCCGTGGCCGGTGGAACGCGAACAGTGGCTGCCACGCGCGAAGTGCTGGTCTGTGCCGGCGCCTTCGAAACACCCAAGCTGCTCATGCTCTCGGGGATCGGCCCGGCCGCCCACCTGGCGGCCCATAACATCGCCGTTCTCCACGATAGCCCTTCGGTTGGTACCAACATGGGCGAGCATCGCGGCATCGCGCTGCAATATCGGCTCAAGGACAAACTCAGCCACAACCCGCAGTTTTCAGGGTGGCGGATGATCCTCAACGGCATCCGCTATTATCTGACCAAGACTGGCGTGCTTTCATATGGCTCGCACGAATTGATGGGCTTTGCCAAAGTGGTGCCACAGTCCCGCACCGCCGATACGCAGCTGTTCATCTCGCCGTTTTCGCGCGTGCTCGGTGCGCCCCGCCCCATGTTCGAGAAACATCCGGGCGCACAGTGCCTGATCTATCCCACGCGGCCAACCAGCCGGGGAACCGTGACGCTGCGCTCGGCAAACCCGGACGACCTGCCGGTGATCGCCCCGAATGCGCTCGACACCGAATACGACAGGCATGTCTGCGTCGAAATGGTCCGCTATGTCCGCAAGCTGTTCGCAACGCAGCCCCTGGCGAACCTGATCGAGAGCGAAACGCTGCCTGGCCCCGAGGTGGAAACCGACGAGGAGATCTTGCAGGCGATCCGCACCAAGGGCACCTGGGGCTTTCACACCTGCGGAACCGCGCGCATGGGCAGCGATCCGGAGAGCGTCGTCGATCCGCAATTGCGCGTGCGCGGGGTGGAAGGGCTGCGCGTGGTGGATGCCTCGGTCTTTCCCACAGTCCCTTCGTGCAACACGACAGCGCCGGTTGCTGCGCTGGCATGGCGCGCGGCCGAGATCATTCGGGCCATGTGACCTGTGCGAATACCGATGATATCAATTTTTCCAGACGTTTACTGCAAATTCTGTAGCTTTTGCGCAGCGCGGCAACGCATTGCCCATTGAATCCTCCACGTCCGGCCTCATAAGAAGGGCGATTGCTGCATCGTCGGCAGGGATCGGCGCGAAGGACCAAGGAAACCAAATGGACGGCGCGGGATGGCAGGAGCGGATCAGGCGAACGCAGGCGGCCGGCGCTTCCGCCGTCCATCAGGTGGCTGAACAGATCCGCGAAGACGTGTTCCGCCTTCCCGATGGCGCGTTCCTCGGCTCTGAAGAAGACCTCATCCAGCGGTACAATGTCAGCCGGCCCACGCTGCGGCAGGCCGCGGGGCTGATCATCCAGGAACAATTGCTGCATGCGCGCCGTGGCGTGGGCGGCGGCTTCTTCGTTCGCCGGCCCGATACCGACGTGGTGACGCACATCGTTTCACAGTACCTGCGGTCACGCAGTGTCGACATCAAGCAACTGGTGGACGCGGTGCGGCCGATCCGGGTGGAAATTGCCCGCCTTGCGGCTCTTTCGCACGACGAAGCGGCACGCGACAAACTCATCGCGTTTCTGGCCGACGAGGAAGCGGCTGCAGAAAAGCTCGAATTCCAGACGTTCCTCCAACGCGAACGCGCGTTCAACCACGTGCTTGGCGATCTGTCCGGCAGCCCCACGCTATCGCTTTTCCTGGAGATACTGCTCGACCTTTCCTCCACGGTACACCGGGAAAGCGATATGTATCGCGGCCACCCTGAACGGCTTGCCGCCTACCGGCGCGAGCGACTGCGGCTGGCGGAAGCGGTGATCGAAGCCGACGACGAAATGGCCGTGCTGGCCG
>Ga0065704_10070398_pt1 | contig 26773 bp, 27 predicted proteins | sample SwiRhicommuniRL2_FD_59091 | JGI IMG/M metagenome (GOLD analysis project Ga0065704, IMG submission 59091) | Switchgrass rhizosphere bacterial communities from Rose Lake, Michigan, USA - RL2 v2 (version 2) | ecosystem: Host-associated > Plants > Roots > Rhizosphere > Soil | place: East Lansing, MI | reverse complement strand
GATACGGTGTCCTAGGAAAAACGAGGCGCCCGCATCGCGGGCAAGCCTTGCTCCCACAGGGGATAAACCCTGACCACGGGCTCGGCCTGAATACCACGGAGTTTCAGAACAACCCCATCTGTCCACCCACCAACGTCGAAAAATCATCATCCACAAACGGCAGGATCGCATCCGCCACCGGCTGTAGCTGTTTGGTCACGTAGTGGTCGTAATCGATTGACGCACTGCGGATTTCCAGCGGTTCGGGGCCGGCGACGGTGATGACGTAGCTGATCCAGCCGCCATTCTGGTATTGCCGCGGACGGCCCTGGCGCTGGTTGAACTCATCGGCCAGCCGCGCGGCCCGCACATGGGGTGGGACGTTGCGTTCATAGTCTTCCAGCGGCCGACGCAGACGCTTGCGGTAGACCAACCGTTCATCGAACGCGCCGGCCAGGGTCTGCCGCACATAATCGCGCACATAATCCTGATAGGGCTTGCGGTGGAAAATCCGCCCGTACAGCTCCTGCTGGAACTGCCGGGCCAGCGGCGACCAGTCGGTGCGCACGGTTTCCAGGCCCTTGTAGACGATTTCGTCGCTGCCATCGGCACGGGTTACCAATCCGGCGTAGCGTTTCTTGCTGCCCTCCTCGGCGCCGCGGATAGTCGGCATCAGAAAGCGCTTGAAATGCGTTTCGAACTGCAGCTCCAGCGCACTCTCCAGCCCGAACTCATCGCGCACCTGCTCACGCCACCATTGGTTGACGTGGGCCACCAACTCGCGACCGATCCTGGCCGCTTCCTCCTGGCCATGGGCACGACGAAGCCAAACGAACGTGGAATCGGTATCGCCATAGATCACCACATGCCCCTGGGCTTCGATCAACTGGCGGGTGCGCTGCATGATCTCGTGACCGCGCAGGGTGATGGACGAGGCCAGGCGTGTGTCGAAGAAACGGCAGCCACTGGAACCGAGCACGCCATAAAAGGCGTTCATGATGATTTTCAACGCTTGGGACAGCGGCGCATTGTGCTCGCGCTTGGCGGTCTCCCGGCCTTCGGAGATCCGCGCCACGATGGCTGGCAGGCAATGTCGAGTACGGGAGAAGCGCGCCCCGCGAAAGCCTGGCACCGATTCCTGGTCATCCGGGTGACGCAACCCTTCGATCAAACCCACCGGGTCAATCAGGAAGGTGCGGATGATCGATGGATACAGGCTCTTGTAGTCCAGCACCAGCACCGACTCGTAGAGGCCCGGTTGGGAGTCCATGACAAAACCACCCGGGCTGGCCTCGGGCGGACGCTGGCCCAGGTTGGGTGCAACAAACCCTTGGCGATGCATCAGCGGCATGTACAGGTGCGTGAAGGCCGCCACCGAACCTCCGCTGCGGTCCGCCGGCAGCCCGGTGACGCTGGCCCGCTCCAAGAGGAACTTGAGCAACTCGGTCTTGGCGAAGATCCGTGTCACCAGTTCACAGTCCTTGAGGTTGTAGCGGGCCAGGGCCGGCTTGTCCTCGGCGAACATGCGATTGATCTCGTCCATGCGCTGGTACGGGTTATCGATGGACTTGCCCTCCCCCAGCAGCGTCTGGGCGACGTTTTCCAGGCTGAACGAGGGGAAACTCCAGGTGGCCGAACGCAGGGACTCGATACCGTCGATGATCAGCCGGCCAGCGGCCGAGGCGAAGAAGTGGTTGTTGCGCGCGCCGTGCTCGCGCCATTGCATCTCTTCGCCACCGCGTCCCAGACGCAACGGCACCGCCAGGCGCCGGGCGTGTTCATGCAGCACTCGCAGGTCGAATTGCACCAGGTTCCAGCCAATGATCGCGTCAGGGTCGAAACGGGCGAACCAATCGTTGAGTTTCTTCAGCAGCACCGTGCGCGATTCGCAGTATTCCAGCTGGAAATCCACGCCGGTATCGTCGCCATTGGCTGGCCCGAGCATGTAGACCTGGCGCTCGCCGCAGCCTTCCAGGGCGATGGAATACAATTCGCCCTGGGCGGTGGTTTCGATGTCCAGGGACACCAGGCGCAACGGTGGACGGTATTCGGGCGCCGGCTTCATCTGGGCATCGACCAGCAGGCCATCGGCAGCCGGCGTACCGCCAAACCAGACCGGGGCGGTGATGAAGCGCTCCATCAGGTAGCGCTCCGGCGGCCGGATGTCCGCTTCGAACACCTCCACGCCGGCGCGGCGCAGGGTGGTGTCCAGGCGCATCAGTTGGGCATGCTGCTGGCAATACAATCCCAGCACCGGACGATGCTCGAAATCCAGCAGGTCCAGGGGGCGCAGTTCTACCTCCTTCTCCCCTTGCAGCAAGGCTTCGAGCTGGCCGCGCTGGATCTGCGGCACAAAGGCCACCGACGTTTGCACTGGGAGGCGCACGCGCTGGGGACCGGCGTCGGTCGCCAGCCAGAACTCGACTTCGGTGCCGGCCGGGGTATCGCGCCAATGCCGGGTCAGGACGAAGCCCTGCTGTAAATCCACCGCTGCAACCTCGAATTCTACGTAGGCGACGATTCTACCCTGTGGCGAGGGGATTTATTCCTTTGTGGGAGCAAGGCTTGCCCGCGATGCGGTTCAACTGCTAGACCGTGTCATCGTTCATCGCGAGCAAGCTTTGCTCCCACAGGCTTGCTCCCACAGAGGGACGCCCCTCGCCACAATGCTGGATGGCATCACATCGGTGGGAAATCCCCCGGTAATGACGCTTTTGGACGACTGGCCGCCGCTTTACCGCTTGCTCTGCGCCGTTGGGTCTACGATGCTTTAACAACCAGCAAAAACAACACCCGAGGCCCCCCATGAAAACCGTCGCGCAGTTGCTCCGGATAAAAGACGAGAAGAACCAGCAAGTGCACACCATCTCACCGGACGACATGGTATTGCAGGCCCTGATGCGCATGGCCGAGAAGAACGTCGGTGCGTTGCTGGTAGTGAAGAACGATGAAGTGCTGGGGATCATCAGCGAGCGCGACTATGCCCGCAAAATGGTCTTGCGCGGGCGCTCATCGGTGGGCACGAAGGTCAGTGACATCATGGTCTCCCCCGTGATCACCATCGACCCGCACCAGAACGTCGAGACCTGCCTGAGCATCATGACCGAAAAACACCTGCGGCATTTACCAGTGGTAGAGGACGGCAAACTGGTCGGCCTGCTGTCCATCGGCGACCTGGTCAAGGAAGCCATCGCCGAACAGGCCGATCTGATCAAACAACTGGAGCAATACATTCGCGGGGAATGATCCATTCGGTCGGGTTGCTCATTCTCAAGGCACTTCTATATTGAAGGGGTTGTTCCTGCGAGCATCCCAATGGCCAACACCGACCGACTGATCATTTGTGAACATTGCGATGCGGTGTACGAGCCGGTGGTGCTCGTCGCGCACCAGAAAGCTTCGTGCGTGCGCTGCCACGCGGTGATCCAGCGCTACAACGGCCTGACCATCGAGCAGCGCCTGGCCTTGAGCGTGACGGCAGCGGTGCTGTGGGCCTTCGCCAACATCTACCCGATCATGAGCATCCGCCTCCAGGGCCTGAGCAACAGCGCGACGTTATGGGATTCCATCGTGGCGCTGAGCCATGGGCCGATCACCTTCATCGCCCTGGTGACAGCGGTGGCGATCATCATCGCACCGGCCTTTCAATTGGCGCTCCTGCTCTGGGTACTGGGCCATGCCTACCTCCAGCGGCGGGCACCGGGGTTCAACCTGTGCATGCGCAGCCTTGAAACCCTGCGGCCCTGGAGCATGCTGGAAGTGTGCCTGCTGGGCGCGCTGGTGGCGGTGATCAAGCTCGCCGGCCTGCTGGACGTGCTCCCGGGCATCGGCCTGTTCGCCCTGGCGGCCCTGAGCCTGCTGATGATCCGCATTGCCGGGCGCGATGTCCGCGACCTGTGGGACAGCCTGTGAACGGCCAGCCGCTGGACACCCCGCCAGAGGCCCGCGACCTGGACCTGTGCCTGTGCCACAGTTGCGGCCTGGCCTGCGACATGACCGACGAGCCCCAGACCTGCCCCCGCTGCGACGCCGCCCTGCATCGACGCAAACCCGACGCCATCACCCGCACCTGGGCCTACATGCTCGCCGCGCTGGTGTTCTACATCCCGGCCAACCTGCTGCCGGTCATGAATACCCAGATGCTCGGCGAAGGCGCCGACAGCACCATCATCAGCGGCGTCATCGAGTTCTGGCAAAGTGGCGCCTGGGACATCGCCCTGATTATCTTCATCGCCAGCATCGCGGTGCCCGGCATCAAGTTCGTGGTGCTGACCCTGTTGCTGGTGACCGCACAGCGGCGCAGCACCTGGGCCCAGGTCCAGCGGGCGAAGCTGTACCGGCTGGTGGAAGTCATCGGCTACTGGTCGATGCTCGATGTGCTGGTGGTTGCCCTGGTGGCGGCCCTGGTCAAGTTCCAGGCATTGAGCGACATCGAACCACGACCGGGCATCCTGTTCTTCGGCCTCGTGGTGCTGTTCACCATGCTGTCGGCCATGAGTTTCGACCCCCGGCTGATCTGGGACACTCAACCATCCGAGGAGGTCATGGATGAAGTCGCAAGCCACTGACGGGCAGCAACCCGCCCCCGGCCGCGCCCACGTCACCACCCGCCGCTGGACGGTGTCGCTGGTGTGGATCGTGCCGATCATCGCGGTGCTGGTGGGCATTTCCCTGGTGGTCCACAACTGGCTGCAGGAAGGCCCGACCATCACCATCACCTTCAAGACCGGCCAAGGCCTGACCGCCAACAAGACCCAGGTCAAATATCGCAACGTGGTCATCGGCCAGGTCACCGACGTGCAACTGAGCGAGGACCAGAAGAACGTCACCGCCACGGTCAAGCTCGCCAAGACAGCCGACACCTTCACTCACGAAGATTCGGTGTTCTGGGTCGTACGGCCACGCATCGGGGCCGGCGGTATCTCGGGGATCGACACCTTGCTGTCGGGGGATTTCATCGGCGCCGACGCCGGCCAGTCGAAAGTGCGCGCCAAGTCCTTCACGGGCCTGGAGAACCCGCCGCCCATCACCTACGGCGAACCGGGCAAGCGCTTCACCCTGCATTCCCAGGACCTCGGTTCGCTGGACATCGGCTCGCCGGTGTATCTGCGCAAGATCCCGGTGGGCCAAGTGGTGTCCTACGCCCTGGACGCCGAGGGCAAAGGCGTCAACATCGACGTATTCGTCAACGCCCCCAACGATGTGTATGTCACCGAAAACACCCGGTTCTGGAACGTCAGCGGCGTGGACGTGAACGTCGGCGCCAATGGTTTCGCGGTCAAGACCGAATCGCTCTCGGCCTTGCTGCTGGGCGGCATCGCGTTTCGGGCGCCGGAGTACAGCCCCAACGACGTCCCCGCCAGCGAGGACAAGACCTATGAGCTGTTTGCCGACCAGCAGAGCGCCCTCGCCCCGCCTGATGGCAAGGCGCAATACCTGGCCCTGCGCTTCGATCAGGCGCTGCGCGGCTTGCGCGTCGGTGCGCCGGTGGAGTTCCTCGGGGTGGAAGTCGGCAGGGTGGTGGCCATCCATCTGGATTTCGATGAGAAACAGCGCAGCTTTCCGGTCAACGTCGGCGTGGTGATCTACCCGCAACGCCTGGGCAAGGCCCATGAAAAACTGCTCAAGTCGCTCAATCACAATCCAGACGACGAAGCCGCTGGCGCCCGCCTGATCGGCAGCTTCGTCGAGCGAGGGCTGCGCGCCCAGGCCCGCAGCGGCAACCTGCTGACCGGGCAGTTGTACATCTCGCTGGATTTCTACCCCAAGGCGGAAAAAGTCGCCTTCGACCCAAGCGCCCGGCCCGTGCGTATCCCGACCATTCCGGGCAGTCTCCAGCAACTGCAGGAACAACTGCAGGCGATGATCGAGCGGATCAACAAACTGCCACTGGAGAGCATTGCCGGCAACCTGGATGGCAACCTGGTGGAGCTGCGCAAAGGCCTGACCCAGTTCAACAGCAAGACCCTGCCGGGCGTGCAAAGCACCTTGCAAGACGTCAGCAAGACCCTGCAATCAGCCAACTCGACCCTGGCTGAAGACTCACCGCAGCGCGAACAACTGACCCAGACCCTGGACGACCTGGGGCGTATGTCGCGCTCGCTGCGCGAACTGTCGGACTACCTGAGCCGCCATCCCGAATCGCTGCTTCGCGGCCGTCCCAAGGACGCACCGGCGCAGAACCTCACATTGCCGGTGAAAGAATGATCACAGGAGCCCGCCCCATGCCACTGACGCTGAAACTCACCCTGGTTGCCGTGGCATTGCTGCTCGGCGCCTGCCGCAGCGATCCGATCCACTACCACACCCTGAGCCCGGCCCAACCGGCAGGCCAATCGCGCTCCAGCGTGGACATCCAGATTGAACAGGTCAGTGTCCCACCCCAAGTGGATCGCACCCAGATGGTCATTCGCCAGGGCAACAGCGGGTTGGCGATCCTGGAAACCGAATGGTGGGGCGCCAGCCTGGCCGATGAACTGCACAGCAGCCTGGACGAACAACTGAGCAACCCTGGCGCACCGAAATCATTGCTGCGGGTAGACGTGCAACGCTTCGACTCGATCCCTGGCCGCTATGCCCGCATGGATGTGCAATGGCGCCTGCGCAACCTGGGCAACGACGCCCGCCCCCTCACGTGCCGCAGCAGCCTGCAAACCCCAGCGGGCGCCAGTATCGACGAGCTGGTGACAGCGCATCAGGAAAATGTCCGGCAATTTGCCGGCCTTGTTGAACAGGCGGCTGCACGCAAAGCCTGCCCTTGACCCCGTAGGCGCTGCCAAAGGCTCGGGCCGCGTTCGGACGATCTTTTGATCTTTCGCTTGAGACGCACGTCAGGGGAAAGATCGCAGCCTCGCTTCGCTCGGCAGCGCCTACAACGGCCAGTGCAGCGACAGCACCGGCGCAACGCGCGGATGGTGGTCGATGCGCTCCAACAACTCGTGGAACGCTGGGCGGGCGCTCAGCATCGCCTCCCGCGTGTTTCTCCACTTCGTGATCACCGCCGCCAGGATATCCAGCGCCCCCGGTTCGTCACCGCCTAGAAAAGGTCGGGCCGGGAACTGGTCGGCAAACCGCGCCCAATTGCGATACAGCCGTTGCTGCGTGCCGGATATCAATCGCTGCCGAGTCGCTTCGTCCGCCTCGTCCAGCCAGCGTTCCGGAAAATCGATAATGCCGATGGGCGTGTAGCAATTGGCCGCGATGTAGACCAGGCCCCGTATGGCTTGCGCGCGCTGGGCAGGGTCTTGGGGGAGCAGCTTCGATGCGGGAAAGGTCAACCCGAGGTGAATCAGGATTGCGGCCGCTTCGGTCAGCACCGAGCCATCTGGCAACTGCAGGGTCGGCACCTGCTTCAGAGGATTGAGCGCCTCGAGCTCTTTCGCCGCATCGTTGTCTTGCGTCGAATAGGCATCGACCCGCTGATAAGCCACCTCACAGAGACACAGGGCAACCTCCACCGCCGAAGAGCCGGATTGCCTGCAACCGAATAACTGATACATGAAAGCACCTCCTGCATAAGCGTTAGCCGATAGAGCCCGCGAGCCCGTCAGTGTTCCATCAAGCTGACCGGCAGCGGGCCAACGAGCTATCACTGCCGTCGATGTTCACCATCATGTCAATGAAGTTCTCTTGATGATCGCCCGGGACAACAATGGCCCCACACAAACCACTGCACCCCCGGAGCACACCATCATGAAACGCCAAGTCATCCTCAGCCTCGCTTTCTCTGTACTGGCCGCCAACGTATTTGCCGCCTCGTCCCAACCCGTCGTCGCCGAAGGCGGTTCTGATCGCCTGATCGAAAACCGCGTCGCTGAAGGCGGTGCCGATCGCTTGCTGGAACGTCGTGTCGCTGAGGGTGGCTCTGATCGCCTGATCGAAAACCGCGTCGCCGAAGGTGGTGCCGATCGCTTGCTGGAACGTCGTGTCGCTGAGGGTGGCTCCGACCGCCTGATGGAAAACCGCGTCGCTGAAGGCGGTGCCGATCGCCTGCTGGAACGTCGTGTCGCTGAAGGTGGCTCCGACCGCCTGATGGAAAACCGCGTCGCCGAAGGTGGTGCCGATCGCTTGCTGGAACGTCGTGTCGCTGAGGGTGGCTCTGATCGCCTGATCGAAAACCACGCATGAGTTGCCTGGCAGCCTACCCGATACACCGCTTGAGACTGATCCCGCACCAAACCCATCCCCCTAAAAGCCCGGCCTCATCCACCGGGCTTTTTCACGCGCCAACGCCTGGTTAACGCCCCGACGCTCGCGCCATGCATCGCTGATAACGCTCATCCACCCGCTTGGCAAACCACGCTGTGGTCAGCTTGCGCGTGATCTTTGGGCTCTTGAGCACGATCCCCGGCAATACCGCCCGTGGCAACGCTTTGCCCTCGGCCTTTTCAGCCAGTTCGAACACGCGCTTGTAGAGCTTGCTGTCCTCGAACGCCAGGCTGTCACCCTGCTCCAATTGATCGCGAATGGTCGGGTTGCGCATTCCCAACGACTTGCCCAGCGTGCGCACCGCCAGTTCCGTACTGCCTGGCATGATGGAATCATGGGCAATCAGATCGCCGTCCAGCGCCAGGGAAATGCCCGACGCCACACTCACCGCATGCTGGAAAGCTGCGTTGCGGCTGGCGTACCAGCCAGCATTGAAATCGGCAAAACGATACAACGGCTCGGTGTAGCTCACCGGATAGCCCAGTAAATGCGCGATGCCGAAATACATCCCGCCACGACGACTGAACACTTCGCGACGAATCGAGCCTTCCACCGTATAGGGATAATTGCGCGCATTGGCCTGGGCAAACGCGATGCTGACCTGCATCGGTCCACCGGTGTGCACCGGATTGAAACCGCCGAACAGTGTCTTGCCCAGCGGCACCATGCTGATGAAATCATCGAAAATCTCGCTCAGCTCCTTCTCGCTACGCGCCGCATTGAGCCGATCGCTGTAGCTTTTGCCGTTGGACGAACGCACCTGGAGTGCGCCACTGACCAACAGCTCCGGAATGTGCACCTTCGCCGCCCGGCGGTTGATTTCCTGACGAGCGATCTTGCCCAGCCCCGGCACTGGCGGATCGGATTGGAACGTCGACTCCTGTTCGGTCACCGCCAGGACAGCACAGATGTTCTGCGTGGTAGAGGGAATCTGCTGGGCTGCAAAGGCCACGTAGATGTCAGTCGCCCAGCCTTCGCGATCCACAGTCTTGGCCGGCAACAACTGCACAATCTGCTTCTTGACCTCAGCAGGCTGACGCTCAGGCTCCTGCGCCTGACGGCTGCCACAACCGGCCAAGGCCAGCAGCGCAGCAAGGCTGATCATCAATCGGTTGAATTGCATGGTGCTCCATCGGGTTCGTTATTCCGGAGCAACCATACGATCAAAAGTGGATGCGGGCTATGCCCAATGTGGGAGCGAGCTTGCTCGCGAAGGCGGCGGCACGGGCAACACTGATACAAGCTGACCCACCGCTATCGCGAGCAAGCTCGCTCCCACAGGAGAATGGTGGTGTACCTAGAATCTCCTATCATCTAAAACCATGTGGGAATGGCGGTGAACATGGACTCACAGCCAACTCCGGGGGCAGTGCAGGATCAGATCCCGCTCAGCGCCAGGTCCATGGCAAAGTAGGTGAAGATCAGGTCTGCCCCCGCCCGCTTGATGGCGCCAAGGCTCTCGCGTACCACGCGGGCTTCGTCGATGGCACCAGCCTGGGCGGCGAACTTGATCATCGCGTATTCGCCACTGACCTGATAAGCCGACAACGGCAGGTTCGAAGCCTGGCGAATGTCGCGGATGATATCGAGGTAGGCACCGGCCGGCTTGACCATCAGCGCATCGGCACCCTCCTGCTCGTCGAGCAAGGATTCGCGCAATGCTTCGCGGCGGTTCATCGGGTTCATCTGGTAGCTCTTGCGGTCGCCTTTCAACGCGCTGCCGCCGGCCTCGCGGAACGGGCCATAGAGTGCCGAGGCGAACTTGGTGGAATAGGCCATGATTGCTGTCTGGCTGAAGCCGGCTTCATCCAGGGCCCGGCGAATCGCCTGGACCTGCCCGTCCATGGCCGCCGATGGCGCGATCACATCGGCACCGGCGCGGGCCGCCGCCACGGCCTGCTTGCCCAGGTTGACCAGGGTCCGGTCGTTGTCCACTTCATCGCCGTGGAGCACACCGCAGTGACCATGATCGGTGTATTCACAGAAGCAGGTGTCGGACATCACGATCATCTCCGGCACTGCGTCTTTGCAGATCCCGGCCATGCGCGACACCAGGCCGCGCTCGCTCCAGGTATCGCTGCCGTCGTTGTCCAGGTGATGGGACACACCAAAGGTCATCACCGACTTGATGCCGGCACGGGCATAGCGCTCGATCTCGCCGGCCAGCTTCGATTCAGGAATGCGTACCACGCCGGGCATGCTCTTGATCGGCACAAAATCATCGATTTCTTCTTCGACGAAAATCGGCAGCACCAAGTCGTTCAAGGTGAACTCGGTTTCCTGGAACAAGCTGCGCAGGCTTGCATTGCGACGCAGACGGCGTGGACGTGCTTCGGGGAACTGGCTGGACATGGGGCTCCTGGGCAGAAATGGGTGCTCGATCACAAAGAGCAAAGCTTATGCCCTGGCCGGCCAGGGCACAAACGGCGGGTGGAAAACAGAGTGTTACCGGCCAGGCAATAATCTACTCGCAAGGTCAGCGAGCCATTGATGCACGTCAGCCGGTGGCTTGTAATCGAATCGGCGAGTCGTCGGGTTTAACTCATTCCGGAATCTTCAACCCGCGCGCCACAGCCGGTCGAGCCAGGAAGCGCTCCAGCACCCGCGTCACATTGGGGAAATTCTGGATACCGACCAAATCACCGGCCTCGTAAAATCCGATCAAATTGCGCACCCAGGGGAACGTGGCGATATCCGCGATGGTATAGCGCTCACCCATGATCCAGTCACGCCCTTGCAGACGACCATCGAGCACCTTGAGCAGGCGCTTGCTTTCCTCGACGTAGCGATCGCGCGGCCGCTTGTCCTCGTAGTCCTTGCCAGCAAACTTGTTGAAGAACCCCAGTTGCCCGAACATCGGCCCGATCCCGCCCATCTGGAACATCAGCCACTGGATCGTCTCGTAGCGCGCCGCCGACTCCTGCGCCAGCAACTGCCCGCTCTTGTCCGCCAGATAAATCAGGATCGCCCCCGACTCGAACAAAGCCAACGGCTGGTCGCCCGGCCCATGGGGATCGAGAATCGCCGGGATCTTGTTGTTGGGGTTCAGGGAAAGGAACTCGGGCGACAACTGGTCGTTGCTGGCGAAGTCCACTTTGTGGGGCTCGTACGGCAGGCCGATCTCTTCCAGCATGATCGAGACCTTCACGCCGTTGGGGGTGGGCAGGGAGTAGAGCTGGATCCACTCCGGGTACTGGGCAGGCCACTTTTCGGTGATGGGGAATGGGGTCAAGTCGGGCATGGGGTCGGCTCGGAAATGAAGGAAAGCCCGAGGATAATCCAAGATGTACGGGACGGCATCACTGCCCGTCACGGAATTCACATCGGCCCTTCTTAAATCCGCAACATCCTGTCGCTAACATTCGCCCTACCTCCACACAGGAGGCCTTACAGTGCACCGGGACCCGCCAGGATCGAACCAAAGGGCTTGAAGGGACTCTGAGCAATGCCCCCGAGGATTCAACGCGGCGTAACGACAGGGAAAACACCCGAAGCCAGCCGCTTCGTGGTGCCAGGGTTTGTCAGCCTGACTCAAGAGTGCTGAAGAATAATTATTCGATGATGAACCCACTGAATTTCGCCAGACGCTTCAAACACCGTTCGTGGCTACTGCTGCCGACGCTGCTTGTGGTCTGCGGCCTGGGATTGGCGCTGGAATCCAGCATCAGCCGGGCCCAACCAGCCGACGGCGTGCAGACCCTGGTGTTCCTGCGCCACGCCGAGAAACCCGCCGGTGGCCTGGGCCAACTCAACTGCCAGGGCCTCAACCGCGCCATCGACCTGGCCACCCTGCTGCCGGAAAAATTCGGCAAGGCCGACTACGTGTTCGCGGCCAACCCGACCCGCAATGTCGAAGAGGGCGAGCAGGACAACTCCTACAGTTATATTCGCCCGCTGATGACCATCAGCCCCAGCGCCATCAAGCTCGGGTTGCCGGTGAACATCAATTATTCGGCCAACGACACCAGCGACCTGGCTGACGAACTGCTGCACGACAAGTACCACAACGCCACCATCTATACCGCCTGGTCCCATGGCTACCTGCCGGAGCTGATCAACAAGGTCGCCGGCGAGGCGGTCGGCAAGGAGCAAACCATTACCGAAGACTGGGCCTCGGGAGACTTTGATTCGCTGTATGTGCTGACCCTGACCTGGCACAACGGCAAGGCCAGCCTCACCAGCCAGAGCTACAAGCAAGGCTTGGACAATGGCAAGGAAGCCTGTCCGACTTGATCAGTCGCTAATTCCCTTTGTGGGAGCGAGCTTGCTCGCGATAGCGTCAGACCCATTGATATTGATGTGACTGAAACACCGCTATCGCGGGCAAGCCCGGTCCCACAGGGATTGACAGTGGATATCAAACCTGTGGTCACCCTCCCCGGGGCACACGCTCCCGCAGATATTCCAGCACCGCCGCCTGCTCCCCCGAGAACTCGATCCGCAGCCCCTTCTTTTCCCGTTGGAACACGTACATCGGGTCGTAATACTCGCGCAGCAAGCCTTCGATCCAACCGCGATGCAAGTCGACGGCGCCGCTGTTGGCCTGCTCGGCCAGGGCGGTTTCCAGGATGTTCATCAGGCGCCGGTGACGGTCACCGCCCAGGCGCTTGTGGATGTTGTCCAGGCTTGCCAGCAACCGCTCGGAAAACAACGAGAAACCTTCGTCGCCATGTACGGCGACAAATTCCGCGCACAGGTCGATGACGTAATCCTGCAGGATCCGCTCGACCCGATGCTCCAGGCTGTCTTCCAGCCAGACCATCGGAACCTGTTGCATGCGCTGGTACAAGGGCAGCGGCAAGGCACAACTGCCGACCGCACGGCTCTCATCTTCAAGCACGAATTGTTCGATGCCACTGGCGCGTTTTTTCAGTACGTCCACGGCCAGGCGGTTTTCAAAATCGATGTTGGAAGGCTGGCCGGTGGCGCGTTTGCCGAAGCTGGAACCGCGATGGTTGGCATAACCTTCCAGATCCAGGCTATTGCTCAGTTGCCCCAGCGCTTCGGTCTTGCCGGTGCCGGTCATGCCGCCCAGCAGCACCAGGTCGCATTGGGCTACCGCCTGCTCGACAGTGTCCAGCAAAAAGGTGCGCATGGCCTTGTAGCCGCCGCCGACCCTGGGGTAATCAATGCCCGCTTCATCCTTGAGCCATTGCTGTACGATCTGCGAACGCAGGCCGCCGCGAAAGCAATACAGCACGCCGTCAGGATGGGTCTTGGCGAACTCGGCCCAGGCCCGGATGCGTTCGGCCTTGATTTCGCCGGACACCAGTTGATGCCCCAGGACAATGGCGGCCTGTTGCCCCTGCTGTTTGTAGCAGGTACCGACACGTTGCCGTTCGCTGTCGGTCATCAACGGCAAATTGATCACGCCGGGGAAGGCCCCCTTGATGAATTCGACCGGGGCGCGCGTGTCCATCATCGGCCGGTCGTTGAGGAAGATGTCGCGGTAATCGGTGATGTCATTGCTCATCAAGACACCTCGACCGCGTAACTCTGTCGCTCGACCAGTTCGCCGATAGGTTCCAGCGCCAGCCCGAGTTCAGCGGCAACCCGCAGGAACTCGGCCTCGCCTTCAGGGGTGACGGCAATCAGCAGGCCGCCGCTGGTCTGCGGGTCGCACAGCACGCGCTTGTGCAGTTCCTGGACCCGACCGACCTTGCTGGCGTAACTGTCGTAGTTGCGCAGCGTACCGCCCGGCACACACCCCTGGTCGAGGTAGTACTCGACACCCGGCAGGCGCGGCACCGCGTCATAGCGGATGCGCGCGGTCAGTCGGCTGCCGTCGGCCATTTCCACCAGGTGACCGAGCAGGCCGAACCCGGTGACGTCGGTCATCGCCGTCACGCCGTCGAGCTTGCCGAAGCGGCTGCCAGGTTTGTTGAGGGTGCACATCCAGTCACGGGCCAGGCCGACGTCGGCGGCGCGCAGCTTGCCTTTCTTTTCCGCCGTGGTGAGGATGCCGATACCCAGGGGTTTGGTCAGGTACAGGCGGCAACCGGCGGTGGCCGTGTCGTTGCGTTTCATATGGCGCTTTTGTACCAGGCCTGTGACCGCCAGGCCGAAAATCGGCTCAGGCGCGTCGATCGAATGCCCGCCGGCCAGGGGAATACCGGCCTCGTCGCACACGGAGCGACCGCCGCGAATCACTTCCCGGGCAATTTCCGGGGCCAATACGTTGACTGGCCAGCCGAGAATCGCAATGGCCATCAGCGGGTCACCGCCCATGGCGTAGATATCGCTGATGGCATTGGTGGCGGCGATGCGACCGAAATCGAAAGGATCATCGACAATCGGCATGAAGAAGTCGGTGGTCGAGACCACCCCGCGCTCCTCGTCGATGGCGTACACCGCAGCATCGTCCCGGGACGCATTGCCGACCCACAAATTGGGATCAAGGTTCTGCGCACCGCTGCCGGCCAGGATCACTTCCAGTACCTGGGGCGAAATCTTGCAGCCGCAGCCGGCGCCGTGGCTGTACTGGGTCAGGCGAATCGGCTCGCTCATGGGCATACCTCTGGTCAGTCAAGATGGCCGATTCTACCAGCAACGCCACCGACTCAGTGCCGCGTCGAGCACATGCTACTGCAACACGTTGGTGCCACTTCATACGACGCTGCCGAATTCGGTGCACCAAGCCTGACCAACAGGACAGGAAAAAAGCCTGAACCCCATGCATTTCAAGCCAATACAAAAAACTGGTACGACATGTGCAAACGTTTGCGCAATCGATCCTACCCAGCGGATCGATGGCTTTTTTTCAACCACGGAACCCGGGCTTCGGCCCGCACGAACAAGGACTTTCCATGCACTGCACTTCCCGGTGTCGCGCTACACCCGGCGTATTGGCAGCCGCCCTGCTACTGACCGCCGTTACCGGACTACTCAGCACCACGACCCAAGCCCAAACCGCCGAGGCGTCCGCCCAGGGCGAAGCCCTCAGCCCCGAGGCTACCCCCTCGAAAAAAGGCGCTTACCTCTCGGACTGGTACAACCAGGACCTGACGCTCATAGGCAGCAAGGACATCAGCTTCGGCCCGCAACCGGTCGACGATGTCTATCTGGAATATGAATACTTCGGACGCAAAGGGCCCTTCGAGCTCTATGGCTACGTCGACATTCCAAAGATTTTCAACATTGGCAACAGTCACGACAAAGGTGTGTGGGACCACGGTTCCCCCGTATTCATGGAGCACGAACCGCGTATTTCCATCGACTACCTTGCCGGTCGCAGCCTGGCCATCGGTCCGTTCAAGGAGTGGTATGTGGCGTTCGACTGGATCTACGATCACGGCAGCAACAGCGCCAATCGTGCGAACACCTTGTACAGCGGCCTGGGCACCGACATCGACACCCACTCGAGGGTCAACCTGTCGGCCAACTTCTATGGTCGTTATCAGTGGGAAAACTATGGCGCCAGCAATGAATACTCCTGGGACGGCTACCGCGCCCAGCTCAAATACATCGTGCCGATCAGCCAGTTCAGCAACGGCGCATCCCTGACTTACATTGGCTTCACCAACTTCGATTTCGGTTCGGACCTGCACAAGGACAACCCTGCCCGGACCGCCAACGCCACGGTCGCCACCAACGTCCTGCTGTATTCGTTCACGCACCTGCGCTTTACGCTGGTGGGCCGCTACTTTCACAACGGCGGCAACTGGCAGGACGGCAGTGAGCTTAACTTTGGCGACGGCAACTTCCGCGCCCGCTCCGATGGCTGGGGATACTACGCCGGGGTTGGCTATCAATTCTGAGCAAACCGTAGAAGCACCACTTCGAATCCATGGAGGTCACGAATACATGATCAATCGCCTGTCTATTTCAATCGGCCTGGCCTGCACGGCCCTGTTCTGCTCGACTGCCGGGGCCGCGCCGCCGCTTCAACCCAAAGTGATGCTGATCACGATGTTCGCCCCCGAGGCGCAGAACTGGATCGAACGCCTCGAACTCAAGACTGAAATCCGCGTGCCGGGGCTGTCCGCCGAGTATCCGACGATCCGCTGCAATGCCGAACGGGTCTGCCTGCTGATCACCAGCATGGGCCAGACCAACGCTGCCGCCTCGACACTGGCCCTGGCGCTCTCCCCCACCGTCGACCTGCGTAAAAGCTATTTCCTGGTGGCCGGGATCGCCGGCATCAACCCGCACCACGGCACGCTTGGCACGACGGCCTGGGCCCATTACCTGGTGGAGTTCGGCACCCAGTGGGAGCTGGATTCGCGGGATGTGCCCAAGGACTGGCCCACCGGCTACCTGGGCATCAATACCAAGGGGCCGAATGAAAAGCCGCCGCTGGACTACAAGACGGAAGTCTTCGAACTCAACCCGGCCCTGCAAGCCAAGGCCTTTGCCCTCAGCCAGAAGGTGAGCTTGGCGGAAAGCAAGGAATCGGCGGCCTGGCGCTTGAAGTATCCGTACGCCCCGGCCAACCAGCCGCCGGTGGTGACCCGCTGCGACACCCTGGCCGGCAACACCTGGTTCTCCGGTACGCGCCTGAGCGAGCGCGCCGAAGTCTGGACCCGCCTGCTCACCGATAACAAAGGTGTCTACTGCACCACCCAACAGGAAGACAACTCCACCTACGAGGCCCTGCTCCGGGCCAGCCGCGAAGGCCGGGTGGACATCAACCGGCTGGCCGTGCTGCGGGCCGGGTCCGATTTCGACCGCCCCGAGCCCGGCGGCAACGAAGTGGACAACCTGCTCAAATATGCCGACCAGGGCGCGTTCGTCCCGGCGCTGGAAAACCTCTTCCGCACCGGCAACCCGCTGGTGCAGGACATTGTGAAAAACTGGTCGGCGTGGAAAGACGGCGTGCCTGGTCTTTGATCAACAGCCGCCCGGCTCTTGGGGAGAAGGGAATGATCTGTGGAGCAAGGCTTGCCCGCGATTAAGTCGACGCGGTCCTTTGTGAACCGAGGCGCCTGCATCGCGGGCAAGCCTTGCTCCCACAGATTGAGGCTAATCTCTACAGATCACTCAATGGAATTTTCCATTGCGGGAAGAATCACTTGAACATCAGCCGTGCGTACCCATCCAGGAGACCGCCGATGTCCCTCGACCCTGCTGCCGACAGCACTCATCTTGATTACGCTCTCGACACGATGTTTGGTCGCAATACCACAAGTGTCAGCTGCGAGTTCGACGTCAAACGCCTTGACGACGGCAGACCGCCATGGTTCACGCTGCACGTGCGACCTCCGCTGCCGAAGGATCTGCACAAGGCCCAGCTCGTGGTGTTCAATGCCGAAGGCCGACGCATCAGCGGCATTGTCCGGCGAGCCAAACGCCTGGCAGACGACAGCCTGCAATTGGACGTGGAACCCGACTGAGTGCTTCAGGCCGGGTGATCGAGCGTGTCCTTGCCGGCCAAGACTCGCGCCTTTATCGACTTCATCACCGAACACTTCGAGCGTGAGGGGTTGGCGCGGCGTTTCAGTGCTGCGTGGGGTTGAGCCTTAGGGTCTTTCGTGCCAGTGCGGCCGCCATCGCGAGCAAGCTCGCCCCCACAGTGGGTTTGCGGTGCGGGCGGTGCTAACGTGGCGCCTCGACGACTGACAAGGATGACCGCGTGCTGCTGCTCAAATTGCTGGTGATTCCCACGTTCCTGCTGCTGATTTCCCGGGCGGGCAGGCGTTGGGGGCCGAGCGTGGCCGGCTGGCTCTCGGGGTTGCCCGTCGTAGTGGGACCGATCCTGTTGTTCCTGGCCGTGGAACAAGGCGAGCTGTTTGCCGCGCAGTCGGCGACCGCGGCACTGGCGGCGATGTTCGCGATGATCGCTTTCTGCGTGGTGTACGCCCAGGTCGCCCAGCATCGCAACTGGCCCTGGGCGCTGGGCATCGCGCTAGGGGTCTGGGCCTTGGTGGCGTTGATCCTGTCCTGGCTACCGGCTTCGCTGCCGTTGTCGAGCCTGATCGCCCTGGTCGCGCTGCTGGCGGCGCCATATCTGTTCCCGACGGTCCGACCGGTGATGAACGGGCCGGCGGCCAAATCCGACAAATTGCTGCTGCGCATGATCGCCGGCGCGCTGTTGACCCTGGCGGTGACGCTGCTGGCCAGTACCGTGGGCGAGCGCTGGAGCGGGCTGCTGGCGGTATTCCCGGTGTTGGGCAGTGTCATGGCGGTGTTCTCCCAACAAACCCGGGGACCGGCCTTCACCGCCGCGCTGCTGCGGGCGACGGCCACCGGCATGTATTGCTTCGCCGCCTTCTGCCTGACCCTGGCCCTCGCCCTGCCGATGCTGGGCATGCCCGCCTTTGCCTTGGGCGTCGCGGTGTCGATGGCCATGTTGCTGGTGACCCGACGCCTGCTGGTGCGGCCACCGCCCGGCGACACCGCACACCTTTCGCCAAAATGACGGTCTCTTCTGCACTGGCGCTGGAGTCAGGTGCGACGCCCATGGGATGATCGGCCTCCAGGCACGACCATCTGTGGAGCGTTTCAATGTCATTGCTGAGTAAACAAGCCGCCGCCCTGTTGCTGGGGGCCATCGCCAGCCTGGTCGTGGTATCCGCCCAAGCGGCCCCGGCCAAACCTGCCGGCGATGCACCGGCGCAGAAAGTGTCGATGCTCGGCGGCAAGTTCACCTTCACCTTGCCCAAGGGCTTCACGGCGACGCCGCTACCCGCTGGTGAAGTGGCCCAGGGCACCGCTGGGGCGACAGGGACGATGTACAGCAATGCCACCAGCAGGACCGTGGTGATTGCCGCTGAGAACACCATCGTCAACGGTACGAATGTGAAGGACGACGATGGTGCATTCCTCGACACCACCATGGCCGACTTCGCCGCCCAACGCATCAAGGCCCTGCCGGACGCCAAGATCCTCAGCGAAAAAAGCCTGACCCAAAAAGGCACCGGCCTGGGCCTGCGTCAGCTCGACACCAGCGCGACCCAGGGCGGCGGGCCAACCCTCGACACCACGCTGCTGGGTGCCTCCGGCACGCACATGGCCGTGGTGCAGATCATCTCCCGGGCCAGCGACAAGGCCGGTCATGAAGCGTTGGTGAAACAGATCGCCAGCGGTAAATAAGCGCCCCGGAACATGTGGGAATGTGGGAGCCGAGCTTGCTCGCGATGGCGTTGGCACATCCTGGCATTGACGCAAGCTGACCCACCGCTATCGCGAGCAAGCTCGGCTCCCACAGGGTTTCCCCACAAGGGCTTAGGGTAGTCAGGGATTGAGCCGCTCCAGCCAGGCCCGCAGGTCCTGCACTTCCAGGGCGCTGATGCTGTGGCCGACGCCCGGGTAGGCATGGAATTCCGGTTCCAGCGCCAGGGTCTTCAGGAAGCTGTTGGCCTCGGTACCATCGTGGTAGGGAATGATCGGGTCTGCCGTGCCATGGCCGATGAACACCGCCAGTGTCCGGCGCGATTCATCTGGGGTCAGTTCCGCCCGCAGCACTGACAGGACCCGCCCACCCATTGCGGCAATACCGCCGACGGCTTCGGGGTGTCGCAGGGCCACTTCGTAGCTCATCATCGCGCCCTGGCTGAACCCTACCAGGTAGACCTTGCTCGCATCGGTCGAGTACTTGGCCCGAGCCTTGTCGATGAAGTCCAGCAGCATCTGACCGCTGGCCTTCAAGTCCGAGGTGTCACCGTCGTAGGCACCGTCGCCCGTCTTCGCGAACCACTGATAACGGTCCTGTTCCATGCTCTTCGGCGCCCGCACCGAGAGGTAGTTGTAATCCCGGGGCAACTCGCTCTTGAGTTCGAACAGGTCCTGTTCGTTGCTGCCGGAGCCGTGCAGGAAGATCACCAGCGGGCGGTTGCCGGCTTGCTCATCGGCTTGGGCCAGGTAGTTGAGCGGCAAGTCCGTGTGCAGCGAGGGTTGGGCTTGCAACCCGGACGAGACCAGCAATAGAAACAGGGCGAGCGCTTTAAACATCAATCTTCCTCCATCGTTCGATAGCCGCACGACAAGAAGCGTGCGGTGAGGTAGACAGCACTTATCAGTCGTTGCTCAATTTCCCCGTACGAATCGGTTCACGCCCGGCGACTTTTGCCTGCCAGATGCCCGGCTGGGTGTAGCGCCCGCGGTCCAGGGCAAACAGCACGCCACTGGTGCCAGCCCGCACGGTGGTGACCCGATCATTCAACGGATCGACCACTTCGAACAGCGGATCGCCGCGCTCCACCCATTCACCGGCCTCACGCAGGAAGCTCACCACACCATGGTGCGGCGCGAACAGGTATTGGGTGCCTTCGAACGGAAAGCCTTCGCAGCATTCGGCGGGGGCGGATGGCCAGTCCCCGGCGATAAAACCCTGCTCGGCCAAAAACCCGAGGATGGCTTCACAATTGGCCTGGGCCTGTTCCACGCGAGTGTCGCCCATGCTGCCCAGCTCCAGCGTCGTCGCCAGGTTCGCCGCTGGGATCGACGCCGCCGGAAAGGTTTTGGCCAGGCGCAACCAGGGTGAGGAGCAGGACTCGTCGAACGAACTGCCACCGGAATCTTCACTCAGCAACGCCACCCCGGCCTTCAAGCGTGCGGCCAGGGAGCGCCATTGCGGCCACTGTTGCGGCAAGGCATACAAGTGGATCGCTGCCTCGAAATCGCAATGCAGGTCCAGGGTGATGTCGGCGTCGCAGGCATGGCGCAGCAGCAGGCGATGCAGTGCTTCAAGTTGCGAAAGCGGCGCCGGCAGCTCGTCGAGAACCTGGGCCATGGTCTGGCGGATCAAGGTGATGTTGGCGGCCGGGTCGTCACCCAGCCGATCACCGATGCGTTGCGCCACCGGCGCACTGAGCTCCACGAAAGAGCGGTTGAAATTCTTGCCACTGCCCAGTTCGAAACGCCCCATGTGGGCGCTTTGCAGATGTTGATCCAGGCCGATGGGATTGGCCACCGGCACCAGCTCGATCACCCCTTTGAGCAGGCCTTGCGCCTCGAGGTCGTTGAGCCGCTGCTTCAGCTCCCAGGCAGTACGCATGCCCGGCAGTTCGTCGGCGTGCAGGCTGGCCTGGATATAAACCTTGCGCGGGCCATGGCCGTAACGAAACACACTGAGCCGACGCTCGGTGCCCAGGTGGCTCCATGGCAGGGTATGGTCGATGCGTTGCATGAAATCTCCGAATGACTAGGCGTAGGAGCTGTGTAGGAGCTGTCGAGCGAAGCGAGGCTGCGATCTTTTGATCTTTCGCTCTGGACTCAACTGGCAGTGGAAAGATCGCAGCCTCGCTTCGCTCGGCAGCTCCTACAGCAGCTCTTACCGATTAATGCCCGTAGACATCAAAGGCGAAGTATTTGTCCTGCACTTTCTTGTACGTGCCATTGGCGCGGATTTCGCTGATGGCGGCGTTGAATTTGTCGGCCAGGACCTTATCGCCCTTGCGCACCGCAATGCCGGCGCCACCGCCGAAGTATTTCGCGTCTTCATAGGTCGGGCCCACGAAGGCGAAGCCTTTGCCAGCATCGGTCTTCAGGAAACCGTCGTCGAGGTTGACCGAGTCGGCCAGCATGGCGTCGAGGCGACCAGCAACCATGTCCAGGTTGGCTTCCTGCTGGGAGCCGTAGCGCACCAGGTTGATCCCGGCGGGCACCAGCACTTCAGTGGCGAAACGGTCGTGGGTACTGGCACGCAGCACACCGACTTTCTTGCCCTTGAGCTCGGTCAGCGGGTCCTTGACCTCGGAGCCTTCCTTCATCACGAACCGCGCCGGGGTGTGGTAGTACTTGATGGTGAAATCGACGTTTTTCTTGCGATCGTCGGTGATGGTCATGGACGACAGGATCGCATCGATCTTCTTCACTTTCAGCGCGGGGATCAGGCCATCGAACTCCTGCTCGACCCAGGTGCACTTGACCTTCATCTGCTCGCAGAGGGCGTCGCCGATATCGACATCGAAGCCGGTCAGCTTGCCGTCGGGGGTTTTCATCGAAAAAGGCGGGTAACCGGCTTCGATCCCGAGGCGGATCGGCTTGGCCTCTTCGGCCACGGCCGACAGGGACAATACGGACAGTGCCAGGGCACCGAACATGGCTAGCTTGTTCATTTTCGCTCCTGAGTGCGCAGGTATTTTATTGATCGTTATAGGCAGATTCGTAAGCAGCGTTCGGTCAGCAAAAACCGAAGTGGCCGGGAGTCTAGAGGGGCACTCGGGAGGGGAATTATGTTGAGGCGACAAATACTTATAAAAAGCCACTAATGCCGTGTTGTAACGCCGAAGTTCTGTAGGAGCGAGCTTGCTCGCGATCGCGGTGCGTCAGCGTGCCTCAATGCCGAATGTGCCGCCGTCATCGCGAGCAAGCTCGCTCCCACAAAGAGCTGTTTGCGCTGTCTCAGCAGTCGCAGCTGATCGCCTCCTCCGCCATGCGCTCCACTGTACCGCTCAGGCGAAAGCCTTCATCGAGCCAGCCCATGACGCCGCCGATCATTTCCTTGACCGGGTAGCCCAACGTTGCCAGGCGCACTGCCGCCTTGTTCGCGCCATTGCAATGCGGGCCAGCGCAATACACCACGAACAGGGTGGTCTTGGCATAGGCGGCCAGCGCCTGGGCGGTGAGCGTGCGGGTTGGCAGGTTGATCGCCCCGGGTACGTGGCCGCGTTCGTAGGCCAGTGGTCCGCGTACATCCACCAGCACAAAATCGATATTGCCGGCCTGTTGGCTGGCGTGAACGTCGGAACAATCAGTTTCGAATGTCAGGCGACGGCTGAAATGCTGCAGGGCGATATCGGAGGGGGCAGCAGGCACTTCGCGAACCAGGCTGGTCATGGGCGTGTACTCCAGGATAGATAAGGCGTGAAGAGACTTTATCCCCCCGATGCTTACCGCTACAGTGGCGCACAAGACACTCTGTGGGAATTTTCCGCCAAATGCAGCCTAACCCTGGTCTGGTCGCGATTCTTGCCTACGACGGCCTGTGCACGTTCGAATTCGGTGTCGCCGTCGAGATCTTCGGATTGGAGCGACCGGAATTCGATTTCCCCTGGTACACGCATCGGATCGTCGCGGTCGATGACGGCCCGATGCGCGCCATGGGCGGCTTCCAGATATTGGCCGATGGCGGTATGGAACTGCTCGAAACCGCCCGGACCATCATCGTGCCAGGCTGGCGCAACCGCAGCGAACCACCGTCCCAGGCGTTGCTCGAAGCACTGCGCAGGGCCCACGCCCGTGGTGCGCGCCTGCTGTCGATCTGCTCCGGTGCCTTCGTACTCGCCGCCGCCGGGTTGCTCGACGGGCTGGGCGCCACGACTCATTGGCGCTACGCCGACGAACTGGCCGCAAGCTTTCCGGCCGTGCGGGTAGACCCGGATGTGCTGTACGTGGATTCAGGACAGGTCATCACCTCGGCGGGCAGCGCCGCCGGTATCGATGCCTGCCTGCACCTGGTGGCACGGGACTATGGCGTCCAGGTCGCCAACGCCGTGGCACGCCGGTTGGTGATGTCGCCGCAACGTACGGGCGGGCAGGCGCAGTTCATTCCCTCGCCGGTCAGCCGCACGCCACGCAGCGACCTGTCGAGTGTCATGCAATGGGCCCGCGAACGCCTGCACGAACCCCTCGGGGTGCGCGAACTGGCCAGCCAGGCGGCCATGAGCGAACGCACCTTCCTGCGCCATTTCACCCAGGCCTGCGGCGTGTCGCCCAAGGCCTGGCTGCAACATGAACGCCTGGCCCGGGCCCGCGAATTGCTGGAAAGCACCGGGGACAACACCGACAACATCGCGCAACTGTGCGGCTACCGCTCGGTGGAAAGCTTTCGCGTGGCGTTTCGCAGCGTCGTCGGGTTGGCGCCGTCGGTGTATCGGGAGCGGTTTGGGCGGGGGTAAATAGCCTACTGGTGATGAAGCTGTCGAACGCTGCTGTGGTGAGGGCACATATGTGGGAGCAAGGCTTGCTCGCGATATGAGCGCCTCGATTTCTGGAAGACCGCATCGCCTGTATCGCGGGCAAGCCTTGCTCCCACATGCCCTCTCGCCACAGGTTGATGTGCAAGCGTCATTGAGGTTTACGCAACAAATAAGTATCCATGATCCAGCCATTGGCCTTGCGCGCGGCCTTACGGGTGCGTTCGATGTCATCGGCCACGTCCCCCAGGCGGCCGGCGATAAGGATTTCATCCGGCGTCCCCACATAGGCACCCCAGTAGATGTGCGTATCCGGATCGCTCACCTGGCGATAGGCGTCCTCGGCATCGAGCATCACCACCACACTCGCCGCATCACCCACCTGCCCCGCCGCCAACCGGCGTCCGGTGGTAATTTCCAGCGAACCGCCAATGCTGTTCAAAGGCACTTTATGCCGGGCGGCCAAGGCCTGGACGCTGGTGATGCCGGGGATCACCTCGAATTCGAAGGCGCAGCGGCCCGCATCGAGGATCGCCTGCAGGATGCGCACGGTACTGTCGTACAGCGCCGGATCGCCCCACACCAGAAAACCACCCCGTTGACCGTCGGACAGTTCTTCATTGATCAAGCGTTCGAAGGTGGCCTGTTTAGCGCGGTTCAACGCTTCGACGCTGTCCTTGTAGTCCAGGTCGCCGCGTTGGCGTTCCGGGCTGTAGGCTTCGACGAAACGGTAGGTGCGATCAACGATGTAGCGCCGACAGACTTCGCGCCGCAGGTCCAACAGTTTGTCCTTGGCCGGGCCCTTGTCCATGAGAAAGACCACCTCCAAGCGGTTCAAGGCTTTCACTGCCTGCATCGTCAGGTGATCCGGATCGCCGGCCCCAATGCCGATGACTGACAATTTCTTCATCGCGGCGCCTCCTGGCCAGGTCCCTGGGTGCGTAATCGCCATACGCCGTTGAAACGCAATTCGAGGGTGGACAACGGTTCAATGTCGATCCGGTTGAATGTGGCGGCCGGGCAACCCAAGACATTCACCAGGGCTGCGCGGATCACGAAGGGGTGGGTGACGGCCAGCAGATGTCCTGGCCGGGTTTCCAGACTGGCCAGCCAACCCCCGACACGGCGACACAACTGGGCGACAGATTCACCACCATGGGGAGCCGCCTCGGCATCGTCGAGCCAGCTTTGCAGGGCTTGCGGTTCAGCCTGAAGCAAGTCATCGATGGACAATCCGCGCCAGCGTCCCAGATCGCAATCGGCCAGGGCCTGGTCCTGCTCGGGCTCGGCGCCGAACAACGCGGCGGTCTGGCGCGTGCGCAGTTCCGGCCCGCACAGCAGTTGCCGGACATTTCGGTAGCGATGCTCGACCTGCGCGCGGCGTGCCAGCCAGTCGGCGTCCAGCGATTCGTCCAGGCCAAAGCGCGCCTGCTTCTGGGCGGCGGTGCGGGCGTGGCAGATCAAGGTCAGACGAGTGGCTTGCACACTGGATTCTCAGGCAATCGAAAAGGTCGCATGGGCGGGATATTCATGCTTTTAGTTGTACAGCACCTTATACGAAATCAAATAAATGAGACAAAAAGGCGTTATGTCCGACATCGCCAGAAGTATCGACTGACATACCTGGTCTACTCAGCCGGGACCAACTCCTACAAGGGTTTCGCACAATATTCGAGCATTTTAAACGGAACGTAAAAACCACTGGACATGTAGCACCAGCTACATAAATACTGTTTTCAGGAGTTATGAAAGAAATTCAACACCCATCCTGGCAAGGAGCACGGATGCCACCTCTCAGAGACCTGATCACCGATCCCGGCCTGGTTTTGACGCCGTCGGAACGCAAGGTCGTACGTGCCCTGCTCGATCACTACCCACGCAACGGCCTCGGCCCGATGTCACGCCTGGCAGACCATGCCGGCGTCAGCGACCCGACCATCGTGCGGCTGGTGAAAAAACTCGGGTTTGGCGGTTACGCCGAATTCCAGGATGCCCTGCTCAGTGACATGGACCATCGCCTGCGCTCCCCCCGCACCCTGTTGAAACCGCGGGCCAAATTGCAGCAAGGCGATACCTGGAGCCAGTACCTGGCCGCCAGTCAACGCCACCTCATCGACACCCAGGCCCTGACTCAACCCGAAGACGTGCGCATTCTCGTGCAGTGGTTGCTCGACAGCCGCCATCACGTGCATTGCTTCGGTGGGCGCTTCAGCAGCTTCCTGGCCCACTACCTGCTCAACCATTTGCGGCTGTTGCGCGCCGGCTGTTTCGCCCTGGAAGACAACGCCCAACTGCCTGACCGGCTGTTCGACGTGCAGCGCCAGGATGTGGTGCTGATCTTCGATTACCGTCGCTACCAGGCCCAGGCCCTGCGTGTGGCCAGCGCGGCCAAGGAGCGCCACGCCCGCGTCGTGCTGTTCAGCGACGTCTACGCTTCGCCGTTGCGCGAGTTGGCCGACCTGATCATCAGCGCCCCGGTGGAATCGATCTCGGCCTTCGACAGCCTGGTGCCAGCGCTGGCCCAGGTCGAGGCACTGATTGCCTGCCTGACCCTGCAATGCCCCGAGCTGGCCGAACGCCTGGAAGGCATCGATACCTTGCGCACGGAATTCAACACGCACCTGTTGGAGGAAAAATAAGGATGTTCTCGCTCCCCCACCGCTCACCCCGGGATTTGCCGTTCACCTGCCAGCACACCGCCTTGCTGCTGGTGGACATGCAACGCGCCTGGCTGGAACCGCAATTCGATGCCCACCTGCACACCCGCGAGGCCGAGTATTTCATCCAGC
>Ga0065704_10070397_pt1 | contig 26791 bp, 26 predicted proteins | sample SwiRhicommuniRL2_FD_59091 | JGI IMG/M metagenome (GOLD analysis project Ga0065704, IMG submission 59091) | Switchgrass rhizosphere bacterial communities from Rose Lake, Michigan, USA - RL2 v2 (version 2) | ecosystem: Host-associated > Plants > Roots > Rhizosphere > Soil | place: East Lansing, MI | reverse complement strand
CCGGCCGCCACCGACATTCGCTCAAGCACGACCTGCGGCTGGCGGAGGCCATCTGGCCCGACACGGCCAAGGTGGCGATCGCCGATCTCGAAGGCGTCGAGGCGATGCTGGTGATTGTCGCCGCCGGGGCGGACGCCATTCTTTCAACGCACGAGGATTTCGATGGCATCTCGCATGCCATACAGCTCGTCCGCAGACGTATGACGGTGCTTCCGGGCAGTGTCCGCGACTTGCTCGCCCGCACGCCCGAACAGGCAATGATGGCCGGCAGCGAGGCGGCGATCGAGAAGTCGCTCGACCGCAACCGATCCAACGTACTCACGAGGCGGCAGCAGGAAGTCCTCCAGTTGCTTGCCCTAGGTCTGTCCAACAAGGCGATCGCGTTGCGCCTGGCCATCAGCGAAAGCACCGTGAAGGTGCATATCCGAGCGATCATGGCGCATAGCGGCGTGGTCAACCGGACGCAGATCGTGGCCCACTATCTGGGCCGTGCGTTAGGCACCTGACCTATTCTGCGAAGGTCAATCCGTGATCACTTGCCATCAGGATTCCGCGACCGCGCAGCGACGTGGTCGGGAGAAGCGCCTTGTGTTGCGGGTGGGGCAGACTGCGTTCCCGTGCCGCGCTTCGCAAACGGAGGGGCCAACCGGCAAGGTTTGGGAAGATATTCGTTTTCAGGCCCATGGCCAGCGCTGCTTGCGCGAAGGCGCGTCGAAGCGACGTTCTACTGGCCGGGAAGTCGAAATCGGGAGAGGGCGATCCGTTCGGTCCCGATCGTCTCGTTCGTCGATCGGGACCGGACCTGCGGAGATTCAGGTGGACGCTGCGGCGCCGTCGGGCCTCTTGCTGCGGATGCGCGACAGCAGGGCAATTTCAAGCGCCAGGGCCACCGTGCCGGCAAGCACGATGTGCGCTGCATTCGCTCCGATCGCGCCCCACCGGGGGACTGCGTAGACGGCCACCACCACGAAGGCGAACGTCCCTCCAAACGCGATCATCAGAACGCGCCAGCTTTCGTTCATGGCCAGCAGGGCCGAGCGGGACGGGGCCGCGTGAAGCGTCAGGATCACGGCGACCAACTGGGTCATCAGGAGCGGATATGCGGACATATATGCCGCTCCCAGGCCCCAGTTCAGTACTAGCGGCGCGATCAGCGTGGCAGCGGCAAGAATAGCGACGCCCACGGCGGCGAGCGCCGCCTGCGTCTGGAGGGTTGCCCGGCGAAAGCCGGCGACGTCCCCCCGTGCCCACATCCGCGCGACATCGGGATAGACCACCGCCTGGACCTGCGCGCCAACCTGGACCGCCACCTTGGCGATCCGCTTGGCGAGGTGGTAGATACCCGCCGCCGATGATCCGGCGACCGCGCCGACGAACAGGGAATCCGCTTCCGTGGTCACCACCCGCAAGGTAAGCGAGAGGTTGGTGGAGCAGGTGAAGCCGAAGAAGCCCGGAAAATCGCGGCGAAGGTGCCGTATGCTGGCGCGGAACGGGCTGGGTATGCCCCGTGCAGCGATGGCCTGAAGGCCAAGCCAGAAGATGATGGCTGATCCGGTCACTTGCGAGATCGTCCATGCGGCCATGAAGCCCAGCAATCCGGCGCCCCACCAAGCACAAATCGCGGCCAGGGCAATCCGCAGGACGTTGGCGATGAGCTGGGCGTAGGCAAGCAGCTTGAACTTGCCGGCAAGGCGAAGGGCGGCGGTAGGAACGCCGGCGATATTGAAAAGCAAGGCGACGGCGTAGATTGCGACCAGGTCCACATGGATGGGCGCCAGTCCGAACAGCTTGCCGCCGAGGACCGCCAGGCCGATCGAGGCCACCGCAGCCAGCGCGGCTGCGCCGGCATCGATGAGCAGGCCATATGCGTAGAGCCGTGATATCTGGCGGTTATCGGCCTTGTCCTCATACTGCGCGGCGAAGCGTATCAACGCCTGCCAGGACTCAAAGCGCAAAATCCGCTCTACGAGCCTGCTGAAGGACAAGACCATCACCATCACGCCGTAGCGGTCGGGGGACAGCGTCCGGGCGGCTATGGCGATGCTCACCAGCATCAGCGCAGCACCCAGGAAGTTTCCGGTGAGCAAATGGGCGATGGCCTTCAGCCTTGCCCCGGCGCCTCGGTCTTCCCCCCGCACGCGGCGGAGCACGCCTGACATCCATTTCGACCAGCCCCGGCGCGGGAGATATCCCCGCGTCGAACCCGGCATGCTCAATTGCTTATCAATGCCATCTCGGGGCTGGGAAGCCCCGCGGTCATTTCCGGCACGTAGGACGGCGTGAACGTGTCGAAATCCTCTTCCACGCTGCGTGCGCTCAGGCCGTGGTTGGCTGCCCAGATTGCCGCCTGGGTGCGGTTCTTGACGCCCAGCTTGCGCAGTACGGCCTTTACGTGAACCTTGACCGTGGCTTCGCTGATCGACATGTGGCGGGCTATGACCTTGTTCGGACAACCCATGATCAGCCACTGCAGGATTTCCAGTTCGCGCTCTGACAGGTTGGATACGTCCTGGCCGCCGTCACTCATCACGGGTGCGCTGATGCCCGGGTGCGCCTGCAATTCATCGGCGAGCTGAGAGGGCAGTACTTTTTCGCCCATCGCTACCAGCCGAAGCGTACCGATCAGCGGTTCACAGGATATTTCCTTGACGATATATCCCCAAGCACCGCCGCGCAGCGCCGTAACCATTTCTTGGTAATCGAAGCGGTCGGACAACACTACCGTGCGCGATGCCGGATGCTTTTTGCGAATGGTGGCGAGCACGTCGGTATCGACGTCTTCCGAGCCGCTGTCGAGCAGGATCAGGGTATCTTCGGAGTGCGCGCCTCTGGGTGTATAGTTTTCGACATCAGAGGTCGATTGCGTAACGGTGAAGTCATCGCCGTGCAGAATTCGGCGAAGTCCTTCACGAACAATAGTGTTCCTGCAAAGCAAAACAACGTTGGTAGGTTCTGACACAAGACGTCTCCCATAAAGTCATGCGCCTGAAGCTGCATGAGGGTTGCCTCCCCCCTCGGGCGGGCGGACTCTTGCGACCTCGATCTTCACCTTTTTAAGTTTCTTGGCCTATTCAGCAAGTATGTAAGGTACGCCCTTTCCCAGACCCTGCCAAGTCACCCTAATTAATAGTATTGCGTTACCATCAAGTACACGGTTTCCCGCTGTTTTTCGCCATGGTGACGCTTAAACTGTAAGGCCTGCCTGACAACTCGAGTTAGTTGAAAAATAACCAAAAGAGGTAGTCTGAACTGTATATTGCGCGGTGGGTGACTAAGTAATTTTCTCGAGTCGCGAGTAACCAAAGATCGATTTATGCAGTTCCTTTGTGACGGTCGGCACGGTTAATGGCCGGAGCCGGCTCGGGGACATGATCAGATGATCTGTCGGACCAGCATGAACGCTTCCGCAGCGGGACGGAACACGACCGCCCCTCGAACCCTTGCGAGAGCCTCGATTACCACCAGCGAACGCTCGTCGGGCGCTTCCTTTACCTGTGACTTGAACACTGCGAATGCGTCCAGCTTGGCCTGCAGGGTGTTGCTGATGTCCATGTAGACGTTGGGAAGGAAGCCGGGCGTGATTCCGGGCGCCCACCAGTTCGTCTCCGACAATGTCTCGTAGGCATAGACGCGCGACGGAACCGATCGGCTGCGCGGGCGGGCATGGACCAGGCAGGCGGTGAACACTGCCTGATGATCGGCGTGGACGTCTCCGATGAAGGGTATGAACAGCGTGTCCGGCCGGCTCTCTGCCAGCGCCTCGCTCAGCGCGGCGTTAAGCTCGGAAGCCGGGATCTGGTCGAGCCGGGCGGCCGGCAGGTCGAGAAACCGGGTTTGTGTCACGCCCAGCCGGCGATGGGCTTCCAGCGTTTCTTCCCGTATCTCGTTAACCAGAATCTCGTCGAACATCGGCGGACTGCCTCTGGTCACGACGACCACGTCGACGTCATGACCCTCGCCTATCAGGCGCGCCATGGTGCCCCCGCAGCCCAGTATCTCGTCGTCGGGATGGGGGGCAACGACGACTATCTTGCCGAAATGCTCGGATTTCACTGTGTAGTCCCACAGGGTTCGCCATGAAGCCGGCTGTGCAAAGCCGGCATTTTGCCGCTTTCATTCGACCATTCGGTCACTTCCACCAGTCCTCCGTCGCCGCAGCGGACGGTGAATCCGTTGTTGCCGCGCGCGACGATCTGGCCAGGGGCGGCAAGGTGTCCGCCATCGCCGCCGCGGGTAGGCTCTGCCGCCCAGATGCGTATCCGGCCGGTGCCGTTGGCCGTGAAAGCACCGGGATAAGGGCGGGTCGCGGCGCGGATCAGCCGCAGCACGTCGCTGGAGGGCGCCGCCCAGTCGATCTCACCGTCTGCGTCCGTCCGCCGCGCGCAGAACGTGGCACAGCTTTCGTCCTGGGGAATTCGCGGCGCGGTCCCGGCGGCGATCAGCGGCAGGGATCGGTGCAGCATGATCTCCAGTGCGCGCACGTGCTTGCGGTAGAGTGAAGCGGCGTCCTCGCGCGGGGACAGGTGGAAGTAGTGCTGGTCCAGTATGGGGCCGGTATCCACGCCGTCATCGATCCAGAACAGCGACCCAGCCGTGATCGGTTCGCGGTTGACGATCGTCCAGGGGATCACGCCGCGGCCGCGAAGGCGGGGCAGCGCCGCCGGATGATAACCTATCACGCCGCCGGGCGCGAGGGCGCGGAACTCGGGCCCGCAGATCTGCGACCAGCCGATCACGAAGATATGATCCGCCTGCACTTCGGCGATGCGGACCAGTGCGTCGCGCGCGTTGACGTTCTCCACCGCTATTACCGGGACATCCAGCGCCCGCGCGGCGGCGGCCATGTCCACTGCGTCGGAATGGCGATGCGCGAGATGCGGCGCAAGCGTGACGACTGCTTTCAGGTCGCACTGCGGCACACGCGCCATCACCTCGAGGGCTATGCGGCTGCTTTCAACAGCGCCGACGAGGATCGCACTCATTGTCACTCCCATCCTTCTTGCGCTCGCCGCCGATCACGACACCGACGGTTCGGACGATAATCGCCGCATCGAGCCACGCGGTGCGCTCGCGCACGTAGCGAAGATCGATCGCCAGCTTCTCATCCTGGCTGAGCAGGGTATTGCCGCTGACCTGTGCAAGCCCGGTCAGCCCTGGTGCGACGGATCCGCGAAGCATGCCGGCCGCTCCCATCTCCACCACGGTATCGGGCAGCAGCGGACGCGGGCCGACGAAGGCCATTTCACCGCGCACGATGTTGATCAGCTCGGGCAACTCGTCGAGCCGCGAGCGGCGCAGCAGTCTGCCGACCGCCGGCGTGCGTTTCTCGTCGGGAAGCAGGCGTCCGCTGCTATCGCGGGCGTTGGTCATCGTCCGGAACTTGATGATCCGGAACGGCACCCCGCCCTTGCCGGCACGCCACTGGCGAAAGAATACGGGTCCGCCAAGCGATGCCCGCACCGTCAGACCGATAGCGAGCAGCAAGGGCGCGGCCGGAACCATAAGGAGGGCGGCAGCAAGCCGTGGTCCGAGGCCGCGCATCAGCTTGTCACCACCGCGGGCAGGCCCGCGCGGTCACCGCGCGGCGATTCTTCTGTACGGGTTCCGTCTGTCGGATAAAGATTCATCTCGCGCATCAGCATCGCGTTGACGAGATGAACGTCGTATTCTTCGACGGCGGTCTGCCGCGCCTGCTCGGCCATCGCTGCAATTCGGTCCGGTTGGTCGATGAATGTGCGCATGGCCTTCGCCAGTGCTGCGGCGTCACGGGGCGGAACCAGCAGGCCGTTCCTTCCCGGACGGATCGGCTCGCGGCAGCCTGGCATGTCGGTGGTGATGACAGGGCGCCCGGTCGACAGCGCTTCCAGGATCGTGCGGGGAAGCCCCTCCCGGTAATAGCTCGGCAGCACGAAGACATGCGCCGAGCCGAGTATCGGACGTACGTCGCGCGATTCCGGCAGCAGGGTGATCAGGCCGCTCTCCTGCCATTCGGCCAGCTCGCTTTCCGGGATACCGGTGGGATTCTCCGTTTCGGGCCTGCCCAGCAGCAGGAACCGGGTGTCTGGCGCGAACGCGCGGATCTGCCGCGCCGCCGCCGCATATTCGGCGACGCCCTTGTCGCGCATCAGCCTGCCCATCATCAGGAAGGTGATCGGCCCATCAGGCAGAGGATGCTGCGCGTAATGCGCCGTATCTACCCCTGAGCCAGGAACCTGCAGCACCCGTTGTCCCCGGGACACGATGCCGTACTGTTCCATCATCCGCCGGTCGTCGCCGTTGAACACGAACAGGCACCGGGCCCGCCGCACGCCGAACCGATAGAGCCGCGCCACCAGCCTGCGCAGGAACGGGCGATGGTCCGATGCGTCGCTGAATACGTAACCCAGGCCGCTCATGATCGCGAAGAAGGGTATGTTGCCCCCAAGCCGAGCCGCGATGCCGCCGTATATGATCGGCTTTTGCGTATAGGCCACGACCACGTCCGGTCGTTCTGCGTGCACCAGACGGCTATAGTGCCACAGCGTACGCATATCCGCGAGCAGGCTGGTGCCAGCACGCGCCATCGGCGTGATCCGGAATTCCGCGCCCCATTCTTCCAGCGTGGCAAGCACGGCTGGCTCGGCATCAGGCGCGGCGGTGACGACCTTGTGCCCCTGCGCGAGCATCCGGCGGATGAGCGCCCCCCGGAAATTGACGAGCGAGAAGGACAGGCTGGAGAGGATCAGGATCTTCATGCGAAGGACTTGCGCCTTTTTTCTGTGCCTTATGCGATTTTGGCAGTGCGGCGCGCAGTGCGCGCCGCGTGACCGTCGCATTCCTGGCCGTCGCACCTTTGATAATGGCAATCGGCCCGACCGATGCGTGAGCATAGGTAGACTATCCCTACGGGCCTCCATGGCCACGGTCGGGCAGGCGGACCTATCCCAAAGAGACTGCCGGATGCGCCGTAGGGCGCTGATTTCCGGGCATAGGGATATCAGCCCTTCGATCGATTTTCCTGCGCGGTGCGCCCTGTATGTCCAGGGGTGCACCCATGGCGTTTGTCATTTTCAGGGTAGGAGGGCGTAATGGCGGATGATCCGCGAAACACGGTAAAAGACGCCGCAGAGCGCACCAACGGCGCATTCGGCGGACTGACGAAGCGGAGCTGGGCCGCGTTCGAGCATTTCGAGCGGACGATAAGGCTGCGCAGTCCCGCCGCCTTCTGGATCGCGCGCATGGCCACGGTGGTCACGCTCGACGCGCTGGCGATCCTTGCGACCTTGCGACTTACCCGCGCCATACTGCCGGGCGTCAGAACGCTCCAGTCGATCAACGATGTGGTGTTCGGCGTTTCCTTGGCCCTGCTGATCCTTGTCGGATTGCAGATCGGCGGCGTCTATCGGCGCAGCTGGCGATTCACGAGCACGGCAGACGCGCTGCACCTGTGCGCGGCCCTGTTCGTCAGCTCCGCCACGGTCTGGATGCTGACCGCAACCTTCGTGATACCGCAGCGGGTTCACCGCGACGAACTGCTGATGTTCATCGGCCTTCATACCGTGCTGATGGTGATCGCGATGATCGGCGTCCGTGTCCTTCGTCGCGGCGTGCGCGAGCATCTGCGGGCGTCGAGGAGGCGGCGCATGGTGGGATCCCGCCGCCGGGTGCTGCTGCTGGGGGACCTGGAATGGGCTCAGGTGATGGTCGATTTGGTGCGCACCGATCCTGCCTCTGCTCTGGAAATCGTCGGTGTCATGACGCCCGATGGTCGCGAGAAGAAGCTTGAGATCGGCGGTGTCCGCGTCGAGGGTTCCGCCGAGGACCTGGTGGAAGTCGTCGAGCGCCTTGACCGCATGGGCAGGCGCCCGATGAGTCTGGTGGTGCAGGAAAGCAGCGAGTTGCTTGCGCCCAAGACGCTGATGAACGTGGCATCCGTCGCCGAAACCATCGAGCTGACGGTCTCGCGCTTTCGCCCTCCGTGGGCACGTGCCGAAACCAAAGACACCAGCGGCCTGGAAATCGAGCGCCTGCCGCTGGCTGACCTGCTTGGCCGCCCGGAAGTCTCGATCCAGCACAGCTACGTCAAGCAGATGGTGGCTGGTCGCAGGATCCTGGTGACCGGGGCAGGCGGAACGATCGGCGGCGAACTGGTGCGCCAGCTCGCCACGTATGGGCCGTCCGAGATCGTTCTTCTCGATCACGCCGAGTACAGCCTCTACGCCATCGAACTCGACACCCGCGAGCGCTTCCCCGACCTGACGATCCATGCCGAGCTGTGCTCGGTGCGCCAGCGCGCGGCGCTGTGGCAGACTTTCGAACGTCGCCAGCCGGAAATCGTCTTCCACGCCGCCGCGCTGAAGCACGTGCCTATGGTGGAAGTGAACCCCGCAGCGGGCGTGCATACGAACGTGCTGGGCACCCGCAATGTCGCGGATGCCGCCTGCGCATTCGATGTGCGCGCCATGGTGCAGGTGTCGACCGACAAGGCGGTCAATCCGGTGGGTCTGATGGGGGCGAGCAAGCGGCTTGGCGAACTCTACTGTCAGGCGCTCGACCTGATCGGCAGCTGCGATCCCGACAGCCCGCGCTTCCTGACGGTGCGCTTCGGCAACGTCCTGGGGTCCAGCGGATCACTGATCCCGCTGTTCCAGCGGCAGCTGGCGGCAGGCAAGCCGCTGACGGTGACGCATCCCGACATCGAACGCTTCTTCATGACGGTGCAGGAGGCGGTCCTGCTGATCCTGCAGAGCAGCGCCCGTGCGCTCGAAGTCGATGCCGATCGCGGTACGATATTCGTGCTCGACATGGGCCAGCCGGTTCGCATCGTCGACATTGCCAAGCGCCTGATCCGTATGCAGGGACTGCGGCCCGATATCGATGTGCCGATCAAGTTCATCGGCCTGCGCCCCGGCGAGAAGCTCTTCGAAGAGCTGTTCGATACCCACGAGGCGAAGATCGAGAGCCGCATTCCCGGTATCTTCGAGGCGATGCCGAGCCCCATACCGCTCGACATGCTGGTCAAGGGTTTCAACCGCCTCGAACGGCTGATCGAACTGGGTGACACCCAGGCACTGATGGCGCTGACGCACGAGATGGTCGATGCCTCGTCGAAGTCCAGCTGGGGCGCGATACTCGATCGGCTGGCGACCGAAGCCGCCAGCAACGCTCATGAGCTGACGCTGATCAAGGGCAGGGCGGAAAACAAGACCGCCGACCCGCGTCGCACGGAACTGAACGGCAACGGCGGCAAGCCGAAGCCGACGTCGCCAGGAAGGATTGCATCGTGAACGTAGCCAATTCCCTCCTCGCCCGCGTAGCGATGGACAACACCCCAGCGCCCAATCCGCTCGACGATCCGACCCTGCGTTGGCCGCAATTCGACGAAGACGAACGCCGCGCCGTGGCAGAAGTGCTGGCGAGCGGCCGGGTCAACGCGCTGGTCCATGGAGACAGGAACAGGGCATTCGAGGCCGGTTTTGCCGCGCTGTGCGAAGTCGATTACGCGGTCGCCGTGACCAACGGCACGGCGGCGCTGGAACTGGCGCTGCATGCGCTGGGCATCGGACCCGGAGACGAGGTGATCGTGCCGGCTACCAGCTTCTTCGCAACGACCTCGTGCGTCGTGGCGGTCGGGGCAACGCCGGTGTTCGCCGATATCCTGCCCTATGCGCTCACGATAGATCCCGCTTCGGTGGAGAGGATGGTCGGCCCAAAGACCAGAGCCATCCTGTGCGTCCATCTGGGCGGCAGGCCATGCGAGATGGCGGAGCTGGAACGGATCGCGTCGGCCCACGGGCTGTGGCTCGTCGAGGACTGCGCGCAGGCGCACGGAGCCCGAGTCGATGGACGGCCGGTGGGCGGTTTCGGAGACGCGGCAGCGTTCTCCTTCTGCACCGACAAGATCATGTCGACGGGCGGTGAAGGCGGCATGGTCATGCTCAAATCCCGTGAGCACTGGCGGCGCGCATGGTCCTGCAAGGACCATGGCAAGGATCCCGAGAAAGTCCGCACTCCCGCGGTCAGCAAGGGCTTTCGCTATATTCACGACAGCTTCGGCACCAATGCCCGCATGACCGAGATGCAGGCCGCGATCGGATGCGTCCAGCTTGGCAAGCTACCGGACTGGCTGGAACGTCGCCGTCGGAATGCGGCGACGCTGACGGCCCTGCTTGGCAGTGACGACCGGATCATCGTGCCGGAGGTTCCCGAGGGCGTAGAGCATGCCTGCTACCGGTTCTACGCGGTGCTCGATGCCAGCCTGCCTGAACGCGGGATCGCCAACAGCGATGTGATCGCGCTTCTGGTGGCGCAAGGTATACCCGCAGGCAGTGGATCGTGCCCGGACATGTCGCTGGAAAGCGCCTTCGCTGCGCCGCCGCGACGTGACGGCGATCTGCCCGCCGCGCGCGACATGGGGCGCCGCACCATAGCTCTCCCGGTCGATCACCTGCTCGGCGATGCCGATATGGCCCGAATGGCCGCAGCGCTGATCGGCGCGCTTGACGAACTGGCCGGCGAAGCCGCCGCCGAGACTGCAGGAGCCTGAGATGACGGATCCCTCGCTGCCCCGTTTCGTCATAATCGGCGCCATCAAGGGCGCTACGACATGGTTGCAGTTCCAGCTGGACAATCATCCGGGCGTATTCCTGCCCGCCGCCGAGCCGCACTTCTTCAGTCAGGAGTATGAGCGTGGCCTGGGCCATTACCGCTCGCTGTTCGGCGACGCGGGGGCCGACCAGATGCTAGGCGAGAAATCCGCCGACTATCTGGGCGATCCGGACGCGCCGCGACGGCTGGCCGAGACGCTGCCGGACGCGAAGCTGATCGTTCAGCTGCGCAATCCTGTCGACCGCGCTTATTCCGATTACAAGATGCTCTATCGGCGCGGCACGATCACCGAAGGCCCGCAGGAGCACCTGCGGCCCGGCGGACCGCTACATGAGCGCCTGCTTGGTCAAGGGCTCTATGCCCACCATCTGCGCCGCTGGTTCGACTTGTTCCCGCGCGAGCAGATCCAGGTCCTCCTCTACGAAGACGTGCTGGCCGAGCCTGCCCGCGTGGTGGATGAAGTCTGCCGCCATATCGGCGTACCGACGCATTTCTCGTCGGACTTCGCGGCGACGCGGCGTAACGACAGCGGCGTGGCGCACCTGCCTCTGGGCCTGCGCAACCTGCTGCAACCGATCAAAGGCGCCGTGAAGCCGCTGCGCGGCAGCGCGCTGTTCGAGAGTGTGCGCGGCCTGTTCGCGCGGCGCATCGGCTATCCGGCGCTGCCTGGCAATGTCCGGGCGGGGCTTGTCGATTACTATCGGCGCGACGTGCATGATCTGGAAAAACTCATCGGGCGCGATCTTTCGCATTGGTGCACTGCTGACAATGCCCGCACGGTGCGGATTCCGGCCGCGAAGCCTGCCGAACGGTGTTTGGCGGGCTAGCCTAAAGGGGTAGTCCGGCCCTGCCGGGATGAAGCGATCGCCCCTTTGCGCAGGTCCGCTCGCCGGAAGGGCAGGCGATGCCGATCCGGGGGCCTGCTACAGCTTGCGGTAACGCAACAGGAGACAGGCAATGGCTTTTTTCAGGGCGAGTTTCAGGGAAACGGGCATGGCGCTGGTGCTGATCGCGAGCCTTGGCGGATGCAGCAACGGCCTCTCGAATCTCACCGCGCTTCCGACCGCGCCGATCAGCGCATACCAGTTGGGCATTGGCGACGAAGTGCGCGTGATGGTGCCAGATCTTACCGATACCAACGGGTCCGACATGGCCTACGTCGTCAACGAGAGCGGCGCGCTGACCTTGCCGGTCATCGGTGATGTTCCCGCCAGCGGAAAGACGGTGCCGGAACTCCAGCAGTTCATTGGCCAGCGCCTTGTCGATGCTCAGATCATGAGCGCGCCGACCGTGAGCGTGCAGCCGGTGCGGCTGCGCCCTGTCTATGTTCTGGGCGAAGTCCAGAAGCCGGGGGAATATGCCTTCCGGCCCGGCATGTCGGTGCTGGCTGCGGTCGCGGCGGCGGGTGGCTATACCTTCCGCGCCCAGCAGAAGGCCGTCAGCGTCACCCGGGTGATTGACGGCCGCCAGGTCGAAGGCCGCGCGACCGAGCAGGACATGGTGCAACCCGGCGACGCCATCAAGGTCTACGAGAGCTGGCTGTGACAGCGCCTTCTCTCCGCGCATCCACTTGTCTGGGATTGGCGCTCGTGCCGGTCCTCATGGCTGGCGAGGCGCAGGCTCAGGACATGCAGCCGCTCGCCTCTGTTCTCGGCATCGAGGATCCCGAATACGAGCCGCGCGCAATTCAGGCTGGCGGTTTCGAATTACAGGCCGGGGGAACGGCGCGGATCGAATACGACAGCAACATCTACGCCCAGGAGTTCGGGGAAAAGGATGATCTCAAGCTGATCGTGCAGCCCCAGCTTCAGGCGCGGATGAGCAAGGGACCGATCGAGATCGCCGGCGACTTCAATCTCAACGGCCGCAAGTACCTGCAGTACGAAAGCGAAGATGCGCTGGCCGGGGAGGCCGAAGTCCGTCTGGGCTGGCAGCCCAACGAGACGCAGCGTGCCGGGATGATGGTCGCCTATCGTCATGTCGTCGAGGACCGGGGCGAGCCAGAGGGCCGGATCGGGCCCCGTCTGGGCCCGCGCGAGCTGGACATGCTCGATGGCGAACTGGAGTATTCGCACAGCTGGTCCCGCTTCGGGGTGCTGCTGAACGCCACAGGATCCCGGTTCCGCTACGACGATGCCATCGACCGGGACCGCGATCTCGATCGCTATGCCGCGCTGGTGCGCCTCAGCTACCGGGTTTCGGGGACGGTGAATGTCTTCGGCGAGGGTTCTGCCGGCTATCGCAACTTCCGGTTTGACACGCCGGGCGAGCCGACGCGCGATGCCGCGACCTATTCGGGCCAGGTCGGTGTGGCCATCACTCCCGGCGGAGCCCTGCGCGGCGAAGCGGCAGCGGGTATCTATCGGTTCTCGCCAAGATCCTCGCTTCGGCCTGCCCGTACAGGTTTTTCCGCGCAGGCGAGCATGGTCTATCAGCCGCGCCAGCGCACCGCTTTCCTGCTGGAGGCGTTTGCCGGCGACGTTGCTACCTACCGCGCCGGGGCGCAATCGCGCCAGGACGTGCGTGTCCGCTTCGGCGTCCAGCAAGAGCTGTTTCATAATCTGCGGGCGCAGGCGAGCGCGATCTACCGGCGCAGCAGCTACTTTGGCACCGGCATTCGCGAGAACACCTATGCCGGCATGTTCGAGCTGGAATACCTGGCACGGCGAAACGTGCGGCTGGGTGCGCAGGTGAGCCTGGCCAAGCGCGACAGCGAGGCCGTTTTCGAGGATTTCGAACGCGCGCGGATCGCGCTGCAGCTCAAGGTGACACTATGAATTTTGTTCAGGCGTTATCATCGAACACCCCGTTTGCGGCATCCCGCAGCGGCGCGCGCAAGCCGCGCATCGTCTTCGTCCTTCAGGGGCTTGGCGCGGGAGGGTCCGAGCACATCGTCAGCCAGTTGTGCAATCACTTTGCCGGGCAGGGATGGCATGTGACGCTGTTGGCTTTCGAGGATCGGGGTAGCACGCCATATTATTCGATGGACCCGTCGGTCGATGTCGTCGCGCTGGGGCTGAAATCGCGCCGAATGGGGCCAATCAAGGCACTGCGGCAGACGCGGGCGCGCTTCGAGATATTGCGCTCTGCATTCAAGGCGATCGAGCCCGATCTGGTCGTGAGCTTCCTGACTCGTACCAACGTGCTAAGCGTGCTGGCGGCGGGGCGCAGGGGGCCGCCCGTACTGGTGTCGGAACGCAATAATCCGGCGCTGCAGCGCGTGGGCCTGGTCTGGGAGGCGCTACGCCGCTACACTTATGCCCGCGCCGGCGCGCTCGTCACCATGACGCAGGGGGCAATGGACTATTTTCCTCGTTCGGCCCGGCGCCATGCCCGCGTCATTCCCAATCCCTCGACGCTGCCACCGGCCGCGCGCCGGACGAGGGCGGACGGGCGGACCATCGGCGCAGTTGGTCGTCTGGTGCCGCAAAAGGGTTTCGACCGGCTGATAGATGCCTTCGCGCGCGTCTCCAGCCTGCTGCCGGAATGGCGTCTGGTGATATGGGGCGAAGGGCCGGAGCGCGCGCGTCTGGAAGCACAGCGAGATCGTCTTGGCCTGACCGACCGCATCGACCTGCCTGGCGTGACCGGTGAGGCTGGCGCCTGGGTCGGCGAGACGGACGTATTCGTCCTGTCGTCGCGCTTCGAAGGTTGGGGGCTGGTGCTTAGCGAAGCGATGGCGGCGGGGCTGCCTGTCATCTCGACGGATTGCCAGTGGGGGCCGGGCGAGATGATCCAGCCCGAACGCAACGGTCTGCTTGTTCCCAACGGCGACGTAGCCGCGTTGGGCAAAGCGGTGGTCCGGCTCTGCAGTGACGCGGACCTGCGCAGCCGGCTGGGCCAGGCCGCCCGCGAGCGCATGACCGCTTTCGAACCAAAGCGCGTGCTCGGCCAGTGGGATGAACTGATAAGGGCGATGGTCAAGCCGCGCCTGGAGACGGCGGCATGATGATGCGCGCGAACATGGCTCGCGGGGCTCGGCAGATCGTGCGCTGGGCCCGGCGGCGCTACAGCAAGGAACCCAGGCTGCGCGAGGCCGCGCGGCAGGCTGACGCCATGCTGGTTTCCTTTCCCAAGAGCGGGCGTACCTGGCTGCGCTATCTGCTCTCCTGCTACTTCGCTGAAGTGGCGAAGCTGGATTTCCAGCCGGATCTCGCCACCACGTTCCGCGTGCTGCCGAACTTCGACCTGAGCCCTGACAGGGGTATCGCCCGATTCGTCGGCAAGCGGCCCGGTCTGCCGCTGATCGCGGTCAGCCACCTGACTTTCGATCAGCGTCTGTTTCTGGACCGGCCGGTCATATTCCTGGTGCGTGATCCGCGTGACGTGATCGTCTCGGCCTATTTTCATGCGACGCGCCACAAGCATGTGTTCGATGGGACGATCGACGAATTTCTGGATAATTCCGCTTACGGCCTGCCTTCGCTGACCTCGTTCCTCAACGGATGGGCGGGCGGGCTGGCAGGGCGCCGCCATATCGTGATCAGCTACGAGGCGTTGCAGGCTGATCCGCACGGCGTCGTTGGTTCCATCCTCAGGTTTCTCGGCGTGGGCTGTGATGACGGAGCGCTCGACCGGGCGATCGAGGCGGCCCGGTTCGACAAGATGCAGTCGCGCGAACGGACGCAAGGCATCCCCGGGCATGAATACGATCAGGGCGACGACCAGAGCCTGCGCATGCGCAAGGGGAAAGCGAAAGCCTACGGAGATACGCTTTCGCCCGGGCAGGCAGACCGCGTGATGGCAATGTGCCATGCCGGCCTCACACGGGCCGGGCGGGCGGTCCTCGCATGCACCGAGGAGGCTTCGGGGGCCAAGCCCGTCCGCCTTGGCCAAGCGCCGGACCGGCTGGAGGGCGAAGCATGCGTATCTGCTCGATCCTGACGACATTCACGTCCGGCGGCGCCGAAACGCTGGTGCAGAACCTTTCGCGCACCTTCACCGATGGCGGGCATGCGGCCTCGATCGTGGCAATCAGCGATGCGGTTCAGGTCGGCAACCCGGCCGAGGTCGAGCGGCATATGCGGGCTGACATGGAGCAGGGCGGAGTTACGTGCCATTCGCTGGCGCTGGCCAATCGGCGCAACGTGCTGGCAGGCGCGCTGGCGCTTCGCCGCGTGCTGCACGAAGAGCGGCCAGACATCATCCACGCCCATACCGCCAGGGCGCTGCCGATGCTGGCGCTCGCCCGTCCCGGCGCGCCGATCGTGCTGACCCATCACAACAGCAAGCTCAGCTTTCATCCCAGAGCCTACTGGTTTTTCGACAGGATCGTGATGGCTTACGTGGCGATCAGCGAGAAGGCGCTGACGCAGACCCGTCTCTATGCCCGTGCACCGGTCCGCATGATCATGAACGCGGCAAGCCCACGCTTCGCCTCCGGCACGCCTCGTACTCGCCCTCCTGAACAGCCGGTGATCCTGGCAGTCGGCACGCCGTCGGAACAGAAGGACTATGGCACCCTGATCCGCGCTGCCGTGCCGCTGGCCGAGCAGTTTCGCGCCGCGGGCAGGCAGCCTCCGGTCATCCGCATCGCCGGAGGAGGCGCCATGGTCGAGGAACTGCGCAGCCTTGCCCTGCAAGAGGGCGCGGCCGACCTCGTGGAATTTTTGGGCGCGCGCAGCGATGTCGATGCGCTGATGCGCAAGGCGGATCTGTTCGTAAACAGTTCGCTGTGGGAAGGCTTCGCTATCGCCATGATCGAGGCGTCGATGTCGGCGCTGCCCATTGTCGCAACCGATGTGGCTGGAAATCACGAGATGGTCAGGCCGGGTGTCAACGGCGCTCTTGTGCCGGCCCGCGACCCCCAGGCACTTGCTGCCGCGATAGCCCGCGTGCTGCTCGATCCGGAAGGCTACACGGCGTTGTCTCGAGGCGCGCTGAATAACGCGCGGCGCTTCTCCATCGATAGGTGCGCGGACGAACACCTGCGGCTCTACCGCGACGCGATGAGCCGCAACCTGCTGGCAGAGCAAAGGACGGCGGCATGAGGCTTGCCGCGATCACCGACGTGCACGCGCTTTCCCCGGCGCTGTCGAGCGCGATCGCGGCGGCGCGGCAGGAAGGCTTTGATCGCATGATTATCATGGGCGACCTGCTGACTTATGGCGTGACGCCGCAGGAGACGCTCGACCTTGTGCACGATGCAGTGACCAATCACGCCGCTGTCATCCTGAAGGGCAATCACGATTGCCTCTACCTGGACCTCATCAGCAAGGGTCGGTCCGACTACCTCGACAAACTGCCTGACTGGTTGCGCGCCTCTGTCGAATGGACGGCGGAGCGGATCGATGGCGCTGCCTTCGCCGCCCAGCCTTGGCGCGAGACATGGGGCAGCGGCTCGCTGCTCGCCGCGCACGCCAATCCGTTCGCATTCGGTGACTGGACGTATCTGGAAAACGACGAGACCCTCGAACGGGCCGCAGACGCGGTTGGGCGGGCAGGTGCGCGGCATGGTATTTTCGGCCATACCCATCGCCGCCGCAGCCATACCGGCAAGCATAGCCAGGTCCACGTTCTCGCCGCGCTCGGCCAACCGCGCGATCTTGATGATCCGGTGCCGCAGTGGACCATGATCGATCTGCAAGGCGACAATATCACCCTGTCCCCCCGCCGGATCGACTTCGACCGCGACGCGCATCGCCGCGCGATCGCCGCGACCAGTCTCCCTTCAGAAACGAAGAGCCGTTTATGCAAGTATTTCATGTGAAGGCACTGGTCACCGGAGGAGGTGCGGTTCTCGGACAGGGAATCATAAAGTCGCTGCGCGAAAGCGCGCTCGACGTCGACATCATTGCCGTCGACCCTAATCCGCTGTCGTCCGGACTCTATTGGGCCGATCGCGGGTATAAAGTGCCGATGGCCTCGCATCCGGAATTCGGGCCGGCGATCGAACGCATCCTCGAGGACGAGCGGCCCGACGTGCTGTTCGTCGGCACCGATGTCGAGCTGGCCTTCTTCGCCGAGCGGCGCGAGGATTACGCCCGGCGCTTCGGCACGGTGGTGCTGGTCAGCGATCCGCGCGTCATCGCCATTGCCGACGACAAGTACGACACCTACCGGTTCCTGAAAGAGGCAGGCTTTTCACCGCCCGCTTCGGCGCTGCCGGAAGAAACACCGGCACTGGCGCGGCTGATCGCTGAAACGGGCTTCCCGCTGGTCGTAAAGCCGCGCGTCGGTGCCCGCTCAGCAGGAGTTTCCGTCGTCCGCAGCCGGCCTGAACTTGTCGCTGCGCTGGAGGGGCGCACGGGATTGGTGGTGCAGGAATGCGTCGGCACCGACGATAGCGAATATACCGCCGGGGTGCTTGTTTTCGACCAGGAACCCCAGGCGGCCATCGTCCTGCGACGCGACTTGCGTGACGGTAACACCTACCGCGCCTATGCCGGCACCTATCCGGATATGGAGAGGCAGGTCCGGGCCTTCGCGGCGGCATTGCAGCCCTTCGGCCCGGCAAACTTCCAGTTCCGTGTCGATCCCGACGGCACCGCCCGGGTGTTCGAGATCAACGCCCGGTTTTCCGGCACCACGCCGATGCGGGCGATGCTCGGCTTCAACGAGGTGGAAATGTCGATCCGCAAACTGCTGTTCAATGAGCCGATCCGGCAACCGCGGGGGAAGTCCGGTGTCGTTCTGCGTTACCTGCAGGAAATGTTCGTGGGCGAAGAGCAGATATCGGCGGTGGTGTGAGCCATGCGGATCGCCGTGACCGGCGGGACCGGCTATCTCGGCCGTCACCTGTGCGCCGCCCTGCTGCGAAAAGGCTGGAATGTGCGGTTGCTCGGCCGGCGCCGGCCGGACGGCCTCGGCCCGGGCGTAGAGGTCGCGCTGCTCGACATGGAACGCGAAATCGCCCCATTGCTTCTGGAGGGGTGCGACGCGCTCATACATCTGGCGGCGCGCGTCCCCGGCAATCACCTCGACCCGCTCGAAGCGGAACGGTGCTGGCGTGTCAACGCACTGGGAACGCTGCGGTTGATGACCGCGGCGGCACAGGCCGGTGTGTCCCACATCGTCCACACGACCAGCGGCAATGCCTATGCCCGTGGCAATGGCGATCCTCGAAGGGAGAGCGACCAATTGATGCCGGGTAGCCGCCAGTTCTATCTCGGCTCAAAGGTGCTGCAGGAGATCTACGCCGCCCAGGTGTGCATGCAGCACCACTTGCCGCTGGCGACGTTACGACTGGCTTCGGTCTACGGAGGAGCAGAGGAATCAAGCCTACCCGCATCCTTCCTTCGCCGAATGGGCGCCGGCCAGACGATCACCCTGTCGGACGGAGGAGCGTTCGGCACGGATTTCGTCCACGTCGATGATGTCGTGGCGGCTCTGGTAAGCGCGGTTCGCGGCCGGATGAAGGGGACTTACAACGTCGGGTCGGGTGAACGTTGCACCCTTGCCGAACTCGCCGCCATCGCGGCGCGGCTCTGCGCTGCTTCGCCGGCCCTGATCGAAACCGCGCCCGTTGGTAAGGGGCTACCAGACGAGGGCTTCGCTGCGCTCGACAATGCCGCGCTGTGCACATTCGCGAACAAGCCCAGGACCATCGCCATGGGCATGCAAGACATGCTGAACGGGGTTGCCCGGTAGGCCTCCGGCGGCTCCGGTCACCGTGCGTATAGTGCGAGGGCTGGGCAGGGCGCCGCGAAGGCAGGCTTGCAGCCCGAGCACCTTAATCCGCCGCCATCCGCAATGACTCCGGCATGTGCCAGTCAGATAATGCGGTCTGCAGACAGAGCACATCGCCCCGAGAAACGACGCATGCATCGGGGCGCCATGCTCTCAATCTGCGAGGGTCCGCGAAGCCCCTTGCACATGCCCCAATACGCCGGTAAAGGGCGCCCCTGCCCACCGTCAAGCGCGCCTCGCGCGACAGACACCAAGGCATGCCGCTTTAGCTCAGTTGGTAGAGCACATCATTCGTAATGATGGGGTCACAGGTTCGAATCCTGTAAGCGGCACCACCTTCCTAAAGGCACTTCCACAAGCACATCGCCGGTTTCCAACGGGAAGAGCTTTCCAGCTTGGGGAGCGCTTGGGTCAAGGCTGGGGCGTGTTTGAGCCGATTGCGTCCGGCAACCCACACTGTACCCGGTCAGACTTGAGCACAATCGTGCGAAAATAGCCGCTCGGTAAAAGAAGCAACTGCATCCCAGCAGGGGAGCTCTTGAGGCTAACCTTTTCCGGCGTCGTCTATCAATTCCTGCTCACGCACCCGGTAGTACTGGATGGTAAGCTTGTTTACAAAGTAGATGATGCCCCAGCTCTCCCTGACCGCGATGCTGCCCGAGAAAAATAAAAGCCCTTTGTTGATAGCTTCGTCGCAGGATGGGGAGCCTGACGAGATTCCTGTGCCACCAGCAACTAGGAGCAACGCGATCGTTACAAAGGCCAGAACGGCAAGCACCGCTAGTTGGAAGGCATAGACATACCCTTCCGGTGCAGGGCCATATTCGATCAGGAACTTTGAAAAGCTCTTGTCTTGGAGCAAGCCTGCCGATCGCCCCGCCCATCCAAAAGCTAGGCCGATCAATATTGCGGAACCTGGAAGTGCTACCGACTTGGCGATAGCCGCTGCATTCTCATGGAGGACATACGCCGCTATGCCTGCGACAGCGAAGTGGAACAGTAACCATCGATTGCCAATGTTCGCCAGCCCACGGTCGCCGTCAGCGTCTTTGCAAACCAGCCACGTCCAAAACCCCGGCACCTTGAAGCGCACTACGGGAGAATCAAGGTTATCCATCGGGTCCACGGACACGCTTATACGCTCGCCGCACCGCGCGGAGAATAGCTGCAGCTGTTCCTTCATGCGACTGCGCTTCCACCGCCTCTTTAAGGGGGTTCAAATTCAGCCCTATCCTCTCGACCCCGCTTCCTTCGGTCCTTTCGACGTTTGCTGTTGCCTGATCTCCCTCTGCGGCCACTGCGCGGGTAAGGTCTACCAAATCTCCAGCGTTCAATGCGGGCCCCTTGAGCGAAGCTCTGCCTTCAGTAGCACCAATCTTTTTGCCGAATTCTTTGAGCGGACGCTGCACAAATTTTTCATCATCAGGAGGGTTGGGTAACGAGAAATCAAATTCGAAGCGCGTGATACGAAACGCGGACGTTAGAGTTTCGATGAATCCCCTAGGATCAGGAATGGGATCCACGACTATCCGCATGTTATGCTTTTCGGCAAACCCGGCAGATTCAAGAAGATACTGCACCTTTGTTGCGATTTCTCTCGGACTCAGTGAAACGCCTGGCCTTACCAAAATGCCAGCGGCCTGACTTTCCATGTCATATACGCCAACGGTAAAGGGAGCTTGTATCTGCTCCACCTCCTCAAACTCTCGACGGCCCTCATTGAATTGCTGCGATTTCACGACAGCTTCTCGACCGAGGGCGAAGAATATTCCCGCGTCAGGGACTTCCACCGCGTTCCCGATATGCCAAATTGAGCCACGAGGAACCTTAGATGTCGGGCGGGCAAGGAAACTGTCTGCAACGACTACGCTTGAGACACCGGTAACGCGAAACGCGTCAAACTGCGGCAGCGGTTCAGCTTTGCATCGCAACAAGTGGATAAATGACATAGGCCCCGAACCTCCCTCACAGAAACATGAGCCTGGAGAGCAGGCTGGGGTCAAGCCCTAAAGTTCTAAGAGAAAAGAAAAAAGGCGTCACTGCTGCGCCATTCCGGACGCCATTACTTGGGAATTGCCAAACTTGGCGGCTGGTGAGCAGTGTTCACGCGAGAGCAGAATGCTTTTGTAAGCCTTCATTGATTAGTTGTAGCGACCAGAGCTGTCCAAGCCGGTGCAGAAACCGTGAATTCTGGTTTCCGTTGCGGGCCAACGGGGCGTGATGTTCGTCAGCAATGGATCGTCCGTCATGTCGCTGCGGTTTGACGCGATATCGGCTGCACTCAAGCCAAGGGCCGGACCAATCAGGGCGTCGATCTTGTCCGGCACGGCATCAATCACCTTGGCGTGGTCGGCTTCGCCACATCGCCTCCCGTTTTTTAGATAGCGCTGCTGATAGAGGCCCAGGGCCGTAGTCGGCAACGGCTTGAACTCCATGCCGGATAATTTGCGCAACTCAGGCCATCTTATATGAATAGGCCAGCGATCCCTTGCGAACGCCTTGAGAACACGCCAAAAGCATTTCGCCTTCCGTGCAAGCCGGAGGGTGGGGCGTAGGAACCCCAAACCCGTAGAACTCGGTCGCCAGATTTTGGAGGCCGGGTGGCATGCGCGTATGTCCAGCCGGTTCGCCGGTAAAGGCGCATGCGCCTGTGCCTACGGTCAGGTTCCTAACATCCGGCTTTGGCCGTCGCTCCCGAGAGGTACATAGGGGCGGCAGAGGGTCAAGCCGACACCGCTCCTGCAAGCGTGGGGGCGTGAGCGTGCATCAACAGCTAGAACCATAGCGGTCTGTTCCGCCGTGCCGATCCCGGCGCGGTGCCGAGCGTGATTTGACGCGCACTTCCTACACCCACAGGAGCTATTATGGACCACATCGAGCATGCGCCCACAAGAAGTGTATTCTTCAAGATTCGACACTTTTTACAGTGGGCAGTGTTTTCAATACTTGCCCTCTTTACCCTTACGACAAGTGCCGTGGTGCTGTCACACATAAAGACCCCAGGCGCATCTATCGCTCTTGCCGTAGCAGCAATCGCTGTGATGGCCGTTGTCTGTGTGTTGCATCTCACCCCTGTATTCACTCGCCTCCCACGCAAGGTACAATGGGGCGCATATATTGGCATTTTCCCCGCCTTTATATTGATGGGCACAGCCGTAGCGCAGATGGAGGCTGCATGGGAAAGGACACCTCAAGGTGCCAAGCAAGCCGCTGAACGGGCCAAGCAGAGGGCTATCGAAGCAGCAGCACAAGCAGAACGTGACGAGACGGCACGGCAGTTTGCTGAACTTGAAAAGGTTACACAGGAACTCAAGGACTACCAAAGGAAGGCGGAGGCATGCTTCAGCTTCGGCCATCGCCTGCCCGCTCTGGAAGAGACTGTTAAGACCAGTCTGCACAATCCGGACGCATTCCAGCATGTGGAAACCATTCTCACCGTGCCCGACGAGAGCCGGAACAACGTGGCAATGACGTTTCGAGCGGAGAATGGCTTTGGCGCAATCCGCACCGCAACGGTTCACGCTCAGTTGATCGCGGATGACTGTACGATCCAGAATATTGGTGAACCGCAGATCGATTAATCGACAACACACACCATTCTTTGCGGCCCTCGGAGCGATCCGGGGGCCTTTTTGCATTTGGAGACATCAATGCACCTCACATATCCCGAACAGCCCGCCCCATGCGTAAGCTGATGTACGCCGTCTTGGTGGTGGGCCTCATCAACATTGCCGTGAAGCTGGCAATAGTGGCGGGACTTCTGGCGGGACTCACCTTTCGCACCAAGGAAACGGTGGCACTGCTCGCCATCCTCGCCCTTGTGTCGGCCTTCAACGCCTATCCCGGTATCGGCCTAGCGCTGATAGCAACCCTGATCCTCGTCCGCTTGGCCAAGCCAGCCTGACCTTGGAGACATTCCATGAAAATCATTCAAAGGCTGTCCGACCTGGACGACACACTGCTCCCTGCCGTGGAAGCCCTCGTGCGTGAGCGGCTGGAAATGCTTGCCGAGTTCGATGAGGAACTCGCCCGCTTCATCATTCCCGAACCGGGCGACGACATGGCAGCGGTGGAGAGTGAGCTTGGCGCTTCCTTATCCGCTTGCGGCTGGGAGTTCATCACCGACCACGGCCAGTTTTGGGAAGCACCCTTCATTCTCTCCGACGATGGCTATGGCCTTGTGCTGATCGTGCTGGATGCCACCGACATTGATCCGGCCCTGATCGCCCTGTGCCGCGCCAATGCTGAAAGTGCCCATCACCAGCCGATTTAGGCTAAACGCAACTCTTCCTGAAACCCCAATCCGATGCGCGTCCTGGCTTTCCGCCACGGGCGCATTTTTTATGCCCGAAAGGATCACCCCAATGCTCAACCTGCCCGACCGCGCCGCCATCGAAGCTGCCCTGCAGCAGCCCCTCGATCCGGAATTGCACAGCCTCCTTGCCGAAAGGTTGGCCACCGCCCTGGACCGCCAGCTTGAAGACCTCACCCATATCCTCGTGATCGAACCGGGGGATGCAGAGGCCGACATAGTGGATGCCATAGGGTTCAGTCCGCTGTCACCGGAAGCGCCACCGCCGGACTGGACCGAGGCCCATGCCAGCTACGAGGAGCGACTTTATTGCAGCGGCAACACCGGCTTTGCATTCATCGTGCTTTTGGCGGCCTCTCACGGCTTCCGGGCAGAGTGCGAAGAGGGCTGCAATTTTTCGTCTCCTCCATCTTGAAACGACGCAATGCCAAAATTAAATGCGCGGTACTCGGCAAGAGGCATTCGCTCCGCCGGGTAGTCCTCCGCAAGTGCATTGAGGGCGCTGTTCAGTTTTAAAGAACGCGCTACGACTTGTGTCGAGGATCCATAATCTCACCAGCTAGCGGTTCAAAACGAAGCAGCGCTTCCCAATTGCGCCGCCATCGGAAGGACTTTCTTTGACATGCCGGAAATGGCGCCGGTGTTGATGAAAGTAATTACAATGAACGGCAAATTCGTCGCTCAGCGCATAGCTTTGATTTGGAAGCTGCTGATCGACCATATGGAAAATCTTTCGAGAGGAGAGCGCACTCTCGAAAATCAATAATCCACCCGTGTGACGACAGTAATTGATTGTCGCCGCGGAAATTCACTCGGTGAGTAGAAATGGACGCCATGACATCTTCGGAGAATAATTCAAACACCCTTAATACTATGACGCCCCAGGAGGACGTAATCGCCCCTCCACCACCTCGCATAAATCCCGAGGTGCAGAACCTCTTCGCTCCCACCTTCAAGGAGCCCTTCGAGTTCGCCAGCAACATGGACGGCGCGCTGTGGTGGCATGCCTTTGGCTACCGGGTCATTCCGGTGGTGCCCGGCAAGAAGTTTCCTGCGGTGGGTTACAATCCGTGGCTTAATGAACTTTCGCCTGAAGCGATCCGCCAGCATTGGCAGAAGCACCCATCCCATCAGGTTGCAGCGGTGCTTGATGAGACACAAATGGTTCTCGATGCCGACAGCCCCGAATCTCAGGCTGTACTTGAGCGCCTCGAAAACGCGTTCGGCGTCGTTCCACACCTCATAATCCAGACCCGCCGGGGCTACCATCATCATTTCCGGATCATGGACGGCGCATTCTGCAAAGGGGATTCCCATCTCACCGCTGAGTACCCGGAGCGGCTCGATGTCAGAGCGGGTAACAATTCTGCATTACTGACTCCGAACCAAGACAAGTCGGTTTTCAAGTTGGTCGGCAGTCACCGGGACGATCTGAGCTATGTCGGTCAGGACTTCATCGATGCCGTGTTCCAGCACAATGGCCGCCGTCCGCCTCGTCCTGCTCCTGAAATACCCGAAGGACGACCATCTTCATCCACCGATCTGACTACGCTCAAAGCTCTGATCAACGGCATCGATGCCAACTGCGGCTATCAGGATTGGCTCAACGTGCTGATGGCTATCTATCACGAAACCGGGGGCAGCGCCGAAGGCTTCGAATTGGCTGATACGTGGAGCAGTAAAGGCAAGTCCTACCAAGGGCGGCAGGAAATTGAGGTAAAGTGGCGGTCATTCAGCGGTGATGTCGCCCATCCCATCACCGTCGGCACTCTGATATCAATGGCGCGGGATGCCGGTGCGGACACCGCCGCGATCGTTGGCGAAAAGTTCACCCCCTGCAAGACCCTAGTGGTGCGTCCGGATAAGGAGGAGGCAAAGCCGAGCAACCCACTGGCGCGATTCAGCCTCATCGGAAGGTCAGCAGAATACGAGGCAAGGGCGCAGGCCGTAACGCCGCTGCTCGGCGATGTTTGCATGAAGGGGGAGGCGACCGTCTGGTATGCGAAGCACAATACCGGCAAAACCTTGCTGTTCCTCCACATGGCGCTCGAAGCCATCGAACAGGGGAAATTAGCGGCACCCGACCTGTTCTATATCAATGCGGATGACAGCAGCTCCGGTATCGCGGTCAAGCTGGGCATTCTGGACGAGCTTGGGGCTCATACCCTTGTGCCGGGGCAACAGGGCTTCAAAACCACCGATCTCATCGACGTGCTTAAGAAGGGTGTGACGGATGATACAGCGCGCGGAACGTTCGTGGTAATCGACACCTTGAAGAAGTTCACCAATCTCATGAACAAGTCGGAGAGCAGCGTCTTCACCAATGTCTGCCGCCAGTACGTTGCAGCAGGCGGAACGATCCTCGTTCTGGCCCACGTCAATAAGCGCAAGGGAGAGGACGGCAAGCCTATCTACGCAGGCACTTCCGATGTTCTTGATGACTTTGACGCTGGGTACATCATCAACGACTCGAACCTTTCAGGGCAGCCCGGGCACAAGGTCGTTGAGTTCTCCCGCGAGAAAGCCCGTACAGGCGGGGCGGCTTCGGCGGCCTATTCGTATGACGGGCGGGATAACGTCTCCTACGACCAGCGGCTGGCATCGGTCACGTTCATTGACCCGGAAAATCTCGCAGGAATCAAGCAGGAAACCGAGAGAAAGTCAGATGCCGAACTGATTGCGACGGTAAGGGAATGCATCACCCAAGGCATCGTTCAGAAGATGGCCCTGCGCAATGCCGTTGCAGCGAAAGCCAACGTCAACAGGGCAAGCGCCATGCGGGTTATCGAGAAATACACCGGCACTGATCCCGCCCACCACCATTGGTTTTTCAATGTCGGAGCTCGGGGCGCCAAGTGTTTTGCATTACTCGGGAATGATCGGACCGCTTCAGCCGTAAACTGATCCGGCCTTTCCGCCACGGCAGGCAGGTTTCAGGTTTTCAGGTTCCGCAGAATTCAGTTTTCACCTCGCGGCGTTGAGACGTCAGGGGTTGGGTGAAATCTGAAAGCCTGGAAATTCTGAAATCTGGCTCCGGGCCGGAAAACGCCCGCCTCCCCACGCCGCAACTACCCGAAATTTGCTGCAGCAGCCCCGCTGGTGACCGATCTCCGGACGCCCGGCCCCGAACCCTCGTGCTCATCACGCGGCACTCTGCGGTCCCAACCACAACCCCATTCGAAAAGGAAAATGGCACATGGCCAAGATCAAATTGACGTCCGACCTATGCCGCATCGTCGATTGCGCGCCGGGACTTCGCAAGGA
>Ga0065704_10070396_pt1 | contig 26903 bp, 19 predicted proteins | sample SwiRhicommuniRL2_FD_59091 | JGI IMG/M metagenome (GOLD analysis project Ga0065704, IMG submission 59091) | Switchgrass rhizosphere bacterial communities from Rose Lake, Michigan, USA - RL2 v2 (version 2) | ecosystem: Host-associated > Plants > Roots > Rhizosphere > Soil | place: East Lansing, MI | reverse complement strand
GCCTCCGCGGGAGGTGTGGGGACTGTGCATCATCAATGGCATGATCGATATTGCCGGGAATGGCTTTTACATCCTGGCCGCGCAAGCCGGTCGTCTGGATGTGGCCGCGGTGTTGAGCGCGCTCTATCCTGCATCCACCGTTTTGTTGGCCTGGATCGTTTTGAAGGAAAAGATCAACTGGCTGCAGGCCGCTGGAGTCCTGCTGGCTTTCCTCGCGATTGTTCTTTTTACACTGTGATGCCACCCTGTTTGAACGAGTTGGAAGACCATTCCCCCGTTAATTTCTGGCGGAGGCTTTATCTTCCGCTTTGGATCCTCTGGTTTGCTAGTTGAATATAGTTCTCATTGACCTCATATCCGCTAAAGTGCCGGCCGGCTTTCAAGGCCGCCAGGGCCGTTTGCCCCGAACCCATGAACGGATCCAGCACGATCTCGTTGGAAAATGTATAAAGCTGGATCAAGCGATACGGCAACTCGATCGGGAACGGCGCCGGGTGTCCCACCTTGCGGGCCGATTCGGATGGGAATCCCCACACCGATTTGGTGAACTCCAGAAATTCATCTTTTGAAATGGTACTGGCGCGGCCATCCATCTTCTCGCGGCGATAGCTCCCCTTCGAAAACACCAGGATATATTCATGCGTATCGCGCAGGGTCGGGTTGGTAGCAGACTGCCAGCTTCCCCAGGCGGTTGAGGAGCTGGCGGAGGCAGCTTTATCCCAAATGATCTCTCCCCGCATCAGGAAACCCAGGTCGATCATATCCTGCATGATGGAAGCGTGCAGCGGGATGTAAGGCTTGCGGCCCACATTAGCAATGTTGATGCAGGCCCGTCCGCCCGGCACCAGTACCCGGTAGGTCTCCTTCCAGACTCTGATCAAAAACGCCAGGTACTCCTCCAGCGTCAGGTTGTTATCGTACTCCTTGCCCACGTTGTAAGGCGGCGAGGTCACCATGAGATGAACGGAATTGTCCGGCAACTCCTTCATGTCTTCACACGAGGCATGGAAGATCACATCCACGTCACCGATCGGGTTCTCCACATACGCTTCCGCCTCGCCCGGCAGGCGGTCTGCATATAAGCGTGTTTGATAGAACGCAGAGGAATCATGTCCCTCGCGGCCCGGGGAGCCGAACGATGATGTGACAGTGTTTTTACGCTTAGGCATTTTCTGGGAATGAACGATTTGAATGGCAACTGGTCACCCCAAATATAACACAAGCGCAGCGGTCCTGTGGACAGCGAAGCAGTCCTATGGATCGTCCCGCGTGTTTTTTGCGAGTGTAAATAAGAAGGCGTAATGCCTATTGATTGCATTACGCCTCTGTGATTCAATTTTTATTGATCTGCAGCGCTACGCTTCGTAATCCACAACTTCTTCTTCCACGGTCATGACGAGTTCTTCACTGGGTTTGCGATCAAGCATTTGCATTGCTAGAGCGACAACCTTTGTAAAATATTTGGTTTCGCCCTTGTCTTCATATCGATCAGTCTTTAGACGACCCTCAATGAAAACAAGACTGCCCTTCTTAAGATATTCCTGGCAAACTTCGCCAAGCCGTCCCCAGGCCTCTACATTGACCCATTCCGTGTATTCCTTCGCCTCACCTTCCTTGCTCTTCCAGCGATTGCTAATAGCAACGCTAAAGTGAGTCACTTTCTTTCCTGTAGGTGTGAATTTACCTTCAGGATCCTTACCCAAACGACCCATCAGTTGAACGCGGTTTAATGCTGGCATAAATGTTCTCCGTTCTGCAATGAATTTGAAATCCACGCTAGTTTAGTCACAAACCAGAAAACGGAAAAGAGCAAGGCTTGTCATTTTTGTCAGAATGTTTTTGGCCTGTCATTTTTGTTAAAAGCGAATGGGCTGCAAGTTTATTGCAGCCCATTCATTTCAAGATAAATTTTGGTTAGTGGTCTGGCTTAGGAAGGGAAGACCGATTCAAAATCCTCTTCTTCCAGGCCAGTTTCTGCCACCTCGGGTTCCGCCGCCCGGTAGTCCGAGAGGAACTGTACGTTCTGAGCGACGACCTTGGTGAAGTACTTGATCTCGCCGTTATCTTCATAGCGGTGGGTCTTCAGGCGGCCCTCCACATACACCGGGCTGCCCTTGCCGAGATATTCCTGGCAGATCTCCGCCAGGCGCTCCCAGGTTTCCACGTGGACCCACTCAGTGTGCTCGCGGGGTTCGCCTTCCTGGCTCTTCCAGCGCTGGCTGATGGCGACCGAAAAATCGGTCACCAGCTTACCGGTGGGAGAATATTTGCTTTCAGGCTCTTTGCCCAAACGACCGATGAGTTGAACGCGGTTTAGTGCTGGCATGCTTTCCTCCCTGGGTTTTGTGTCAGACTTTTAGATGCAAATGTACGTGTCATGATTTGTCTCCTGTTTATCTAAAAGGACCGTATTTAATTGGCTCGAGTAGAACGATAGAGTTATACTTTATTGAGCTACTCGCCTGCGGCTTCCGGTGCTGCTTCCTGTACGGGTGTTGCTTCTGTTTCAGTTTCCGTTTCACCTCCGGTTTTCTTGAGGACGGGCAGGCCGGTCTTCATCTCAACGACCTTGTAGCCGTCCGGTACTGAATCGAGTGTGCCGTCCTTCACTTCCTTCGAGAAGAAGAACAGGGTACGTTCCTTGCCAGTGGAAGTCATGGACTTCTTATTGTGCAGGTAGTAGGTCACACCCTTCGAATTGGTAAACGCGTAAGCCATTAGTTTCTCCTTTTTATCCCGGATGCCACTAAAAACATGCGGGGTTCTGAGTTTGTACCGTAAGTTTAGCACAGATTTTCTAGTCAGACAATCAGGAGTTTCGTGTATGCGAACCATCATTACTCTTACTGATCTCCGCTCCCTCCGCCCTACTTTCCCAGGAAAAGTGGGACTTGTGCCAACCATGGGATACTTACACGAAGGACATCTCTCCCTGATCCGCCGCGCCAAGGAAGAATGTGACCATGTGGTGGTTTCCATTTTCGTAAACCCAACCCAGTTCGGGCCGAAGGAAGACCTCTCCAAGTATCCACGCGACCTTGACCGTGACCTGGGTTTGATCGAGCCACTCGGCGTGGACCTGGTCTGGATGCCGACAGCCGAGATCATGTATCCAAAGGGGTATCAGACCTGGGTGGAGGTGGAAACGGTCACCCGTCCCCTCGAAGGCGTAAGGAGGCCCGGTCACTTCCGAGGCGTGACGACTGTGGTAGCCAAGCTTTTCAACGGAGTCCAGCCGCAGCGAGCCTATTTCGGTCAAAAGGATGCCCAGCAGGCGATCGTCATCCGTCAAATGACCCGCGATTTGAACTTCCCCATCGAGATCGTCGTCTGCCCCATCGTGCGCGAGCCGGATGGTCTGGCAATGTCGAGCCGTAATGTATATCTGGATGCAGAAGAACGCAAAGCCGCGACGGTGTTATACCGCTCGTTAAATGCGGCAAAGAACGTTTACCATAACGGAGAGCGGAATGCTGAGGAACTTCGCCGGATCATGAGGGAAGTGATTGCGACTGAGCCACTGGCGCAGAGGCAGTACATCTCCTGCGCCGACTATAATACGCTGGATGAGTTGGAAACCGTGACCGGAAAAACCCTGCTTTCGATGGCGGTGTTTATTGGGAAGACGCGTCTGATCGATAATCTTGTGTTGGAATGAGAGCCATTTCAACTGATCAAGGTCGATCAGTGAAAGGGAGAGTCTCATGTATGAAGTGAGAATATGAAGTAATCACCTGGCAATTTTGGCGATCTCCCGTCAGGGTCCCCATTTCATAGACTGAGCAGATGGCGTGAGCACAACATTTGGTCTTCCATCGAAATACACAATCTCTGCCTGTCCCTCATCAGAGGTCATGATTACAAAGCTGGCATCCGGCGCCCATAAGGCTTCGTTATCTTTGAACGTTTCGGAGCGCAAGACCGTTCGATTCGTCACACCATCGGCTGCAGCACGGACCAGTTGCAGCGGAGGGCGACCAAAATCTCCTGAAGGCTCAGGATAATTGAGGAAGAAGTAATACAATTGGCCATCAGGTGCCGGAAACGGTTTATACAGGAAATTCAGGGTTCCATCCTTCGCTACGAGAGAGATCAAGGTCGTGACCACTCCGGTCGCGGCATCCACTTTCCAAAGCGCGCCGTGAGGGAAGGCATAGTCATGCTCACTGGCAATACCATAAACACTCGAACTATCCGCGGACCAGGCAGGCCCGCCATAAAAACTGCAACAATAACCATAAAGATCGGCGCCGGTCGGACGCACCAACTCGTTCCGATCGGGATAATAGATAGCGTGGGAAGGCGCGACTTCCCAGTGACCCAGGGCAACCAGCAGTTTCGTTCCATCTGGCGAATATTGCTCGGGCCAATAAACCTCGAGCGGGAACAGCCCACCATTGGGGAGAGGATCTCCATGCTGATCCTCGATCGCCAGGCGGGAGGTCCCTGTTGCCATATCATATAGATTCAAGCCATTGCGGCCATAGGCAAGAGTCTTTCCCTCCGGCGAAAAGACAGGGTGGATGATCCATGCATTATTCTCTCGCGGACCACCATCCACCAGAACGCGTCGGTTGGAGCCATCCGGAAGGACCAACAGTAATTGGTTATTGGCTACGTAGGCAACTCTTCCGTCCGCGAGGGAAACATCGTAATCTGTCACATCAGCTTCTTCATAAGTAAGTTGCGTGATCGTTTTGCCATCGTCCCGGATGCGAAAGACCTGTAAGTGTCCACCACCATCTTTGCGAAGGTAAAAAAAGGTATGAGGAAGAAGTCTCACCGGCGCACTCGTGGGCGTATCAACGACTTCAGGCGCGAGCGCCTGCAATGTCATGGAGAGGACGGTTGCGACCTGATCCGGAGAGGAAGGTTGAATTTCGCCGGTTGTAACCGGTGAAGCACAAGCTACAACCGCAACCGTCACGACTAAAAACGTTGCCAAACGTTGTAATGACTTTTTCATATTTACCTCCTGATGGAACTCTACTAGACAGACAAGGAGAATAACTCTCCCGGTCTTCACTTGCGTAATGAGAGTCAATACGGTCGTACCATTTATTTTGTTCCCAACCCTATGCACCCTTCCAGAAGAGCTGTCACACAAACAGATTACGGTCCCCATTTCATTTGCTGAGCAAAGGGTGTCAGCACAACTCTGGACCGGCCATCGAAATAAATAATCTCTGCCTGGCCTCCCTGATACACCTCCCGGGTTGGTGCAAACGCCGCGATGACGAAACTAGCGTCCGGCGCCCACAAGGCTTCATTCAATAATTGAAAATCTTCTGTGCTGATCACAGTACGGCCGGTTACGCCATCCGGCGCGGAATGGACGGGTTGCAACTGTGAACGCGAGATGACTCCATCCGGGCTGGCAACAGTCGCAAAGAAGAAATATAACTGACCATTCGGCGCCAGATATGCTTCATCGGCTACATTGTAGTTGCCACCGCCCGCATCACCCTGGATTAACGTGGTGACCTGGCCGGTGGCAGAATCCACTTTCCACAATCCGGAACTAAACATACCCATCGTGGGACTGGCTGAATAAATACTCGAACTATCACTTGACCATTCGGTGTCATCGCAACAGATCAGAGCGCCTTCTCCCCCTTCAAGACGTACCAGCGCATTCGTCGCAGGATAATAAACTGCAGAGGACGCGCCCTCATAATAGCCAAGGGTAATGAGCAGTTTTGTCCCGTCGGGTGAATAACGCTCAGGTGAATATAATTCGCGCGGTACAAAGAGGCCACCACCCACATCGTCGATCTGATTTTCGATCACGAGGTCACTCTGACCTGTCGAAACGACATATAATTGCAAACCTTTATATCCATAGGCAAGAGTTTGTCCATCCGGCGAAAAAACGGGACTGCTCATATTGCTAATGAATGGATTATTCGGATCTACTGCGCCCCCGTCCACAATTGCATGGCGGTTGGAGCCATCGGCATTGATCCACAACAACTGATTGTTCGCCACATAAGCAACGCTCCCATCAACCACAGAAACATCGTAGTCATTCACATTGACAGGTTCAGAAGTGATTTGGTGCTGAGTCATCCCATCGCGTTCGATCCGAAAGACCTGTGTAAGGCCGGCACTATCTGTGCCAAGATAATAAAAAGAATGGGGAAGTACACTGGCTGATCCATCCGTGCCCGGGGTTGAGCCAGCGCCCGGGGCTGCTCCAGTTAATGTCATAGCGACGACTGTCCCGATCTGATCGGGCGAGAAAGGGGGAGTCGCGCTTCCATTGCTCTGCGTGGGCGCACCCGCGGGTGGTAGAGAGGGAATCGGCAAAGCACAAGCCAGAATAACAATCGACAGGGTTAGAAAAGCAAGCAGGGGACGAAACGTTTTGCTCATAGTTACCTCATAACGACTAAAACACACAGGGACACCGAGAGTATTTTCTCAATGTCCCTGCTGATTTATCAATAGGCCATTTTGTGGATGGTTTTATTTTCAGCTACACCTGTTCGAATCGCTCTACTGGAACAACAAACAGTGTAGCTCGTTTTTCGCCGGAGGGCAGAGGCGTCAATTTTTTGCGGATCAAATCGAGCGCGCCTTCCACGCGTTCGTCGCGCATCCCGATCAAAAAAGTAACAACGCCGCTTCGCAGAAACCCGCCTGTGGAGGCGACACGCGTCACGCGATATTTCTCAGAGGTGAGAGCTTGTGTAATTTCGTCTGAGTCATTGTCTTTCACGATAAGGATGACCATTTTCATAGGGCAGGCTCCTGACGATCAACTTGCAACTAAATTTCCTCGAAATGTTCAACAGGTAACGCAAAAACGGTCGCGCCACCTACCGTAACGGGAACAGGTGTGGGCATGGGCAGAGGCGAACCTTCCAGGGGCAGCGTGAGATATTCTATCCGCTGCCGACATGATTCTTCGAGGGCTTTCAGGGCATCCTCTTCACGACCTCTTTGCAGCCCTACAAGCAGCGTTGTATTGCGCCGGCCCAGGAATCCGCCTGCACTGGAGAGACGTACAACGGGCAGGCGCAACTGCTCGAGCGCCCGCGTGGCTGCATCCTGATCCTGTTCCTGCACCACTGCAAACAACAAAAGATGAATCGAATTTTCCATGGCTACCCTCATCTTATCAGAACTTTCCACCGAATTCAACCATGCTTTGGAATTTCAGGCCAGGATAAATTTTCCTGCATCAGGGCTGAGTCGACCTCATCCAGGAGAAGAGAATAACTCGTTTCTGAAATAACCCCATCACGCAGGAGGCCGCGGAGTGCGCTTCTTTGGGCACGTAAAGCTTCACGACGGGCCGTATCCAGTTCCTCGGCTTCCACGGCCGGATCAGAGACCATCACTTCCCGAACGGCATCCACCAGCGCATCGTTTTGTTTTTGAATAAGTGGAGAGAGTTTCTGCCAGGTATGCTCTGAAAGGAGTCCATGTTGGGTCATGCGGCGCAGATAATCGTGCGCCGCGCGTCCCGCTACAAAGCGTGCATGGCGAAGCTCATACTCCTCGTGATATTCTGAACGCTGGATAAGTTTCAATCGCTCGATCAACCAATCTGTCGAAGAGCCCTGTGCCAGCAGGGTGAACAACACCACGCCAAAAGCCATAGCCTGCAAACTATCGCGTACAGAAGCAAGGGGTCCCGTTTCGGGAAGGCTGAGCGCAAGCGCTAATGTGATCGCGCCGCGCAACCCACCCCAAAATAAAACATGTTTCCATTTTCTGGGGAGCTCGTGACCAAAAAACGAAAATCCATAAATGCTGACCGCGCGTGCAGCGAGTGCCGCCAGGATGGCCCAAATGATCGCATACCAATTTGCGATCATGACGTCCAGATCGAAGGTAAGACCGATCAGCAAAAAGATAAACGAATTGGCGATAAACGCTGCGTATTCCCAAAAGTTGAAGACGACCAGCCGCGTCGTCGCGGACATTCCATTGGGACCTGCGTTCCCGTTTATGATCCCCGCCGCAACCACCGCCAGCACGCCGCTCACGTGAAAGGATTCGGCTACGAGATAAGAACCGAAGGCGAGGACAGTGGTCAAGGTCGTTTCCACCAGCGGATCTTGAATGCGTCCAATCACTTGGGACACGATCATTCCAAGCGCGATCCCGATCAGAACTCCACCGCCCGATACCGCGATGAAATCACGCACGCTGATCGCCAGGCTAAATTGCCCGGCAAGTGCAATCGAGATCATCAAGTTGAACATGACGATGGCGGTCCCATCGTTGAACAGACTTTCACCCTCGAGCAGCACTTGCAATCTACGCGGAACACCGAGCGTACGAAATAAAGCCACCACAGCAACAGGATCCGTCGCCGAGACAAGCGCACCAAAGACCAGCGCAGCCTGGATCGTTAGTCCGGTGCCCCAGGCGACAACTCCTCCAACCATTAAGGTCGTCAGGATAACGCCAGGAATGGCGAATAATAGAATAAGCCAGAAATCCCTGCGCAAGTCATCCCAGCGAAGATGGAAAGCAGCTTCAAAAATCAATGGAGGCACCAGCAACGCCAGAATGATTTGAGGTGAGACCTTGATTTCGTTTGCACTAAGCAGACTCAGGGCAAGCCCGATCAACACCAGACCCACTGTGTATGGAATCCGCAATCGCCGTGCAAGCACAGCCACTACTGAAGCAATCAATAAGAGAATTACAGTGATTTCTTCGATAAAAACAATATCAATGCCAATCATTGAAGCTCTTTTCTTTCTGATACCCCAGGAAGTTTAATAGATACTCGTATACAGTAACGCACACTGCTTCCACATCAACTATGTGACAATAGCCTTGATCGCTCCCGATATTCGGGCAAATCGATCATTGGCTGGCGTTCGAGCTCCGCAATCTCTTCAACATCCAGGATAAAATTTTCCTGTTCATAGCGAATTAACTTCATCGTTTTATTGACATTTTCCAAAATGCTCTGCCCGTAACGAGACTCCAGTTTGCGGATCACCGCCTGGATGATGGCAAAGGACATTTTGCTCAATGCTTCCAGCGGCTGGTTATGATGGATGCGTTCCTGCAAATCGACCTGGGCAATGGCGTTCAGACCCAACTTTTCCAAGTTGTCAATTAATAGACCAATCTCTACGCCATAGCCTGAGAAGAAGCTGAATTGCTCAAGTGCTGTACGCAGCCCGCCATATTCTCCAGAGAGCGGCTGGATGACACCCGAGAGCTCCGGGTAAAACAAATTGAGTAAGGGACGTGCGGTCAATTCCGTGACTCGGCCTCCACCGCCAGCCTGGATTTTGTCGCCTACCTTCAATGGACGCCGATAAAAACCTTTGACAAACTGAATATTGGGTCTCAGGAGCAATGGACCGATCAAACCGTAGGCAAAGCGGGGATGGATATTGACGATATCTGTATCCAGCCAGATCACAATATCGCCGTGTGTGCAATACAGACTCTTCCAGAGTGCTTCGCCCTTGCCTCGTCGGGAGCCATATTTTGGCAAAACAGATTGATGGATGTACACAGGGATATCCAGGCTTTGAGCGATTTCTCTCGTACGGTCTTCTGAATTGGAATCGATCAAAACAATTTCGTCCAGCAATGGAACATCGAGGACCAACGCTTGTTTGATGGTTTGAATCACCTTCCCGACTGTCTCTTCTTCGTTGAGCGAGGGAAATGCAAGGCTGATGGAAAGCCCGCGTTCGCGTTTCAGGCTCAGTAAATAATCCAGATCCTCGAACTCATCTGCATGGAAGGTGTTCTCTGCAAACCATTTGTCTACCAGCACTGAGATGGCCGCATGACCCGCTTCTTCGCTCCCCGGATTGAAATGAGACCTCAGCTTTGTTTTAACAACAATCACACCACACGGGCTCTCCGCCATAATCCGTTCTGCCAGGGGACCAATGGAAGCTACTTCATCGGTCGAGCGAACGCTCGCGCCCATCACGATCAAGTCAAACTGGCGCGATGTATCAAATATGACCTCCGCCGGGTTATCCGTAGAGCTATCCCGTTTCTTCACCTCAGGCAGATTTTTTAATACGCGTTCGAGGCCCCGAAATGCCGCGTCCTGTTTAAGGGCAGGATTTGTCGGAACCATATGGAGAGAAGTAATCTCTACCTGGCGAAATCGCCGCATGGATAAAGCAGTACGCAAAGCTAATTCCGCATACGGCCCGCCGCGGATCGGAAGGAGAATATTCTCGAATGTGTCAGATACATTCGAGTTGACAATCGCGATGTCACAGGGAGGATGAGTTAAGACTTCCACCGGAGTGGTTTTTAGGGTTTCAAATTGACACGGATATTCCAGCACCAGAAGATCTGGTTTTTCTTTTTCGATCACCTTCGCCATTTCATCCCAGGGCCGATGGGTCGCGTAAACTTCCGTCCAACGCTGAATATGCTTTAAATTGGAAAGCTTCTTCAAGGTCTGGCGAACTTCCTGGGCGTACACCGCGGCGCCGCTGAGCGATTCACCTTCCGGGATGTAGATCAGACCGATCAGCATGACGTTATCTTCACCGGCAATCGCGTGGGCCGCGGCAATGGCAGAAGTTTGTTCGCAGCCATGCACAATGGGGACAAGCACTTTCTTGAAAAATCTGTTTTTTAACGGGGTCTTCATAAAAACTCCTGCTGTTCACCCCATGAGAAGCGGCGCGATGCGCTGCGTGTAAATTCCTTCCCATGTAAAATGCTCGCGCACATTTGTACGCAATCGAAATACAGGATTTGAGGACAGGCGATTCACAATTATGTTGGCAATCTTTTTAGGGTCATCATCGGGTGAAAAATAATTTACATTAGAACTTCCGAGATTTCGCAACGGCGGAATATCGGAACAAAAAATCGGCAGGTTTGCAAGCCCGGCTTCCAAAATGGGAATACCAAATCCCTCCTCGCGGGAAGGCAGAAATAAGGCGTCGGCAAGATGATAAAAATCTGAGACCATTTCATCAGAGACATAGTCAGCAGTTTGCTCAGCAAGAAAAACTACGCTGTTCACCAGCTTCGACTCCTTGCGTAATGCAATTAGCTTCTCAAAATATTTGACATTGGAAGGGTTATGCGGCCCAAGTGGTCCGGTAACAACCAACTTTAGTTCAGGAAAACGTCCTATCAGGAACGCGCAAACACGCAAGGCCAACTCGATGTTTTTTCTTGGCGTAATGCGAACAGGCAGAAGAAGTAACGGAGATGCGCTGAGTAAATCTAATTGCCTTACATATTCACGAGTTTGCTTTTCGAGTTTATGAAAATCAGCAACCTCGACACCATTCGGAATCACTTCAATATTATCCTCATCGATCTGAAACAATTCAGCAAGTTCCTGCTGGCGCATTTTAGAGATCGTCACCTGCCTGACACCGGGCCAGGCCTGCCTGAGCAAATCCCAGGGATAGCCAGCATGCAGTTCAGCGCGATAGCGAGGGGTCGTCCAGGCCAGATCATGGTGCCATAAGATAATGCGCAGGTGGCTGTAGTTTGCAAGATTCCGTACAGCAGCGGTCAGCGCGAGATTCTTATTTAGCGAGCAGACATTGTGAGCAAAAAGGACATCTACATCATCCAGAATTTCATTAAAGGTTGCAGTGATTGAATCGGTGAGTTTGGCAAAATCAGGGGGGAGGTGCCCGGCATCCAGTTCAGCTTTGATAGCCAGAACCTGCGGATGTCGAGAGTCCACTAAAGGAAGATGAATAATGGGTACACGCGGATCAGTCTGCTCGCCGCGTCCAGCAATAATTTGCACCTGATGACCAGCCTCTGCCATCAAGCGCGCATGATGCCCCAGCACACTTTCCACACCCCCAATAATGGGAGGCGCCGAGTAATGTAGGAGAGCGACCTTTGTCATCGCGCTTTTTCCCGGGCAGCCTGAATTGCCAAATCAATGAACACAGCTGAAGACCAGCCAAACATCGAGGCCGCATTCGGAGGATTCTCGCCAGTCACGGGATGATAATATTCATAAATATCATTTCGACAGCAGATCAAATCCAACGTGCGCTTGCGCAACTCAACTGCCAACTCTGGATAACCCGAACGCTGCAAGCCTTCGATGAGGAGATAGTTCACATTGACCCAAGTCGGTCCACGCCACATTTTGAATGGATCATATTTTGGATCATCCATTGCAACCGTAGGAACAGGATAACGTGACCAAAACTGGCGTTCATCCGTCAAATGGGCGACGAGACGATCCGAAATGTCCGAGGGCATCTGACCCGTAATGAGCGGAAACAGATTGAAAGGAGTCCGAACGTTCACGCGGGAACCATTCCGGCTTGCCCAAAAGAATCCACCCTTTGCATCCCAGGTCAGATCGATCATGCGTTGAGCCATTTCGTCCGCACGGCGCTGCCACATTTCTGCGTCATCCTCCTTCCCAATCACACGGGCGATTTTCGCCAGGGCCTCCTGCTGGAGATAAAGATAAGTGTTGAGGTCAGGAGACTCGACCGGCATCCCATCATCCCATAAAGGACTATCGTCGAGGCCGGATGAAAACGGATGTTGATATTCACACAGGCCATTGCCGTCTATATCATTCTGCTCGAACCACCAATTATTCCAGCGCACAATTGGCTCATAGATTTCATCCTGAAACTCGCGGTCATTGTCAATCTCGTAGAGTTTATAGGCAGCCCAGGCGAGCAGAGGCGGTTTGGTCACATCCGCTACGATAGGGAAATCCAGGCGCGTGACCGTGCCCTCGTCATGGATTGCATCGGGAATCATGCCATCTTCGCGTTGATGATCCAGCACAATACGAATTTGATCATGTGCCAAATGTTTCTCCACGTGACGATAAGCAAGGGCGTGGAAATAAGCGTCCCATTGCCAGACTCCCACGTAATGGATCATGGAGGGAGTCATGGCTTCGCGCGTTGTATAGAAGCGAGTGGAAATCAAACCGGCCCGCATGATCCACCAGGCGTAATAGTATTGTTCCTGGTATTCTTCCTCCACCTGGGGTGCGTTTGCAAACCATTCATGCCACCGTTGCGCCGCGTCGTGGATCACTTGGCCGGGGTCAGGAATATAACGATTGAAACCCAGGCGCGGCGTGATGTTAAGAAGCAGCGATTTGCCTCCCTCTGATGCATCGAGGTGCATATGAACGGCCTGATAGTCCGTACCGACAGCCGTTGTAAGGTGGGAAACAATGCGCGCATTTGTGGTGTAAGCAACATTTCGACGTATGTCGCCTGTGAGACGAAGCACCCCCCCACGGCGATCGGTGTGGATCTTATCCAGATTGGCATTAAATTTGACCGCACAGCGTGCGGAGGGCAGCGTAATCAATAACGTTTCTATATCTACAAAAGTAATAGTGAAGGTTCCAATGCGCGTTGCACATTCAATATGATGCGGATAAGTGGTTATATTTAGCTCGAGTGGATTCCCTCCCTCATCCGTGAATATCCATTGGTCAATCAGCGGTGGACGCTTACGATAAGCAGAGAGCTGTCCTTCGCGTTTAAACCAGCGTTCTGCCAGGCGGACTGTAAAGTGCTCGTTGGATTGAAAGATCAGCAGCCGTGAACCACGATCACTAAAGGGAATCTCTCGCAAATTGATGCGATCTTTTAGTAGATTTAAATAAGTAGATTGGATATTACCGGTAATTTTTCTTGACATTGTTATCACAATTCATAATAAGAATGAATTACACTACAGCAGTGGGAAGGATGACTCGGTCTTTTTGTAATTTATCTATTTCCACATCTACATAGGTCTTCTTAAATTTCTCTGGATCATAATGCTTCGCGCCCTGAAGAAAGAGTGTGAAGCGAGTGAATCTGAAATGGTCAAACTCCAAAGCTAAGGTACCGTGACGCACGAGAATTCTCAGGTATCCCTTTTCGTCATTTCGATCTAAATAATAGTAATCCAGAGCCTTTTGATGGGCCAAATAATATGCTAGTTGCTGAGGGTCATAAGGCAAATTGAGCTGCCCCTCAATTTCGATCACCCTGTTTTTCGTACGAATCAGTCCATTACTAATGATCAAAAGGCTTAACGTTAGGCCCAGAAAAACCAAATTTAGGCCGAGCCAAAGAAGTGGATAAACCTGTCTAAAAGGAAATTGTAGCGAAAGTCCTTGCGTAAGCAATGGTTCAAAGACTTCCATAAATGCAAAGCTGGCCGTTGCAGATACTATGAAGTTGATCGTCGTCAGGGCATTGTTTTGAATGTCGTTTGACAAACTCAGGCGATGCAAACCTCGTAGAACATCCAACTCCTGCTCCCTTTGTTGTTGTTGTCTCGCTCGATCCTGAATTATGACGGCTTGCTGGATTTCTTCATCTAATCTTGTCGTCTTCATCTCGATTAATGTCGCTACCTCGCGCAATCTCAAGTGCGGATTCTCAAGCAATCGGGCATACAAAGCCTCCCAGTAAGCGGTGTGAAAAAGGTTATAGAAATCAAAACTACGCATTGAACGCGAAATGTTGCGGCGTTGTTCAGTGATCTCAACCAGTGCCTGTTGTTCCATTGCCGCCAGCAGGTTTACTTCCTCCAATTGATGATCCAAAACCTTATCGAAGGCATGGTTTAATGCACTTTGCAGATTCAAAATTTCCAGGATTCTGACAATCTCCACATCCAAACAGCCATATTGTTTCACCCGAATTCTGGCGCGCTCATGTGAAATGGCTTTGGGACTCTGGTTAATATAGAGAGCGTGGTTTGGCCAAATATACAAGGCCAGGATCTTCGCCTGCCTTTGGTTCTGAAGACTTGCACCTAATGTCGTGCGCTGACCATCTGTAAGAAACCAGGAAATCTCAGCTGAATACTTCTTGGAGAATTCATCAGAATCAAATTCCTCTGGAGCCACATCATCCATCCTCCAAATATCCAAAACTGGACCAAAGCTTGTTGGAAACAATGTGCGGATGAGTCGCTCTTCTCTTAGATGATGAAAAATCTCACATCCTCTGGGATCTTTTTCGCGGCTTGCATCCATCCAGTCATTCAAATCATCCAGGTCCTGGAGAGGTGAATGTCGTTCAGGCTGAGTCGCGTCCCAAAGCGTACGGTGTAGATGCAGGTAGTAAAAGTTCATGATTTCACGGATATAAAGTGATTCGACCTGATCGCTCTCAGGGAGACAAATATTCAGCCGAATTGGTTTTCCTTTTTCATTCTCAACTAGAATCCACTGACGTGTAAGGAGCACGATCTCTTCCATACTGAACGTATCCGACTTTTTTCGGTTCGACGGATGCAACGTGATATTGAAAACCCCGAATCCGCTACCCATGTCGAGTAAAAGATCTACCATCAGGCTTGCTGAAAGGGTTCGATTATTCCCCAAAGGTTGATGCATTAATTTACACGGATAGAAACGGATGCGCACCAGTTCTGATCTTTCCTGGTAGCGGATATCGAACATTCGATTGTCGATCTCGTCAACTTCTTCTGGAATTGCAACTTGCCTCACTTTATCCACAAGCAGGCATTTTTTTATGCTTGCAAGGCTATGCTCCAAAGCCTGCTTGTCCAGGCCGAAATCGTATGCTCTCAACCAGCAGATGGAAAACGAGGAGATTCGTAGGCTAAACGGCATCATAGCAGGTCTCCTTTGCGAGGATCGGTAATCAAACTTCCTTCGTCTGCAACCACAGCGTTTGATAAGGCTTCAAAGCCAATGTACCGTGTAAAGGGTCACTGATCAATTCATTTGTAATTAAATCGGTGAATTGCTGTGAAGGTAACCCGGAAATATCATTGAAACGAATTGTCACACCTTGAGTCTGGTCCGAAACATTGTGCAGACACAAAACACGTTGGTTTCCATCCGGCGAGAGTCGCAACAAAGCGAAGATTCCTTTGCCACAATCCAATACTTGCTGCGTGCCGTGTGGATGAAACGCTGAGGAAGCACTGCGCGCTCGAAGCAAATCAGCATAACAACGAAAGACATGATGGCGCAAGGATGACTCATCACTTAGTTCGCTTTCGACTGTGTCAAGATCGAGCTTTTGACGATTAATCGTGCGATTGCGTCCAGTCCAGTCAACGCCTTCGCGCCACCCGCGCGATCCAAACAAGCTGTGAAAATAAATCCCTGGCATACCGATGAGCGAAAGCATGATGGCTTGCGCAGTCATAAATCGATCCACTTTTAATTCTAAAGGCTCATCCCTCTGAGGATTCGAAAGCGCGTCGAAATAATTTATGTTCATTTCATATGGACTTTGTGAGCCATCTGAATTGTGCTTGTAGGAAACCAAACCACCATGTTCGAGCGTCTTCTCCACCAATGCGTCAATTTCCTCAGAAGATAAAATCCCACGCACAGGATTCAGGCCAATCCCATCATGGGAGGCAAGGAAATTAAAAAACGTGACCTGATCCGAGGGCAGAGCCAATCCCTTTGCCCAATTGGAGAGCGCAAGTTCATTTCCCACCCGAAACGTGTGCAGAACCAACGGGGGCAGGGCAAAGTTATAAACCAACTGTGCTTCGTTGGTCCCATCTCCAAAATAGGAGATGTTATCTTCATGCGGCACATTGGTCTCTGTAATCAAATGGACATAAGGTGCGATCTCATCCAGAACTGCACGCAGGAACTGGATCACGTGATGAGTTTGCGGCAGGTGGATACAGGATGTGCCAATCTCCTTCCATAGATAGGCAATGGCATCAAGGCGGATAAATGTCGCGCCACGTTCTACATACATGAGGAGAATATCCAGAATTTCGAGCAGTACTTCAGGGTTTTGATAATTCAAATCAATCTGATCATCGCTGAATGTTGTCCATAGGCGCTTTTCTCCCGAAGGCGTTTGGAAGGCAGTCAGTAATGGCAAGGTGCGTGGACGGACTACTTTTGAAAGGTCTGATGAATCTTTCACCACAATAAAATAGTCGGCATAATGCAAGTCATTCTTCAAAAAGGCCTGGAACCATTCGCTTCGTGATGAGACATGATTGATAACAGCATCTAGCATCAAGCGGAAATATTCCTGCATTGCAGAGATGTCTTCCCAATCTCCCAAAGCAGGATCAACTTTTCTATAATCTACGACCGAAAAACCGTCATCCGAAGTCGATGGATAGAATGGGAGGAGGTGAATCCCACCGATTACGCCAACCAGGTACTTCCTGCAAAACGCGCTCAGAGTCTGAAGAGGTTTTTCGGCAGGCGATGACAATTGATCGCCATAGGTGATAAGGATCGAATCACGCTCTGTTAGCTCAGCGTTTATATGAGGGATTTTGGATCGATAGCGCTCCATGATTCTCTGAACGCGGTCAAGTAATAGAGGTGCTTTTTCTGCTCCATATAGAAATGAGAGATAAGATAAAAGTTTATTCATAAAATTTCGAGTAAGGTTTTCTAATTCAAGGGGTGACGGGATTTGCAGCGGCGAAATACGTTCGAATCATGTGCCATCCCTATTGCGTAATATCGATATACGCATCGAAATTTTTACCACAAGTCTTGTTGGTTAAGATTAATTCTACCTGTAAACAAGTGCAAATATGCCAGTGTATGGATCTGGTAAGTGTAATGGTTCGTGTTATGGATTAAAGGGAGACAACCACTGGCTCGATATCCTCTACCGTAATCGACTTGCCATTGGCAAAGACCACTTCGGTCTTCTGCTGTCCCCGTATCACTCTTAATCCTCTATATTGAACTGTTACATCCCAGGGAAAGGGGTTCATACCCTCGAGTTTTACGCGCGTGCTGGAAAGGATTTCGACGCCAAGAATACGCAAAAATAAATCAACAGGAGCCAATCCGCTCAGCGCGTTGCGTTCACCCACACCTGTCCCTTTTTCGGCGTGATAGCGCGCATAGAAGGCGCGGTTTTGCTTTAGGTTCTGAATAATGCCGGTCATGAAATGAGCGACCAGGCGTGCGGCATCCGTGCGGAAACCATATCTTAGCAAGCCCTCACAGACGAACAAATTCCAGGGCAGGTGAACAGCCTGTGAAACGGCCTCCGCTTCCGGGTTGTGTGAGCGGAGGAGCGGGCAGGCTGGAACGCCAAACGGACGGTTGAAGCGGGCCGCATCCAGCAAGGCGCGGCCGATCATGGTTTGCGCGTGTTGCTCATCAGGAATGCCTGCCCAAAGTGGCATGAAGAGCGTGTGATCTTCGGTGGTGAAATCCAGGGTGCTGATAATGACTGTGTCTTCATCGCTTAAGCCACGCATCGAAATCTTTGCAATTTTCGAATATACTTTTTGTGTGGTAAACACGGATCCACGGTTGTGCCATTGATAATCGCCACTTTTGATAATTTCATCAGCTGGCTTCGTTGCCAGTTGATGAATACGGATCTCGGGTCGCTTCGCGGCGGGGTTTTGGGTTTGCACTTCGATCAACAAGCGGATGGGCCGCTCGAACTTCATCTTCAGAGAAGCGACCCCTGAACCTTGTTGTTTCAGCAGCACTTTGCCCGAGAGACTTAATCCGGTCGCGCGATCGCGATAGTGATATAAGCCAGTGCGCGGCTGCCACGTTGACTCGATGGAGGTTCGTAATTTCGCAGCCTGTTCATGGAGCAAAATCAAAGCATCGTGTCGTTCAAGCTGCTCCGCCATTTTGATGAGAGATGCAGCTTCCTGGTATAACATCGCTTCCAGCGCGGGGCTATGGACTTGGGTAATGTTCACCCCCAGTGACCATTCATGCCACGCGTCGAAGAGCGGGTTGTCATCAAAGCCTGTCTGCAGAATGTGCTTCCACTGTGGCAGTCCATCGCGGTCTTCGTCGTATTCCGGTGAAAACCAGGACCAGAAGAATTTCAAAAGTTTGGGAAAAACTTCATCAAGAAGTTTTTGATCTTCTGACTTTTCATAAAGTTTCCAGGCCAGGCTTGCAAGGAGCGGCGCTGCGTTATAACGTCCGCGTTGACCTGCCAACCCGGGTTTTCCGTCGATAAAACCACCCTCGGTTTGAATGGCAAGGAAGTTTTCCAGCAAATCCTTTGCGGCTTCAGAGACAGGCAACACGCTGGAAAGATAATAGGCATCGAACGGGGTCTGACCATTCCATGAAACGGAATAATCTGTACCATCCCCCTTGGGCGAATATCCATGATCAGGGCTGCGTGCCCAGACATTGGAGGGACAGGGCAAATGTGTATCCGGTGGAAAAAACAATCCGAATGCCGCGCTTTGACTGAGTGCGAACGCCGCATCCCAATCTTTGTCGCCGGTACGGATATCAATGGTCTGGCCGGAGTTAAGCAATTCAAGCCGGGCCCGTTCTGCTTCCCACGGACGGGCAGAGGCCTGCCGCGCCAGATCAAACGAAGATTGCAGCGCATTGGTCGCGGCTTGTGCCCAGGTGAGAGTACGTGTAGCGCCGGGACCCAGGTCAAGATCCAGAAAGAGCGAGGGATGAGGCCCGGAACCAGGCGCGGGACCGCCAGTCAAAAAGAGGACGGGGAAGAGTCCGCCCGTTTGCCCTGCCAGCACATGGACCATTTGCATCTGCGTTGCCGTCATGCCCTGACCCTGAATCGGCATAACAACTGAGCAGACCTCCAGACGAATTTTGCGAGTCGCGCTGGTCTTGTTGGAAATCGTCACGCGACAACTCACCGCATTGGATTGTGGAACCCAATATTCAGTTGAAACGTCTATATTCTTGAGAGGAGAGTATTCGAGAATGAGAAAGTTTGGATAAAAACGACGGATGGTTGGCGGCAAGTCAAACGCAGAAGGATCGCTGACGGTTTTCCCATTTTCGCCGAAACGCAGGAAAATACGCATCGCTTTTGCACGCAGCCCATAGGTAGTCTGGAGCGAAAGCGCGGGAGGCTCTCCACCGCCGATAACGAGTTCCCAGATATGATCGTTGAGGTAGTCAGGAATGGAGAGGCGTGAATCTGCCGCAAGGGTAAGGCAAAGCGGGTCGCCAGGAGCGAGTGACCAATCACGCATACGTGTATTGTATAAGGAGATGGTCAAGAGGTCAAAGGGTATAATTTGGTTTCCAACCCGATGGTTGAGCGCGAGCAATCGAAACCATCAGTTTGTGAGTAAACAAATTATTGAAAGCAAACACGAAATTAGTGGTTTCGATACGTTCCATGAAAATCACGCGGGACTACTCAACCACCGAGATTGGAGACTATCTTATGGGCCTCTACTTTGAAGAATTCAGCGTCGGACAAAAAGTAATTACAGAGAAGCGGACGATCACTGAAAATGACATCATGACGTTTGCCGCATTATCGGGTGATAACAACCGCATCCACACCGATCCTGAGTTTAGCAAGACCACCATGTTTGGCAGGCAGGTCGCGCATGGACTTTTGGGATTATCCATTGCTTCGGGGCTGGCCTGGCAGACAGGCATCCTGGATGGCACCGTGATCGCCTTCCGTGAAGTGAATGAATGGAAGTTCGTCAAGCCTGTGTTTATCGGTGATACTTTATATGTGGATTTGGAAGTCAAGGAAGCAAAAGCTCTGCCGCGTATTGGTGGAGGCTCTGTGACCATACTATTGGAAGTGAAGAATCAAAACGAAGAGGTTTGTCATCGCGGTCTGTGGACAGTACTGATGATGAGTAAACCTAAATAAACCCTAAGCTTAAGACCCTAATGGCCTTTTCAGTAAAGCGAGTACTTGTATGCAAAGGAAACCTTTAGGGTCCGTATGCAAATCTGGTGAAGAATGACTAATGAAGAAGAAGAGAAAAGAAGAGAAGAAGAGAATAAACGATTTCTAAAAAGGCTGATCGATTCAGAGGAAGAGACCCGAACAGATATTCCGGTTGAACCAAAAGAGGAGGAACCTGCCGATCCCACTGCGACGACAAAAGCGAGTCCGGCGCGCCGCACGCCTCCGCTCAACATCCCCCTCGATAAAGACAACATGCCTTTGCCACGCCGCGTCGATGAACTCGACATGGAGGGTACGCGCGTCTCACCGGTAGCCTATGAGCCTGCGAGTCGTCCGAGAAATGCGCAAACACGTTTGGCGCGGCCGGTACAGCCGCCAGTGCAACCACCTGTATCAGGGAAGACCATCCCTTTTGACTGGAGGAGCGGCTGGGGAGGCTGCCTGATACGCGGCTTTCTGGTCGCGTTGTTTGGTGTGGTCGTTGCGTTGATCATTGGCGCCTCAGGCTTGTTGTTTTCGTATTACTCCATTGCGCGCACACTGCCCAGCGTGGAGGATCTTCAAAACCGTGCCTCGCAATTCGAGACGACACGGATTTTGGACCGCAATGGAAACCCACTTTATGAAATCCTCGATCCCAACGCGGGACGCCGTACCTATGTGACGCTCGACAAAATTTCCCCGGTCCTGGTGGCAGCGACGATTGCCACGGAGGACAAGGATTTCTACGAACACCCCGGCTTTGATGCAGGGGCAATTATCCGTGCCTTATGGGAAAACTACCGAACTGGCGGGCAGGGCGGTGGAGCATCGACCATTACCCAACAGCTTGCGCGTGCGTTACTGCTATCACCTGAAGAGCGCGCCCAACGCACCTATTCGCGTAAAGCGCGCGAGATCATCCTTGCCGCTGAAATCACGCGTCGCTATTCCAAGGATGATATCCTCGAACTATATCTCAACGAAATTTATTATGGCAATCTCACTTATGGAATTGAGGCCGCCTCAGAAACCTATTTTGGCAAGACCGCCAATCAATTAGACCTGGCAGAGGCATCCTTCCTGGCCGGTCTGCCGCAATCTCCATCTGTTTATGATATCTACACCAATCATGATGTAACCCTGGCGCGCCAGCAACAGGTCCTTGTACTGATGTTTGGGCTGAGTCAATCAAAGGGATGTATCAAGGTTAGCAACAGCGAAGTGCCCATCTGCGTGGATGCACCCGCTGCGGCGAGTGCGGCCGATGAAATAAAAAGCCACACATTCAATTCGCCCAATATGAACGCCCGTTATCCTCACTGGGTGAATTTCGTGCGCTCAGAGTTGGAAAAGACATATGATGCGCAGACGATCTATCGTTCTGGTTTCATTGTTTACACGACGCTTGACCCAACGCTTCAGGACGAAGCCCAGAGGCTGGTGACCGAGCAGGTAGCTTTGCTGGCTGACAAGAATGCACACAACGGCGCGCTCGTCGCCATCAAACCTTCCACCGGTGAGATCCTTGCCATGGTCGGTTCGCCGGATTTCAACAATGAAGCGATTTCCGGTCAGATCAACATGGCAGATAGCCCGACACGTCAGCCAGGTTCATCCATCAAACCAGTTAACTATGTCGCCGCGTTCGAAAAAGGCTGGACCCCAGCCACATTGATCTGGGATGTGCCGAGTGAGTTTCCTCCTTCAGGGAATCCGAACGACACGCGCGAGCCCTATCGTCCCGTTAATTACGATGGAAATTTCCATGGGCCGGTCACTGTCCGCACCGCGCTTTCGAACTCTTTCAATATTCCGGCTGTAAAGACCTTGAATTTTGTGGGCATTTATGATGATCCGGCTACGCCTCAAAAGGATGGCATGGTCGCGATGGCAGAACGACTGGGTATCACCAGTTTTACGAGACCAGATTACGGCCTGGCCCTCACGCTGGGTGGAGGCGATGTAAGTTTGCTGGAGCTGACCGGTGCTTACTCTGTGTTTGCAAATGGCGGCAAAAAAGTTCCACCCGTTGCCATCTTAAAAATTGTTGATTTCCAGGGTCAGACCGTTTACGAATATCAGCCTCCACAACCGGAGCAGGTCATCCGCCCAGAGCATGCCTTCCTCATCTCATCGATCCTCTCTGACAATGAAGCACGCTCCTGGATGTTCGGCCGTAACTCACTCCTGAACCTTCCCTTCCAGGTCGCGGCCAAGACGGGCACTACTAACGACTTCCGCGATAACTGGACATTGGGCTACACTCCCGATCTTGTGACCGGCGTCTGGGTAGGCAACGCCGATTACACACCCATGGTCAATACTACGGGTCTCACGGGCGCAGCGCCCATCTGGTCATCGTTCATGCAATATGCAGTACCCATTATCAGTGGCGGCGCACCCACGCCTTTCTCTATTCCACCAGGTATTATGGAAAAGGCGATTTGTTCGGTTTCAGGAACGGAACCCTCACAATGGTGCAAGAGCGGTCAACGCAACGAGTATTTTGCAAGTGATCAACCTCCGCTACCAGCTACACAAGACCTTTTGCGCCGCGTCCACATCGATACCTGGACAGGCCTGATCGCCGGCGATGCCTGCAAGGATTTTGCCGAAGATGAACTGGCAATGAACGTCAACGATAAATTTGGACGCCAATGGCTGCGAACCGGGCAGGGGAAGGATTGGCTCGAATCGCATGATATGCCGCGCAATCCGTTCTTTGCGCCGGACAAGGAATGCAGTGGTTCTGATCCTCATCCGGTTCTTGAGTTCAGCAATCTGAACGACAGCACCGTCATTACTGACCCGACCCTTCCAATCAATGGCGTGATTGACGTCAAGAACGGCGGTTTTACAGGCTGGCGGCTTGAATATGGCGCCGGCCAGGATCCATCTGACTGGAATATGCTGGCACAGGGCACGAACTCGTTCCCCACGCCCTCTTTGATTTATACATGGGACCTGCAGGGAATTCAGGATAATCAAATTACCCTGCGCCTTTATCTCTCGAATGGAGAGGACAACTATGCGGAACGGCGGGTCACGATCACCCTCAATATTCCCACTCCGACTCCGCTCCCAACCATGACCCCCAGCCCAACTTCCTTCCCACCCACTGTGGCGCCCACGGATACGTCCATTCCTGTTATCCCGACTGAAACACCGACCCAGTTCCCAACCGAAACGCCCACAGTCGCAACAACTCCCTAAATGATTCCGTAAACAAAATCACCCCGCCATAGCGGGGTGATTTTCATTTGCCATAAATTTATTTATCTACAGGCTGGGAAACCGGTGTCGAAGTAGGGGCTCGCCGGGATTGATCATCCTTTACAGATTGGATACCATTATTCACTTGATTTGTAATTCGTTCCAATTCGGCCTGGAGTTGCGTGAGGCTGTCAATTACATAATCATCCGCATCCGCACGGATCCCTTCGGCTTCCGCGCGCGCCTGCGTAAGGATTTGATCGGCGCGGCGCTGGGCTTCCTGCATAACGATATCTTTTCCCACAAGTTGATCAGATTTTTGGCGGGCAATCTCAAGGGTACGATTGGCTTCCTCCTGTGCCTGGGCCAGCACACGGTCGCGTTGACCCAGAAGCTGTTGGGCCTTCTTCACTTCCTCCGGGATGGCAATGCGCATCTGGTCAATGATATCGAGCATACGGTCTTCATCCACCATAACGTTCCGAGTCAGTGGGATCGCTTTGCTCTCATTGAATAATTCTTCCAATCGATCAATTAGTTGCAGGATGTCCATAAAAGCCTCCGTTCCACGGATGACTCCAATTCTATCGCATTTTTAATCACGCAACGCGTTCGGAAGCGCATGTCCATCACCCAAACTCATGACTTTATTTTTCAAAGCCGTGTTCACATGAGCCGGCACCATGCTGGAGACATCCCCTCCCAGTGAAGCAATTTCCTTGACGGTGCTTGAGGAAAGGAAGGTATGCTCCTCCGCAGTGATGAATGCGACGGTTTCGATGTCGCTGGCAAGACGCTGATTCGCCAATCCCATGCGGAATTCAAACTCAAAATCGGAAAATACGCGCAAGCCACGAACGATCACCTGCGCGTCGATTTGGCGTGCAAACTCCACAGTCAGACCGCTATAACCAGTCACTTTGATCTTTGGGTTGCCGTTGAATGCCTGCCTGACCAGGTCCATACGTTCGTCCGGTGAGAACATGAGCGATTTCAACGGCTTATCATAAACAGCCATAACGATTTCATCGAAGAGACGAGAAGCCCGTGACGCAATATCAATATGACCGTAGTGAATGGGATCGAACGTCCCTGGGAATAATGCTCTGACCATTTTATTTTTTAGCCCTTTGTCTTTTGATCTTATAGTCATTGAACGACCTCTTATCGTCTGGCAGTCTTTGACTATGTGACTAACAACCAAACGATGATCCAACGATCAAACTACACTACGATTTAACTAACATCGCCTTTGCCATCACCCCAGAATCTTCCAAACGCTTCTGCCAGCAAAGCATGTTCAGGCTGGGTCAAGTAAGGGTCACGCTCGAATAACTTTTGCGCCTGTACGCGTGCTTTCTCGATCAGCTTTACATCGGTAATGCTCGCCATGTGTAATCCACTGGAATAACCAGATTGACGCGTGCCTAAAAATTCGCCGGGACCGCGCTGCTGCAGATCCTTTTCTGCAAGCACAAAACCATCGTTTGAATCGGACATGGCTTGCAGACGTTCATTTTCTGCCGCATCTTCATGAGTGGGGATTAATAAGCAATAGGATTGATGTGAACCGCGTCCCACACGCCCGCGCAATTGATGCAGTTGCGCCAGACCAAATCGATCCGCCCCTTCGATGAGCATGACCGTTGCATTCGGCACATCCACGCCCACTTCGATGACGGTTGTCGAAACGAGAATGTCGTATTTCCGATCACGGAACTTGAGCATTGTCTCGTCTTTTTCGCTGGGGCGCATACGTCCATGCAGCAAGCCAAGTTTCAGGTCCGGGAAAACTTCCTTCGAGAGAGTCTCGTAATCATCCACGGCCGCGCGTGCTTCGATCTTGTCACTCTCCTCGATCAACGGATAAATAATAAACGCCTGCTTTTGATCTTTGATCTGACCCCGTAATAACGTGAAGGCGCGCTCACGCTCCTGTGGCCGGAGCACATACGTGTTCACCGGAATTCGTCCGGCCGGCATTTCATCGATGATGGATAAATCCAGATCTCCATACAATGTCAGTGCCAATGAGCGTGGGATCGGAGTTGCAGTCATCACCAACAGGTGCGGATTCGTTCCTTTCGTACGCAACGCGGCGCGCTGTTCCACACCGAAGCGATGCTGTTCATCGATCACGGCAAACTGCAAATCTTGGAACGCGACCGGCTCTTCGATGATCGCATGTGTCCCAATAACGATTTTGATCGAGCCATCTGCCAGGCCCGCTCGGATTACTTCTTTCTCAACTTCCGGCGTGTCGCCCACTAATAAACGGATCTGGCCCTCCTGCAGGATCCCGTTTTCACCGGTGAGCAAACGTGTGAAGTTACGATAATGCTGCTCTGCGAGTATGGACGTAGGTGCCATGATTGCGGCCTGTGCGCCATTCGCAGCGATGATACCAGCGGCTAGCGCAGCAACAACAGTTTTTCCTGAACCCACATCGCCTTGCAGGAGTCGATTCATCGGCCTGCCAGAGTCGAGATCCGCGCGGATGTCTTTGAGCGCGTTTTGCTGGGCATTCGTCAATGTGAAGGGCAAACTTTTTAAACGCGTCTCCAGCCATTCATCCGAAACAGGGAAACGCCTTGCTTCCACAGATTTCCAATCGATCTTTTGGCGAAGCACTCCCATTTGCAGGTAAAAGATTTCATCGAAGGCAAGTCGCTCCCGCGCGGCTTTCAGCCGTTCCTGCGAGTCAGGGAAATGTACTTGCATTAATGCTTCTGACAACGTCACCACGCGCGCAGAGGAGCGGACACTTTCAGGCAACGCGTCGACCACCTTGGGCGCCCAATACTCAACCACCTGATTCATCACATTGCGCAACCATTTTTGGGTAATACGCTCGGTCAATGAGTACACCGGCACGATGCGATTGGTGTGCAGGCTTTCCACTTCAACAGGTTCCCAATCCGGGCTGTTCATCACGAGGCGGCCGAGATATTGATCGACTTTCCCTGAAACAGAAATTGCGTCGCCCGACTTGAAGCGATTTGACAACCAGGGCTGATTGAAGAATGACAGGCGCAATCCAGCCGTTCCATCGCTGATGATTACTTCAATGATCGAAGCTTTCCCTCCACGGATTGGCCGTGTCTGCACGCTTTGAATGGT
>Ga0065704_10000453_pt1 | contig 26914 bp, 30 predicted proteins | sample SwiRhicommuniRL2_FD_59091 | JGI IMG/M metagenome (GOLD analysis project Ga0065704, IMG submission 59091) | Switchgrass rhizosphere bacterial communities from Rose Lake, Michigan, USA - RL2 v2 (version 2) | ecosystem: Host-associated > Plants > Roots > Rhizosphere > Soil | place: East Lansing, MI | reverse complement strand
GGTTAATTTCATCGAATGTTTGTTCACCGTTTTCCGTGTCCCATAAGGCTCCGGCAACAGGATCTATGCCTAGTCCAAAGCTGTTTCTTATTCCATACGCCTGATACCAATTTATAGGAGCATTAGAGTTGTCACTCTTGAAGGGATTATTAGGTGCCGGAGAACCATCGTTTGAATTAGTTTTTAAAATTGCGCCACTAAAGTCCGGTTCAGGACCATTAACTATATTTTGATCTTCTCCGTTGCGTTGTAACTCTCCAGTTACTGAATATAGGTATCCATCATTACTTGCAACTAATTTTCCTCCTTGATGATTGGTGGCAGGAGTTCCAGGAAGATCCATAAATGCTTGTTCATTTGTTAGCTCCGGACCAGGTGCCAAGGTGTATTTGTATATTCTGTTTATCAGCTGACCGTCCTTTACCGTAGCGTACAAAAATACATTTTCACCAATTTTTTCTATTCCCAGTAGTCCGCGTTCATTCTTACTATCAACACTTATTGATACCAATGGCTGTGATTGAAGCATTCCGTTGCTAACTAGTCTTACATTTCCATCTTTTTCCAAGACCAAAATATTATTTTCATCCACAAATAACATACTGGTAGGAGATGCAATTCCACTTACGAAAGCCTCTACTTTAAGGTTAGGATCTTTTACTGATGGTTGTGCATATAATAAATTATTTTGTAGCATAATTGCAATTGTGAAAATAAGTAAAGAAATGGCAAATAGTTTTTTCATACTCAGAACAAAAGTACTTTGTAATTATTATATTTTGCCTATGGGTCATTCATATATCTATTATACTCAGGTTTCCTCTGACAAGATGCCATCAACCAGTAGAATTGTTCTCAGTTGTCTCGCGAGATCAGTAACAGAGACAATACCAACAACCTTTCCGTCTGATAGTATGGGCAATCTGCGTATTTTGTGATTGACCATCCTTTGTACAGCTACTTCTACTGGAGTATCAGGACTTGCATAAGTTTGTATTTTTGACATTATTGTTCCTACCTTAACTTTGGAGGACACTAGATCCTTATTACAGATTTTCTTGACAAAATCCTTCTCAGTGATTATACCTATAGGAACGTTTTCTCTCTCCACAATAAGAGAGCTTATGCGTTTTTCAGTCATAATATTGGCAGCTTCCTTGGCTGTAATACCTTCATCAATCGAAATCACGTTCTTTGTCATTATATCCTGTACTCTATCGTTCAATAGACAATCTTAATACTCATCAAAATAAAAACNTAAGTCCGCAAATTNCAAGATGTGTGTATTGTTGTTCACNTTCTAACAAAATGACCTTGGCATTACAAATAAATTAAAATTACTAGTTCCTGACAGTTAAGGTGGAGTCTAAGTGAAGGCAGGAATAGTTGTTTTTCCAGGGAGTAACTGCGACCGAGATGTGTACCATATACTAAATAATGTCATAGGAATTAGTGCTCAATATGTTTGGCACACAGAAAAAACGATAGATGACTATGACGCTCTAATTTTACCTGGGGGATTCTCCTACGGAGATAGACTACGGGCAGGAGTCATAGCAGCTAAAAGCCCCATAGTCGATACAATAATGAAACAAGCAGACGAAGGATTACCAATTCTTGGAATTTGCAATGGGTTCCAAATATTAGTCGAAGCCGGATTGCTACCAGGGGCGCTAGTTAAAAATGATAAATTAAAATTTTCTTGCAAGTGGTTAGAAATGGAGGTGTTAAATGTTAACACCCCATTTACGAATTTGTTTAGGTTAAACGATAAAATCAAAATACCTATTGCGCATGGAGAGGGGAGATATGTAATAGATAATGATAAGCTAAATGAGCTACATCAAAATAACCAGATTGTTTTCAAGTACAAAGATCAAAACCCAAATGGATCTACTGAGATGATTGCGGCCGTTTGCAATAAAAGGGGAAACGTTATGGGATTAATGCCGCATCCCGAGCGGGCATCAGAATCAATCCTTTCACCCAACAAAACAAATAGTAATGCAGGTTTGATATTCAAATCGTTAAAAAATTTTTTAACTCCGTACATAAAGAATTGATTTAATAGATATAGAATGCTAACAAAAAAAGAAGAAATTCATCTGTTAAAAAAATTAGGTAGGAAACCCAATCTTTTAGAAATTGACATGATAGATGCCGAATGGTCTGAACACTGTTCATACAAGTCGTCGAAAAAATTTGTAAGATCATTACCATCACGCGGTAAAAGGGTAATAGTCGGTCCAGGATATGATGCAGGTGTATTGGATATTGGGGATGAAGACGTAATAACCGTTCACATTGAAAGCCATAATCATCCTTCAGCTGTTGAGCCATACGGAGGTGCCGCAACCGGCGTCGGTGGGGTGATAAGGGACATTATTTCGATGGGAACAAGGCCGATTGCTCTATTAGATGCACTTCGATTTTCTTCGTTAATTGAAGAGAGTAACGCGTCAAAGTCGAAGTGGTTGTTTAAGAATGTTGTAAATGGGATTGCTGATTACGGTAATTGCATAGGTATTCCTACTGTTGGGGGGGACATAGAATTTGATAACTCCTTCAAGGATTATTGCCTGGTGGATGTTGCCGCAATTGGTCTTGGAAAGAAGAATCAGATTATATCCAATCATGCAGAAGACAATGACCTAGTAATACTTGCCGGTAATCCGACAGGAAAAGATGGAATACGAGGAGCGTCTTTTGCCTCAAAACTACTCGATGACGAAGAGGATAGATCTGCAGTTCAAATTCCCGATCCATTTTTGGAGAAATTATTGATTGAGGCTACAATAGAAGCATCAGATAGCAAGTGTATTAATGCCATGAAAGATCTCGGAGGAGGAGGCCTATCTTGTTGTCTTTCTGAGTTGTCCGACCTAGTAGACAGGGGAATTGAGGTTGAGTTATCTGCAGTTCATACCAAAATACCTGATCTTTCACCAAACGAGATAATGATTTCAGAGTCACAGGAAAGAATGGTGTACATCATAAGCAAAGAAAAATTATCTAAGTTTGAAGACATATTCAATAAGTATGTCATAACATACTCGATTATTGGTAAGGTAAATGGTAATGAAAATCTGAGAATCCTCTACAGAGGAAAACCAATTGCCAATATATCATGCAATTTGATGGTTAATGCACCTCCGGCCAATAGAAAATCAAAGAAACCAAAATACCTGAAAAGTCCAAATAAGAAGAGTCTTCATCACAAGGTGGATGATTATAATGAAACATTACTTCGATTACTGTCAAATCCTTCAGTTGGTAATAAAGATTGGATATTTCAACAATATGATCATGAAGTAGGTCTGAGAACGGTTATAAAGCCTGGAGCAAATGGGTCAGTCTTAAGAGTAAACGACAACAAATTTGTATCTATAAAATTAGATGGAAATTCAAAACACTGTTATCTGGATCCTTATCAAGGAACATTAGGTTGTTTGTCTGAGGCGTGCAGAAACGTTATATCTACAGGAGCAGAGCCAATTGGAATTATAGATCATCTGCAGTTTGGTAGTCCTGAAAATCCTCAAATATATTGGACGTTCATGAAGTCAATTGAAGCGATAATAGACTTTTGTAAATTTATGCGCATCCCTGTAGTAGGAGGAAAGGTCAGTTTTTACAATGAAACAATGAATTCTCCTATTAAACCGTCACCTGTAATTGGCACTATTGGGTTAATCAGAGATCGAAGGCATATTACTAGCACTCTTGCAAATTTAGGTGATACGTTATTTATCATAGGACAAACAAAGGATGAATTAGGCGGTTCCGAATACTTTCATGCAACGTCTCGCTCCGAGTATGGAAAAGTACCAATGGTAGACTTGGAAATTGACAAAAAAAATGGATTGGCCGTGTTGGCATTGATACATAAAGGATTGATCAATTTCGCACATGATTGTTCAAAAGGCGGAATCGGGATTGCGCTAGCTGAATTAGCCATTTCCAGTAATCTAGGAATAGAGATTGACTTGGAACGAATTCCAAATAATTGCAAACGACATGACCACTTGCTGTTTTCGGAAAGCCATTCCAGGTTTATCATTGGGACCAATCAACCAGAGAAAGTTAAAAGAATATTAAAAACTCGAAAATGTGTTTTTTCTGAAATAGGTAAGGTCGATGGAACTAGGACATTGAATTTACGCGGCTCGGGTGACCAAATAATGGAATTAACGGTCAGCGATTTAGATAAAGCCTACAACACAATGAGTAAAATAATGGACGGCTCTTAGTCACAAATTTATTTGGAGTAAGTTTTAATTAAATGGATCAAGAAGAGATGATCGATAATGGTTCATGAGAATTGTGGAGTCGTCGGTTTTTTTTCTCTGGATCGCCATAACGTGGTACCATATGTAATTGATTCGTTGCGTTCTCTACAGCACAGAGGACAAGAGGCTTGGGGTTTCGCCGTACCATCAAAATCTCCTTACAAAAATTTGGGCTTGGTTTCTGCATCAAGAAATTTTAGAAGTATCATTAGAAAATTCAATTCTCATGCTGCTATTGGTCATGTAAGATATTCTACATTTGGAAAGAGTAATTTAGAAAATGCACAGCCTCTAAAAATCAAAGATCTGTGCATAGCGCATAATGGCACCATAGCCAACGTCGAAGAATTATCAAACATGGTAGGAGGATGCACTTTTTCTCCACAAACAATGACGGATACACTACTAGCTGCACAAAGATTAATGATGCATCTTGAAAAAAATGATAACATGGTTGAAGCACTTCGGGTATTAAAAGAGGAAATGATAGGCTCTTTTTGCTTTACGCTTTTAACCGATGATGGTTCGGTTTATGCTGTCCGTGATACACGTGGGTTCAGACCTCTAGTACTAGGTCACATTGAAGAATCGAATACATATATGATATCATCCGAATCATGTGCTATTGATACCGTTGGTGGTAAACTTATAGGCGATATCCAACCTGGAGAATTGTTGAAACTAAGCTCAAAGGGTATCGAAAGACAACAATTTTCTACTAGTGAGTATCATTCACATTGTGCTTTTGAATTTACTTATTTCGCACATCCAAGTTCTGTCATAGAAGGAGTAAACGTATATGAGGCCAGGAAAAAAATGGGACACAATCTAGCAAGAAAATATCCCGTCCATGATGCGGATGTAGTCATACCAGTTCCAGATTCGGCCAGACCTGCGGCCCTAGGTTACGCCGAAGAACTGGGAATCCATTTCGAAGAGGGTTTATTAAAAGACAGATATAGGAAGAAAGGTTCGATGAGAAGCTTTATTGAACCTTTTCATGGAGAGCGTATTGAAATTAACAAGGGCATTATTCCAATACCAGAAGTAATCAAAAGTAAAAACGTAGTAGTAATTGACGATAGCATAGTTAGAGGTACAAGTTCACAATCCATCATAAAGATTCTCAGGTCGTCTGGCGCATCAAAGATTACACTCATAGTTACTTTTCCACCAATAAAATATCCATGCTATGCAGGAATTGATTTCCCATCCCAAGATGAACTTTTGGCCTTCCAGAATCAACAACGCGGTGATCTCCACCTCGAATCTGAAATTGCAAAAAGCATTGGGGCGGATAAAGTAATTTACAATGATACCGTTACTTTGGCAGAGGCTATCGGGATTAATGAAAGGGAATTGTGCTTTTCTTGTTCTACTGGTAATTACAAGCCACTAGGAATAAAGCCTGTATTCAAGACTCGGGCTGAAGTAAAGGGAGAAGTTTAGAATAACCTTACAATAAATTTTACCGCACATTTGGACAAATAGTGACTGGCGACTGATTATGAATATTGGTCCAGTAAATTGCTTAAATATTTGAAAATTGAATTAATCTGAATTGAAGAAACTGAATCTTCTCTATTGCGCTGTAGGAGTAGTTTCGATATCAATTATCATTTATTTTGTGATTCAGTACTATCAACGTCCTGACTATGTTCTGGAAGTCGATGCAATGAGGGAGGACCAGTCACTTTTCACAAATAGCAGGATAATACTAACAAACGCAGGAAAAGAGCCAATTTCTAATGTGAAAGTATTTTATGGAGTTAAAAACGAAACAATTCAAACTATTAATCCCGGAGACAAAATATCACTCTCGCCTCCGGAAGGAAGTAACTTGAATGTTGTCAGAATTATAGCAGACAATGGGATAAATATTACAGCAGGATATAGAACTCCCATTAAAATGCCAGGAATGATGGGCTCATAAGTNTTACATCTTCTTCCNACGATTAANAGAAAGCCCGTTAGTACACAGTTACTCNAAAGTGCTTTTGTATTCATTATAACTAAAAATCATGACATTAAAATTACCGATTGTCAATTTTTTTCTATTGAAAAATTCAGTATTCAAGTCGCTATGTCAGGAAATAATCAAAGTTGATTCTTCAATTAGATCTGCCGGAATTACAAATGAAGACGGTGTAATATTGCACATTAGTCACCGCAAGGGTATCAAACCATTACTTTCTTCCGAAGAACGTGCTCAGTATGCTATTACTGCAGCAACCAGGCAATTTACAAGACTTAGGTGGGAAGTCTTATTGGGAAAGATACAGTATGCAAGTTCTCATTACTCCAAACTTATTCGGGCCACTATCCCCATCACTGACGATAATAGAAAATTATCATTTGTGATAATACTATCCCTGGACGCAGGAACAGACAATTTTCATGAAATAATAGTAGAAAAGATAATTCCATTGATAAAGCAGAGGAAATCTGCTTTGATAAAATCCTGACGCCAAAGTGAATATTAAGGTTTTTTGAGATTATTTATTTTGCAGAAAATCCGCCATCTATAGTCAGAGTAATTCCTGTAATCCAATTCGCATCATCCGAACATAGAAAAACAACCGCTCCAGAAATATCGCTAGTGTTTCCAATCCTCCTTAGAGGAAACGATGATTCCAATAGTTCCTTAGACTTTTCATCCTGTAGATAAGGCTCTATCATGGGACTTCTTATTGTGGATGGCACAATGCAATTACATCTAATACCATATGGACCATACTCTACTGCAATACTCTTTGTAAACATTATGATACCAGCTTTGGTAGCACCATATATCGAAAGGGGAACATTTGGAATAGCGCGTATGCCCAGCAATGATGAAATATTTACTATGTTTCCATTTTTTTTATCCATTATTATTGGCAGGACTACCTTTGTCATCTGAAAAGTCCCGATCAGATTTGTAGATATAAGATTGTCCCATTGATCCTCACTCATTTGGTGAAACGGAATTGGGTCATTTAGAACGCCAGCGTTATTTACAAGAATATCCACAGTGTCAAACGAAGATATAGTTTGTTCAATAACATTCAGTACTTCTGCTTCTTTAGTAATATCCGCACTTACCGCAAGTAAATTACTACTATTATCATTATCTGAAATAACCTTTGTCAATTTTGAACGACTTCTACCTACGAGAGTCACCTTGCAACCTTCTTTAAGTAGCCGTTCAGTCGTGGATCTTCCTACGCCCCCACCAGCGCCTGTTACAATTGCAACTTTTCCTTTGAGACTCATATCATAAACAATACATCTATAAACTTTTAAAGTTTAAAGAAATATAGATACTTTAAATTTGTAATAAATTTGTATTCTAACGATGAAGCTGCCCCTTTCCCTTTACAAGTACGGATTTTCCCCCAACGGTATTACGTTAGGAATCATAGGCGGAGGCCAACTTGGAAAGATGATTGGAATCGAGGCAAAAAGAATGTCGATGAAGCTTGCGTATTTAGATCCTGATATGAACTGTCCTGCATCAACCCTTGCTGATCAAATGATCGTAAGTGATTTCAAAGATGAAAAATCTATTTTGGAACTAGCCGAAAAAGTTGACGTATTAACTTATGAAATTGAGCTTGCAAACTCTTCGGTTTTAAGAGATCTTGAATCTAGAGGGCATTCCATTCATCCAGCTTCTGGTGTATTGAACACAATTCAAAACAAACTTCGGCAAAAGAAATTTTTAAAAGCAAAAGGTATGCCGGTTCCAGCATTTGAAGAAGTCACTTCAGTAGAACAAGTAAAAAAAATCTGCAAGGAATTTGGTTATCCATCAGTATTGAAGGCCTGCGAGGATTCCTATGACGGAAGAGGAAATTTTTTAGTCAGATCTGCCATTGACGTTGAAAGAGGAATCAAGTATTTTGAAAGAAGACGATGCATGATAGAAAAATACATTCATTTTACAAAAGAGATTTCCGTGATGGTTGCTCGCAATACTCGTGGACAAATCGTATCGTTTCCTGTAGTCCAAAACATTCACACAAACGGTATTTTGGATACGACTATAGTCCCATCAGGAGAAAATAGAATGGTGGAATCTAATGCAAAGTCGATAGCTGAAAAAGTAGTAAAGTCATTAAAAGGTGTTGGTATATTTGGTATCGAAATGTTTCTGAAAGACAATAAGATAATGATTAACGAAATAGCTCCCAGGCCTCATAACTCTGGTCATTATTCAATTGAAGCATGTAGCGTTTCACAATTTGAACAACACATTAGAGCCATACTTGGACTGCCGCTAGTAGAACCTAGATTGCTATCTCCAGTTGTAATGATGAATATTCTGGGGATTCCTGATTACTCTGGAGAGTATTCGTTTAAAGGAATCGAAAAGGCTTTGTCCGTTCCTGGTCTTAAACTACATTTTTATGGTAAAAGGATTACAAAACCCCAGAGAAAATTGGGTCATTTTACGGTCACCGCAGAAAGGATAGAGGAAGCGTTATCTAGAGCTAGAAGAGTAAAGAAGTTGTTAACAATTGGAAAGCGAAGTGGAAATAAACAAGAAAAATAAGCCACTTGTTGGCATCATTATGGGAAGTGATTCTGACCTGCAGGTAATGAACCAGGCATCAGAATTTTTAGAGAAGAACCATGTTCCATATGAAATGCAGATAGTCTCAGCTCACAGGACACCCGAACTAATGTTCGAGTACGCGAAAAGTGCAAAAAAACGCGGCTTAAGGGTAATAATTGCAGGAGCTGGAGGATCTGCACATTTGCCAGGCATGATAGCATCACTGACTACCTTGCCTGTAATAGGTGTTCCTATAAAGAGTCATAATTTAAAGGGAATTGATTCTCTACTTTCTATTGTTCAGATGCCAACGGGAATTCCCGTGGCCTGTGTTGCAATAGACGGTTCTATAAACGCAGCAATCTTGGCGTGTCAAATCTTGGCACTAAGTTCAAAAAATATTTCAACATATGTTGAAGAATATAGAAAAAACTTGCACCACAGCGTTATCAAAAAAAGAGAACGAATGAATAAAAAGTAGCATTGCCTTCCCTGGATTAATTTAACAAATGTATAACATCATTATGAATAGCGCTACAGTGATGCCAAGTGAGGCTTTTGTTATATTCATTGACTTATTCAAAGCCTTAGCGTAATTATCAAATTGGTCGCTACCCATTAATTTTATTTCCGAATAACCTTCCAAATATGAGCAGCTCGAAGATGTCGATGTTGTATTGGATAGTGCCTTCTGAGAGATTTCTTTAAAGGCACAAACAATATTTTTGTCAGTAGTAACATTACCTAGAGCATAATATCCTTGGCGTGTCCTTTTTCCAGAGCTAGAATGTGTGTCTGACGAGCAAACTTCTAACATATTAAAACCTTGTTTGTTTAATTCATCCAGAATTTTTTCTCGCAGTCCATTTACAAGATTATTCGAGTCTGACCAACCGATAAGGAAATTTTGATTGTCGATTTGAAAATTAATAACTCCAATACCGGCTCCACCAAGTTCAATAAATTTGATACTCGAATTCATAGAGTTAGCATATCCAACTTTGTACGAGTGATATTGGTGANCCTTAAGCTTATTTAAGGATGTTAGGGCGAGATCACAGATAATCTCTTCTTCTTCNGATGATATCTTCTTTCCTAATCCATTATGTGCATCAACGACCATGATGCTAGAGTATCCTACTTCAGTTGCATATCGTTCGATTCTTTCTCGAATTGAATACGGCAGATCTTCCATACCGCCATCTTTTGAAATGGTCATAATCACAACGGTTTTAAAATTAATGCAGGTTAAAGTAAAATCATTTGATTTTGTTTGTAAAGGCAAGGAACACTCCTTGCTAGTATTTTTAAGAACTGAATTTTTTAGCGATTCAAGATATTTGTTGACTTCCCCGTTTGTAGGTAGATTTTTAGAATGGTCAGAAACACTGTGTAGAACTATTGCGTTGTTTTCAAAGAATTTAAACATCTTGTGCGGCAAATCACTTCCTCCTATAGGATTAAATGGCCCTGGATGTACATCAGGCAAAACAACAAATACGCTTTTATCTTGATTCCTTTCAAATTTAATCATCATAGTTTTTATTTTACCTATTTCGGATCTCGAGTCGAATATATCTTCCATTTTCTCTTGCTTATTTTCTGTCCACGCCGATAGAAACGCCTGTAGAATTCTGAACGTGCTTTTTAAATGAGGATATCCAGCTCTGTCAGCTAAAATAGACCATACAACTCCCACAATATAGATAATTGAACCTAGGACAAGTACTCCAAGATAATCCTGCGGAATCAATGTAGTGGTATATGGTAACAAGTTAGAAAAAAGTATCACAGGCATTACAAATGAAATTAATATAGATTTAAGCATTCTTGCTCCAAAGACGGACGTAAAAATACCGTAGCGAAGTCCGCTCGCTATGAATAATCCTCCAAGACAGTAACTAAGAATACTCGAATTTTTGGTAAAGATAACATTTGCAAATAATCCTATCAAAATAGTTACTAACCAAAGAGAGTTTGAGAATGCTGCAACATGAATCACTTTTGAAATCTTCTTTGTTGGAGTTCCTCTAAGTAAGAATAAATCCAGAAAAAATCCCGCACAAATGATGACAACACTTAAAATTAAATGAAGGAACAGTTCTGTTACAGAATACGTTTCATGATTAATGCCCACGATCGCTAACGACGAAATTATTGCAATAATTGCCGAAGTCTTATACGAAGATGGGTTTAATAGTGTAAAATACCACCTTCTATGTATATCAGTTACACTATCTTCACTTATCAATTAAGTTACTGTTGAAATTCTATACTGGAAAAACGATTCTAATGATAATTGATATTCCGATAAGAGCACCGGTAACACCTAGGATAACTTCTGGTTTTACTTTTACACCTCGGGTTTCATCTTCAAAAAACCTCAATAAACCTGCGCTTGATGCAGGCAACGGTGCATTTTTCTTCTTTCCTTCACCCAATGTGAAAGTTCTTGATGAATCATCTCTTAAATACATTCCGCTTTATATCTCGTTATGATTAGATAGTCTTAATATTTCAGTGATAAAATTACTTTTTTCTAAGATTTTAATATAATAGTCAATGACTCTCAATATTTGTTCCTCTTCAATTAAATTTGTGTCTGTGCCTATTTTACCAATAAGTTCTGCCAACCTATTTCCAATTTTTACATTAATGCTATCCTTATAGTTTACCTGATCTGAACNGCTGAGATTTTTCTCCGGTTCTTGTGTTTCGGTACTNGTTTTGTTCCCACAAATAATACATTTAGTTTCNTTATTTTTTTTGACTTGTATTCCNCTGCATTTCTCGCATGGTTCAGATAGTAGCGTTCCTCCCTTAAGTAGGGATTCCGCAGCATCTTTCAAATTTTCTTTATACTTATTGTTAGATACTGACATCTTTAGCATTTAACCTATCATTAATGTAAATTAAAGTCTTCTCACACAACTCAAATTATTGAGATTTCGATTGTTGATTTTACGGTATTAATAAATTTCAATTTTTTCAATCAAACAAGTAATCCTTGATACTTAGCCTGCATCGGGCAAGGCTTAATAATGAGAATAATTCAATTGAGATTAATTATAATATGGCGGTGATATGCAAAAAATGTGGACTACCAAACGACCTATGTGCATGTGGCGAGCTGGATAAAGAAGATACTAGAATTGTAATAAGACTTGAAACAAGAAGATTTTCAAAAACTACTACCATGATCGAAGGCATTGATCCAAAGTTGAGTGATATACAACACATTGTTAAAGAATTGAAAAGCAAACTAGCGTGTGGTGGAACTGCAAAAGCTGGTTTCATAATGTTGCAGGGAGATCACAGGGAAGACGTAAAGTCTTATCTAGTGAAATTTGGTTTCACTGAATCTGCAATAGAAGTACAATAGTAACTTAAAGTATGAATTACAAGATTTCAAGTTTTAATAATGATGTTGTTTGATTCAATAACTCTGAAAAAATAAAAAACAAAAAATAAGAAATTTGTGGGTCGACTTACATTGATTTACCAATGATGTTTTTCATCAGGAATCAGACCTATCTGACCTGATTCGAAATATTTGTCCAGTTCTCTTATCCAACTTTCCTTTGCAGAACCTCCACCCAAGCCTTTTCTTCTCAAATAGAAAGCAATTACTGCTAGCAAGAACACCGCAAACATTATTGTTCCAAATATGTAGACCATTACATCATAGAACAAGGGATCGTACGATGGACCGATTTGACCGATCAGACTGTGTAGTGTATTTCCAATCATTGTAAAGAGTCCTTCAATTCCGCTCATTATCTATTAGCACATTAATGCTATGATATATACATTTTGGTGAGATGGTGGAGACAAGCCTAAAATCGGATATACATTCACAATTAATACGAAAATCGAAAAAGTTATGCAAAGAACAATATTATTGCAATTAATAGAGATGCATCTTGAGAGCGGAAGACATACAGAAAATTTATGAAGTTTTTCACTAGCAAGAGTAATGAATATAAAATAAAAAAATAGTAGTAAAGTAGCGCTATGCGCTTACGGATTTTTTACTCCTACTCATCACAATAAATGCAGCAGCTACGGCGCCAAATATTACGACAATTGCGACAGTGTAGATCGCAGCGTCACCGATGTTCTTGCCAAAGAAGGCAGTTCCAGAACCATATGCGCCAGCTTGTTGAGCATTGGCTACCTTTTCCTTAGCTAAACGAAGTTGTTCCTCAACACTAAGTGCTCCTCCGGGATCTTGGCCAGTGTATTGTGCATTTGCGGTTTGATAGAAGGTTATCGCTAAAGGTCCCATTGCAATCAGTATGGATGCTATTGTAACTACGGTAAGTGAGTTCATACTAAATTTGTAATTTTGAATCCAAATATATAACTTTATTGGTGTTAAAAAAAATTTAACTGAAATTTTCGATATCCTCGCACAGGGAAATTAGGAATTTCTAGTCACACTCCTTATAAGTAACATTTAAGATGCTCATTATTGATTCGTACTTGAATGGCTCGAATTCATGCACATACACATGGAAAATCGCACTCAACACGTCCCGTCTCTTTCAGTGCTCCTTCTTGGATTAATCAGAAATCTGAATTGTCTACGATTATAGTTCAACTTTCAAAGGATGGGCTTAGTCCAAGTGAGATCGGGATTAAGATGAGGGATCAATATGGAGTTCCATTAATAAAGCCAATATTAGGTAAGGGGATAAACAAGCTTCTTGAAGAAAATAATTCCACTCCAGAAATGCCCGAAGACCTTAACCAACTTGTTCAAAAGGCATTGGCTCTTCAGAAACATCTAAAGGTGCATAATACTGATAAGAGGAATATCCGTTCCCTAGAGTTGATAGAAGCTAAAATCCATAGACTTTCAAGATACTATAAAAGGAAAGGAAAAATTTCGCAAAATTGGAAATATGCGGCTGTTATTGCTAGACTTGAATAATGAATTAAATGGGTCACAACGAATTTAATGAAAATATAAATTCTTTAAGTGAAAAAGTAAGAAATCTAATTGACGAAAAAAAGGATATTCTACTAGTATCTAGTTCTTCATGTGATGGAATTATTTCAGCCAGCGTATTGATTAGATCAATTTGGAAATCTGGTGGAAAAGCAAGTGCACGCTTTGTGAGTAATTTTACTCAAGAAAGTATTGATCAATTGAAGAATGAGGATCATGAATTTTATTTTTTTACCGATATTGGTACTGGTTTCACCGAACTCTTCAATAAGCTTTTTTCGAAAAATTGGGTCATAATTGATCACAAGAAACTTTCCTTTGCCGAAATAGCGACTGATGATAATAGCGCCATATTAAATCCCTGGAAATACGATATTGACGGAAGGAAAGAAATTTCGTCAGGTGGACTCTCTTTTCTTGTAGTGAAAAATTTGGACAAAAAATTTGTAGATCTATCTTCTCTTGCAATTGTTTCCGCGCTGGCAGATTCCCAAGACGTAGGTGACAAAAGATCACTTATTGGTATTAATAATGAGATACTTGATATTTCGAAAAAAAGTGGAGTAATTCGAACAGATATTGATCTTTTGTTGTCTTTTAATGAATCCCTGCCTATTCACGAATCCATTGCTAACACTTTTGTTCCATATTTACGTGGGCTAACCTGTAACGGAAGCAAGTGTCTTGAAGTCCTAAAGAAAACTAATATTCCCTTGAAAAAAAATGGAAGGTGGAGAACAATAGCCGATACTACCCAAGAAGAAAAATTTCTGATAATTGAAACCATTAAGGACTTCCTTAATTCACAAATTAACGGTAACGTTGAAAAAATAGAAAGCATGTTAATAGGGTATAACTACTTTCTTCCAACTGAGGAATATGGTAGCCACCTTTATGAGGCACGCAGATTTTCAGAGTTATTAAGTTCCTGTGCCATGAGTAAAAAAACAGGATTGGGTATGAGTATTTGCCTTGGTGAACGATCAAGTGCTCTTCAAGAGGCGGCGACTGATGAGCAGGAATTTAAGAATGGTGCCCATAAACTTGTATTAAAAATCTTAAAAGAAAAATGGAGATTTTCTGATAAAGGTTCGCATGTAATTATTAATGCCGATGGCATCATTGAACCCGATTATGTAGGTTACCTTTCTCGTTTATTGACTTCATATTACCAGTTCAATAACAACAAAGTAATCATAATGAAAACGGCAATCGATGAAGACTATTCCAAATATTTCCTTGGCTCTTTGCATGAAAGTAGTGATGTAGAGCAAATGACCAAGGAGTTATCAGATAAAATTGACGGAATTACGATCACATTTAGTAATAGCGATGGACAGATGATCATAAATCCACTCCAAGAGGATTCATTGATGTCTATTATTTTGAAGCAATTTAAGATTTCACTATGAGAGAAGGATTTAATATCAAGTCCAGTATGAAAATACTCTTTGACAGTAAGAAGGAACTTGATACTATGATCAATGTGCTCGCCCCAGATAATATTCGCATTCCTGAAGGATTGAAAATTGATATTAAATCAAAAAATAACTATCTCCTCATTGATGTTTTTTGCAAAAATGGTTCAGGAACGTTCCTTAATACAATAGATGAGATCCTAGAGCACATATCACTATCAAGGACATTGACAGCCAATGATTGATCCCAAAATTGTGAAGGATAATCCTAATCTCTTACAAGACATGCTAAAGAAGAGAAAAGTTGATTTCCCTTTTTCTGAATTACTGGACCTGGATAGAAAAAGGCGAGAACTAATAATAGAAACTCAGAATTTCAGACACCGGAAAAACACGCTATCACAAAGTATCGCGAATAAGAAGAAAAATCAAGAAAGTATTGATCGAGAGCTTGATGAAATGAAAAAAGTTGGCGAGCAAATGGTCAGTTTGGAAAACAAGAGGGATGCGGTAGAAAAGAGATTTTCAGATTTAATTTATTCTATTCCCAATTTATTACAGGAGTCAGTGCCAATTGGTGATAGTGAGAAGGAAAATATCGTTATAAGAACATATAACGATATCATAAAATCCAAAGTTACAAGCGACCACGTTGATTTGGCAAATTCCCTAGGATTGATTGACTTGGAAAGAGCGGCGAAGATATCTGGAGCCAGATTTTATTTCCTGAAAAATGAGCTTGTTCTGATGAATCAAGCTTTGACAAACTATGGTCTGGACTTTCTTGTTGAAAACGGGTATCAATTGATTCAGCCTCCGTTTATGCTGAAGAACGATGCAATTAAAGGCTCCATTATCATGGACGATTTCGAAGACGTAATCTACAAAATTGAGAATGAAGACCTGTATATGATTGGGACATCAGAACACGCAATGGCTTCGATGCATATGGATGAGATTTTGGATTCAAAAGACCTTCCTCTTAGATACGGCAGTATCAGTCCATGTTTCAGAAAGGAAGCAGGAGCTCATGGAAAAGACATGAAAGGAATTTTTAGAGTCCATCAATTTGAAAAGGTAGAACAATTTGTGGTAACAGACTCTCCAAACTCTTCTGCTGAACACGAAAGAATGTTAAGTATAACAGAAAGGTTTTACCAAAATTTGGAAATACCGTTCAGGATTGTATTGTTAAGTAGCGCAGATACAGGGAAAGTATCATCAAAGACTTATGATATCGAGGCCTGGATGCCCGGGCAAGACAAGTATAGAGAAATAGCTTCTTGTTCCAATTGTATCGACTTCCAGGCGAGAAGATTAAGGATACGTCACAGAGGAAAAGTCAATGAAGAGACACAGCTTGTACATACACTGAACAGTACCCTTGTCGCCACTGAGCGAACAATGGTAGCAATTCTTGAGAATTATCAAACAACTAATCAGAGTGTAATAGTTCCAACAGTACTGCGAAAATACATGGGGGACATGAAAGAAATAAAAGTAAAATGAATTATTTTCGAGTCTAGAAGAACTTATTAATTATTAGTTAACTTCACTTGATGTAAGTTCCACCTGCAGAGGTAAAAACATTTAGACATATATCGCAATTAAATTTTTGAATTTAATCTAGAATTGTTTTCTAGTTTAAAAAAAATCCATACGACTTTTTTATCAAATCAGTTTACTGTAGTGCAGAAGTAACACAAGATTTAAAAAATGGAATAAAGCAACTTGTGGAAAAATCGGTTGAGTGATGAACAAGATACAACCAAGCTCATCCACCAGTTGCTTGTGCTTAGACTGTTACAAGTGGCGGGTTGTTTTATTTAAGATGCGAGTTATAGAAATCTGCTAACAACTCTACAAACGTGTCAAATAACATAAAAATCTATTTTTTCCTTATTGCATAGAATTAGGAAGTTCCGAAAGACGAATTCCCTTTGTATTGGTTTTGCCAAGTTGTGGTGGAAATTGTACTATTTTATTTCACAGTCACCAAAGTCACGATCACCGTCAAGCGGACTGAAGGTTCCAATTTTGTCGGTTCCCGGCCCACATCTAAAGTAATCTGCTCCAGGTCCGCCTCTGAGTGTATCATTACCAGGCCCGCCATACAGGCGATCATCACCCTGTCCTCCATCTAAAATGTCGTTGGCCAATCCACCATACAATACATCATTTTCTGTTGCTCCAAAAATTTTATCCCGTCCATCATCCCCATGCAATTCATCATTTCCTTGTCCTCCATCCAAAGTATCAAAGTCGTCTCCACCCGATAAATAGTCATTACCCGCAGAACCATTCAAGAGGTCATCCCCTTGCTGTCCTTCAATTTCATCGTTCCCATCCAATCCATCAATAGTATCTTGTCCGTTGCGGCCGCGAATATCATCATCGGTTATTGTTCCCCTAATATTGTCCGGGCCTGAGGCGCCATTAATATCAACTGCTTGGGAAACTAAAACTGGTCTAAATAGTAAAAATAAACTGCATACAATGATTATGAATCCAATTTGGTAAAACAAATCAGAACTTCCTTTTCTTAATATTACCATGTTCTCCAATCATTTTGCATTCAATACTTATTAAAGATGATTATGAAAGTTGGGAGAAAATGTTAGTGGAATTGGAGGCGAGAGTGAGTTCTATTTATATTATTTTGGCATATCTCAGTCAGTGGATTTAATGAAACCGAATACAACTAGGACTGCATGTTTTTTAATCTTAAGTTTGTCTCTTGTGTTAGTAACAGCACAAGGAATTTCAAGTAATTACATTAAATTGTGGGCTGAAGGATTGCAATCTTCAAATAATGAAAAACCGCGGATTATAGAAATACAAGATGACTCTTAGAGTGGCATTTATACATCCCCTCCTCTGAAGGTACTAATCAAAGTACTAATGATTTATCCGATGTTAGTAGTCAAGAAGAATCTGAAGGTACTAATCAAACAGGCAATGGTGTGCAAGGTGGAGTATTGGTAGGTGAAACAGCTTCTGAAAGTACTAATCAGACTGAAGGTGGGGTAACAGACAAGCCGAAAGGATGGCATGAAATACATCCCACTTGGAAAGTTGTCAACGAATAGTATTGATACGTAATTCATAGAGTATTCAGTCAAGAATTTGTTGTTCGCCAGGCAATTTAGCAATCACCTATGCTTATTGATGATTGTAACCCAATTTTCTTCTCACTTTAATTTTTCTATCTCCAGCAACGCACGCACAAATTGAAGTTACTACTGACGAGAATATGTCAACTGCAAATATTTAATAGCACAATAAGTTGATTGGTGCCTATCCGGTGAAACACAGAGGGCACCAATCATATCATCTAGAAACCTAATGTAGATGATGGAATCATTTATTGGAAAATTTATTTAAATTTCTAATACAAGTACCTAATTTTAGATGGGCTTCAGAGTAAACTAAGGTAAGTCATATTCTTATATGTAGTAGAAGTAAGAGTTGATTACTTCCTAAACAGTTTGAGACACTGACTGGTGGGATCCTACGCTTTCTAATCCCATCGGTTTAAATTATTTTATAATTTGTTGGCAATATTATCACGAACGTACTGAATGATACCATCATACGTTCGTTGGTGGAATTATTTTCGTCCGTTATCGCGTACGGCTCTAGTTCCGCCGGTTATATTTTCTTTTGCGTGTCTATATCAAATGTTCCGATCTAAAAATTGTAGTTGTTCTGTTCCCCTAGAACTCGCGTATTGTTATTAAAAATAAAAATAAAAAAATTAGGTGGATTCTATTGCGTGTTTGTACCAGTATTATTCACGGACGCAGTTGTTGTATCGTCAGTACCTTTAATTTTGATTTGTCCTCTAATCATTCCGTCTGGATGGTCTGTTGTGTGAACGTTAACATAAGTATTCCCGCTACCCATCTCGGCTTTAAGATCTTCTAATGACTTTCCTTCCATAGGACCTTGAAGATTAGAATCTGTGAAATTGCCTCTCATTGTCATTCCAATTGGATTATCTGAATGTTTGCTGGATTTCATTAGATCAACTATTGGCTCGCCATTCTCCGTTCCCATTCCTTGGTAGATATTAAGGGCAGTAGCATCAGTTATTCCAGTTACATTCATTTTCCAAGTCATGATATCATCTTTTGTTTTGAAATTTATAACCCCTTCTGCTGGTGTATCCACAGGTGGAACCTCGTTATTTCCGTCTAATTTTGCTCGGAATTTTTCATTTTGGGCATAAGTGTCTGTTGTTCCTAAGAGTATCAAGGAGAACAACGCTGCCGAAATAATCACAGAGTACACGTAAACATTCTTGGCCATACCTGAGGCAGAAGATGTTCTTTATAAATGATACAATATATTCGCATGTATATGGATTATTTGGATATACTTCGATACTCATACTAAAGATCTTATATAGATCCTAATCAAATTACTCCACAATACCTTCAGAATGAAAATTTGTCCCATTCATGTTGCAATTGCGTTCCTTTTTGTTTTTGTAATCATTCTTCAAATTAATATTGTTACTGGAACACAGGAAATTCCTTTCTCTCCAACTAATAAGCAAGAAAATTATGCATTTATTAATGAATGGGGTACCAAGGGAACTGGCAATGGGGAATTTCTCCGTCCTCACGATCTAGAATTTAGCAATGGATACAAATATCTTTATGCAGTTGACAGGGATGGAAATCGAATTCAAGTGTTTAATAAAAACGGTACATTTCTTTTTAAGTTTGGAGAAAAGGGCCAAGGCGACGGACAATTCTTGATACCATATGGACTAGATGTTGATGCAAGAGGACATGTTTGGGTTGCTGATAGGGGCAACCACAGAATACAGCAATTTGATAGCAGGGGCAATTTTATCTCAAAATTCGGCAACGATGATAGTCATCCAAGCAGTAAATTAGGTAAATTTGATAACCCAAGACACGTAGAAGTAGATCGAAATTTAGAATTTGTATATGTGGCGGATTCCAAAAATAATAGAATTCAACAGTTTGACATAAACGGTACATTTGTAAGGGCCATTGGAGTGTTAGGGAATAAACNAGGTGAGTTTAATCTTCCCACCACTATTGAACAAGATTCAAAAGGTGACTTTTTCGTGACTGAAAGAGGAAACGAACGTATTCAGAAATTTGACAGTAAATGGAAGCCATTGTTGGTTTGGGGAACTAAAGGACCGGAAAATAATCAGTTTTGTCATCTTGAACACCTTGCATTAGATAAGCATGGTAATGTGTACGTAACTGACCCACAGTCAGATCCAGGCTGCAGTATGCAGGCTCGAGTTCTTAAGTTTGATAATGATGGTAATTTTCTAGCCAAGTTTGGNTCTGATGAAGTGGGNGTGGGCCAATTAGAGGACCCTGAACATTTGGCAGTAGACACTGATGGAAACGTATACGTCTCNGATAGAAAGAATAATAAAATTTTAGTATTTTCCCCTACATATACCGGTTAGATTTTGGTAGCCTGTATTTATTTTTGTATCATTTTCGCTTTTTTCATGCTCGGATGTTATTATAATTATAATTTAACCTATGCAGAAAACGCAGGTAACATTAAAGATAAACCAGAAAAGATCCATGATTTCAATTTTGTTGCTGCTGGTGACTTTGGTTGTGGCGATGAACCTAATAGAACAATTGAAGGAATGATCGAGAAAGATCCCGAGATTGTCATAGCATTAGGTGATCTTTCCTATGATAAATCGGCTGCGTGTTGGCTTAACAGTATATCGCCATTAGATGATCCTGGAAGAGTAAAAATATCAATTGGAAATCATGATCTAACGAAGAAGAGGATCAAGTACAACACTTATCTTCAACATTTCAATATGACAAAACCTTATTATTCCTTTGATTATCAAAATGTTCACTTCTTGGCAATGTCTACTGCCAAAAATTCAATTATTACGTACCAACACGGTTCCGAACAATATAGCTTTATCTCAGAGGATCTAAGGAGGGCGCACAATAACAAAAACATTGAATGGATAATAGTCTATTCATTCAGACCTTTTTACTCTTCTCTTACAAAACATTTAGCGGAGCCGGATTTAACAGATACATATCATCCGTTGTTTGATAAGTACAATGTAGACGTTGTATTACAGGCACATAATCACAATTATCAAAGATCGTTTCCACTTGTATATAACGAATCCTCATTCTTTCCGGTACATTATCCTGAAATTTCACATAATCAGGATACAAAATATAATGAACCAAATGCCCCTATATTTATCACAGTAGGAACAGGCGGTGCTGAATTACACAACTTTACCGGAACTGTTCCTTATGTCATAGAACAGTTCGCAAGCCATGGCTTTCTGAATGTCGATATAAAAAATTCAAAAAAGGATTTAATATTATCGGGTACATTTTATGAGAATATGAATACGAATAAAAAAGACCAATTTGTCATAACAAAGAAAAAAGTTCCCGGCAATTAATTTAAAATACACACATATAAAATTCAATATTTTTCACAAACGTCTTCACACACGTTTCACATTATGCCAAAGCCCTTTTGCGATTCCATAATGTTCCTTTTCATGATTACACTTTTTTGGTCCCAAAACAGAGAAAAGACCATCAACATCCTGGTTTGATTAGGTTCTTTAGTGATAATGTACTCAATTTTAGTAATACAAGTGTATAAATGAATCATGTTTTGTTTTTGAATTTGATACTTGTACTAAAGTCTTTTTATATTTAATCCAAATTAAAACACGTTACTTTTGAAACATTTTGCACTCTTAATGTTTATCATTTGTTTTTCATTAATTAATTTAATCCATGTTACTATCCTTTTTTCACCTATTGCCTTAGGGTCGACAACTACTAGTTCGATATTAGATAATAAACATGTGAACTATTATTTTGTTACCGCCTTTGAGACAAATAAAAACTTGGATAGTCAACAAGTCATAATACCACAGTCAGAGGTTTGTGGAGACCGACAGGACAATGATTTAAACGGACTTGTTGATGAAAGTTGCTCAGTTGAATCATCCTCAGTAGGGATTCCGGCTGCTAATTTTAACAAATCAAAGACGCTACGAATTGGGATAGTTGGTGACATTGACTCCAATCAAGGATTAACAACACAGTTGGAAATCGCAAATCACTACAATGTCCAGGCATTGATAATACCAGGAGATTTTGAGTATTCTAATGGAAAGGAGGTATTATCTAACTTTCAATCTCATGGATTTACAAAAGCAAATACTGACATAGTTGTTGGAAATCACGATTCTGGAAGCGAAGTGATGACGTGGTTGGATAACGATAGGACTTTTGGACAAGTCATGTTTGATTTTTCTGGTAATAAACTTGCCTTATTTAATATAGACGCAAATATAAAGTTTGATTGTACCAGTCCACAATTCGAAACTTTGAAGTCTGAAATTGAATCAAGCAAGGCATGGTTCAAATTCGCAGTCGTCCATCAACCGTTTGTGACTGTAAAAAGTGAGCATCCTCCTAATGGCGAGTTTGATTGTTACAATNCTTTATTCAGAGCAGGCGGAATNGATGGCGTATTACAAGCCCACAACCATAACTATCAGAGATTCAACATTCACGGATTGATGTATGGTGTATTTGGTACAGGAACACACGACACTGGGTCCAACATGTACCCTTTAGAATCTGATACTTGGCAGGNAAATGATTGTTTAAAATGCATTACNGGTGAAAATGGAATTACGATTATAGATCTTAATTTGAATAANATAAATTCAAANCANTTTGTAGGATGGTTCATAAATATGGAAAACCAAGTTCTTGATAGATTCGATAGTTCGGTTGGTTAAATCGTTAAAAAATAATAGAACCGATTTTTCCAGGTATTTGAAAATTGAAAGACATAATACCTTCATGGAGAATTTATATTTAAATGGAACTAGTCTTTTCACTGATTCAACAAGTCCCTATCGGTGATCTAATTGAGATTATCCTATATGTCATAGGTTCTGCGTTTTCTCTTATATTATTATCATTATCTATTTCTTCCTATAGGAAAAATCCTCAAAAGAGATTGTTATATGCTATCACTGCGTTCTCTCTATTTGGCGTTTTTTTGACATATGAAAACTTTGAACACGCATTGACATTTGAAAACCCATTTGCAGAGATAATTATTCCCGCGTCGACACTCGCTATTATGGTATTATTCTTCCTGGCAATAACTAAAAGAAATTAACAGCTGCATTCTACTGCCGTTGTTCATTGATTTTGTTGATACGAGATTTCCCCTTAATTCAATATCAAAAGATAGTACTCTGGTATTCCATTTATGGCCAGGCGAAATTTAAATCTGTTTTGTAATGATTCAAGAATTTTTGAATACAACACTCGTTTACAAGTGTTTTATAGTTTGTTGAACAAAGAAAGTTAACGCTTCAACAACAACAGCTGGTGGACGGATTTATTGTTTGTTCCTGTCCAGTATCAGACACATCCTGTCACCAGTTGTTCGTTTCTGTTTTTCTATCTAGTTTAAATGTACTATAGAACTACGCGTGATAATAAACCGATAAAACCAAAGTTTCTTCGATATGTGCTTCATGTGCTCCGAATCTTTCTATCGAACCCGGTGATTTATTGCGTTGGTTGTTATCATCAGAATCTGCGCAATACTTTTGGTTTTAGTAATTCTGGATGTCCCCTTAGGCTTCTTACCAATGAAAGAATTTTATCCTTATCGTTAGGCAAATTACCACCAATAGAATATACGTTTGAGGCATGATTAGCTCTAAAAACCACAGATGTAGATGGTATAATGTTACTCACCAATATTTCAAGCTCATCTAGTATCGAAGTATCGTCTAACGGTTCAAACTTTTCGCCAAACTTTTGCATAAACTCATCGTATACACCATCTTCGAGAATCAGTGTTAACGCGGCCAGAAAATTTGGTGAAACTTCACTAACTACCCTAGCTGTTTCCTTGATGTGCTCTACAGAATATTTTTTTCCTCCGATGCCCAGAATTACCATACATGAGAGGATAAATCCACTTTTTTTGGCCCTCCTGCATGCCTCAATAATACTTTTTGCAGTGGCCCCTTTGGTAATTTTTTTCAGAACTATATCATGCCCCGTTTCTATACCGACGTAAAACATATTCAGACCTCGACTGTTAAGCAGGTCAAGTTCATCGGAACTTTTTTGGAGAATATTTTTTGGCATGGCATAACATGAAATTCTCTTTATGTTTGGAAATTTTTCTTTGAGATAATCCAATATTTGGATTAATCTNGATGTAGAGAGNTTTAATGCGTCTCCATCCGCTAAAAAGATCTTTTCAGTTTGCGGATACGATTTTGAAACAAGATCTATTTCATTCTTAATTTCTTCCCATGGCCTCTCTGAATATTCTTTAGTTCTATACATATTACAAAATGAACACTTGTTAAAAGAGCATCCCAACGTAACCTGGAAAATAACCGAATTAGCTTCAGAAGGCGGTCTGTATAGAGGATAATCATATCCTAATTCAATCATGACAGATATGACAGCATAATACAATTTAACTTATATGGAAAAATTATTGAATTTCATTTTATTCCAGTCAGACATGGAAAAGACTAGATTTATTATCACGTTTCAGTTACATATTATCTCCTCAAATGTGAAATGAAGAACATTGAAATTGTTAAAATATTGCGTGAAATCTCATATCTTATCCAGATAACTGAAAATGATCCCAATACTGTCTTCAAAGTAAGAGCGTATGAAAAGGCTGCTGACATGATTGAGGGTTTGTCCACCAGTGTTGTAGAGATATATAATAAAAATGGAATTAAGGGCCTTCGAGCTTTACCATCGATAGGCAGTGCTATTTCCTCAAAAATAGAGGAGCTAATCAAGTCAAACAAAATTGCTTACCATGAGGAATTAAGAAAGAAAATGCCAATAAGAGTTTCCGATTTTATTAACATGAAAGGAGTAGGTCCAAAGACGGTAAAAATATTGTACGACAAATTGAAAATCAAGAATTTATCAGAGCTGCAGATAGCAGCTTCAAAAGGCAAAATTGCCAAACTAAAAGGCTTTTCAAAGATCAAAGAAGAAAAAATACTCAAGTCAATTCAATTATCAAAAATAGATAATAGCAGGTATTTATTGGGAGATATTTTTCCAATGATTAAAAAAATTGAAAGCCGATTGGCAGGTCAGGCTAGTGTGATTCATTGCGCAGTAGTAGGATCCTTCAGAAGGATGAAAGAAACCATTGGAGATATTGACATTGTAGTGTCAACAGATGAACCGGAAAAAGTAATCAACTTTTTTGTAAAGATGTCTGAAGTTGAAGAAATTAAAGGTCAGGGCAAGACAAAAGCATTCGTTGAACTCCGGAACGGAATAGATTTAGATTTGTTAGTCGTTCCAGAAGAAAGTTTCGGATCTGCTTGCCAATATTTTACTGGTAATAAGGAACATAATATTTCTCTGCGTAACCTGGCAATTTCAATGGATCTTCATCTTAATGAATGGGGATTATTTGATAAAAAAAGAAAGAAAATTGCTGGTACTAATGAAATGGAAATTTATCAAAACCTCCACCTTCAATATATCCCACCTGAACTGAGGGAAAATCTTGGCGAAATTCAATTCTTTTCTAAGGATCAGAACCATAAAATAGACCTAATAAATTACGGGGATCTGAAAGGAGATCTTCACACACATACTGATAATACTGACGGTACTATGTCGATAAAAGATATGGCAATACACGCAAGACAAAAATTTGGACTAGATTACATTGCTATTACCGATCACACAAAGAGTCTTCGATTGGCGAATGGTTTGGATGAGAACCAACTGTTAAATCAAATCGATAAAATACAAGAAATTAACGACGTTATAAACGAAGATTTAACTGGTACCAAGTTTAGGATCTTGAGGTCTGCCGAAGTCGACATTCTCAAGGATGGTACCCTTGATATACCAAATAATATACTCGATAAGCTGGATGTTGTTGGAGCATCTATACATTCAAATTTTTCCCTGTCAAAGGAAATCCAAACTGAAAGGCTCATCAAGGCGGCAAAAAACCCAAGTCTGGATATTATATTTCATCCTACCGGTAGATTGATAAACAAAAGGGAAGGATATTCTATAGATATTGAAAAGTTAATTGATACTGCATGCGAGACTAGAACTATTCTGGAAATCAACTCTAGTTATAATAGATTAGATTTGAGGGATGAACATATCCGTTTGGCAGTAAACAATGGCGTGAAACTAGTTATAAATTCTGATGCTCACCATCCCGTTCATTTTGCCTACCTATTATTTGGCATAGGTCAGGCTAGAAGGGGATGGGCAAAAAAAATTGATATTATTAATTCATCAAATGTTGATGACCTATTGACACGACTTAAAAGATAAATGCAATCTTGGGCGCAAATAAAAATTTGTCAAAAAAGATTCAAATTTAATCTAAAGCCGGATTCCATTTGTCCTTAATAGCAATCATGAATTCTTCTAGCTTCTTTAGTGTCTCAGGGTGCAAATGATGTTCTATTCCTTCAGCGTCATTGTTTGGGGTTTCGTCACCTACACTAATCATTCTAAGAATTCGGCTAAAATCTCATTGCCTGGTGTGTATACTTTTAGCTTAACATCATCAGTGAGTCTTATGCCTCTATATTTTTCATAGTTCAGATATCCACTTTCATCCAATCTATGAATCATTT
>Ga0065704_10070394_pt1 | contig 26991 bp, 29 predicted proteins | sample SwiRhicommuniRL2_FD_59091 | JGI IMG/M metagenome (GOLD analysis project Ga0065704, IMG submission 59091) | Switchgrass rhizosphere bacterial communities from Rose Lake, Michigan, USA - RL2 v2 (version 2) | ecosystem: Host-associated > Plants > Roots > Rhizosphere > Soil | place: East Lansing, MI | reverse complement strand
GCGCGGGGACGCGGCGGCCACAGCGCGGCCCGCCATTTCCTCGCGCAGGGCTTCTTGCCGCAGGCGCTGCTTGACCGCGCGCGCCGCTGGCGGATCGCGATCCTCGAACCACTGGTCGACTTCGTAGCGGTTCCAGATGGAGCGGGCGACGATGCGCTTGGGGCCGCAGACTTCCTCGCCGCGCCAGAAGCGGGCGGTGCGCGGAAGCGGGAACCCCTTGCCAGTGGCGAGGGTGCGCAGATGCTTGACGATGGTCGCCGCCTCTAGCCGGTCGATGCCCAGCCTGTGGGCGATTTCGGGTAGGGCGATGTCGCGGACGCTGCGCGAAAGCACGGGCAGCGGCGGCTGTATCGATGGTCTCGGTGGGGGAACTGATGGCGTTGGGAACGCGAGGATTTCAGCATTTCGCATAAAGGCCTCCTGTTGGGTGGAAGCCTGTTCTTAAGCTATTTGCTGAAAATCAATCAACAGAAAAATTCAGCTATTTGCTGATTTATGTCCCGCTAAGGGGCGGATTCCGCTGGCCGAATCGGCCCGGAGGGTTCGGATCAGCCCGCCTTTTTAAGTTCCGAGGGCTCGCTTTTGAAGCCAAGCATGGCTTCCGCGACGTGCAGCAGCGCCTGCTGCTGGTCGAGCGAGGCGGCCGAATAAAGTTCCTTGAGGCGGTGCAGCCCTTCGTCGCCGATGACGCCGCGATCTTCCTCATTTAGCAGGTCCGCCTGACCGACGCGCAGTTGCTTCGCCAGTAGCGCCATCCAGTGCGTCGACAGGCGTCGGTTGCTGCGCTCGATGTCGGACAGGTGCGCGGCGGTCATGCCAACGCGATCGGCGAGTTCTTCCAGTGTCAGCTTGTGCAGCTTGCGCAGTTCGCGGACGCGGTTGGGAAGCTTTTTCTGCATGGGAAACGGTATAATCCGTGCCCCAGTTTGCTGTCCCACGGCCCCTTGCTGAAAAAATGTTCCGGCAGGTCTTGTCATGATTTCAGCATATAGCTTAATTGAGCCGTATGGCAACTAAGCCCCTGCATCCACTCAAATCTTGGCGTCTCTCTCAAACCTATGAGGAGCCCCGCCGCAACCATCGGCGCGTCATGTCGATCAGCGAGGCTGCGCGTCGTGTGGGCGTGAAACCGCCGGTCTGGCAGGATTGGGAGGAAGGCCGGAAGATCCCGACGCAGGCCAATATGGTGGCGATCTGCGACCTCACTGGCCTGATGCCCAATGATTTCTATTTCAAGAACGGGGTGCCTTACCGGATCGCCCGCAATCTGGAAGCCGAACGCGCCCGGTCCGAATTTCGAGCGACGGGCTGACGATGCGCGGGGGCGGGGACAGCGATGCGGAACGCCAGCGCCGGATGCGCGCCGAGGTGGATGAGGTGCGCGAGCGGATGAACGCCCGCGCGGCCGAGTTCGCCCGGATGCTGCTGCCGAACGGGCGCAAGTCGGGCAATTTCTGGGAAACGTCCAATATCCGGGACGAAAAGACCGGGAGCTATTCGCTCAAGGTCAATCTATCGGGCAGCAAGCAGGGATCATGGAATGATTTCGGCTTGGCGCGGGGACAGCCCGGCGCCGGTGGCGATATCCTGTCGCTCTATGTCGAGCGCGAATGGAAGGGTGATTTCGCCAAGGGTTTCGCCGAGGCCAAGCGCCTGGTCGGCGTCGACCGGATGAGCGAGCAGGATTTTGCGCGATCGCGCGCGGAATCGGACAAGCGGCGGCAGGAAGCGGAGATTGCCGAGGCAGAGGAACGCGAGGCCAAGCGGTCGAGCGCGCAGCGGCTGTGGAATGGCAGCGCGCGGATTGCCGGTCCTGATGGCCGCACCCCGGCTTTCGGCTATCTGGCGGGGCGTGGCATCGACCTTGCCCAGCTGGGGAAGGTGCCGGGCAGCCTGCGCTATCATCCGGCGGCGTGGTGCACGGAATTGGCGGAGCGCGATGGTCGCGATCGCGCGAAAATCCCGACCATGGTGGCCTGCGTCATGGGGCTGGATGGCGGCCTGCGCGGCGTCCACCGGACCTATCTGGACGTATCGGAGGGCAAAGCCGGGCCGGTTCGCAAGGCCTCGCTGAACGATGCGAAGCTGACGCTGGGCCCGTCGATCGGCGGCCATATTCCGCTGTGGAAGGGCGATCATCGCCACCCGCTGCGCAACATACCGGCGGGCACCGATGTCTATATGTCCGAAGGGATCGAGGATGGGCTGTCGATCGCGTTCGTGCGGCCGCAGCTGCGTGTGATCGCGGGCGTGTCGCTCAGCAAGATGGGGGCGGTCGAACTGCCCGAACAGATCGGCGCGCTGGTCATCATCGGGCAGAACGACATGAAGCCGGAGCCGATCGAGGCGCTGGAGCGCGCGATCGCCGAGCATCAGGCGCGGGGGCGGACTGTCCGCACCATCTTCCCGCCGCAGCAATTCAAAGACTTCAACGACATGCTCACCGGAAAGGAACGGGCCGAATGAGCCAGATGCCTACAGAACCCAGTTACTATTGGGCGAAACTCAAGACGCCCAGCGGCGGAATACTCTATCACCAGGATGTTCCCGGCGGCGTAAAGCTGACGCCAGAAACGGATGATGACGGCAAGTCAAGCTGGTGCTCCGGTGGATGGGAAATAGTTGAGGTCAACGAAAACGATCCTTTTGGCGACATTGATGATCCCGAGCACTTCTCTGTGCAGGTATTCGGTATCCCTATCACTCAATGGCCACTTGATTTCTTCTGGGGCCCAAAGATCAATATCGAGAAGCCCGCCTGATGCCCCGCACCCGCGACTGCATGGGTTACAAACTGGCGCCCGTGTTTGCCCTCTTCACACGGGAGGAAATAGCGGCGGCCAAGCGGCTGTCGAAGGCAAGGGGCTATCAGTGGGACACTGTCGGCACGGACCCGCGCGTCACAGGCTGGCGGTTCCTTCGTGACGCCAAGATCGTGCTTTCCAAAAAGGACTTGGGTGAAAGTTGCCCTGTCCGTGGCGATCGGGAGGCCATCAAGAAATGAATATACCCGGAGGGCCGTCTGGTACGGCTCGCAAGGCCCCCAGCGCGGTGTCATCGGGCACCGCCTCGCGGCGTTCAGCGCGCGCCCCGCATAGCACCAGGGGGGACTGGTCATGACCGGTTCCCCCGTCGATGACATCGGCGCGATTGTCGACGGCGCGCAGGACGCGCCAGATCTGCGCGAGCCCGATCGCCGTTCACGCGGCGACAGCATGGAAATGGTCGAGCTGCCGCCGGATTGTCCGGTGCAGCCGCTCGGCCACCTAAGCGACAAGCTCTATTTCCTCGACTATCGCGGCCAGCTGCGCACCATGGGCAGCGAGTTCCGCAAGGGCGAGCTGATGCTGCTGTTCGGCACGGAAATGCTCTGGCTGGATGACAGTTTCCCGCAATGGAAGAATATCGGCGGGAATAGCGACAAGAACCCGCCCCAGATGGTGAAGGACGGTTTTAACCAGACCAAGGTGCAGCGGGCGCTGATCCATGAAAGCGCGCGGCGCGGGCTGTTCGACCCGGCGGGCAAGGTGCGCGGGCGTGGATCGCACCGCGGGGCCAATGGCGAAATCATCCTGCATTGCGGCGATGCCATCCTAATCGGCGGGCGCAAGAATGCGCGCGGGCAGGCGGCCAAGACGATCTGGAGCGATCCCGGCCTGATCGGACCGCATATCTTTCCTACCGCGCCGGGACTGCCTAGGCCCGGCAAGGGGGCGGAGGTCGATGCCGGGCGCGGCGTGTTGCGCATCCTTGCGGGCTGGAACTGGAAGGATGGGCGCACCGTGTCGCTCGATGCGAACGGCAAGGATCGGGTTTCGCTCGATGCGCTGTTGGTGCTGGGCTGGCTGGGCTGCGCCAAGCTGTGCGGCGCGATCGGGTGGCGTCCGCATATGTGGCTGGTCGGTCCATCCGGCGCGGGCAAGTCGACGTTGCAGGGGCTGATTTCCCGGCTGCTGGTCGAATGGGCGCTGGAGAGCCAGGACCCGTCCGAAGCGTGGATTTCACAGTCGCTGATGGATCAGCGCCTGCCCGTCCTCTACGACGAACCGGAGCCGAGCGAGGATGGCGGCGGATTTGTCAAGAAGATCATCGCGCTGGCGCGTCTCGCCAGTTCGGGCGCGAAGAAGGGGCGCGGCTCCAGCGACCATAAGGCGGTCGATTTCGTCGCCTATAGCTGTTTCCTCTTTTCCTCCATCATGCACCACGAGCTGGAGCAGCAGGACCGCAACCGCATGGCGATCCTGACGCTATCCAAGTTCCCGCCGAACACGGCCGCGATCGATGTCGGCGGCATCGAGGCGATCATGGAGAAGAAATGGGGGCTCAAGGGCACGCTCAACGATGTGGGGCTGGCCCTGACCCGGCGACTGGTCGACCAGTGGCCACGCTACCCTGCCACGCTGGCGGCCTATCAGGCGGAGTTGCTGCGCCATCGCGTCGATCCGCGCGGGCAGAATACCTATGGCGAGATATTGGCGCTGGCCGACCTGATGCTGTTCGACAGCGCGCCGATCGTCCAGCTGGACATGGGCGACCCGAACGAACCGGACCCGGAAGCGACGACGCGCTGCCGGCGCTTCGTCGAGGCGCTGGGACCGATGCTGTCGATCGCGGAAGCGGAGGCGGAAAGCACGAGCGAGCGGTGCCTGGGCCGGTTGACGCAGTTCCGCCTGTCGGCTGCTGCTGGCAAGCATCAGGAGACGGTGGCGCGCTGGATCGAGCGGGCCTTCATCGAAATCTGCAAGGAAGGTCAGGGCGGACGCGAGGCGCGCGACAAGCTGCGCACGCACGGCATGCAGCTGATGTACGCCACGCGGAAGGTCGAGAAGGCGGCGGACGGCGGCGAGACGGTCAAATGGGGCGCGATCGCGGCCCTGCGCGACAATGCCGAAGAGGTCATGTATCTGGCCGTGGCCAACAAAAATAGCGAGGCGCTGCGCCAGATATTCGCAGGCACCACATGGAAGAATGGCGAATGGCCGCAGGCGCTGCGCATGATCGAGGGATCGGTGCCGGGCAATGTGAAGGTCCGCTATGACGGGCCGGGCATCTGGTCGACGCTGGTGCCGCTGTCGGAGATTGTCGACCTGACGGCCGCAAGGGCGGGCGCGACGGCCGAGCTGGCGCAGCTGGACGCGCGATGAGCTACTGCATCGCCGTCTACCTGCTGGTCAGCCTCGACCTGTCGCTGGCGGTGATGATCGTCGGCGCGCAGCGTTGTCGATGATATTCGACCCCGAGAAGCCGCGCCCGTCGCGACTAAGCGCGGAGCAGCTGGAGGATAATGCGCCGGGCGCGTGGTGGATGGCGCACATGCCGATCGACATCATCGCGCGCTGGCTGGGCATCTGCGAGGAAGATGCAGTGATGATGCGCGTGTGGGCACAGTCCGACCTGCGCGACATGAAGGCGCGGCTGCAATAGGTCATGAGAAAGGCCCCGCACCCATTGGATGCGAGGCCGTTCCCTTCTTCGCCAAAAGAACTCGTATGAAGGAGGGCTAGGGCCGCTCGGCGAGGGCGTCAAGCTCCTGCCGGTCCGCCGCCTCCGCGATTAGCCGCGTCAATGCCGCCAGGCCGCGCACGGGCAGTTCCTCGCGCGGATCGGCTGCCTCCAGCAGCTGCGCAAGTCCCTTGATCGCCGGTGCCACAAGTGCGCGGTGCAATTCGTTATCCATTTTTGATAATACCCCGTTGCTCTGTCCCCACGGGGGCAAGGCATTAGTTTCCGGGCTTTTAACCGAGCTTACCTTACGGCGGGCTGAATTACGGGGTGGATTATGATCTTTACTTTGCTGCTGTTGCAGGCTTCCGCGTCGTTGCAGGGCGCGGCGGCGGATTATCGGACCTGTGTTCTCTCCACGGCCCGAAAATGGTCTAACGGGGGCGATAGCGCCGATACGGTCGCCGAGGGCGCGCGGGCGCATTGCGGCGATCGGGAGCGCCGGATGCGCGACATGTCGATGGCTTCGGCCGATCCATCGTTGAACGCGCAGCAACTGGTGCAATGGCGGCGCGGGGTCGATCAGCTGAACAACGCTTATGTCGAGGGTGTGCGGCGCAAGGCTGTTGCGGCTGTGCTGGAAGCGCGGGCAAGGTAGGGTCATAACAGTCGTGGCTGCTCGAGCAGTTGGTTGATGAACGACGCAGCCGCTGCCGATGCTCCGGTCTGCGCGCTATCATCGAGGATCGGGAACAACATGTGGGGCGAGACGACGGCGAGCAATCCGTCCATTTCATGGGCTATCAGCAGGCGGCCGTCAGCGGTGTGGCCCAAAGGAACAACGCGCTCGTCCTGAACCCCATAGTCCAGCATAGATCGCCGCCACCATCGCCAGCCAAGCGATCCACTGTGCCGTGCGTCGATTTCGAAGGTCTGTTCACCTATAGTCGCATGCAGGATCATGGCTATTCCGGCCGCTCATATTGTGCGGTCGGCTTCTTCCAGCGGACCTCGTGCGGCTTCCAGCAGCCATGCGTCTCCAGCGGCGATCTGCCGCCATAGTTGAAGCCCCATGGCCCATAGTCGCGGCACATGCCGCTTATTGTGCCATCGGGGCGGACATTCCATGCCCGGCCAACCTGCCAGCTGCCGTCCTGCCAGAACCATGCGCGCTTGCCGTCGGTGCCGATGCTCTGCGGCGCGGGGAGGTCGATAAATCCCATGTCGATCTGCATTTACTGATCCTCCCACTTCCAGTTGCCATGGGGATAGGGTGCGTCTTCGTCGGCTATTAGGATCGGCTCGGCGAGCGCGATCGTGAGGGCGCCGACGGCTGCGCGGACCGACCGGCTTTCGGCCTGGCCTACACGCGGGTAGATGGTGACGCTCAACGCCGCCGGGGCGTGGCCGCTGATCGCCCATTCCGCTGGCCATGCCTTTGCGTGCCCGACAGGATCAGCGCCCTTGCCGGGCCAGTCCTTCACGGCCTTGTTATGGATGAGGCCCGCATCCCAGCTGCCGCTGTAGGCGTCGACGTCGATCGATTTCATAACCGCGTCCACGCGCTTGGCTAGATCGTGGACGGCATCGAGCGCGATGCAGCGACGTTCCTCGCGTAGCTTTTCCGCCTCGCACAAGGTGGCGAACTCTGCGGCGAGGTCGACGCCATAGATCAGCGTGGGGCACTGCGCGATCGACCATGCCGCCAGTTTGGCGAATTGCTTGGCGCGGGCTTCCTCGTCGCCATATGGGCGCGCCATGCTGGTCGCCGCGCTCTTGAGCAGCTTTCGCATGTGGAAGAGGATGACGGCCTCGCGCGTGTCGAGGCTGGTCCGTCCGCGCACGTCACGGACAGGCCAGAAGGGACCGCTCGATCCGCCGTTGTGCATCGCCAGTTCTTCGCGGGCGAACCACTGGCCGCCGTCCTCGTAAATCTCTAACCGGTAGCCGCCCTTGCCCCAGCGCATGGGGCCATCCTTTGCGCCTTCGCCCCATGTGAGGCGTTCGATCCGACCGGCCGATTCGGCGCGAGCGGTGGACCCATCCACCGTGGCGCGCTGCTGCTCGAATGCGAGGGCATGAGCAGGCCGTGACGGTTTTGCCGCAATGACGGGTGGCGGGGACGGCGGCGCGAACAGGTCCAGCTGGATCATAGGAGGTTCCCCTGTGCTGCTGCTCCGAACAGCGGCAGGTCGACCGCGCCTTGCTGCGCATCGATCGCGCGCATGGGCGATGCGAGGCGGAGACTGATCCATTGCAGATCGCGCTGGGTCGAGGCGGCGACCGGCTCGCCCTGCAGGCAATCCGGATGGAAGCCGAAGGCGGCGGCGTCATAGTGGATATCGCCGTCGATGCGGTGCCCGCATTCCCGGCACCATGCGGTGCAGCTGCTCAGCTGACTAGTGTTGTCGATCATAGCTTGTCCTTTGGCGAAGGGTGATGCTTGGCCGCATCGTGGAAGGTCGGAGGCTTTTGGCTCCCCGACCCTCGTGCGATGCGGTCAGGCTCCGCCGTTGCAGTGAGGGCATGGAATGCCGCGTCGAGCCTCGGCGCGGGTCGCGTAAACCCAACCACTGTCGTGGCCGCATGCTTTGCACTGGAAATGGGCTGCATCCTTCCCGTCCGGGAAGTTGCCGCTATCTATTGCATGCATAAGCTTTCGCGGCGTTCGGCGAGCGGGCGCGGGCCCGAATAGGTCGGCCTTCATCAGTAGATGCTCCCGGCCCGATCAAAGCTGATCGCGTCAGCATCGAGCATCCAGCCATTGATGCGCACCATCTCGCCGCTTTCGGCGTCGTAGGCGTCGAAAGCATCATCAAGGTCGGTGCCGGTGGGGATCAGGACGTCTAAGGTCTCAAGTCCGCAGTCTATGATTGCGCGTTGCATATCTGATTTTCCTTTTGGCGAAGGTGCCGCCCGAGTGGCGACAATCAGACAATAATTTCAGCAAATAGCTTAAGTCAACAAAAAAGAATGAAGGCGTTTCAACGTCTTCATTCTTCGCGCGGACAGCGGCGGCGCAGCCGTCGCGGTGCGTCCGCGCTCCTTTGGCGTCTCCCGCCCGCACCCATTTCCTTAGCTCTCATGTGGCCCCGACCCATAGGCAGCGATCAGGCTGGATGCCGCCGATGGGTCGGGGGAGTGTTCCATGCGCGGAATGTCTGTTCCATAAAAAGAACAAGCTAACCCAATCGGTTAAGGTCATGATCCGCTGTTCCGGCCGGGGCTGGTCGGCCCGTGCGTGCGTGGCCCGCGCGCGCATGCGCAGACATGCGCGATCCGTGGAACATTGGAACATGCGCCACCATCCCGCCGCGAGCTAAGTAAACCGGGCCTTAACTATGTTCCATTTTGTCTTTCAGAAGCTGGAACAATGGAACATGAGGGGAGGGCTTGTCGCTGATTTCAGCAATATGCTAAGTCTCTGATCCATGGTCGTTGCCTTCGATCCTCGCCGCGCCGTCGCCTCGAATAAAATAGGGGGCGTTTATGCGCGCTCTGTCGCTGGACGGGTGTTGGTCGCGGGGCGGAGTGGGGTCGGCCGGAAAAATTTGCGGCGGCAGGTCGGCCAGGCCGTGCCGATCTGGGTCGATGAGGCCTCGGCGCTGCCGGTCGAGGCTCTTGCCGAAATTGGCGGATTTCGGCCGTTTTTCGTGGGCGGATTCTGCGCCGTCGCATGGCTTCCGTCGCATGGCTCTATGCAAGCTGCTGATATGTCGGCCTTTTGGGTCGATCCTCGGATAATCACCAATTTGCACCACGCCTGCGGGTCGCATGCGCAGGGCAGGGGTGCCGCTTGGCGGCATCGTGGGCAGGTGGGGGGCGCGCCCCCCCACCGCCCCGTCTTCGTCTGGTGCCACCCGTGTCGCGCAGGCGCGGCTCAGCCAGAGGCCGATCTTTCGGATCGAGGCGGCCGATCGTTGCCGCCCTTCCTGAAAGCCGGGCATCGCCGGATGGGCGAAGTTAGCCGGGGGCCAATGGGGTCGGGGGCGCGGGGGAACCCGCGCGCGAGTTTCAGTCGGCGCGAAAGCGCGACGGGGCTACGCTGCGATACGGGTCAGGGTGCAATTGCGGCTGTCCTGGCGCAGGGTGGAAGTGGTGCGAGGCTAGGCGGGGGCTTCGGGCATGTCAACCGAACCTAGCAGCATGGAAAAGGCGGTCGCCGACGCCGCCGGCATCAGCCACGCGGATCTAGGCGGAGCGTTTCCCGACGCTGTGCAGCTGAGCATGTTGGCAGACGCGAACGGCAATATCCCGCATCAGCACCTGCGCGAGGTCCGCCGCGGACGCCCGCCGAACGCGCTCAACAAGCGCAACAAGAAATTCGCGCAATGGTTTGTCCAGAAATACGGCGATCCGGCGGATGCGCTGGGCAACATGGCATCGATGCCGCTGCCTATGCTGGTGCAGGTCATTCGTGCGGCCGACGATGACGGGGACGGCGAGGAACTGGATCGCATCGAGCGGATCATCGACCGGCTAGGGGACGCGCTGTCCGCGAAGATGGCGGGGAAGCTGGCGGACAAGCTTATCCGCTACATGTCGCGAAAAAAGATCAGCGCCCTCGATGTCGCCCAGATGCAGGTCGGCGTGCTGCGCGACATGCAAACCTATGTCCACGGGCGGCAGCCGCTCACGGTGGAAGTGGCTGGCAAGACGGATGCCTTCATCATCATCCCCGGCATCAACGCGCCGATGGACGTGCCGATGGGGCAGCTGGAGGACGCGCTGACCCAAAAGGGCATGGACGCGATCGACTTCGAGAATATGCGGATGATCGGGGCGCCGGAAGAGGCGGATTATGAGCCAGTCCCGGAGGGCGGCGATGGCGAGTAACGCAGCGGCGGTCCCCTCCTACGACAGCATCCCGACCATCGACCGCGATGACGACGCGGAAGGGGAAGCCCGCGCCGCGACCATGAATTTCGTCGGGCCGGTGGCATCCCGGTTCGTCCAGGACAAGATGTTCCTGAGCGGGATTATGGGGCCTTATGGCTCCGCGAAAACGACCAGCTGTTTCCAGAAAATCATCTGGATCACGATGTGGCAGAAGCCGGGCAAGGATGGGGTGCGGCGATCGCGCGGATGCGTGATCCGTGAAACCTATGCCCAGCTGAAGGCCAACGTCATGGACGATTTTTTCAGCTGGTTCCCGAAGACAAAGGACAACTTCAACGGCGACGACATGGTGTCGAAGTTGAAGTTGGACATACCCGGCTATGGCAAGCTGGAGATTGAAATCCTCTGGCGCGCGCTCGGCGAGGAAAACAAGCCGGAAAAGGTCTTCAAGGGCATGCAGCTGACATGGCTGTGGCTAAACGAGGGCGACACGCTGCATCGCGCGGTCCTGAAATTCGGGCTGCCGCGCGTCGGCCGCTATCCCAAGGCGAAGGATGGCGGCTGCGCATGGTCGGGCATCTTCCTCGACATGAACGCGCCCGATGTCGACAACTGGACCTATGAGCTGCTGGTCGAGAAGAACCTTGGCCTAAGCGAAAAGCAGCTGGATGAGTTCCGCAAGCTCTATGGCGCAAATTTCGGGGTGGCCTTCCATCGCCAGCCTGGCGCTCGCGATCCCAACGCCGAGAATTTGGCGAACCTTCCGCCGGGTTACTATGATCGCCTGATGATCGGTGCCAACGACAATGACGTGCGCCGCTTCGTCGACAATGAATTCGGCGCGGTTCGGAACGGTCAGCCTGTTTTTCCCGAGTTCATCGATGCCTTCCACACCGCCGTCAGCGAATTGCGCGCGGCCGAGGGCATCGAGCTGTGCATGGCGATCGACGGCGGCGCGACCCCGGCTGCGGTGTTCGGCCAGAAAATGCCCACCGGGCAAATCCGCATCGTCGATGAGCTGGTTATCTTCAATGATGATGACGACAAACAGCTCCAGTCCATGGGGCCAACCGCATTCGGAAAAGCGTGCCGCGAGTTCGTCAATGAGCGGTTCCCCAACGCCCGCATCAATGTCGCCTGGTCAGATCCGGCGACGGATTATGAGGGCACGGAACTGGACCCTTCGTGGCTGGACGATTTCTCGCTGGCGTTCGGGATGAAGGTCAAGCCGGCGCCGGTGAAGGGGAACCGCCTCAAGGGGCCACAGGGGCGTCTGGAGATCGTCCGCGATCTGCTCGTCAACAATGTCGCGGGCCGTCCGGGCATGATTATCAGCCCTGCCTGCCGTTATCTGCGGCGCGGGTTCAACAATGGTTATGTCATCACCCGGGTAAGCCGTTCCAACGGCACGGGGCTCTGGAAAGATGAGCCTCTGAAAAACGATTTCAGCCATGTTCAGGACGCGCTCCAGTATCTGGTCGCGGGTCTGAACAAGCGCGGCAGCGTGCTGGATGACATGGATCGGAAGGCGGCGGCGAAGAAGGTCGCCACCAATGTCAAACATACTGGCTTTGCGGGGGCACGGCGATGAGCACAGCGGCGGTTTTGATTGGTGCGGCGGTGATTGGTGCGGGGGCGTCGGCTGCGCAGGCACTCAGCAAGCCCAAGATGCCGAAGGCCGTGCCGACGCCAACTGTCAACCAGGCGGCGGAGGAGGCGCAGAAGCGCGATGTCCTGTCCCGTCGACGCACCCCGGCCGCGGACATGTTGATGGGCGTCGGCGGGGCGGAATCTTCCACCGGTGCCAAGACTTCGCTTGGCGCGTGACTTCATCAGAAAGCGTAAGGCAGGAAGGAATTTATCGTGACAAAGCAAAAGGTTGATGCGCAGCAAGCGAACGAAAAAAAATCAGATGACGTTGAAAATGCGTCTGCTGGGTCTGTCCAGTCTGGCGCGCAGGAAGACAGCGGCGCAGAGGAAGGGGCGGGCGAGCCGGGAGCGCAGCCGGGGCTGGAGCCTGACCCGAATGCACCGTCTGTTGCCTCGGGGACGCAGACGACGCCGGTTTTCTCCGATGTGGAGCGCGAGCTGATCGGTAGCGTCGTCGTGGAGAAGCTGCGCGAAATCCTGCCCCCGATCCTCGAAGCCTCGCTGCCCGATCTGATCGCCAAGCTGTTGCCGGAAACCCCGGAGCAGAAGACGGCCCGCGAAAAGGCAGAATCGGCCGCGCAGGCGGCGGAAGACGCGAGCAACGCGCGCAAGGAGCAGGCGCGCCGCGATAGGTCGGAAGCCAAGCAGAGGGAGGCAGCGGCGGAAAAGCGCCACGCTGCGCAGGGCGAAGCGGCTAAGGCCTATGATCGCCTGTTCGGCGGCTCCCCCGACGCGAACGGCTTCAAGGCCGAGCATGTCGAAAAAGCTGTGCTGGTCCTCGATGACGGCAAGGCGTTCTGCATCGACTTCGCGAAGGAAATCGACGCGGCCCAGCTGGTGCAGGCCGATGAGATGCTGCGCCTTTCGGCCAAAATCGATCTGCCCAGCGACATTCCCGCTTTCACCGTGCGGGGCGTGTCGCTCCAAGTTGGGCAGGATTTGGCTATGCGGTGCGAAATCCCGACGCCGTTGCACATTGGGGAGGGCCGGAAGGCTGAACTGGCGGCGGACAGCCTGATCTTTCGCGCGCCGGTAAAGCCGGTGGCTGAAACCGCCTGATCCATAAACCGGGGGGAAGGAACATGCTCGACGCGGCCGCCGCGATCGCCAAGCAGGGCGAATTGGAGACCAAGCGTTCCAATTTTGACAGCAGGTGGCAGGAAGCCGCTGAGCTGTTCCTTCCCCGCCAGGCGGATTTCCCATGGGATACCCGCCGCGCGGAGGGCGAGGATCGGTCCAATCAGGTCATTGACGAATATGGGCAAGATGCGCTGGACGATGGCGTGTCCGTTTTCCAGGGCTTCGTTATGCCTGCCGGGTCGCTGTGGCAGCTGCTGCAAGCGCCCGAGGAACTGAAACGCTACCAGCATGTGCGCGAATGGTTCGAGCGCAAGACGCTGCGCCTGTTCGCGCTGCGCAATGATCCCATGTCGGGCTGGAGCGGTCAGGTAGCGGAAAGCATCGCCAGCCTGATGTGCTTCGGCAACCAGTCGATGGACGTGGAACTGCGGTTCGACCCCATGACCCGGCAGCCGATCGGCATGAAGTATCGCAGCGAGCATATCGGCGGCGTGTGGATCGAGCAGGACTGGCAGGGCATCCCCTTCCGCTTCCACAAGAAATTCCGGTGGACCGCCGAACAGGCGCGCCAGTTCTTCGGCGATGAAAAGTTGCAGCGCGCGCCGAAGGTGCTGGAGGCCGCGACCGATCCCAAGAAACGGTCAAACGAATTCGAGTTCATGCGGACGTGCGAGGTCAATTACAATGTTGACCATGATCGCATGGACTGGCGCGGCAAGCCCTATATGGGCGGCTTCATTTCGATCGGGGACAAGGAATATATCCAGCAGGGCGGATGGAACAGCAATCCCAGCACCTATTCGCGCTTTTACCGTTCGCCCAATGAAACCTACGGTCGCGGCCCCGGTACGAAGGTTCTGCCATCGGTGAAATCGGCCCAGGCGATCATGCTGGATATGATGGTGGGGGCGGAAATGTCGCTGATGCCGCCGCTTGGCGCATCCGATGACATGCAGGATCAGCAGATCATCTATGGCGCGCGCGAAATCACCTATGGCGCGATCGACCATCGCGGCAATCCGACCGTTCAGCGCCTGTTCGACGTGGGCGACATGAACCCGGCGCTGATGATCCAGCAGCGTATCGAGAAGGTCATCGATCGCGCGTTCTTCCGTCACATGCTGTCGGTTCTGAACGACCTGAAAAGCCATGTGACCGACGCCCAGCTCTACGACCGCAAGCAGGAAAAGGGCATCCTTCTCCAGCCATTGAGCCGCCAGGAAGAAGAATGGTTCACGCCCATGAACATGCGCGAGGTCGACCTGATGGCGCAGCTGGGCGAGTTCGACGACATGCCGCACGAGGTCCGCGAAGCGGGCGGCGCGCGGGCGATGAAGTACGACAATCCGCTGAACCGCATGATCCGGTCGGAGCAGGCGAGCGGCTATTTCCGCACGCTCGATAAGGTCACGGCGGTGGCGCAGTACAAGCCCGAGGCGCTGGATATCTTCTTTACCGAGTTCCCTTTGGACAAGGCGGTGCGTGGCATCGCCGAAATCGAGGCAGTGCCGGCGAGTTGGGCGGCGACGGATTCGGAGAAGGAAGCGGCGGAAGAAGCCCGGTTCAACGCGGCGCAGGCGCAGCAGGCGCTGGAGGCGCTGCCCGAAGTCGCGCGGGCCGCCAAGGATTTGAGCCAGGCCGGGGCCGCCAATGTCGCTTGAGCAGGACATCAACGCGCTCGCGGCCGATGCCGCCAAGGCTAAGGCGCGCATGGCTAGGGTGGCCGCGTCGATCGGCGCTATGACGCGGCTGCAATCCGACGCCCGCACGCTGTTTCTTGATGCGAATGGGGAAGTCCGGCCCGAAGCCGCCCGCTTCTTCGACCATCTGGCTGCCCATGCCGATGTCGCGGGCATCCGTGGCCCGGTGAGCGACAGCGAATTGCGCGAGGCGCTGGGCGCGCAGCGCATGGTCCGCCTGATCCTCAAGAGCCTTCACCTCGATGCGGCGAAGCTCCGCCGTCTTCAAACGCTTCTCAACACCATGAAAGGACAATCATGAGCGACGTTGCCACCCCGGCGCCTGCACCTTCTCCCACTCCCGCGCCGTCGCCCGCGCCGGCTCCGTCGCCGACGCCCAGCGCGGACGCGCTGACCCCGGCACCCGCCCCGGCGGCTGCAACATGGCGTGATAGCCTGTCGGAAGATCTGCGCGGCAATGCCGTGTTCGCCAATTACGGCACGCTCGACGATTTCGCGAAGGGGCATATCGCGACCAAGGCGCTGGCGAGCAGCAAGGTGCCGATGCCGGGGGACACGCCGGAGTCGTTCAAAGCGTTTGCGGATGCTGTGCGCCCGGCGGATGCGACGGTCTATGAGATCGACGTGCCCGAGGGCATGCCTGCGGAGTTCGCGGACGGATTCCGCAAGGTGGCGCACGAAAATGGACTGTTGCCCCAGCAGGTGAAGGCGATCGTCGATTACAATAATCAGGCCGTCGCGGCCGACTTGTTGCGTCAGAGCGAGGCGAGCGCCGCCGATCTGGAGACCTTCAAAGGGGACTTCAACAAGGCGGGCGGCAATTTCGACCAGAAGCTGGATGCGTTGAAAGCCTGGCTGCCGCAGATGGGCGTGCAGCTGTCGACCGAAGACATGGCGGCGTTGGATAGCAAGATTGGCTCGGCCAATCTGATGCGCTTCATGTTCTCGCTGCATGATCGGGTGGGCGATCTGCCAAGCATCCCCGGTGGCGATATTCCGCCCGGCATGGGGGCAATGACCCCGGCGCAGGCAGAAGCGCGCCAGCAGGAACTGTACAAGGATGCGAGCTGGCGCGCGAAAGCGCAGGTCGCGGGGTCGCCGGAGGACAAGGAAAATCAGCGGCTCACGGCGCTGGTCGCGCAAGGGCGCTACCAGCAACAGCAGGGGCGGCGCTGAAATCGTCTTGACTGATTAAGCATATAGCGTAATTTCCGGCGCAGGGCTTCGGGGGTGGTCCTTCCTTCCCCAAAGCTCTGTCCGGTATCCCAGCCTTCCGCTGCCCCGGTGCTTATCCGCTAAAGAAGCGGAAGGTTGCAGGCGAACCGACGATCGCCAGAGCGGCCCAGGGCGCACCTGCATCCCCGCTCGAAAATCAGCACAACGCTAATTTTTGAGCCAGGAGGCACCTATGCCCGACAATTGGGCCGAAACTACCCGCACCGTTTCCTACGAAAAGGCCGTCGAGTTCCAGCTGAACGAACAGCCCGGCAAGCTCAAGCCGATGGTCGGCAGCTGGAAGAATGTCGATGGCGAGAAGGTGGAAATCACCGATCGTTTCAGCGATCTGTACGCCGAGGAAATCGAGGGCCGTCACCAGCAGAGCAAATACACGTCGCCCGACGTGGAGCGCCGCTGGATCCACAAGCCGAACCGCAGCGCCATCCATGTGCTGCTCGATCCCGACGACAAGATGGCGACGGAAGTCGATATCCGTGCGCCGCTGCCGGTCGGCATCGCGCGCGGCATCCGTCGCTATCAGGACGATCAGTGGCTGGTCGGCTTCTACGGCACGGCCTATACTGGCAAGGAAGGTCTGACCGCCGTGCCGTTCAAGAGCGCGAATGTGCTAGCGGCCGATACCGGCGAAACGGCCGCGACCTATGTGGGCCTGACGCTCAAGAAGCTGCGCGCGATCCGAAAGCTGTTCCGCCAGAACTTGGTCGATACCGAAGCTGAGATGATCCACATGCTGGTGACGGCGGAGGAAATCGACGATCTGTTGCAGATCGATGAGTATATCAACTCGCGCTACAATCCGGACAGCCAGGCCCGCAGCAAGTACAAGCCGCTGGGTGAGGATGCCCGTCAGGCGTTGCAGGATGGTGAGCCAACGCCGTTCCTGGGCATCCAGTTCATCCCGGCGGAAATCACCAATCCCAAGGCCTATCGCCAGGGGTCGGCGCTGACCGTCAACGGCAGCGGCCATCGCCGCCTGCCCGTGTTCGTGCCCAGCGGCATCGCTGGGCGCAGCTGGCTGGATTTCGAGGGCAAGATCGCGGAGCGCCCCGACATCAACCATAGCGAGCAGCTGTCGGGCTATAGCGCCGCCCGGTTCAGCCGCGTCCACGAGGACAAGTGCGCGATCGTCGAGTGCGCGTGATCTGACGGGCGGGGCGCGAGCCTCGCCCGCCGCATCCTCCAACAGGAGCAGGTAAAATGGGTTATGATACTTTTCGCACCGGCACCGCTATCGACGGCACGGCTCCGAGCCCCGCCAAGGTGCATGGCGCCATTGACGGCGGGAAGAAGCGCGGCTTTCTGGCCAGCTTCGACCTGTCGAAGGCGAACGTCGACAAGGTGGCCGGCACCACAAACGTGTGCTTTAAAAAGCCCAAGGGCCATGTGGTGCGCCGTTTCAGTGTGGTTTCGAGCGTGTCGCTCACGACTTCGCAGCTGGCGTTCGGCATTTCCGGCACGCCCGCCAAATATGGCGCGGCGAAGGCCTATGGCACCACGGCAAATGCCGAAGTCGTCTGGCATGTCGCGACGGCCGAGGACGATCTGGATGCCGACGCCGAAACCATCATCATGACGGCCAGCGTGGCGGACCTTCCCGCCGCGGGCATCGTGAACGTCGAAATGGAAACTCTCGCGGTCGCCTGACCGCGCGAGGGGTGCGCCGCCCGATGGGCCCGGTCCTGTAGCATACAGCAGGGCCGGTTCAGGGTGGAAGCTGATTGCTCGGGCGGCGCGCCTACCTCTTCCCCAGAAGGATCGTCCCATGCCAGCGCCTACGGCCATCAGTCAGACGGGCATCATCAACAAGGCGCAAATCCTGCTGGGGCAAAGCAAGCGGTTCACCGAACTGCTCGATACAGACCAGAAGGCTGTCGACTACCAGACGCTCTGGCCGATCGCCGTCCGTTCCGCGCTGGCTCTCCATCCCTGGAACTTCGCCATTCGGCGGTTCAAAGTGAACCCCGATACCGTCGCTCCCGATTTCGGTTGGGCCTACCGCTACAAGCTCCCCCCCGCCGTTATCCGTTATCTGCCATGGTCGCGCGACGCGGCTGAATGGTTCGACGGCGAGGTTGAGGGCGGTTATGTGCTGACCAATCAGGGCAGTTCGATCCTGATCCGCTGCATCGTTCTGGTCGAAGACCTCAGCCTTTGGTCGGCGCTGTTCGCGGACGTCATGGCCTACACGCTGGCGATGGAAAGCTGCGAAGGCAGCACATCGAAGCGTGGGCTCTACGAGGATTTGACGAACGGGCGTGAAGACGTGCTGGCGAAGGCACGGCGCGCCGACGCCCTTGAAAATGGTAATCGTCGCGCCGTCCGTCCGATGACGGCCAGCAGCTGGGCCAGCGCGCGCTATCGCCGTAATGGCTGGCGAGGCTGACCGATGGGCGACGTCACCCCGGCGCAGACCAGCTTCAATGGTGGCGAGATTTCGCCACGGCTTGGCGATCGCGTTGACCAGGCCATTCGCTCGATCGGCCTCAAGTCGATGCTGGGCTATCTGCCGTTGTTGCAGGGGCCGGCGGAGGCGGCGCCGGGCACCATCTATGTGACGTGGGGCAAAGGCCCGTTTCGCAATATCCCGTTCGAGTTCAACACGACGCAGGGATATCAGATCGAAGCGGGCGACAATTATATGCGCTTCTATACCAATGATGCGCAGATCATGAGCGGCGGCAGTCCCTATGAGATCGCAACGCCGTGGACCTATGAGGAAGTAAAGGCGCTCTGGTACCAGCAGAATTATGACGCGCTTTATTTGACGCACAGGGATCATCCGATCCATCGGCTGGTGCGGACGGGTGCGGATAGTTTCTCGCTGGAGATATTTTCCACCCGTAATGGGCCGCTGGATACGCGGAACAGCGACAAGACGCTGACTGTCGCGGCGAACGCCACCACGGGAACGGTCACAATCACCGCCAGCACGGCGCTATTCGCGGCGGGGGACGTGGGCGGCTTCATGGAAATCGAGGGCGGCAGCTTCTCCGATATTCCCAGCTGGGAGCCGGGCATCAAGGTGTCGAACGGCGATCTGCGCCAATGGAATGGCCGCGTCTATCAGGCGGCTGGTGTTGATGGATCGGGCTGGATCGGCGGGCCTTTCCCATGGCTGGAGGGAAGCGAGCGAACAGGGACAGTCGCGCCGATCCACATCGAGGGGACGGAATGGGACGGCATGGGGAGCGGCACCGATGTCAACGACAACGGCCCCTATGGTGTGCAGTGGACTTATCTCTATGACCGTTTCGGCCTGCTGAAATTCACCGGCTATGTCAGCGCGACGCAGATGACCGCGACTGTCATTCGCCGCCTGCCGACGACGGATGCCTGCTGGCGCTGGCGCTTCGGCAGCTTCTCCCCGCGCCGCGGCTATCCCAGCAAGGTGACGCTGTGGCAGGATCGGATGGTCCTGGCCAAGGCGAACAGCGTGTATGCCAGCGCGTCGGAGTCGATCGACGATCATGCCTATCGCAACGAGCTGGGCGACATCAGCCGCGACATGGCGTTCGTGCGCCCGCTGCCCAACCCGAACTTCATCCGGTGGCTGATCGCCGACAGGGCGCTAGTTATCGGCACCGCCGATGCGGAACATATGATCGTCGCCGGATCCGCAGGGCAGGGGGCTGGCCCGGGCAATCTCGACACGGCCACCCCGGAGCATGAAGGATCAGCTGACGCCCGCCCGCTCCAGATCGGAACGCGCGTGCTTTACATCGAGGGCAGCCGCACGAAAGTGATGCAGTTCGCCTATGACGCGGAGCGCATGCTTCGGCAGGAGAGCGCCGATCTTTGCCGCTATGCCGACCATATCGGCAACGCCGGGTTCCGCGAACTGGCGTGGCAGAAGAAGCCGGAAAAGCTGATCTGGGCGGTGCTGGATGACGGCACGATGGCGGCGGCGGCCTATAATCCCGATGAGCTGCTACTTGGCTGGGCCCGTCGTAACCTGGCCGATGGTCTGTCGGCTCGTCATGTTTCCTGCATCACCGATCCTGATGGCCGTTTTTCGCAAGTGTGGATCGCGGCCCAAGGGGATGAGCGCTTTGGCAATAGATGGATGATGCTGCGCATGGCCCCAATCCGGCGGCCGGGGGACGTGGCGCGCACCCATGTGCTGTTGGATGCCGCGTTGCATTACCAAGGGTCAGCAACAACCATCGTCAGCGCGCCGCACCTCGCAGGCCTGACAGTCCAGATCGTCGCGGACGGCAAATTCTATGGCGAGGTCGATCTGGACAGCGCCGGGGGCGCAACGCTCGACTATGAGGCCAGCGACATCATCGTGGGCCTGCCCTATGAGGCCGAGCTGGAGACCATGCCCATCGAGGGCGGCTCCGAAAGCGGCACGGCGCAGGGCAAGAAGCGCCGACCCTATCGTGTCGATGTTGGCGTGGTGGTGTCCGATGGCGTCGAGGTCGAGGCTGCCGGCGTCGTCGAGCGTGCGGAGCTGGTGCAGGGGAACAGCCCAACCGATTCCGCCCTGCCGCTGTTCACAGGTTATCTCAAGATCGAGAATATCGGCAATCATGAGACATCGCCGACGGTGAAGGTTCGCCGCTATCTGCCACTGCCGAGCACGATCAGTGCGATCGTCCCCTACATGACGGTGAGCAATTCATGATCGCGGTCGAACCCTTCCATCCCGCCGATCTGGAGGAAATCGCCGTACAGCCGGCGCAGGCCGGTCTGCTGCCCCGCCGCGAACGCCGATGGTTCGCTGACCGTGCCTTTGAGCTTGGTCCCGGATGGTCCGCCCGCGATCGCGAGGGACGGCTGATTTTCTGTGGCGGCTTTCTGGTCGCTCATGCGGGAGCGGCAACGGCCTGGTGTGTCATGGCCGAAGCGAAGGGCGCAGCGCTGTTGGCGATCACGCGCCGGATCCGCGCGCTCATCGAGGGCGCATCGTGGCGTCGAGTGGAGATGCTGACGGACCCGGAATTTCCCGAAGCGGGCGAATGGGCGCAGCTGCTGGGCTTTCAACTGGAAAGCTTGCGGCGCGCCAGTGCGGCGGATGGCGGCGATGAACTCTGCTGGGTTCGGATAAGGAGCGACAAGTGAGTGCATCGACGGCCCTGATCGGAAGCCAGGCCTTCCAGTCGATCGCGGGCGGCATCTCCGCCAACAACCAATCGCGGGCGCAGGCGCGGGCGCTGGATGAGAATGCGCGGCTGACCGATTTGCAGGGCGAATATGATGTGCTGTCCGCCCTGCGCAAGAGCCGGATGGAAGATGGCGCGATGCTCGCCGAGGCGGCGGCGGGCGGCGGTGGCGGCGGTGCCGGGGCGGGCGGCAGCATGGCGGATATCCTCTACGCCAATGCCGTGCAGCGCCAGATGGAGGCGCTGAATATCCGCAATGCGGCCGCCAACCAGGCGCGCGGGCTTCGTGCGCAGGCAAGTCAGGCTCGCGCGGATGGCCGGGCGGCGATCTTCAACGGTGTGGCCCGGGCCGGGGCGGCTGTCATCAGCGGCATCGAGAACAAACGGGCGAGCGATCGGCTGTCGGTCCAAGCGGGCAGGGAGCGCGCGCCGATCCAGCCCCTGGGCACGATACCCGTTCCGCGCAGCAGCGGGCTGGTCGAGCCGACGCCCGAGCAGCGCAGGCGCAATCCAAACGTCAACTGGTGATCGAGAGGCTGACCCATGGCTGAACAACGCATCGCGCCCGGTCCGCGCCTTTCGCCCATCCCTATTCCCCAGCAGCGCGTGTCCATGCTGGAGGGGGCAAGCGACCTCATCGAGGCGGCGCAGGGCGTGGATCGATTGCGGCGGGACACTGACGAACGGATCGCGGCAAGCGAAGCCCGGATCGAGGAACGCCGCCGTGACGAAGAGGATGCGTCCCTTTCTGCACAGCAGGGCGCTGCCTTCGCGGCGATGCAGTCGCGCATCACGCTGGAAACCGAGAAGCTGCGCAGTCAAGGCGTCGACGGTTTCGAAGACAAGGTGCAGCAGCTGGTCGATACCGAGCTGCGCCAGTTCGATGCGGGATTCGGCACCAATCAGCGCGTGCGCCAGCGGTTCATGCCGAACATGGGTGATCTGTCCGGTCGCGCCGCATCGAGCGCAGGGCTGTGGGCGATCGGCGAGCGGGCCAAGCTAGGCGCGGCGCAGGTCGACGGCATGGTCAAAGAGCAGGGCAACGCACTTTCGCTGAGCCCCGACGATGGCAGCTATACGGCATCTATCGGCCTGTTGCGAGCCACCCTCAAGGGGCAGAAGCTTTCGGACAGCCAGTATCAGACGGCGTTCCGTGCGGGCGTCGAGCAGCTGACGGGTAGCTATGTCGACGGCCTGCTGGCCAAGGGGGAGATGGCCAAGGCGAAGGCGCTGCTCGACGCGGGGTTCTTCAACGACAAGCTGCCCGACGTGGATCGCGTCCGGGCACGCATCACCAATGCGGAGGAAGCCGCCGCGCGCCAGGTGGAATTGGCGCAGAGCCGTGCGCGGCAAGCTGTCAATGATGAGGCGAGCGCGTTGCAGAAGAAGGTGGCGGCGGGGATCGTGCCTACTTCTGCCGAAATTGCGGCAGTGCGTCAGCGGGCGCAGGCGGTTGGGCTTAAGCCGGATGATCTGATCGACATCGCGTTGCTGGAGCAGCGGGTCGCCATCAACCGCACCTATCAGGGGCAGGATATATCCGTCCTGCTGCATGATCGCGATGCACTGTCGGCAAAGATGGCGGCGGGCAAGGCCAGCGAAAGCGAGCAGGTGACTGTCAAGCAGCTGGGCGACCTGATCGACACGCGCGAAAAGGAAACCGCAGCGCGGTACAAAAGTCTGCTGGGCCAAGGCGCGGCAGGCCGGGCGCAGATCGTCAATGAGTTGCAGCGGTTGCCTGCGGCCGACCGATTCCGCCAGGCCGAGCGGATCGAGGGCGGGTTAGGTTTCGTGGCCGGGCTGCCCACCGCAGACGCTCGCGCTGCCGCGATCAACGGGCGGCAGGAGCGCAAGAACAATCCGGCACTTGCCCCAGCCAAAGAGGTCGACGCCGCGTTTCGATCGACGATGGGCACCGCCACGCTCGGCATTCAGGGCAGTGCGCTCAATGGCATCCGTGATCTGGCGGCTGATCTTTACGCCCATGCCCACCGTCAGGCTGGCGGCGGCGATGAGTTCAATCCGGGGCTTTACCGCAATTCGCTGAACATCGCGCTGGGCCGCACGCGGCGCGGCGACGGCACGCCGCAGGGTGGCATCGGCGCATATGGCGGCAAGCAAGTCATCCTGCCGGACAACAAGACGCAGGATGAGTTTTCCCGCGACATAGCCCGCGCGCCCTATGACGGCGCAACCTATGACGGGCGCACGCCGTTCCAGAAGGCCGACCTCGGCCGACGCTATTTCCCCGTCTATCTGGGCGAGAATGAAAAGGGGCAGGCGCGCTACCGGATCGTGTCGGCGGGCGGGCATGAGTTGCAGCGCCAGGGCGGTGGCGCGTTCGTCCTCGTGATTGCCCGCTGATGGCTGGCGTTCTCAACAATGGGATGATGGCGCCGCGCATCGGGTCGACCGGCCCCGGCGAAGCGCCGCCGCCCTCCTTTCTCGAAGGCGTCGGCGCGAGCATCAACCGCACCGTCGACGACATAAGCGCCTTCCAGGAAGTTCGGCTGCACAAGGCCTATAACGAACTGGAAGATACACTGGTGACGCTCGGCAATAGCCGGGAGAAATATCGCTCGCCCTTCTGGCGGCGGATCATGGGCGATGGCTCAGACCTCTACGACAAGGACGCGATGTGGGCGGACATCGCCGCCGCGCGCGTTCGTGATCCGAAGGCGTTTTCGGGGTTGCCTGCCGATCGCACCGCCTTTGAGCAATATGTGCTCAACCGTGAAGGCCGCAGCCAGAAAGATGCCGTGACGGCAAGCCGGGCCGGTTTGCCCGCGCAGCTGACGGGCGGCATTATCGGTGGCTTCGCTGACCCGCTGAACCTCGCCACGCTTCCGATCGGCGGCGGCGGCAAGACAGTGATCCAGACCATGGCGCGCGAAGGCGTGCTCAATGCGCTGGTCGAGGCGGCGCAGCAGCCGATCCTTGCGCGCAACATGGAACGGCGCGGCGAGGAACTGACCATCGGCCAGGCCGCCGCCAACGTCGGCATGGCTGGCATCGGCGGCGCGGCGCTTGGGGGCGCGCTTCATGTTGCGCCGGCAGCGCGCGAAGCGGTGTTGGGTCAGATATATGCGCGACTGCCGGAATCGGTCCGCAGCCGCTTCGGCCGCATCGAGGACGTGCCGGATGCCGCGCTGGCCGACCTGCTGGAAGAAACGCTGGGCCGCGACAATCTGACGCCTGACGAAATGTCGGCGCTGCATGTCATGCGGCGCGAGGATGAGATTGCCGCGACCAATCCTTTCGTGCGCAACGGGGCGGGCATCGAGGCGCATGTGGCGAACATGCGGGCGGCGATGGAGCGCATCCTGTCCGATGTGCCTTCGTCCGCGCCGCCGCCGGGCATGCCGACGCTGCGCGGATCAACAGCGATCAGCAGCGGCACGGTGGACGTTTCGGCGGCCGCAGTTGTCAAAAGGCGGATCGGGGTTGTCGAGAACGCCACGGGCAGCAACACGGCGCGTCCGATCGGCAGGGACGGCAAGCCGCTGTCATCGGCGCTCGGCAAATATCAGTTCACCGAAGGGACGTGGAGCGCGCTCTATAAGCGGCGTTTCGGTTCCCAGGGCTTGAGCGCAGCCGAGATCGCGGCCAAGCGGATCGATCCCCGGCTGCAAGATCAGCTGATGGACGATCTGATGGCGGCGAACGGTGCGGCGTTGCGGCGGGCTGGGCAGGCCGAAACGCCGGGCAATCTCTACCTTGCCCATTTTGCCGGGTCGGATGGGGCTATCCGCTTGCTGGATGCCGACCCGGCGGCGCGTGCGGTCGATGTCCTGGGGGAACGCGCCGCACGCGCCAATCCGTGGATGCGCGACATGAGCGCGGCCGATGTGGTCCGCTGGGCCGAGCGCAAGATGGGGCAGGCCTATCCGTCGCCGCGCGCGGGTGAGCGGGTCGAGATTGAGGGCGGCGATCCCGAGAGCGGGTTGCAGCAGCAATTGCAGGCGGAGCTGGACCGGCTGGAGGGCGAGCGCCAGGCGCTGGATCAGGGAAGCGATCGCGCGCCGATCATCGATCCCGATGATGTCGAAATCGTGCCGGTTGACCTGGGCGATGATCTGCCGCTGCCGATCGCGCCTCGCGCCAAGCCGGTGCGCCGCGCTCCCATGGACCTGTTCCAGTTCCTCGCCAGCAAAGGCGGCATAGCTGACAACGAAGGCCATAATTTGAAAGGCATGTTCGACGGCAATCCGTTTGTCCCCGGCATCGGCACGCTGGTGCGTGAGCGGGGCATATCGCTCGATCGTGCGCGGGAGATGGCCGTAGAGGCAGGCTATTTCGGCGATCCGAACCGGACGGATTTCACGGTTACCGACCTGCTGGATGCCATGGACAGCCAGCGCCGGGGCGAGACGCGCCATTTCGTGCCGACCGATCTGGCGGAAGTTGAGGCGCGTCGGCAGCGTATCCAGCAGAGCGAGGATTATGCCGAGTTCGACCAGCGGCTGCGCAATGCGGCGAGCGATCGCGGCATCGATGATCTGACCGATGACGATGCAATGCGCGCCTATGAGCTGTATGACGGCGACAGCTTCGAAAGCACGTTAGACCGCGTGATCGGCGAGCATCTTGACCAGGCCTATATGGAAACGCTGGCGGAATTCGACCCGGAAGTGTATGTCCAGCTTCGCCGCATGGAGGATGAAGGCTATGGCGCTCGACGTCCAGAAGATGGATCAGATCCGAGATATGCTGTCGAGCGACAAGCTGACGCCGGAGACGCGCGCCAAGGCGGAGAAGGCCCTGCGGATGGCGGAGCGCCAGCAGCAGTTTCACGGGCGGCCAACGACGGCGCGGACAACTTAGAGGCTGCGGGCCTCATTCCGGCTCGTGAGCAGGCCCGGTGGGACGAACCGGACGGGCAGGGCGCGGAATGGCAGACCGAAAGTCTGGACCATGATTTCCGCGCCGCGCTCGGCGAGGCGGTCGATCCCAACATCGCCGATCGTCAGCGCCAGGAGGCGCGGCTGAGCGCGGAAGCGCCGCTGCAAGGATCGGCGAAGACCGGCAAGGAACAGGACGGCACTATGGGGCTTGGCCTGTTCGACGCTGCCGACCAGCCCGGATTTTGCCTGAATGAGGAAGGCGACACGATCAGCCCCGCCACCCTGCTCGCCGACCTCGACGCCGAAGAAGCGGCGATCAAGGGCATAGAGGACTGCCTATGATGGCGCGGACTGGTCGCTACTCCAGCATGGCGTGCCCATGTCGCGTTTCAGGGGTTTGTGCGCACGCTTTCCCGCCCTATCCGGTTTACGGCCTAAGCCCTACTCCGGCATCTAACGTGTCCGCATTCCACGTCGCCGCGCCATCACCTTGCCATCATATGTCATCGTCAGGATCGTTTCAATGAGCCTTGGTGTCTGCATCCCCGACCTGATCGCGCAGGGGAAAATCCCGAAGGACAAGGCCCGCGAGGCGCAGCGCATGTATGAGCAGCTGCTGGCGCGGTTCGATCATCAGATGGGTGACGAAGCCGCCAAGGCCATGGCAACCCAGAAGACGGTCGAGGCCATGAAGCGCGCCTTCCTCCAGAAGAAGCGGCAGGCCTTGTTGCAGGTGGCGGCGCAGGAACGCATGCTGACCAATGCGCGCGAGCATTATGCGGGCGGGCGGTATAGGGACGGCCCTCTGCGCGGTGACGCGCTGCTGGCCCATCTGGTGCGCGATGAGCGGGCGCCCTATGCCAACGTCGAATATCGCTGGCGGAACGTCAAACAGACGGCGCTGGCGACCATGTACGACCTGCTGGCGAAGCACCGCGCCAACATCGTCGGCCAGGTGCGGGAGAAATCCGAACTGACGGACGTGCTGCGCGAGCTGTTCGGGCGTGATACCGGCAATCTCAACGCGCGCGAGCTGGCGGACGGATGGCGCGGCGCGGCCGAATATCTGCGCCGCCGGTTCAATGCGGCGGG
>Ga0065704_10070393_pt1 | contig 27063 bp, 24 predicted proteins | sample SwiRhicommuniRL2_FD_59091 | JGI IMG/M metagenome (GOLD analysis project Ga0065704, IMG submission 59091) | Switchgrass rhizosphere bacterial communities from Rose Lake, Michigan, USA - RL2 v2 (version 2) | ecosystem: Host-associated > Plants > Roots > Rhizosphere > Soil | place: East Lansing, MI | reverse complement strand
CAGTCGCGATCGACCACCGCGATGGTGTCATCGCGACTGACGTCGCTCCCACGGGGCGTCCCGCGTGAGCAGCGCCATCCCCTTTGCCCAACGCCTGCTGGTCTGGTTCGACCGGCACGGCCGCCACGACCTGCCGTGGCAGCATCCACGCACGCCTTACCGTGTGTGGCTGTCGGAAATCATGCTGCAGCAGACGCAGGTAACCACGGTCATCCCGTACTTCCTGCGCTTCGTCGAGCGTTTCCCCACGCTGCCCGACTTGGCCGCCGCTTCCACCGATGACGTGATGGCGCACTGGGCAGGACTGGGCTACTACGCCCGCGCCCGCAACCTGCACGCGGCGGCGAAGGCGTGTGTCGTGCAGCATGGCGGCGATCTGCCACGCGATTTCGACATGCTGCATGCACTGCCCGGCATCGGGCGCAGCACGGCGGGCGCCATCCTGGCGCAGGCGTGGAACGACCGTTTCCCCATCCTCGATGGCAACGTCAAGCGTGTGCTGGCGCGCTTCCACGGCATCACCGGCTGGCCCGGCCTGCCGGCGGTGGAAAAGCGATTGTGGGCGCTGGCGGAAACGCACCTGCACGATGTGCCCGACGGCCGCCTGGCCGACTACACGCAGGCGCAGATGGATTTCGGTGCCACGCTGTGCACGCGCGCGAAGCCGGCCTGCGTGGTGTGCCCGCAACAGGACGACTGCGTGGCGCGCCGTGATGGGCTGGTGGACGTGCTGCCCACCTCCAAGCCCTCGAAGACGCTGCCGGAGCGGGAGGCCGTAGCGCTGTGGCTCGAGAACTCCGATGGCGAGATCCTGCTGCAGCGCCGTCCGGAGACCGGCATCTGGGCCTCGCTGTGGACGTTACCGCAGGCGGACACCGACGCGGGCATGCGCGACTGGTTCGCGCACGAAGTGCAGGGGCATTACGACAGCGCCGAGGAGCTGCCGGTGGTGGTGCACACCTTCAGCCACTACCGCCTGCACCTGCAACCGCTACGCGTACGCAGGGTCGCCCTGCGTGGCAGGGTGCGCGACAATGACGATCTGCGATGGGTCGCGCGCGGCGAACTCGCGAAGCTGGGCCTGCCCGCGCCGATCCGCAAACTGCTGGGAAATTGAATGATGTCGCGCACCGTCTACTGCCAGTACGAACACCGCGAGGCGGAGGGACTGGATTTCGTGCCCTACCCCGGCGAGTTGGGCAAGCGCATCTTCGCGCACATCGGCAAACCGGCGTGGGCCGCATGGCTGGCACACCAGACCATGCTGATCAACGAGAACCGGCTGTCCCCGCGCGATCCCAAGCATCGCGCGTTCCTTGAAGTGGAACTGGAGAAGTTCCTGTTCGGCGGCGGCGCGGACAAACCGACCGGCTACGTGCCGGAATCCTGAACTGCGCGACGCGTGCTGCCCCACCGGAACAGACAGGTCCGGCAACAGGCCGTGCTCTGGAAGGCGTGGGGCTTCCCCGCACGATCAACGCTTTCCAGCCTCCCGCTCCACGGCCGCGGCTTCGCGCAACTCCTTCTGGCTGGCGCGCAGGGCCTTGACGTCCAATGACCTGATGGTCTCGATGCGGCAGGGAATATTGATGCTGGAGGTGCCGGCACCCAAGGGGATCACGTCATCGAACTTTGCAGACACCCGACCGCCGAACTGGGTCACGGAGATGGCGGTGGCGTAGTCCAGGTCCTGGCAGGGGCCGGACAGCTCCAGCAGATACCCTTCGCTGGGCTTGGTCCAGACGGCGAGCGCGCCGTCGCCAAGCGGCGTCCAGCCATTGAGCCTGCCGAAATACTTGAAGTCCTTGACCGGCTCTCCGGCATGCCCGCGGTAGAAGGCGAGTTTTTCGGCATCGGTCTGCCGGCCGTCGGTCGCGCAGGCGGCCAGACCGGTCGCGATCAGCAAGGCTAAGGGAATCAGGCGTTTCATGGTCGTTCTCTGTCGGCGCGTTGAGGGGGCGCACTCCCGTGGATGCATGATGCCTCCGCCCGGCGCAGCCTGCGGAGGCCGCACGACCCGCCATTCAGGGGCTGTCCGGCTTGCCATTGCCCCGACCGGTCCGTATCATTGCCGCTCTTCGCGCCGGCACTGCCGCACCGCGACAGATCCTGGCCTGGTAGCTCAGTTGGTAGAGCAGCGGATTGAAAATCCGCGTGTCGGTGGTTCGAATCCGCCCCGGGCCACCACTCATTCCGAAGGGCCTGCCGCAAGGCAGGCCCTTTTGTTTTGCCTGCGCCCAGGGCCGCGCCGATTCGCCGGCCCCGTCCCCCCCCCTCGCGTTACTCCGCAGCGGCCGCTTCCCTGCCCTGCTGGCGGATGATCGCTTCCTGCCGCGCGTCCTCGATGGCATGCCGCACGCTGTCCACATCCACGCGCGAGGCGTCGTGGGTAAACAGCCCCGTCAGCTCCGTGTCCGGGTGCAGGGTGCCGGCTTCGTACAGCGCCCACATCTCCTCGCCGTACCAGGTATCCAGCAGTTCCGGCGCATAACGGCCCAGGCGCGCCGTCAGGGCATTGACGTCGCGCAGCAGCAGGCGACGGCTGGCGTTGTTGCCGGCGGCACTGACCACCTGCGGGAAATCGATGATCACCGGGCCTTCCCCGCCCACCAGCACGTTGTACTCCGACAGGTCCCCGTGAATCAGACCGGCACACAGCATCTTGACCACCTCGCGCACCAGGAAACGGTGGAAGTCGCGCGCCTGCTCCGGTGTCAGGTCCACTTCGCCCAGACGGGGCGCGGAGTGGCCGCTGGCATCGGCGACAAGCTCCATCACCAGCACGCCGTGCACATAACCGAACGGTTCCGGCACGCGCACGCCGGCATCACGCAGCTGGTACAGGGCGTCGACTTCGGCGTTCTTCCATGCCACTTCCTGCTGCTTGCGCCCGTAGCGCGTGGCCTTGCCCATCGCGCGCGCCTCGCGGCTACCGCGGACCTTGCGCCCTTCCTGGTATAGCGTGCGCTGCTGGAAACTTCGCTGCGCCATGTCCTTGTAGACCTTGGCGCAGCGGACTTCGCCTCCCGCATCCACCACGTAGACGGAGGCTTCCTTGCCGCTTTTCAGCGGCCGCAGCACGCGGTCGATCACACCATCATCGATCAGCCCTTGCAGTCCTGGGGGCGTTTTCATGCGGTCCTGGCGGGAAAATGAAGATGAAGAACGAAGATTCGACGCGGGGCGTCCCCGCTATCTTTACACTAGCCGCCCTGAAACGCCGGTGTTCCCATGCCTGAACCCATCCGCCTGGCCAAGCGCGTCGCTGAACTCACCGGCTGTTCGCGCACGGAGGCCGAGCAGTACATCGAAGGGGGCTGGGTCACCGTGGACGGTGAAACGGTGGAGGCGCCGCAACACCCGGTTACCACCGAGCGCGTGGAAATCGACCCGGCTGCCGAACTCACGGCCACCGAGCCAGCCACCCTGCTGCTGCACAAGCCCGAAGGCGTTGCCTGGCAGGATACGTCCGTCTTGGCCACCCCGGCCACGCATCTGCTCGAAGACGACAGCGGCGTGCGTCCACTGAAGCGCCATTTCCACCGCTTGACTCCCCTGATGCCACTGGACACTGGGGCCAGCGGACTCATGGTGTTGAGCCAGGACGGCCGCGTATGGCGCCGCCTGACCGAGGACTATGCGGAGATCGAGCAGGAATTCGTGGTGGAGATCCGCGGCAACACCGACCCGTACACCCTCAGCCGCATCGGCCACGTGGCCAGCTATCAGGGCCGTGGACTGGCGCCCTGCAAGGTCAGCTGGCAGAACGAGGTGCGGCTGCGTTTCGCGATCAAGGACGTGCAGCCGGGCGAGCTGAGCCACCGCTGCCGCGAAGGTGGGCTTGAGGTGGTGTCGATCCGACGGCTGCGCATCGGCCGGATCGCGCTGGCGAAGATGCCGGTGGGCCAGTGGCGCTATCTTCCGGTCGGTGCGCGCTTCTAGGCGTGCATCACAAGACCGGCGGCACGCCGCGCCCTGCAAACTGCCATCCGCGCACGCAATGCGCCGCCCCGTGTCGGCGGCTATCCCACTCGATCCACCACCGCGGGACCTGACAGACCGCAGATCACTGGCGCAGGATCACGAACGCCGAGTAGCGTTGCGCGTGCGCAATGCGGGGCTCGGCGCGTCACAATCCACCCGTCGTGCGTCGGCGTGCGACGCCTCATCGCGTTCGCAGGAGATGCAGTCGCGCGGTTCCCGCGCCTGCAACCCGCCCGCTTCGCAACGCGACAAGCCCCGGTCCAGACTTTTGCCATGGCCGTGGAACCAGGTCGCCAGCAAGATGACGGCAACACCGCACACCTGGGCGATGAAACGGGAGTTCGCGTCGAGAGGCATGGTGGGAAAGTCCTTGGGAAGTTCGGGCGCCGAGCGCAGGTGCTGCGCGCGCACAGGCCGGGCATCGAGATCAGATATCGCCGAGTGCGGTCCGATCCGGACAAATGTGGATCCCATCGTCCGCCACTGGAGGGACGCCCCGCTCTCCGGACCTTGAGTGCATAAGGGTCGCACCCGATCACCCTGGCTCAACGCGACCGTCGCGGAGTTCCGGCTCCACCCTCCGATATCGCTCCCACTTTGCCGCATCGGGTCATTCAAACTTTCATGCCACCCCACCGCGCACAACCCGCCATGCCCTGCCTATCCTGAGTGGCCCGTCCCCGCCGCTCCCGCTCTCCATGACGAACGCTCCTGCCTCCACCCCCTATGCCGTCGGCCAACGCTGGCGCTGTCGTGGCCGCGGCGCCAGGGAGACACCGGTACTGACGATCAATCGCATCGATCCGCACCCGCTGGGTGGCGAGATCCTGCACGTCAGCGTGAGCGAAGCGCGCATCCGCCATCCCGGCCTGCGCGCAGGCGTCATCACCACCTTCGCCCACCTGCCGATCATCGGCCAGGTACTGGAACGCAGTGGCGCCGAACTGGTCGGCCAGGGCACCATCGACCCGGCCTATCTGGAAGGCTACGACCAGTGGAAGCAGGCCTTCGACGCCGGCCAGGCCGGCTCCTACGGCATAAGCGTGGCAGAGATCCTGGACCTGATTGAAACGATGCTGGCGCGGCGGTGAGCCGACGCACCCGGCAACGCGCCCATCACGTCGGCGATGCCACGAGGAGACCGTACGCAGCTCCTCGTGGCACTGGGCGTCAACCAGCGCCGCAACCCAATGAGCGACTCCTCGAGGCCACCGGCTGTCCTGCCGCGTTGTAGACGGTCACGTGGATCTGACCACTGGAATTGGTGTGCTCACACCAGGCAGTGCACACACTGGAATTCTCCGTGCACACGAATGGATCCAGATTCGCCACGCCGGTCGTCGACCACACATAGCGCGCAAAGGTGTCGGGTCTGACCTCGCAGATCTTCCAGGAGTTTACGTCCCCCTGCTCACACGCAATGACCACTGTCGACTGCGCGACAGCGGTCGCTCCTGGCTGAAAAAATAACAACAGCAGTACTGCAGCAGCGACGGACAACCGAGCCAATGTGCTCATGACGCACTCTCCATAGCGCCGACCATTCGGCAGCGCCATAGATGGCCAGCGCGAAGGGAGAGTAAAGAACTACAAGCGTGTACGTCGAAATTCTGGATGACGATCACACTCGCGATGTCCCCCACCGGGAACCCGGCAGTTCACGGGTTTGCCGGGCGCGGCTTCGGCTTAGGAATGTCCGCCTTCGGCGCACGCCCGGATCCGATCATCGCCACCGCGCGCATCTCCACCACCGCACCGGGTGCGAGCAGCGCGCTCGTGCCGACCGCACTCCACGCGGGGTAGTTCGCGGGGAAGAACTCGTGATGGATCGGGGCGAAGCGGGCGAACTCGGCCTGGAAGCTCTGTGGATCAGTCGGGCCGGTGTGGAAGGTCGTCAGTTCCACCACATCGGCATAGGTCGCGCCGGCCTGTGCCAGTTGCTTGCCCAGCGCCATGAACATGCGACGCACCTTTTCTTCGTACGTCCCTGGACCGGCAGCGGGAATGCCCGACACGATCACCATGTCGCCCACTTTCACCACGGGCGTGTAGTGCCAGTCGTGGTACGCCGCTTCGTGGCCGGGAGTGGCGAAGTGTTCGCGGGTCGGGGCTTCCTGCGCCGTGGCGTGGAAGGCAACAAGCGAAAGCAGCAGGCATGACAGGCGCGGCAACATGGGCGTGACTCCGGCGGAAGTTTTGCAGTCTTGCCCCCGCCGGGGGCCTGCGCCATGTCCCATCCGTCACGCTGCCGGCCCGTCCATCCACGACGGTCGGCACGCAGTGACCGCACTTCATGGAGCCACCACAGCCTCCATCGACGCAGCCGTCTACGTCCTTCGTCGCCACGCCTGCCCCGGAAGCCAGAGCCAGGAGGGCGATGATGCTCCTTTGCGCGCGAGCGCAAAGGGACGGCAACCCAAAAGAAAAGCCACCGGGCTGGAGAGTGGCCCGGTGGCTTGGGGGATGCGCGCCGGCCTCTCTCCGGCGCGCACCGCACTCAATGGCCGTTGCCGGCGGCCAGCTTGTCCAGGTCGATGCCCTGGTTGCGCAGCGTACGGGTGGCGGCGATCGCATAGAACACAAGGTAAGCGAAGCACGCCACGCCAACGATGAAGCTGAAATGGACGCCGACCTTGTCGGCCAGCGCACCCTGGGCCAGGCTGACGAAACCGCCCCCCATGATCATCATGATCAGCAGGCTGCTGCCCTGGTTGGTGTTGTTGCCCAGCCCGGTGATGGCCAGCGCGAAGATGCACGGCCACATGGTGCTGCAGAACAGGCCGACGCTGATGAAGGCCACCACGCTGGTCCAGCCGGTGGTGAACATGCCGATCAGCAGCGCGGCAATGCCGCAGATGGAGAAGTACAGCAGCATGCGTGCCGGATTGCCCTTGCTGGCCAGGGTCGCGAGGATCATCAATACGATGACGGCGGCGTAGCCCAGGAACTGCGAGACGTCGTGCTTCATGATGGCGTTGACTGCCAGGAACACAGCGAACGCCACGTACGGCAGCAGCAGCGTCAGCCAACGCTTCGCGCCCGCTCCCACATTGAACGCACCCGCCGCACCGCCCCAGCGGCCGATCATCAGGCTGGCCCAGTAGAGCGACACGAACGGGGCGATCTGCGACGTATCCAGGCCCAGGCCTTCGGGCGACTCCAGATAGGCCGGCAGGTTGCTGATGGTGGACACCTCCACGCCGACGTAGACGAAGATCGCCAGCATGCCCAATACCAGCTGCGGATAGCCCAGCGCCGATTTCTTGTGGATCAGCTTGCTGCTGTCCTGGGCTTCGGTCTCGGACAGCTTCTCCAGGTCGATGTGGTTCGGCACCGAGGAGAACTTCAGGAAGATCGCCACCAGGATGAAGGCGACACCCAGCACCAGGTACGGCGTCTTCACGCTTTCGATGCTGGCTTCGGTGTTGCCGGTCAGCACACTGCCGAAGATCGCCACGCTCACAAGCAGCGGCCCGATGGTGGTGCCGAAGTTGTTGATGCCGCCCGCCAGGGTCAATCGCTGCGCACCGGTCTTGGGATCACCGATGACGATGGCCAGCGGATTGGCCGCGATCTGCTGCAGCGAGAATCCCAGGCCGACGATGAAGAGGCCCGACAGCATCAGGCTGAACGAACCGGTGTTGGCCGCAGGATAGAACAGCAGCGTGCCCAATGCGGATATCACCAGCCCCAGGCAGATGCCGTTCTTGTAGCCGATCCTGTTGAGCAGGTCGAGCCCGATGACCTTGGAAATCACCACGTAGATCAGCGAGCCGACGGTATACGCCACGTAGAACGCAACGGCGACATACTGGCTCTGCGCCTGCGTCAGGTCGAAGGCCTTCTTGAACACCGGGATCAGGATGTCGTTGCTTGCCGCAACGAAGCCCCAGAAGAAGAACACGGTGATCAGCACGCCGAACTGCGACCATCGGGTGGTTTGTGTGGTCATGGATTGGTATGCCTGCTGGTATGGGATCCGGACGGAACGGCCAGCCTACGGGGCCGCCGCGCGATTGCAACTTGCACTGCGTCAGCGCCCTGCGGCTCGGCCGCAAGGCGCAGGACACTCACTGCGCGCACTTCACCACATCGGCGCCATCCGCCGCACCGGCGACCACCTGGATATTGGTGAACGCGGCAGCGAACGGAGCATCGGCGGCGATGCTGAAGGGCGTATCCACGCCGGTCAGGTCCGCACCAAGCTTGCCGAAGCAGGCCAGCGGCACCTTGACGGTCTGCTTCCTGCCGACCGCATCGTCGGAGAACGTTGCCGTCAGGTCGAGGCTCGCACCGCAGTTGGCACCGCACCCCAGCGTGAACTGCACGGGTTTGACCGGCGCCTGTTTCACCACCACGTCGAACTGCACCACGCCACGCGCGGTGACCATCGCCGCGAGGTTGTTCTTCGAAGGATTGCGGGCGAAGAAGCGTGCTGGCGCCAGCCAGGTCACCTCCTTGGCGTCCTGCTGCGTGTTGACCTGCACCGTTGCAATCTGCAGCGCAGGCTTCGCCTGCGGCCAGCGCTGCGTGGCATTCATGTCGGAACCCACCGCCTTCTCTTCGCTGCCCGCAGCCATCTGCAGGGTGAAGGGTGCGATGTCGGACTGCTTGAAGATGCCCAGCGTGGTTGCATCACCGCAGCTGGTCGTGCTGTCTTCCGGCAACGTGCCCACACGGCGGCTGTCGCCATAGCGCAGGCCGGTGTCCAGCGCGAACTGGGGCGTGCTGTCGGCCTTCGGACACGCGACGGCCGGCCATGGGAACGTCAGCTTGCCGCGGAAATCATGCGCCGGCTTGCCGTCGGCGCCCGCGACCAGCACGTCGGTGACGCCCTTGCCTTCCGTGCCGGGCAGCCAGGCAGCGACGAAGCTGTTGGACAGATTGATCAGGTCGTTGGCGTACAGCGCGCGCCCAGACAGGAACACGGTGACGACCGGCTTGCCGCTGGCGGCTGCCGCCTTCAGCGTGGCCAGATCTTCCGGGTGGCGGCGGCTGTGCGCCATCGTATCGGACGGCACGATGTCGCCATTGGTCTCGGCGTAGGGCGTCTCGCCGATGGCGGCCACGATGACGTCGTAGGTCGCCGGGTCCACACCTTCGGCGCTGTCGCGCAGCTGCACATTCGCCTCGCCCAGCTGCTCCCGCAGGCCGGCCGCGATGCTGTCGGCATTCGGGAAGTCGGCGTTGGTGTTGTCGGTGCCCTGCCAGGTCAGTGACCAGCCACCGGTCTGGTTGGAGATGCTGTCGGCGCTCTTGCCGACCAGCAGCACGCGCTGGCCCTTCTTCAGTGGCAACGCGCCACCGTCGTTCTTCAGCAGCACCAGCGACTCGCGTGCGGCGCGACGGGCCAGATCACGGTGGACCAGCGACTCCGGCTTGCCGGCATGCTGGCTGGCGGACGGCTTGTGGTCCCACAGTCCGGCGCGCAGCTTGACGCGCAGGATGCGGGTGACTGCATCATCGATGCGCGCCTGCGGGATTTCGCCCGACTTCACCTGTGCGATCGTGTTGGCGATGAAGCTCTTCCACTTGTCCGGCACCATCACCATATCGATGCCGGCGTTGATGGCCTGCGGGCAGCTGTCGTCGGTGCAGCCGGTGACCTGGCCGATGCCGTTCCAGTCGGAAACGACGAAGCCGTCGAAGCCCATCTTCTCCTTCAGCGCCACCGTCAACAGGTCGCGCGTGCCGTGCATCTTGCCGTAGTCCTTTCCGGCCGCGACATCGTTCCAGCTGTTGAACGAGGCCATCACCGTCTGCACGCCGGCTTCAATGGCGCCGTAGTAGCCCTGGCCGTGGATGTTGATCATCTGCGCCTGCGTGACCAGCGCGTTGCCCTGGTCCTTGCCGCCCTCCGTGGCGCCATCGCCGATGAAGTGCTTGGCGGTGGCGACGACGTTGCCGTCCTTGGCCAGCACGCCCTGCATGCCTTTCACGTAGGCAGTGGCGTACTCGCGCACCAGCGCGGGCTGCGAGGAGTAGCTCTCATATGTGCGGCCCCAGCGCGCGTTCTGCGCGACCGCGACCGTCGGCGCGAACGTCCAGGTCACGCCGGTGGCGCGGGTGGACTGTCCGGTGGCTTCGGCGATACGTTCGATCAGTTCGACGTCATGCGCGGCGCCCAGACCGATGTTGTGCGGGAAGATGGTGGCTCCGTAGACGTTGCTGTGCCCATGCACGGCGTCGGTACCCCAGATCACCGGTACAGGGATCTTGGCGTCGGTGCCCATCGAGGCGTCGTAATACGCGTCGGCGAGCTTGACCCAGTCCGCAACCGTCGCGTGCTTGTTCATTGCCGGCCACGAACCGCCGCCATTGAGCACGGAGCCGATGTAGTACTGGCGCACTTCATCCGGCGTGATGGCCTTGATCTCCGGCTGCACCATCTGCCCGACCTTCTGCTCCAGCGTCATGCTGGCAAGGATCTCGGCCACGCGTGCTTCGATAGCGGGGTCCTGGGCGAACCGGCTCTTCAGCGCCGGCCAGTCCTTCAATTCGGCCGATTCGGCGGCGGAAGCAACGGGCTTGGTGTCGGCGGCACCCTTCTGGCCGGTACACGACAGGCAGGCCAACAGGCTGGCCCCCAGCAGGGTCATTCGGATCGGCTTCACTCGCATCTCCCTCTGTATGGCGGCACGCACGCGATCCACGACAGGATCCGCGCCGCGCCGAAAAATCCGACGGGACGCGGGGGCATGCCCCGCATCCCGTCAGGTGCTGCGGCGTTCAATCGCGACGCGCGGTCACAGCTTGTAGCGGAAGCCGAGCAGGTACTGCCTGCCGTACTCCGTGTACTCCTCCGGGAAGAACAGGTCCGGATGTGTGCCGGAACTGACTTCAGTGCGGAAGGGCTCGTTGTTGACGTTGTTCACCTGGAAGAGGATCGACAAACCCGACAGGCGGCTGGATTCCGGGAAGTCGTAGCCCAACTGCAGGTCGATCGTGCGCTCATTCAACGTGTAGCGATACGTGCGCTGGTTGAAGATCGAACCGTACTCGCCACGGTATGGGTCGCGGAAACGCTGGCTGACGCGTGCGGAAAAGCCATGCTTCTCGTAGTACACCGTGGCATTGGCGACGATCTTGGACAATCCCGGGAACGTGTCGGTGCCCGACCCGATGCCCGGGCCGTCGGGATCGATCGACGATTCCGTGTAGGACGCATTGAGCAGCAGGCCGAATCCGTCAAGCGCATCGTGGATCAGCTCGCCGCCGAGCGCGGTGGAGAACTCGTAGCCGCGCATGTAGCCGCCGGTGCCGTTGGCCGGCGTCGAGAACAGCCCCATGTTGGACGCCGGCGGCTCGTCGCCTTCGTAGTCATAACCGGAGAAGTCCCAAGGAATCTCGCGCGTGTAGATATACGAATCCATGTCCTTGTAGAACGCCGCCAGCGCGACATAGCTCGCTTCGCCAAAGTACTTCTCGACCGAAAGATCGTAGGCATTGGCACGGTAAGGCTCGAGCGCCGGATTGCCGCCGTTGCCGCGCCATTCGGACGGGCCGCCCTGCGATGTCTGCACATAGACACTGGCGCGCGCGCCCATGTCGTTGATGCGCGCGCGCATCATTTCCCGGGCGGCGCCAAAGCGCAGGTTCCACCCGTTGCCGAAGTCCGCCACCAGATTGAGGCTGGGCAGGATGTCGCCATACGACGCTCCCGCGGTGCCGGCCACGAGCGCCTGGCCGTTCTCGTTCTGCTGGATGACAACACCTTCGGACGTCTGTTCGGTGCGGATGTACTGCACGCCAGCGTTGCCGCGCAGGCGGACCGTATCGGTGAGGTCCATGTCGAGGTTGGCCTTGAAATAGAACGTCTTCACGTCCTCTTCGGTGATTGCATCCTTCTGCAGGTCATCGTTCGACTCGCTGAGATAAACGTCGTAGTAGCGGGACAGCAATGCGCGCGGATCGTAGGTGATGACCCGGCCCATGCCGGCGAATCCGAGATCCGTCGACGAGGACAGCAACGACGGATCGATCAGTGTCGGCGTGCGGCCAGGCAGGTCGGCGAAATAGACCTCCGCACTCTTCTCCTTGGTGCGCTTGCTGTAGTGGACGCCGGCATCCCAGCTGCGCAGGAAGTCGGACGACTCGATGACGTGGTTCACGGCAACACGGAACGCCTTCATTTCGTCCTTCTGGTGACTGTCCTCCAGGCGGCCGTCGTGACCCCAGTTCTGCGGGTCGCGCAGGTAGACTGCGGCGGGATCTGCCATGTCCGGCAGCGCGTAGTAGCCGTAGCCGGGCGAGAGGCGCGCGCGGAAGTCGGCGGAGACGCCGCCCAGCCGGCCCGCATAGGTCTCGAGCTTCGAGTCCTCGACCTTGGCGCGCGAGTAGCTGAGGTCGCTGGTCAGCGTCCACGTCTCATTGAGCTTGAACTCGTTGTTCCAACCCGCCGAGAACAGACGCGACTCACGGGTGTTGTTGTCGTTGCGGATCGCAGGCTGGATGCCGTTCAGCGTGCCGCCGGTGACCACGGGGGTGCCGTGGTAGTCCGTCGTAGTCACGTTGCTGTAGCTGACCGCACCGCCGTTGAACCACGGGTCGTTGCTCCACATCGCACCGCGCATCCACTCTTCCTGGTCGAAGCGCGACGCGTACACGTCCAGCACGCTGTGCCAGCGGTCATTCGGCTTGAATTCCAGAACGGCCATGACGCCATCGCGCGTGGTGTCGCGCGACTTCACCCAGGCTTCGGCACCCTGCAATGCAATCGCATCCGCAGGCTTGCCGGGCTGCGGCGCGCCCCACATGTCCGTGTTCGCCCACCACCACGACTTGTAATGTTTCTCCTGGAACGGCGCATCCATCCGCGCCACGCCGATCGCGAAGCCCACGGTGTCGTTGGCGAACTGGTCCACGTACGAGGCCGACACGCGGTAGCCCTTGTTGTTGCCGCCTTCGGTCAGTTCGTCGAACGAGTTCACCTCGCCTTGGCCGGTGAACACGATGCGCTGTTCGCCGAACGACAGCGGACGGATCGACTGCAGGTCGACCGTGCCCGAGATGCCCTGCCCGATCAGCGAGGCGTCCGGGGTCTTGTACACAGTGACGCCGTTGATCAACTCGGCCGGGTACTGGTCGAGTTCGACGCCGCGGTTGTCGCCCGTGGTGACCTGCTCACGCCCGTTCAGCAACGTACCGGCGAACTGCTCGGACATGCCGCGGATGTGGATCACCTGGCCGCGACCGTCAAGGCGCTGCATGGTCAGACCCGGCAGGCGCGAAATCGAATCCGCGATGCTGATGTCGGGCAGCTTGCCGATGTCTTCCGCCGAGATCGCCTCCACGATCGACGTGGACTCATTCTTGGTTTCCACCGCACTCGCGATGGCGGCACGGATGCCGGTGACCTTCACCGTGTCGAGCGTCTCGACTGTCGGGTCTGCGGCTTGCTCCGCCTGCTGGGCTTGCGCGGCAAGCGGGAACGCCAATGCCAGGCAGCATGCCGTGGCCAGCGTCTGCTTGCGCAGGGCGCGACGTCGCGCATGCGGGGTAACACCCGCTGTGGGGTTCGAATGCTTCATTTGGGTCCCTCTCCGACCGTTGTTGACAGCGCTGTCATATACAAGCTCCAATGGACTGTCAACAAATTCCTAACATCCACGACATGCATTCGCGCACACGATTGAATTTGCTCGATGCGCGTCGACTCACACGAGAAATCTCGCTGCAATGCAGCACCCGCTTTGCGCGGAGTCCGGGAAGGGTTCGCCGAAAGCACCGACACCTGCAACAAGGAGGAATCACTGCATGAACACCACGTCCCGGAAGCGCTCCCGCACGCTGCTCACCAGCCTCTTCATGCTGGCCTCGTCCACAGCCCCTGTGGCATCCGCATCGCAGGGGCCGGACGTCGCGGTGTGGATCACCACTGCCGATCACACGATGGCGCTGGCGCCATCAACGCCGACACGCTTCGGAAAGGATGCATCCGCAGCAACGAAGATCCTTGTCGACGATGCGCAGCGCTACCAGGAAATGGTCGGGTTCGGCGCATCGCTGACCGATTCATCCGCGTGGCTGATCCAGAACAAGCTCGACGACCGCCAGCGCGACGCCCTTCTGAAGGAACTGTTCGGGCGCGGGAATGGCGGCCTTGGGCTGAGCTTCTCGCGACTGACCATCGGCGCGTCGGATTTCTCGCGCCACCACTACAGCCTGGCCGACACCCCGGATGGCAAGCCGGATCCCGCTCTGGAGCATTTCAGCATCGCACCGAACCGTGGCGACGTGATCCCGGTGGCACGCGCGATGCTGGCGATCAATCCACAATTGAAGATCATGGCGTCGCCGTGGAGCGCACCCGGCTGGATGAAGGACAGCAACAGCCTGATCCAGGGTCGCCTGCTGCCGGAGTACTACGATGCATTCTCGCGCTACCTGCTGAAGTACGTGGATGCCTACGCTGCCGAAGGCATCCCGATCTTCGCGCTCACCGTACAGAACGAGCCGGACTACGAACCCAAGGACTATCCCGGGATGCGGATCAATGCGCCGGCGCGCGCGCGGCTGATCGGCGACCACCTCGGGCCGCTGATCGCGGCACGCGGCGCCGGCCCGCTGATCTTCGACTGGGACCACAACTGGGACAAACCCGAAGAACCGCTCGGCGTGCTGTCCGACCCGAAGGCGAATCCGCATGTCGATGCGGTCGCCTGGCATTGCTATGGCGGCGAAGTCTCCGCGCAGACACCCGTGCGTGATGCGTTTCCCGACAAGGACGCGTACATGACCGAGTGTTCCGGCGGCGACTGGGAGCCGGTGCGCAGCGGAGGACTGCCCCTGCAGATGAAGAACATCATCATCCGCAGCGCGAGGCACTGGGCCCGCGGCGCCCTGTTCTGGAACCTGGCACTGGACGAGAACAACGGTCCCTATGCGGGGGGCTGCCATACCTGCCGCGGCGTGGTCACCATCGACTCCCGCACCGGCGCGGTCACCCGCACCGATGAGTACTACGCACTGGCGCATGCGAGCCGCTTCGTGCGCCCCGGGGCTCGCCGGATCGCCTCCAGCGATGCCACCGCCGGCCTGGACAACGTGGCTTTCCGCAATGCCGACGATGGGTCGCTGGTCCTGCTGGTGACCAATGAAGCCAAGCAGCCGCGCCACTTCTCGGTGGCACACGCCGGGCACGCGTTCGGCTACACGCTACCCGCCCGGAGCGTGGCGACCTTCGTCTGGAAGCCTGACGCAGTGCAACAGGACTGAGGTCGATGGCATCGTGTCATCCGGGGCGCCATACGCCGTAGTATCCTGCCGTCTTCTCCCATGGAGCAGCGGCATGACGAGGCGTATTTCCCTGTTGGCCCTTCTGGCGGCAACCGCGCTGCTGGCAGGTTGCGGCGATGGCATGGTCCGACGCGTTTCCGATCCCGCCGTCAGCGTGCAGCAGCTCACGGTGAAGGCCGACGGCCAGTGGTCCGTGGACCTGCGCCTGCAGAACTACAGCAGCATTCCGATGCGTTTCGACACCGTCGAGGTGGACGTGCAGGTCGGCGACCAGAGCGCGGGCAAGCTGCGCGCCACGCCGGGCCTTTCCGTGGGACCCGAATCGGCCGACGTGGTCACGGTGGCATTCGCACCCAGCAGCGCCGGCCGCATCGTGGTGGCCGATGCCCTCGCTGGTCGCCGCGCCCTGCCCTACGCATTGAAAGGCAGTGCCAGTGCGACGCCGGAAGAGGCGAAACCCCGCACGTTTGACATCGATGCCCGCAGCACACTGAACCCGGTCCCCGGCCTGGACGGCGTGCTGCGCTGAGCCACGCCGCCTCTCCCTACATGCCTTTTCGAGAACCTGCATGCCTGCGTCCTACAAAGCTCCCCTGACCGATCTCCGCTTCGCCCTGTACGACGTGCTCGGCGTGGAATCCCTGTTCCAGCGCCTGGGCTACACCGAGGCGACGCGCGACATCCTCGATGCCGTGCTGGATGAAGCCGCTCGCTTCACCGAGACCGTGCTGGCACCGCTCAACAGCGTCGGCGACGAAGTCGGCAGTATGTTCGACAAGGCCACCGGCGACGTCACCACGCCACCGGGCTTCAAGGCGGCCTACGCGCAGTTCGTCGAGGGCGGCTGGACCGGACTGACCGCCTCGCCCGACTTCGGCGGACAGGGCCTGCCGCATACGATGGGTGTGCCGCTCAACGAGCTGGTGAATGCCAGTAACCTGGCGTGGGGCAATTTCCCGCTGCTGTCGCACGGCGCTGTCGAAGCCCTCAAACACCATGGCGAAGACTGGCAGCGCGAGGTCTTCCTGAAGCCGCTGGTGGAGGGCCGCTGGACCGGCACCATGTGCCTGACCGAACCGCATTGCGGCACCGACCTGGGTCTGTTGAAGACAAAAGCGGAACCGAACGCCGACGGCAGTTACGCCATCACCGGCACAAAGATCTTCATCACCGCGGGCGAGCACGACTTCACTGACAACATCGTGCACCTTGTGCTGGCGAAACTGCCCGATGCCCCGCCGGGTGCCAAGGGCATTTCGCTGTTCGTCACGCCGAAGTTCAAGGTCGCTCGCGATGGCAGCGTGGGCGAACGCAACGCAGTGCGCTGCGGTTCCATCGAACACAAGATGGGCATCAAGGCATCGGTGACCTGCGTGATGAACTTCGATGGCGCGCAGGGCTATCTGGTGGGCCAGCCGCACAAGGGCCTGCAGGCGATGTTCACCATGATGAACACCGCACGCCTCGGCGTGGGCCTGCAGGGCATCGGCCTGAGCGAGCGCGCATACCAGAATGCGTTGCGCTACGCGCGTGAACGCCTGCAGACGCGCTCGCTGAGCGGCCCGAAGGCCCCTGACAAGCCCGCGGATCCGATCATCGTCCATCCGGACGTGCGCCGCATGCTGCTGACGGTCAAGTCGTTGGTCGAAGGCAGCCGCCTGCTCGCACTGCATGCCGGCACCCTGATTGATGTCGCGAACCACGCAGAGGACCCGGCGGAACGCGAGCGCGCCGACACACTGGTCAGCTTCCTGACGCCGATCTCGAAGGCCTGCCAGACCGAATGGGGCATCGAGAACACCTACCATGCGCTGCAGTGCTTCGGCGGCCACGGCTATATCCACGAGCACGGCATGGAACAGCTGGCGCGCGATGCGCGCATCACCACGCTGTACGAAGGCACGACCGGCATCCAGGCCCTGGACCTGATGGGCCGCAAGACGGCGTCGACACAGGCTGCGGGCCTGAAGCTGTTCCTGGCCGATGTGCACGCCTTCGCACAGACCCACAAGGACGACGCTGCGCTGCGCGAGTTCATCGACCCGCTGCAGCAGAAGGCGGCCGAGTGGGCGGCACTGACGAAGAAGGTGCTTGAGCGTGCTGCAGCGAACCCGGAAGAGATCGGCGCGGCCAGCACCGACTACCTGTTCTATTCCGGCTACGTGGTGCTGGCCTACTGGTGGGCCCGCAGCGTGGCTGCGGCCGACGCCTCCGCGCATGGCGATGCCTTCAGGCAGGCGAAGCGCGAAACCGCGCGCTTCTACTTCGGTCGCATCCTGCCGCGCACGCTGGCGCACGCGGCCGCCATCGAATCCGGGGCAGACACGCTGATGGCAATGGATGTCGAGCGCTTCGGCGACTGATCCGGGCAGTGGAGGAGCGCGGTCGGCGCGCTCCTCCGACGAAATGCCCGCGCGATATACACATTTCGTCAACATTTGGGTATAACCTGCTCCTCCATGGAAGCAGACAGAGCTCAGCTTCACCTGGTCCGGACCGGTCCCCATCATTCACCGGTCCCGTCTCCGTCGTCCCCCCGTCCACACCCCGCCGCCTTGCGACTGCTGTCGCTCGACGCGCACGGCCGCGTGCTCGACTGGATCAACTGGCAGGACGCCACCTGCCTGTACGCCCGCGGGGCCGTGGCTTGGACGCTCGGTGACCCCTGCCTGCACGTGCGCGGAGGCCTCTCCCGGCTTACCGGCGAGCAGAGCCTGATCGAACTGCACCCCATCGTCGCGTCCCGCGGGCATGCCCGCGCACATGCGCTCTCGCCCACGCCCACGCTGACCAATACCGCGCTGTTCGCCCGCGACGCACACCTGTGCCTGTACTGCGGCCATGAGTACTCGCGTCCGCACCTGACCCGCGACCACGTGCTGCCGCTGTCCAAGGGCGGCCGGGATATCTGGGAAAACGTGGTGACGGCCTGCTTCCACTGCAATTCGCGCAAGAGCAACCGCACGCCGCAGCAGGCGCACATGCCCCTGCTCGCCGTGCCGTACCGGCCCAGCTGGATCGAGCACCTGATCCTGTCCAACCGCAACATCCTGGCCGACCAGATGGCCTTCCTGAAGGCGCAACTGCCCAGGAAGTCCAAGCTCTCCGCCTGAACGTGGCGCCTCGCCTTCACGGCGATTGCTGAACCGTCCCGGCCGACCACACGCCTGCTTCACGCGCTTGCTTGCCCCACTTCACATCGGGGGGGGACAATAACGGCTCAGACGAAGCTCGCGCCCGATGATCGACCCCGACCGCTACCCCCGCCTTTCCCGCATCCAGATCCCGGCCGATCTGCGCCAGTTCGATGAATCCGAACTGCCCGCGATCGCGGAGGAACTGCGTGGCTACCTGATCGAGTCGGTGGGCCGGAGCGGCGGGCATTTCGGTGCGGGACTGGGGGTCATCGAACTGACGGTCGCGCTGCATTACCTGTTCGAGACACCGCGCGACCGGCTGGTGTGGGACGTGGGCCACCAGACCTACCCGCACAAGATCCTGACCGGCCGCCGCGACACCATCCACACGGTCAAGCAGAAGGATGGCGTGGCGCCGTTCCCGAAGCGTGAGGAAAGCGAGTACGACACTTTCGGTGTGGGTCATTCCTCCACGTCCATTTCCGCTGCGCTCGGCATGGCCATCGCACTCGCGCAACAGGGCGACGACCGCAAGGTGGTGGCGGTGATCGGCGATGGCGCAATGACCGCCGGCATGGCGTTCGAGGCGCTCAACCACGCCGGCGGCATGGAGCCCGAGCCGAACCTGCTGGTGATCCTCAACGACAACCAGATGTCGATCTCCGAAAATGTCGGGGGATTGACCAAGATGCTGGGCCGCCTGAGCAGCAGCCGTACCCTCAATGCGTTGCGCGAGGGCGGCAAGAAGCTGCTCGGCGACAAGAAGAAGCCGCCCGCCCGCTTCATGCGTCGCTGGGAAGAACACTGGAAGGGCATGTTCGTGCCGTCCACGCTGTTCGAGCAGATGGGCTTCCACTACACCGGCCCGATCGACGGCCACGATGTGGAGGCGCTGGTCGGTGCACTGAAGACGCTGAAGACCCTCAAGGGTCCGCAGTTGCTCCACATCCTGACCACCAAGGGCAAAGGCTACGAACTGGCCGAAGGCGACCAGATCGGCTACCACGCGGTGGGGCCATTCGATCCGGAGAAAGGCCTGGTCAGCAAGGGCGGCGCGAAGAAGCCCACCTACACCGACATCTTCAGCGACTGGCTATGCGACATGGCCGCCGCGGAGCCGAAACTCCTGGGGATCACCCCGGCGATGCGCGAAGGCTCGGGCCTGGTGCGCTTCAGCAAGGAGTATCCCGAGCGCTACTTCGACGTCGCCATCGCCGAGCAGCATGCGGTGACGCTGGCGGCCGGCATGGCCTGCGAAGGCAGCAAGCCGGTGGTCGCGATCTATTCCACCTTCCTGCAGCGCGGCTACGACCAGCTCGTGCACGACGTGGCCATCCAGAAGCTCGATGTCCTGTTCGCCATCGACCGCGGCGGTGTGGTCGGGCCGGACGGCGCCACGCATGGCGGCAACCTGGACCTGAGCTACCTGCGCTGCGTGCCGCACATGGTGGTGATGGCGCCGGCGGACGAGAACGAGTGCCGGCAGATGCTGAGCACCGGCTACCACTTCAACGGACCGGCGGCCGTGCGCTACCCGCGCGGCACCGGCCCCGGCGTGGCGCCGCAGGCGACGCTGGAGACGCTGCCGATCGGCAAAGCCGACCTGCGTGCACGTGGCAGTCGCGTCGCGTTGCTCGCGTTCGGCTCCACCGTGACGGCGGCGGAAGAAGTTGGCCGCGCCCTGGGCCTGACCGTGGTGAACATGCGCTTCGTGAAGCCGCTGGATCGTGCGCTGCTGATGGACCTCGCGAAGAGCCACGAGGGTTTCGTCACCATCGAGGACAACGTCGTGATGGGTGGCGCGGGTTCCGGCGTGGCCGAGCTCCTGAGCGCCGAAGGCGTGACGTTGCCCGTGCTGCATCTCGGCCTGCCGGACGAATTCCAGCACCACGCCAGCCGCGAGGACCTGCTGGCCGAAGCCGGCATTGATGCCGCCGGCATTCGTGCCAGCGTGCTGAAGCGCTGGCCGCAACTTGGCGCAGGCCAGCCCGCACTCACTGCGGCAGGCTGATCTCTCCATGGCGCCCGATCATTCGGGTGCTTCCACCTCGTAACCCCTGGCCTGCAGGGCGGCCAGATAGCCACCCGGTTTGACCAGCTGCCAGACGGGCAAGGTGGCGAACGTGATGCGGTTCTTTTCCAGGGCCCCCTCGGCGACGTCCATCCAGCGCGCCTGCATGCGGGCCTCCACGTCGGAAATGCCGCGCTTGCGCGCCGTTTCGGTATTGAACCAGGCCGTGGCGCACGCCTGCTGCCAATCCTGTCTGGAACTCGAGCGCAGCGCGGGCCAGTCGCCCACCGCCCACGCATTGGCACGCGCCGCCACATGGGGCAGATCGCGCTCGATGACATCCAGCGTCCTGCTGAAGCAGACCAAGTCTTCGGGCTTGAGCGTTTCCTTCCGGAAATCCGCCAGCGCGGCGCGTGGATCCTCCAGCTTGAGCTTCAGCAACGTGGGAGTGCGCTTCATCTTGCGCTGTTTCAGCGCTGCGTCGATGACAGGATCGATGACTCCACCTTCGCGCAAGCCGGAATCGGACAGCGCTTCGGTGTAGAGCTGGTAAGCGGCAATCAACGGGCGCTTCTTCTCTACACCGCCGTCGCGCCCCATGTATCGCTGCTTGAGCGCACTCCAGCGAGCATAGAGACCCGCAGGCAGGACTTCCTGGAGCTTCTGCCCGTCCGGATTCCTGGAGGCTTTCATGGCCGAAGGCAGCAGCGTCAGTCCCCGGAAAAACCCGACGTCGGCATCAACGGTGATGCCGGGCGAAGCCAGGACTTCATCCGCGATCTGCAGGACCTGGTCGACCTCGTCCGAACGCCAGGTGATGTGCTTCGGCAGCGGCGACTGGGTGCCCAGCACGTACAGCAGATGGTCGCCACGACGCACCTTCCACAAGCCCGGCCCCGGCTGCACGCCCGCCACGACGACGGCATCCATCTCGGTCACGCCAGTCTCCGCTGCGGCCGGCGCTTCCCCGGCCTCCTGCGCACCTGCGCCCGGCACGATCAACAACGATACGCACAGCATCCCGTAAAGCGACAGACGCATCCCTGAGACTCCATCGGAAGAATCCGCCAGAGTGTGCCGTCAGCAACCACGCATCGTGCGCGATGGCGCGTTGCCGCGGGGGGATTCGTTCAGGCGACTTTGCCGCCGGCCTCGCGCAGCGTGCGTTCGACGTCGCTGCCGCTCTGCATCAGTTCGAAACCTTTCCAACTGAAACCCGGCGACACGGAGCAGTCCACCAGGGTGAAATGGCCAAGCGAGCGCGCGCTCTGCCACACGCCCGCAGGGACCACCTGGCTGGACTGCCCCCCTCGGGCCGACGTATCCAGTTGTACTCGGGTCAACGTGCGCTGCTCCGGATCGAACATCGACAGTTCCATCGCACTTCCTTCGTGCCAGTCCCAGACCTCGGTCGCGTCAACACGATGCCAGCGCGTCACGATGCCTTCGGACAGCAGGAACTTGATGGCGGTGAGGGTGGGCCGCTCGATCCCGTTCACCTCCGTCCGCTTGGTCGATTCGTAGACGCGACGGAAGTGCCCGCCCTCGGGATGCGGTACCAGCTGCAACGTGCGGATCAGCTCTTCGGCGCGTGGGTGCATGGGCCTTCCTGTACACGATGGACGGGACCAGCCATCGCCAGCGGCGCGCGGCGGGCACAAAAAAGCCCACGCGTGAGCGCAGGCTTGATGTCGAACCGCGATTGGTCGGGACGGCCGGATTTGAACCGACGACCCTCTGCCCCCCAGGCAGATGCGCTACCAGGCTGCGCTACGCCCCGAATCTCGCGGATCGGCCCGCCTTGCGACGGGTCGCGCATTATAGCCGGAATTTCTCGGCGTCTCCCAGCAGGAGCGCCGCCATGCATCACCGGCGAAGCAACTGGAGGATTTCCTCCAGCTCCATGCGCACCTGGCGCACGATCTGGTGGCTCAACGCAGCCTCCTGCTTGGCACCCTCACCCTCCAGGCGCAGGCGCGCACCGCCGATCGTGTAGCCCTGTTCGTACAGCAGGCTGCGGATCTGCCGCACCATCAGCACGTCATGCCGCTGGTAGTAGCGCCGGTTGCCGCGGCGCTTGGCGGGTTCGAGGCTGGGGAATTCCGTCTCCCAGTACCGCAGTACATGCGGCTTCACGTCGCACAGTTCGCTGACCTCACCGATGGTGAAGTAGCGCTTGGCCGGGATCGGCGGAAGCTCGCGGTTACTGCCCGGATCCAGCATATGTTTCCACCCGCTCCTTGAGTTTCTGGCCCGGCCGGAAGGTCACTACCGTCCGTGCCGAGATCGGGATTTCCTCACCGGTCTTGGGGTTGCGGCCGGGGCGCTGGTTCTTGCGGCGCAGGTCGAAATTGCCGAACCCGGACAGCTTCACCTGCCGGCCCTGTTCCAGGGCCTCGCGCAGCACGTCGAAGTAGGCGTCGACGAATTCCTTCGCCTCGCGCTTGTTCAGGCCGACCTCGTCGAACAGACGCTCGGCCATCTCCGCCTTCGTCAATGCCATGGACTACTGCATCCCCATTGCGGCCGTCACCGGCCCTGCCACTGCCTTCATATCGGTCATCCGCGGATCTTCGCGCCATGCGAAGCGCTGATCGCGGCCACGACGGCCGCCACTACCTGCGCCACGTCGTCTTCTGTGAGAGTGCGTGAGTTGTCCTGCAAAATCAAGCCCATAGCGAGACTCTTTTGACCTGATTCGACCCCCTGCCCGACATACCGGTCGAACAACTGGACATCGCGCAGCAGCGGCCCTGCCGCAGCTTTTACCGTATCGCCGAGCGCTGCCCAGGACACCTCCTCGGCGACGACGAACGCGAGGTCCCTGCGGACGGACGGGTACCGGGACAGCTCCGTGGCGCGCGGCAATGCGCGCATGGTCAGCGGGACCAGATCCAGTTCGAACGCGACCACGTCGGCGTCCAGGTCCCACTGGCGCTGCAGGCGCGGATGCAGTTGCCCGATCCAGCCGATGCAGGCGCCATCGCGGTAGATGTCGGCCGAGCGGCCGGGGTGGCCGTGAGCGGCACGCGAGGGGCGGAATTCGAGGGTGGCGCCGGCCAGTGCCGCCGCGCTCTCGAGGTCGCCCTTGAGGTCGTGGAAATCGACCTTGCGCGAAGGGGCGCCCCACTGCTCGGCCGCCGCCTCGCCGGTGATCGCGGCGGCAAGGCGCAGCGATTCGACCGGCGCACCGCCCGCCAGCGTTGGCGCATGGAACACGTTGCCGATCTCGAACAGGCGGACCCGTTCGGCCTGGCGCGCGGCGTTGCGCTGCAACGCCGCCACCAGTCCGGGCAGCAGTCGCGTACGCATCACCGCCAGCTCTGCGCTGAGCGGGTTCGCCAGCGGCACGGCACCATCGGCAGCGCTCCACTGCGCCAGCCATTGGGCATCGACGAAAGCGAAATTGACTGTTTCCATATAGTCGCGGGCCGCCAGATGCCGACGCACGGTGCCGGCCTCGACGCGGGTCTCACTCGGGGCCGCGATGCGGGTCGCACCACCCGGCAGCGTGGTCGGCACGCGGTCGTAGCCGTGGATGCGCGCCAGTTCCTCGATCAGATCCTCCTCGATAGCGATGTCGAAGCGCCGGCTGGGCGCAACCACGCTCCAACCGTCGGCAACGGCCACGACCTGCAAGCCCAGCGCGCGCAGGATGCGTTCGATCTCCAGGTCCGGAATCTCGACGCCCAGCACGCGTGCGACACGCGCACGGCGCACCAGGATGCTCGCCGGCTTCGGCAGATGTTCGGGCAGGTCCGCCTGGGTGACCGGACCCGGGACGCCACCGGCGACGTCCATGATCAGCCGGGTGGCGTACTCCACGGCAATGCGCGGCAACTCGGGGTCGACGCCGCGCTCGAAGCGATGGCCGGCATCCGTGTGCAGGCCGAGCTTGCGGCTGCGACCGATGATCGCCGAGGGAATCCAGTGCGCGGCCTCGAGAAACACATTGCGGGTGGCATCGGTGACGCGGGTGTCGTGGCCGCCCATGATGCCGCCCAGCGCGACAGCGCGCGCTGCGCGACCGCCCCGGCCGTCGGAAACGGCCAGGAACTCCTCATCGAGCGTCACGGTGCGCCCGTCGAGCAGCGCGAGCGTCTCGCCTGCCCGCGCGGGACGCACGACAATGCCACCTTCCAGCGTGTCCTTGTCGAAGGCATGCATCGGCTGGCCGAGTTCCAGCATGACGTACTGGGTGACATCGACGAGGAAGCTGATCGGTCGTACACCACTGCGACGGAGGCGCTCCACCATCCACACCGGCGTCGGCGCCGTGGCGTTGACACCTTCGATCACCCGGCCGACGAAGCGCGGCACGCGTTCACCGGCATCCAGTTCGACGCTGAGTTCCGACTGGCTTTGCGCCGGCACCGGCGCGGCATCGAGCGGCTTCACCTCGCTGCCCAGCGAGGCGGCGACGTCATAGGCGATGCCGCGCACGCTGAAACAATCAGCGCGGTTCGGCGTCAGCTTGATCTCGATGCTGGCATCCGGCAGGCCCAGATAATCGGTGATCGGCGTACCGATCGGCGCATCGGCAGGCAGTTCCAGCAGGCCGGAGGCGTCCGCATCGATGCCCAGTTCCTTGGCCGAGCACAGCATGCCGTTGGACTCGACGCCGCGCAGCTTGGCGGCCTTGATCGCGATGCCGCCCACGTTGGCACCCACCGTCGCCAGCGGCGCCAGCAGGCCGGGACGCGCATTCGGCGCCCCGCAGACGATCTGCAGCAGAGCGCCCTGCCCTGCGTCCACCTGGCAGACCTGCAGGCGGTCCGCTTCGGGATGCCTGGCGCATTCGACGATGCGCGCGACCACCACATTCGCCAGTCCTTCACCCAGGGCGGTGACCTCTTCGACCTCCAGGCCGATGGCGGTCAACGTGGCCGCCAGCTCCTCGCGGGTGGCCTGGGTGGGAACGTGGCTGCGCAACCAGTTTTCAGAGAACTTCATCGTTCGTGATCCGTAGGGCGGGCCATGGCCCGCCGTCTTCATGTATCAGGTGTCGTGATGCCGGAACCGCAGTAGGCGCGAGCCCGTTACGCGAACTGGCGCAGGAACCGCACGTCGTTCTCGAAGAATGCACGCAGGTCGTTCACGCCATAGCGCAGCATCGCGAAGCGCTCCACGCCGAGGCCGAACGCGAAGCCGGTGTAGCGCTCCGGATCGATGCCGCAATTGCGCAGCACGTTCGGATGCACCATGCCGCAACCCAGCACCTCCAGCCAGCGCGTGCTGCCATCGGGCTGCTGCCAGGCGATGTCGACCTCGGCGCCCGGTTCCACGAACGGGAAGTAGCTGGGACGGAAGCGCATCTCGAAATCGCGTTCGAAGAACGCGCGCACGAACTCGGCCAGCGTGCCCTTGAGGTCGGCGAACGTGGAGTGTTCGTCGACCAGCAGGCCCTCGACCTGGTGGAACATCGGCGAATGCGTCTGGTCGCTGTCGCTGCGGTAGACCTTGCCCGCCGCGATCATGCGCAGCGGCGGCTGGTGTGCGTCCATGTAGCGCACCTGCACACCCGAGGTATGCGTGCGCAACAGGCGACCGTCGCCGAAATAGAACGTGTCGTGCATCGCGCGCGCCGGATGGTGCGGCGGGAAGTTCAGTGCCTCGAAATTGTGCCAGTCGTCCTCGATCTCGGGGCCGTCGGCCAGTTCGTAGCCCAGGCGGCCGAAGATGTCGGCGATGCGCTCCAGCGTGCGGCTGATCGGGTGCAGGCCGCCGCGCGTACCGTTGCGGCCGGGCAGCGTGACGTCGACGGTTTCGCCGGCCAGGCGGGCATCCAGTGCAGCGTCTTCCAGCACGGCCTTGCGCGTGGACAGCGCATCACCAATGGCATCGCGCGCTCGATTGATGGCTTCGCCCGCAGCCTTGCGCTGATCGGCCGGCAGTGCGCCCAGTTGCTTCAGCTGCGTGGTGACGCTGCCGTTCTTGCCCAGCAGCGCGACGCGCAGATGCTCGAGCGCATCGGGCGAAGGCGCGGCGGCGATGTCGGCCAGCGCCTGGGTGGACAGGGATTCGATATCGCTCATTGGATGTCCATGAGAGGAGGCCATCTTGTGGGAGCGACGTGAGTCGCGATGAAGGGCCCTGGCAGCCCATCGCGACTCACGTCGCTCCCACAAGACGGAAACCACAAAAAACAATGGGGAAGGACTCGCGCCCTTCCCCACGTGTTCCCGGCGATGGACTGCCGGTGTGCTGTTACGGTGGAGACGCGGCTTACGCCGCGAGTGCGCCCTTCGCCTTTTCAGCCAGGGCCGCAAAACCGGCCGCGTCGTGCACGGCGATATCCGCCAGCACCTTGCGATCCAGGGTGATGCCAGCCTTAAGCAGGCCGTTCATGAAACGGCTGTAGCTCAGGCCGTTGATGCGGGCAGCCGCATTGATGCGGGTGATCCACAGCGAACGGAAATTGCGCTTCTTCTGCTTGCGGCCGATGTAGGCGTACTGACCCGCCTTGATCACCGCCTGCTTGGCGACGCGGAACACCTTGCGACGGGCGTTGTAGTAGCCCTTGGCCAGGTGGAGGACTTTCTTGTGACGACGACGCGCCGTCACGCCACGCTTAACTCGTGCCATGTCTCAAATCCTCAGAGGTAGGGAAGCATGCGGTTCAAACGGCCGCTGTCCTCGGCGCGAATGATATTCGTCGCACGCAGGCCGCGCTTACGCTTGGTCGCTTTCTTG
>Ga0065704_10000375_pt1 | contig 27142 bp, 23 predicted proteins | sample SwiRhicommuniRL2_FD_59091 | JGI IMG/M metagenome (GOLD analysis project Ga0065704, IMG submission 59091) | Switchgrass rhizosphere bacterial communities from Rose Lake, Michigan, USA - RL2 v2 (version 2) | ecosystem: Host-associated > Plants > Roots > Rhizosphere > Soil | place: East Lansing, MI | reverse complement strand
CGGAACGCCTGTCCAAGGCCATTGCCGACAGCGATCTGTATATTTTCTTCTACGACTCCTCCACCCTGCCCAACCCTCGCCCCGACGGCCCGGACTTTGTCCGCGCACTGCAAGGCGTGATGGCCGACAACTGGAAGAAATCGCTGCTGTTCAAGGACTACGGCGACTACTTCTATGACACTTTCAGCGTGATTCCCCAGCGTATCGCCGGGCTCAACAGTCACCTGATCCGGCGCATGTCCCAGGCGACGACCCTGAGTTTCCAGGATGACCACGGTTCGTATTTCGACACCGCCCTGGGCGGCGTGAAGAAATGGACCGACATCAACGGCCTCGGCAACTACGATCTGGCCCCCGGCGAAATCGCTACTCACAGCGACACCATCAATGGCCGAGTGAATTTTGTCGGCACCTTCCTGAGCACCATCCCGTTCGCGCGCAAATACGGCGTCCTGCAATCGCCGCTGGAGCTGTGGATCGAAGACTCCACCATCCAGAAAATCGCCACCGAGGTGCCGGGTCTGGAGCACGACTTCAACAAATACCTGGACGCCAACCCGTCCAACCGCCGCATCGAGGAACTGGGGATCGGCACCAACGAAGGGGTCAAGAGCCTGTACGCCCGCAATGCCGGTTTCGAGGAGCGCCATTGCGGCCTGCACCTGGGGCTCGGCGGCGGGGCCAAGGGCAGCCATCACCTGGATCTGATTTTCGAGAAGGGGATGTTGGCGCTGGATAATGAGCCGATGTTTGATGGGCGGTTTGTGCTTTAGGTTGGGATTTCTGCAAGGCTGATGCCTCCATCGCGAGCAAGCTCGCTCCCACACTGGAACGGTGTCGAACACCTATCTCCATCCACCGAAGATCAACTGTGGGAGCGAGCTTGCTCGCGATAGCGAACTCACCGGCACCGCATCACTAAAGTCTGCTCAAAAAAAAGCCAACTCGAAAGTTGGCTTTTTTTCATGGGCGCTCGCCGATCACTCCGGCTTACGACGCCCAAACCCCGGACGCTGTCCCGAACCTGCCGGTGCACCACGGCGTTTACCCGATGGCGCATCGCGATCGGCCAGGACGATACCCGGGCGCTTTTTCGGCGCGGGCTTGGCCGGGCGCTTGGTGTCGGCCGGGCGATCGGCGACTGGCGTACCGCGGCCAGCCGGAGCACCGCGCCCTTCACCACGTTCAGTCCGACCGTTGGCCGGACGCGGCGTGCGTGGACCACGCTCACCGTCCTGACGCGGAGCAGGCTTGCGGGCCGGGCGTTCGCCTTCGATCTGCGGCTCGCGCGAAGGACGCGGACCGGTCGGTGCGCCTTCGGCAGCCGGACGCAGCGTACGCACGCGCTCGGTCTTGCCCATCGGGCGCGAGGATTTACGCTGCATCCGCTCCAGCTTGTCCTTGCTCTTGGCGGTCATCTGCGGCATTGCCACGGGCTTGAGGCCCACTTCGGCTGCCAGGATGTCGACTTCGTACTGGCTCATTTCGCGCCAGCGGCCCATCGGCAGGTCGGAATTGAGGAACACCGGACCGAAACGCACGCGCTTGAGGCGGCTGACCACCAGCCCCTGGGATTCCCACAGGCGACGTACTTCACGGTTACGACCTTCCATCACCACGCAGTGGTACCAGTGGTTGAAGCCTTCACCGCCGGGCGCCTGCTTGATGTCGGTGAAACGCGCCGGGCCGTCTTCCAGCACGACGCCGGCCTTGAGGCGCTCGATCATCTCGTCGTCGACTTCGCCACGCACACGCACGGCGTATTCGCGGTCCATCTCGTAGGACGGGTGCATCAAGCGGTTGGCCAGTTCACCGTCGGTGGTGAACATCAGCAAACCGGTGGTGTTGATGTCCAGGCGACCGATGTTGATCCAACGGCCTTCTTTGGGACGCGGCATCTTGTCGAACACGGTCGGACGGCCTTCCGGGTCGTCACGGGTGCAGATCTCGCCGTCGGGCTTGTTGTACATGATCACGCGACGCACCGTTTCGGCGGCCTCTTCGCGCTTGATCACCTTGCCATCGATGGTGATGGCGTCGTGCATGTCGACACGCAGGCCCAAGGTGGCATCTTTGCCATTGACCTTGATCCGGCCCTGGGTGATCCAGGCTTCCACGTCACGGCGCGAGCCGACGCCGATACGGGCGAGGACTTTTTGCAGCTTTTCGCCTGCTGGGCCGATTTCCTGGCTGTCGTTCTGGTCTTGGTCTTTCATTCTGGGCACCTCCCGGTGTGGTCGAGCCAGGCTTGGCCTGACGCTTTGAAAACGGGTCTTCGACGAAGGGATCGCCAAAGGGTCGCGAATCATACGCTCGTTGAGGCGATTGCGCATCAGAGACTAGCTGATCAACGCGCGCCCGGCGCTTTTTCCGCCGACCGGTGCGGCGCACGAATCATGTGGGAGCGAGCTTGCTCGCGATAGCGGAGGTCCAATCACCAAAAAATCGGATCAGTCGTCGAACTGTCGCCGTTCGTTCTCGATCGCTTCGGCCAAGGCCCGGGCTTCGGCTTCTTCATCACTCAGTTCGGGTTCCGGCAGCTGGAGGGCGGCGACGGCGGCCAGCAGCTTTTCCCGGGCTTGGGCAACGCCGAGGATGTCTTCTTCCGGTTCCGGTTCCGCTTCTGGCTCTGGCTCTGGTTCCGCCTCGCTGTCAGGCTCCGGCAACTCATCTGTCTCGCTTTCTGGCCCCGGCCCCTCACGCAGCAGGTCGTCGAAATCGGTCTTCAAGCCCTCCTCCATGGTGTCCAGCTCCAGCAACAACGAGTGGAAACTGGTCTCTTCCTTCGGCTCCTCGGGCTCGGCACTGGCGTCGGCCAGTTCCTGCAGGCCCTGGGGCACCGGGGCGTCGTCGAACTCCAGCATAGGCTCGGGTTCCAGCTCCCGCAGTTCGGCCAGTGGCGGCAAATCATCGAGGTTCTTCAGGTTGAAGTGATCGAGAAAGGCCTTGGTGGTGGCGAACATCGCCGGTTTGCCCGGCACATCTCGATAGCCGACGACACGGATCCACTCGCGCTCCAACAGCGTCTTGACGATATGGCTGTTGACCGCCACGCCGCGCACATCTTCGATCTCGCCACGGGTGATCGGTTGGCGATAGGCAATCAATGCCATGGTTTCGAGCATGGCGCGGGAGTAGCGCTGCGGCCGCTCCTCCCACAGGCGCCCGACCCATGGCGCGAACTTCTCGCGGATCTGCAGGCGATAACCGGACGCCACTTCCTTGAGCTCGAAGGCCCGCCCCTCGCAGGATTTGCCCAACAGCGTCAGGGCTTTCTTGAATACGGCCGGCTCAGGTCGTTCGCCTTCTTCGAAGAGTTCGAACAGGCGCTCCATCGATTGCGGCTTTCCCGAGGCCAACAGGAAAGCTTCAAGCAAGGGGGCCAGCTCGCGGGGTTCAGTCAGATTCATTGATTTGCTCGTTATTCGGCTCGTGCCCGCACGTGGATCGCTGCGAACGGCTCATTCTGCACCAGCTCGACCAAGGATTCCTTGACCAATTCCAGGACCGCCATAAACGTCACAACGACACCCAAGCGCCCCTCCTCGGCGGTGAACAGCTCGACGAACGGCACGAAGCCGCCGCCCTTGAGCCGCTCCAGCACATCGCTCATGCGCTCGCGGGTGGACAGCGCTTCGCGGCTGACCTGGTGACTTTCAAACATATCGCCCCGGCGCAGGACCTCGGCCATGGACATCAGCAACTCTTCCAGGCTCACATCCGGCAGCAACTTGCGCGCCCGCGCCTCGGGGGCATCGAGCTTGGGCACCACCACGTCGCGCCCGACCCGGTTCAATCCATCGAGGCCTTCGGCTGCGACCTTGAAGCGTTCGTACTCCTGCAAGCGGCGGATCAGTTCGGCCCGCGGGTCGTCTTCTTCCGCTTCGACCTCTGCCGAGCGCGGCAGCAGCATCCGCGACTTGATCTCGGCCAGCATGGCCGCCATCACCAGGTACTCGGCCGCCAGTTCCAGGCGCACCGACTGCATCAACTCGACGTAGCCCATGTACTGGCGGGTGATTTCCGCCACCGGGATGTCGAGGATGTTGATGTTCTGTTTGCGGATCAGGTACAGCAGCAGGTCAAGCGGGCCCTCGAAGGCTTCGAGGAACACTTCCAGCGCATCCGGCGGAATGTACAGGTCCAGGGGCATTTCCATGACCGCCTGGCCATAGACCATGGCGAACGGCAGCTCCTGCTGCGCGCCGGCCTGGCTGTCTGTGCGGTCCACGGCGGTTTCCACGGCGGACATTCAGGCCTCGACCATGAACGGCGTCGGATCGCCACAACCGACACGCACCACCTGGGGCTCGCCATCGGCCAGGTTGATCACCGTGGACGCCGACATGCCGCCGAAACCGCCGTCGATGATCAGGTCCACCTGATGCTCGAGGATCTGGCGCATTTCATAGGGATCGGTCAACGGCTCGCTCTCGCCGGGCATGATCAGCGTCACGCTCATCAGCGGCTCACCCAGTTCCGCCAGCAGCGCCAGGGCAATGGGATGGCTCGGCACCCGCAGGCCGATGGTGCGTTTTTTCGGGTGCAGCAACAGCCGCGGGACTTCCCGCGTGGCATTGAGAATAAAGGTGTATGGCCCCGGCAAATGCGCCTTGAGCAGGCGGAAGGTGCCGGTGTCGATCTTGGCGAACAGGCCCAACTGCGACAGGTCGCTGCAGATGAGCGCGAAGTTGTGCTTGTCGTCCAGTTGACGCAGGCGTCGTACCCGCTCCACGGCATTCTTGTCGCCGATCTGGCAACCGATGGCGTAGGACGAGTCGGTGGGATAGACCACCACGCCACCGCCACGAATGATTTCCACGGCCTGTTTGATCAGGCGCGCTTGCGGGTTTTCCGGATGAATCTGGAAAAATTGACTCACGTGTTCTACCTGTTCAGACGGCGGCGGTAACGGGATCATGTTTGAATCTACACCATAGTGGTGGCAGATCTTCCGGCAACGGGCGGTATTCGCCAATCTCGGACCAGCCCCCAGGGCCATGGAAATCACTGCCGGCGGTAACCAGCAGGCCGAACTCACGGGCCAGTATCGCCAGGCTGCCGACCTGCTCGGCAGGCTGATGGCCGTTGACCACCTCAATGGCATGGCCCCCCGCTTGAATATAGTCGGCGACCAGGCGACGGCGCTTGCTGCGAGTGAAGTCATAATGCCATGGATGTGCCAGGCTGACCCATGCGCCAGCGGCCCGCAGGGTCTCGACGGTTTCTTCCAGCGTCGGCCAGTGCTGCTTGACGTCCCCCAGCTTGCCGGCCCCCAGCCATTTGCGAAACGCTTCGGCGCGGTCCTTGACGAACCCTTCGCGCACCATCCAGTCGGCAAAATGTGGGCGGGCCGGTGCGTTGCCGCTGTCGCCCAGTTCCTGCTGGATCTGCCGGGCGCCGTCCAGCGCACCGGGCATGCCCTTGAGGGCCAGCTTGCGGCTGATCTCTTCGGAACGCAGCCAGCGCCCGTCGCGCAGCTGTGCGATGGCCTGGACCAAAGCGGGCGCATTCACATCGAAACCATAGCCCAGCACATGAATGGTCGCCCCGCCCCAGGTACACGACAACTCGACCCCATTGACCAGCTGCATGCCCAGCGCCGTGGCGGCGCTGCGGGCCTCGTCGAGGCCTTCGAGGGTGTCGTGATCGGTCAGGGCCAGGACTCGCACGCCGTGCTCGAACGCCCGCGCCACCAGAACCGCAGGCGCCAGGGCGCCATCGGAGGCCGTGCTATGGCAGTGCAAATCAACATTCACGAGAGTTTGTTACCTCAAATCAGCTGGCCCTATCGCGGCCAAGGATGTTTGTTATTATGCCGCCACATCCTGCTTCTGGCTGCCACTGTGAAACAATTCATCGACTTCATCCCGCTCCTGCTGTTTTTCATCGTCTACAAACTTGATCCCCGGGCCGTCGACTTCGCCGGTCATTCCTTGACTGTAGGCGGTATTTACAGCGCCACCGCAGTGCTGATCATCAGCTCCCTGGTGGTCTACGGCGCACTCTTCGTGTCCCAGCGCAAGCTGGAGAAGAGCCAGTGGCTGACCCTGATCGCCTGCCTCGTGTTCGGCAGCCTGACCCTGGCCTTCCACAGCGAAACCTTCCTCAAATGGAAGGCCCCGGTGGTCAACTGGCTGTTCGCCCTGGCCTTCATAGGCAGCCACTTCATCGGTGACCGCTTGCTGATCAAGCGCATCATGGGCCATGCCATCAACCTGCCGGAACTGATCTGGACCCGGTTGAACATCGCCTGGATCGCCTTCTTCCTGTTCTGCGGTGCCGCCAACCTGTTCGTTGCGTTCACGTTCCAGGAGTACTGGGTCGACTTCAAGGTCTTCGGTAGCCTGGGCATGACGCTGTTGTTCCTGATTGGCCAGGGTATCTACCTGTCCCGTCATCTGCATGATGCCGACCCCACCACGCCAAAAACCGAGGACTGACATGCTCTACGCAATCATTGCTACCGACGTCGCCAACTCCCTGGAAAAACGCCAGGCCGCTCGTCCCGCGCACCTGGAGCGCCTGCAAAAACTCCAGAACGAAGGCCGCGTAGTGCTGGCCGGCCCGCATCCGGCGGTGGACAGCAACGACCCGGGCGCCGCAGGTTTCAGCGGCAGCCTGATGGTGGTCGAATTCGACTCCCTGTCCGCTGCGCAGCAATGGGCCGAGGCCGACCCGTTCGTTGCGGCCGGCGTCTATGCCAATGTCGTGGTCAAGCCATTCAAGCAAGTCATGCCGTAAATGCCCCTGGCGCGATGAGCCTTCACGGCTCATTGCCCCCAGTTGCTCATCTTTCTCATTTGCCTGCCGACAACCTGTCTAATCTCGATTGGAATTCAGGAGTTGCAATGCGCAAAGGTCCGTTGTGCCTGTTATTGGTCACGTTGGCGATCGGGGCACCCGCCCATGGCGAGGAGAACGCCGAGGGCAGTCATTCGACGCCTTTGTCCCTGAGTGCCGGCGGCCAGATCGCCGAACTGCAGCAACGCTTGAAAGACAGCGAACGCCAGCGCGAAGAACTGAGCAAGCAATTGCAAAGCGCCGACACCGAGCGCGAGAGCGCATTGCTGGGCCGGTTGCGCCAGGAGAACCAACGCCTGAAGCTGCAACTCAAGGAAGCCCAGGCCAGCCCCCTGCCACGCCTGTTGACCGATCAACAGCAATGGTTTGTCATCGGTGCCGGGGTAGCGCTATTGGCCCTGCTCTGCGGTATCTTTGCCAGCGGTGGACGTAGACAACGTCGGCAATGGCTAAATTGAGTGAGTCATGAGCGAGCTGTTACTGATAGACGATGACCAGGAGCTGTGCGAGCTCCTTGTAAGCTGGTTGAGCCAGGAAGGTTTTCAGGTCCGGGCCTGTCACGATGGCCAAAGTGCCCGCAAGGCCCTGGCCGAAACCGCCCCGGCAGCCGTGGTACTGGACGTGATGCTGCCCGACGGCAGTGGCCTGGAACTGCTCAAGCAATTGCGCAGCGATCACCCGGAGCTGCCGGTGCTGATGCTGTCGGCCCGGGGTGAACCGCTGGACCGTATCCTCGGCCTGGAACTGGGCGCCGATGACTACCTGGCCAAGCCCTGCGACCCACGTGAACTGACCGCCCGCCTGCGCGCCGTGCTGCGCCGCAGCCACCCGACGGCCGTGTCCAGCCAGATCGAACTGGGTGACCTGACTTTCAGCCCGGTGCGCGGCGTGGTCAGCATCGATGAACAGGAACAAACCCTCACCGTTTCCGAAAGCCGCCTGCTCGAAGCGTTGCTCAAGCAGCCGGGCGAGCCGCTGGACAAGCAGGAACTGGCGCAGATCGCCCTGGGCCGCAAGCTGACCCTGTACGACCGCAGCCTCGACATGCACGTGAGCAACCTGCGCAAGAAAATCGGCCCCCACCCCGACGGCCGCCCGCGCATCGTGGCGCTGCGTAGCCGTGGTTACTACTACAGCCTCTGAACACTGCGCCGCGGGGCTGTGGGAGCAAAGCTTGCTCGCGATGCAGGCGCCTGGGTTCCCTCGGAGACCGCGTTATTTTCATCGCGGGCAAGCCTAGCTCCCACAGGGCTTTGTGTCCGGCCCTGCAGATTTGTCAGGTCCGCACCAAACCGTCTTTACCCAAGCTTTACCCACCCCTGACCGCCGCTGACCTTGATCTCCGTAATCTGCACTCATCCGGAACTGACCGGGAACGAGACAAGGAGACACACCATGCGCAAGACCCTTATCGCTCTGATGTTCGCTGCTGCCCTGCCGACCGTCGCCATGGCCATGCCTGGAGACGCCGGCCCGATGGGTCCGATGGATGGCCCGCGCCACGGCGGCATGATGCATGACAAAGGTCCCTTCAGCGACCTGGACCTGAGCCGCGAACAGCGCCAGCAGATTCGCCGGATCATGGGCGAACAGCGCCACGAACAACGCGAACTGATAGACAAGTACCTGGCCAAGCTGTCGCCAGCCGACCAGAAAGCCATGCAGGACGAAATGGAGGCCCGGCATCAGAAGGTCGATGCCCAGATCCGCGGGCTGTTGAAGCCTGAGCAGCAGAAAGAGTTCGACGCGATCCAGAAGAAACAGGCCGAGCGTCGCGCCGAGTGGGCTGAGTTCAAGGCCTGGAAAGCGCAACAGCCGCAAAAAGCGCAATAATGCATTGACGCCCCCAGCCCAACGGCAAATCGCCGTTGGGCTTTCTTTGTTTTCGAGGATTTACCGTGCGTTCATTGTTCTGGCGCATCCTGGCCAGTTTCTGGCTGGCCATCGCCCTGGTTGCAGGGCTTTCGATCCTGATGGGCCACATGCTCAATCAGGACGCCTGGATCCTCAGCCGCCACCCGGGTCTCAATACCCTGCCCGAAGAGTGGACGCAAACCTACGAAAGCCAGGGCGAGGACGCCGCCCAGGACATCCTGCAACAGCGCAAGCGCCAGTATCACATCGACGTCCAGGTGTTCAACGAAAGCGGCGACCCGGTGGTGCGCGGCACCTTCCCCCATCGCGCCGCGGCCTTCGAAGCTCGGCAGAACAACAACGAGCGACGCCTGCCCTGGCGGCGACTGACCGACGAATTCACCAGCGCCAAAACCGGTGACACGTATCTGTTCATTTACCGCATTCCCCATCCTGAACTGGATGCCTGGCACCGCGACAGCCTGCTCTGGCCCCTCAGTGCGCTGGGGATCGCGCTGGTGGTGCTGACGTTGTTCAGCCTGTTGGTGACGCTTTCCATCACCCGTCCGCTGAGTCGCCTGCGTGGTGCGGTGCATGACCTGGGCCAGGCCGCCTATCAGCAGAACAGCCTCGCCAAGCTGGCCAACCGGCGGGATGAGTTCGGCGTACTGGCCACTGATTTCAACCGCATGGGCGCGCGCCTGCAAAGCTTGATCACCAGCCAGCGACAACTACTGCGCGACGTGTCCCACGAATTGCGCTCGCCCCTGGCCCGGCTGCGCATTGCCTTGGCATTGGCTGAACGGGCCAGCCCCGAGGAACGTGAAAGGCTCTGGCCACGCCTGACCCGCGAATGCGATCGCCTGGAAGCGCTGATCAGTGAAATCCTGGTGCTGGCCCGGGTCGATGCCGACAACGCCAGCGCCGAAGAGGTGGAACTCAACGGCTTGCTGGTCACCCTGCAAAAAGATGCGCAACTGGCCTCACCGGAACAAACCGTGCAGCTCGAAACCGAGGCGGACCTGACCCTCAAGGGCTGGCCGACCATGATCGAGCGAGCAGTGGACAACCTGCTGCGCAACGCCCAGCGCTTCAATCCGGCCGGGCAACCCATCGAGATGCGCGCGGCGCGCCAGGGCGACCGGATCCTGATCAGCGTGCGCGACCACGGGCCGGGCGTGGAGGCCGAACACTTGGGGCAATTGGGCGAGCCGTTCTACCGTGCGCCAGGCCAGACCGCCGCCGGCCATGGCCTGGGCCTGGCCATCGCACGCCGCGCCGCCGAACGCCATGGCGGCACGCTGGTGCTGGGCAATCATCCTGGCGGCGGGTTCATCGCAACGCTGGAGCTGCCGTTGGTGCCGGGGGCTGTCGTCCAGCCTTAACCCCCCGTGGCAAGGGAGATTGCTTGCTCCCGCTCGGCTGCGCAGCAGCCGCAAACTGGCTGGCAGGGTTTACCTGTTGCACAGCGTTGCCAGTCTCGTCGCATCAATGCCAAGGAAAGGTCATACCTCTTTGATCATCCATCCCCTTGCATAGTCGCTATCCTGGGACAGTAGCTCTCGGAGTCCTGTCTTGGGGTTGATTGTATAAACAGTCCTTTCACCAGGACCTTGGTCCGAAGTCCATGCACGCGAGTCACCCAAACCTGGGTCGCCGTCATGGATGGTTCGAAGTGCTCCCCAAGTCACCAGGTCAGGGATGCCCCCTCCGGCGGTCCACGCAGCCCCCGAGCAATTCCAATATGTCTGCCAATCATTGTCTTTGCCTAAGTCAAACAGCAGCCAAACCTTGGAAGTAATGACTCGGTAAGACACGCGTGCACCCATTTGATCTCCAACGGTTATCGTAGCGGTCCCTGAGCGCTTCGATACAACCCGCGGTTCTGATGATGAAAAAAGCTCTGCCACCTCTGGGTCGCTGGAAGTATAGATATAGGGAGGCACACCTCCCGACGGTATCCGCTCTACGAACGCCCCTACTGGCGGACGATCAGGAAACTTATCGGCTCTAAACATTAACTGGTCGAGAATGGCGTCGCTGGTATCGATGCTTAGGGGTTCAGGCATCACGGTCAGGGTGCGTACGTTCGAATATATGTTCGTAGGGTGGTAGAGCGACTTTGCATACAGGCGGCGAGCACCGACCGGGACGGTAATTTCTTTGGTCCATAGGCCAGTTGTCGCATCGGTAAGCGCTTTGCCCTTAGGGACGGCACTGGCTCCGCTGCCGTCGTAGACCTCGATTTCCTTGCCATTACTTGCCTGACCCGACAGCGCCAAGGTGGTGCTGGTTGTTTCGCCTCTGTCAGGAATCTCCTGGCCGGTGGAATCCTTGACATTGGTAAGAGTAGGAGCAATCAGCACGCGGTCCAAATGGATATCCAAGTACTTGATCGACGACTGGTTGGAGTTGCCCAACTGGTCAGTCACCGTGAACTGGAGCGCTGTATTGGGGTTGTCCCCTGCCTGTCTGAATGTGTCGGTAAACAGCGTATGCGTCACCGGTCTGGAGGCATCAAATCCGTCAACTGGAACGGTCACATCGCCCACTAAAAACCTGATGCTGTCGTAATCTCGCGGATTGGAATAGGTAAAACCAAACGCCACACCCTGCGCCGCCCGCTCGGCGCTGACCCCATCACGGAGCACATCCGACGGGATCACCAGATCCAGGCCTTGGGGCGCCGGCTCACCCGGTGCCCGTAAGTGATAAAGCACGTGCAGGTCCCTGGATGATTCACCGTTTTGACTGGGACGGGTTACCTTGTAATGCAACCGGTTGATGCCATGCAACAACCGCCCATGGGGCACATACAACTCCATGCGCAGCTGTTCTTCTCCGGGCCCTACATCTTTGCCAGCCACCGGAAAGGGATCGTCATTGACGTATAAATCAGCTCGATCATCCACAGCCATTGTCCAGGAACGTCGCTGGAGTTCGCTCCACGGGTCGATCAGACATCTCAGCCCTCTGGGCTGATCGTCGTAAAGGCTCTTGGGGATACCGCCATCCGCAATGCCGGCCGGTTTAACTGGCGTCACCCACCCCATGATGATCACGGGAATCAGATCGAATAGTTCGTTCAAGGCAGGGGATTGAATGTCCATGACGGTTCCTGACAAACGGAGGGCGCGCGGCTTTTCGGCATGGAGCCATGAGACTTCAGGTAGGGGACGCTGGCTACTGTCAGGATTGACAGGTCAGAGCCGATCGCCGACGAACGGTTAGGGAGAGAATGACTGGACGCTGGAGCCAAGCCTTAGAAAAGCAGCCTGGTAATCTGGATAAGGTGCTGCTCAAAAACCAAACGATAATCCCTCTTATTCAAACTGCCCCGCCCTGTTAGACTTTGCGCCCTCGTTTTCACTCATCTCCCAGGACACCCGATGCCGTCGTTGCCTCTTCGTTTATGTGCGCTGTTCATGGCCCTGGGCCTGGGCGCCTGCGATGATGCCCCGCGTTTTACCCAGGCCGAACCGGGGGAAGCCCGTTCCGGTGGTGCCGCGACGGTACGCAAGACGGATCAGAACGCCTTTTCCCTGCCCTCGGCCAACCTGTCGCCCTCGCGGCGTGTGGATTTCAGCGTCGGCAACAGTTTCTTCCGCAGCCCCTGGGTGATCGCCCCCTCGACCACCACCGCCCGCGACGGCCTCGGGCCTTTGTTCAACACCAACGCCTGCCAGAACTGCCACATCAAGGACGGTCGCGGCCACCCGCCAACGCCGGACGCGACCAGCGCGGTATCGATGCTGGTGCGCCTGTCGATCCCCGACGCGCCGCCTTACGCCAAGGTCATCGAGCAACTCGGGGTGGTACCGGAACCGGTTTACGGTGGGCAATTGCAGGACATGTCCGTGCCCGGCGTCGCTCCGGAAGGCAAGGTGCGGGTCGATTACACGCCGGTTCCGCTACGCTTCCAGGACGGCACCATCGTGGAACTGCGCAAGCCGGACCTGCAGATCACCCAACTGGCCTATGGACCGATGCACCCGGACACGCGTTTTTCCGCCCGCGTCGCCCCGCCGATGATCGGCCTGGGGCTGCTCGAGGCCATCCCCGACGAAGCCATCCTGGCGAACGCCGAAGCCCAGGCCCGGGAGAAAAACGGCATCGCCGGGCGTCCCAACCAGGTTTGGGACGATGCCCAGCAAAAAACCGTCCTGGGACGGTTCGGCTGGAAGGCCGGACAGCCCAACCTCAACCAGCAGAACGTCCACGCGTTCTCCGGCGACATGGGCCTGACGACAAGCCTGCGGCCCTTCGACGATTGCACCGAGAGCCAGGTCGACTGCAAGCGCGCGCCCAGCGGAAATGGCCCCGGTGGCGAACCGGAAGTCAGCGACAACATCCTGCGACTGGTGCTGTTCTATAGCCGCAACCTCGCCGTACCGGCCCGGCGCGAGGTGAATTCGCCCCAGGTGCTGGCGGGCAAGAATCTGTTTTTCCAGGCCGGTTGCCAGTCTTGCCACACACCGAAATACACCACCGCCGCCAACGCTGCCGAACCGGAGTTGGCGAACCAGGTCATCCGCCCTTACACCGACCTGCTGTTGCACGACATGGGCGAAGGCCTGGCGGACAACCGCAGCGAATTCAAGGCCAGCGGCCGTGACTGGCGAACCCCGCCGCTGTGGGGCATCGGCCTGACCGAAACCGTCAACGGCCACACCCAGTTCCTGCATGACGGTCGGGCCCGCAACCTGCTCGAAGCCGTGCTGTGGCATGGCGGCGAAGCACAAGCGGCGCAGCGCCAGGTTTTAGCGTTCAATGCCGAGCAGCGCGCTGCGTTGCTGGCCTTCCTGAATTCCCTTTAAACGCCTTTTCCAGAAGTGGGAGCACGACATGTTCCGTCCCAAGCTGTTGTTCACCAGCCTCGCCGCCATCGCCCTCGGTGCCTGTTCGCCCCAGGACCCGCAAGCGGTCACCTCGGCCGCCATCGCCAAGCAAGTGATCCTGCCGACCTACAGCCGCTGGGTCGATGCCGACCGGCAACTGGCGACCAGCGCCCTGGCGTTCTGCCAAGGCAAGGAAAACCTGGAAACCGCCCGCGCCGATTTCCTCAAGGCGCAAAAAGCCTGGGCCGAGCTGCAACCGCTGCTGATCGGTCCGCTGGCCGAGGGCAACCGCGCCTGGCAGGTGCAGTTCTGGCCGGACAAGAAAAACCTGGTGGGCCGTCAGGTCGAGCAATTGGTCAACAGCGAGCCACAGATCGACGCCGCCGGCCTGGCCAAGTCCAGCGTCGTGGTCCAGGGCCTCTCGGCCTATGAATACCTGCTGTTCGACGCCAAGATCGACATGGCCGACAGCGCGCAAAAAGCCAAGTATTGCCCGCTGCTCACCGCCATCGGCGAACGCCAGAAACAACTGGCCGAAGAGATCCTGTCGCGCTGGAACACCAACGACGGCATGCTCGCCCAGATGAGCAAATTCCCCAACCAGCGCTACGCCGATTCCCACGAGGCCATCGCTGACCTGCTGCGTGTCCAGGTCACCGCCCTGGACACGCTGAAGAAAAAACTCGGCACTCCGATGGGCCGCCAGAGCAAAGGCGTGCCACAGCCGTTCCAGGCCGATGCCTGGCGCAGCCAGTCGTCGTTGCAAGGCCTGGAGGCCAGCCTGAGTGCGGCCAGGACCGTCTGGGCAGGCGTGGACAACAAGGGCCTGCGCGGTCTGTTGCCAAGCGACCAGAAGCCACTGGCCGACAAGATCGATGCCGCCTACGATGCCTCCTTGAAGTTGTTCGCCAGCAGCCAGCGCTCGTTGACCGAAATGCTCAACGACGATGCCGGGCGCCAGCAACTCAACGATTTGTATGACAGCCTCAACGTCGTCCATCGCCTGCACGAAGGCGAACTGGCCAAGGCGCTGGGCATTCAACTGGGCTTCAATGCCAACGACGGTGACTGATCATGTTTCGACGTCAGGTTCTGGCACTGGGCAGCTTGCTGCTCGGCGCCGTCACCCTGGGCGGCTGGACGCTGTTCAAGCAAAAGGACAAGCACCCACTCTTGCTTTCGGCACGGGACGATGGCGACGGCAAGCACTACGCCGTTGGCTATCGACTGGACGGCACCCGGGTGTTCGCCACCCAGGTAGGCCAGCGTTGCCATGACATCATCAATCATCCGACGCAGCCGATTGCGCTGTTCGTCGCCCGTCGTCCAGGTACCGAAAGCTACCTGATCGACCTGCGCGACGGGACGCTGCTGCAAACCATCACTTCGTTGCCGAACCGGCATTTCTACGGCCATGCGGTGATCCACAAAAGCGGCGAATGGCTGTATGCCACCGAGAACGACACCACCGACCCGGGACGCGGCCTGTTGGGCGTGTACCGTTTCGAAGGCGAGCGACTGGTGCACAGCGGTGAGATGTCCACCCATGGTATCGGGCCGCACCAGGTGTCATGGATGCCTGATGGCGAAACGCTGGTGGTGGCCAATGGCGGCATTCGCACCGAGGCCGAAAGCCGGGTCGAAATGAACCTCGACGCCATGGAGCCAAGCCTGGTGCTGATGCAACGCGATGGCACCCTGCTGAGCAAGGAAACCCTCGCCCAGTCAATGAACAGCGTGCGCCACCTGGGCGTCGCCAGCGACGGCACCATCGTCTCCGGCCAGCAGTTCATGGGCGCTGCCCACGAGTCCTCGGAACTGCTGGCGATCAAGCGGCCGGGCCAGCCTTTCCAGGCGTTCCCGGTGCCCGAAGAGCAATTGCAGGCCATGGGGCACTACACCGCCAGCGTCGCCGTGCACAGCGACCTGCGCCTGGTGGCCCTGACCGCTCCTCGCGGCAACCGCTTCTTCATCTGGGACCTGGACAGTGGCGAAGTACGCCTGGATGCGCCGCTGCCGGACTGTGCCGGCGTGGGTGCGGTGGCCGACGGGTTTGTCGTGACGTCGGGCCAAGGGCGTTGCCGCTATTATGATTGCCGACAGACACAACTGGTTGCAAAACCACTGGATCTGCCGGCAGGGCTCTGGGACAACCATTTGCATCTGGCCTGAGCCAGGGAGCGAAGCACCTCGGTGCCGAGCTCCCTGATTTTTCGGAAAAATCCCACGCATCACCGACCCGCCAACATCTGGAATAGCCCGCACACTCAGAGTAATGTGCCCGCCTATCTGTATTTTCTCTCAGCTCTTTTCCAAGGAAGTGGAACATGCTGCGACGCCGCATGCTGATCATGTTGGGTGTTGTCCTGCTGGTTGTGCTGTTGCTCGCCGGCTACAAGGCCTTCTCCGTCTACCAGCAGATCCAGATGTTTTCTGCACCCAAACCGCCGGTCAGCGTGGCCGTGGCCACGGCAGCCCAGCAACCCTGGCAAGCTCGCCTGCCCACCGTTGGCAGCCTCAAGGCGCTGCAAGGCGTGGACCTGAGCCTGGAAATCGCCGGGACCGTGCAGAAGGTGCAATTCCAGTCGGGGCAGAAGGTCAAGGCCGGCCAGCCGCTCCTGCAACTGGACAGTGAAGTCGAAAGCGCCCTGCTGGAAACCGCCGAGGCCGACCTTGGCCTGGCACAACTGGATTTCGGTCGCGGCCGACAACTGGTGGGCAGCCAGGCGATCTCCAAGGGTGAATTCGACCGGCTCTCGGCGCAACTGAAGAAGAACCAGGCCACGGTCAACCAGCTCAAGGCTTCGCTGGCCAAAAAACAGATTCTGGCGCCATTCAGCGGCACCATCGGCATTCGCCAGGTGGACGTTGGCGACTACCTGGCCAGCGGCACGATGATCGCCACCCTGCAGGACCTCAGCAGCCTTTACGTGGACTTCTACATCCCTGAGCAAACCGTGCCCAGGCTCGCCGTTGCCCAGTCGGTCAACGTCAGTGTCTCGGCCTACCCCGGGCAAAACTTCGTCGCCACCATCAGCGCGATCAACCCCAAGGTCGAGGACAGCACCCGCAACGTGCTGGTGCGTGCCACCTTGGCCAACCCCGACGGCAAGCTGCTGCCCGGCATGTTCGCCAACCTGCAGGTGATCCTGCCGGACGTGGCCGCCGGAATCGTCGTGCCGGAAAGCGCCGTGACCTACACCCTCTATGGCAACTCCATGTACGTGGTGAGCCAGAAGAAAACCGCCGACGGCAATGTCGAGAAAGACGACAAGGGCCAGCCGGTCCTGATCGCTGAACGGCGTTCCGTAGAAACCGGCGAGCGACGCGACGGGCAGGTGCTGGTTACCAAAGGCGTGCAGCGCGGCGAGCAAGTCGTGATCGCCGGCCAGCTCAAACTCGACAACGGCACGCCGATCGCCATCAGCGACGACAAGACCCTGACCGAACAGAACAGCCCACCGCGCGTGGACTGATCAAGGAACCCCCATGGCTTTTACCGATCCATTCATCCGCCGTCCGGTGCTCGCCACCGTGGTCAGCCTGTTGATCGTGCTGCTGGGCTTCCAGGCCTGGAGCAAATTACCCCTGCGTCAGTATCCACAAATGGAGAACGCCCTGATCACGGTGACCACCGCCTACCCCGGGGCGAACGCCGAAACCATCCAGGGCTACATTACCCAGCCGATGCAGCAGAGCCTGGCCAGTGCCGAGGGCATCGATTACATGACCTCGGTCAGCCGCCAGAATTTCTCGGTGATTTCGGTCTATGCCCGCATCGGCTCCAACAGCGATCGGCTCTTTACCGAACTGCTGGCCAAGGCCAACGAGGTCAAGAACCAGCTGCCCCAGGATGCCGAGGACCCAGTCCTCAGCCGCGAGGCCGCCGATGCCTCGGCACTGATGTACATCAGCTTCTTCAGCAAGGAACTGAACAACCCGCAGATCACCGACTACCTGTCACGGGTGATCCAGCCCAAACTGGCGACCCTGCCAGGCATGGCTGAGGCGGAGATCCTCGGCAACCAGGTCTTCGCCATGCGCCTGTGGCTGGACCCGGTCAAACTCGCCGGCTTCGGTCTGACTGCCGCCGACGTGACCAATGCCGTGCGCCAGCACAACTTCCTCTCCGCCGCCGGTGAAGTGAAAGGCGAGTATGTGGTCACCAGCATCAACGCCAACACCGAACTCAAGTCCGCCGAGGCCTTCGGCGCGATCCCGCTCAAGACCGACGGCGACAGCCGCGTGTTGCTACGGGACGTGGCCCGCGTGGAAATGGGCGCCGAGAACTACGACTCCATCAGTTCCTTTGGTGGCACGCCCTCGGTGTACATCGGGATCAAGGCCACACCCGGTGCGAACCCGCTGGATGTGATCAAGGAAGTGCGCAAGATCATGCCGGACGTGGAGGCCCAGCTCCCGGCCAACCTCAAGGCCGAGATCGCCTACGACGCCACCCTGTTCATCCAGGCCTCCATCGACGAAGTGGTGAAAACCCTGTTCGAGGCGGTGCTGATCGTCATTGTCGTGGTGTTTCTGTTCCTCGGTGCCCTGCGTTCGGTGATCATTCCGGTGGTGACCATCCCGCTGTCGATGATCGGCGTGATGTTCTTCATGCAGTTGATGGGCTACTCGATGAACCTCCTGACCCTGCTGGCCATGGTGCTCGCCATCGGTCTGGTGGTGGACGACGCCATCGTGGTGGTGGAGAACATCCACCGGCACATCGAGGAAGGCAAGACCCCACTCGACGCCGCGATAGAAGGCGCCCGGGAAATCGCCATGCCGGTGGTCTCGATGACCATCACCCTGGCGGCGGTGTACGCGCCGATCGGCCTGCTCCAGGGCCTGACGGGCGCTTTGTTCAAGGAGTTCGCATTGACCCTGGCCGGGGCGGTGGTGATCTCCGGCATCGTCGCCCTGACCTTGTCACCGATGATGTGCGCCATGCTGCTGCGCCACGATGAGAACCCCTCGGGCCTGGCCCATAGGCTGGACATGGTTTTCGAGCGCTTGAAGAGCCGTTACCAGCGCATGCTTCACGGCACGCTCAACACCCGGCCGGTGGTACTGGTGTTCGCCGTGATCGTCCTGCTGCTGATCCCGGTGCTGATCATGTTCACCAAGTCCGAACTGGCCCCCGACGAGGACCAGGGCATCATCTTCATGATGGCCAGCGCCCCGCAGCCAACCAACCTCGACTACCTGAACACGTACACCGATCACTTCATTACCATCTTCAAGGAGTTCCCGGAGTACTACTCCTCGTTCCAGATCAACGGCTACAACGGCGTACAGTCGGGTATCGGCGGCTTCCTGCTCAAGCCCTGGAACGAACGCAGCCGAACCCAGATGGAAATCCTGCCAGAGGTCCAGGCCAAGCTGGAAAGCGTGCCTGGCTTGCAGATCTTCGGTTTCAACCTGCCCTCGCTGCCGGGCACCGGTGAAGGCTTGCCATTTGCGTTCGTCATCAACTCGCCGAAGGATTATGCGACGCTGCTGGAGATCGCCGACCGGGTCAAAAAGCGCGCATTGGAATCCGGTAAGTTCGCCTTCATGGACATTGACCTGGCGTTCGACAAGCCCGAAGTCGTGGTGGATATCGATCGCGCCAAGGCCGCCCAGATGGGCGTTTCGATGCAGGACCTGGGCGGTACCCTGGCGACACTGCTGGGTGAAGCCGAGATCAACCGCTTCACGCTCGAGGGACGCAGCTACAAGGTCATTGCCCAGGTCGAACGCCCCTTCCGGGACAACCCGGACTGGTTGAACAATTACTACGTGAAAAATGCCAAGGGTGAATCACTCCCGCTCTCGACCCTGATCAAGGTCAGCGACCGGGCGCGACCGCGACAACTGAACCAGTTCCAGCAGCTCAATGCGGTGACCATTTCGGGCTTTCCCATCGTGAGCATGGGCGAGGCGATCGAGACCGTCCGCCAGATCGCCCGGGAGGAAGCCCCGGTGGGGTTCGCCTTCGATTACGCCGGGGCTTCGCGCCAATTCGTACAGGAAGGCAGCGCGTTGTGGGTGACCTTTGCCCTGGCACTGGCGATCATCTTCCTCGTACTGGCCGCGCAGTTCGAAAGCTTCCGGGACCCGCTGGTGATCCTGGTGACCGTGCCGCTGTCGATTTGCGGCGCCTTGATTCCGCTGTTCCTCGGCTGGTCGAGCATGAACATCTACACCCAGGTGGGCCTGGTGACGCTGATTGGACTGATCAGCAAACACGGGATCCTGATTGTCGAATTCGCCAACCAGTTGCGCAGGGAACAGAACCTGACACCGCGCGAAGCCGTGGAACAAGCCGCGTCGACTCGTCTGCGACCGGTACTGATGACCACCGCAGCAATGGTGTTCGGCATGGTGCCGCTCATCTTCGCCACAGGCGCCGGGGCGGTGAGCCGCTTCGACATTGGCACGGTGATCGCCACCGGGATGTCGATTGGTACCTTGTTCACGCTGTTCGTGTTGCCTTGCGTCTACACGCTGCTGGCCAAGCCGGACAAGGCCTGAAGTGAACACCTGTGGCGAGGGATACTGTGGGAGCAAGGCTTGCCCGCGATGAAGGTGATGCGGTCTTCCAGGAATCGGGGCGACTGTTTCGCGAGCAAGCTTTGCTCCCACAAAATCCCCTCGCCACAATGGTTTTTCTGCAGTCAAAAAATAAAGGCCTCGCACAAGCGAGGCCTTTATTTTGGCTTCATGTCTCTCAACTTTGCGGCCTCATCCCCTGGGACAGGCTGAACATGAACAGCAGCAGGTCATTGTCCGGTCGTATCGTCTCGCTGACCTTTGCCACGCGCGGCAAAGGACAATGCGCATCAGCATTGGAAGCACTGAGGATCTGCGAGCGTGGCTGTTCCCACACAGCCACCGCCATCGATGCAACTGCCAGGGCTCCGACTAAAAACAAACCTCTAGCAATTTCTAATTTCATCGCTATAAACCTTTGATAGCGCTGCCAAACGCCGCCTCGTAAAAGTAGACGAGTTTTTTCCAGTCAGCGTCGCTGAACGACGAGTGGCGCCGCAACTGCTTCAGGTCATGGGATGCCGCACGGTGGGCGGTCAGACGCTGGCGACACTTCTCAAAATCGAGCAAAGCCACTTCAGCCTTGGCCGCCTCGCCCTCTCCGGTCACGCGCACAAAGACATGCTTGATGTAGATACAGCCATGTTGCCAGCGCCCCATGTGCATGCGCGCCAGATTTTCAGCCAGACCCAGGAGGATTTGATCGTGCACCGCTTCGCCATGGCGCTCGCGGCCACCTGCGGCATACCAGTGCTCGATCTCTTCAAAGCCTTCCAGCGCCTGGGTCACCAGCAGCGCACGCCACTTGTGAACCGGGTCCCGCTGGGCGCCACAGAAAATGAGCTGGGGGACGCGAACACCCAATCGGGTCAACGCCAGGAGTGCGTCTTGCTCGCGCAGCACAGTCGGTCGACCGAACGGGTGCAACCAACTGCGATAAATATGTCCGGTCTGACGCTTGGCATAAAGCAGCTTGCCGTCCTTGCTCTTGATCCGTTGCACGCCGCTTTCACCGCCGCGACGCACATTGGGTTCTTCCACCCACTCACCCTGCTGACTCCAGAAATGTTCGAAGTCGTCGTGAAGAATCGTTGATGGTTCTGCTGCCTGTACACCCATGCCTTTACCTCTTGCGTAATACATAAACTCGCCACATGGCATAGAGCGGTAGAAAATCCAGTCGTTCCTGAATACGAAACCCTGCCTGCCGAAACTCCTCCTCTACTGTAGCAACCGGTAACACAAATCGATTCTGGTAGTCTTTTTGCCCACGAGTGCGCTCCTGGCGCTTGCGTTTCCAGGCCTTGAAATTGCCATCAACCCATAACGAAACGATCACGCTGTCGCGGCTGACACGCTGGAATTCCCTAAGAATCGCCAGTCGATGCGCGGGTTCACCGATGTGGTGCAACAGGCGCATGCAAAAAATGCTATCGACGGCGTTATCAGGCAAGGCGATGTCGAACGCAGAAGTCTGCAAGGGTTGTACCCGTTTCACCACATCGGCCGGTTGAGCCTCCATTGCGGTCTTGAGCATGGCCTCGGAATTGTCCGCGCCGATGATGACCCGGTTCGGTTTTTCGGCCAACAAGGACCAGAATCGCCCGGCACCGCACGGCAAATCCAATACCAGGCCTGGATCACCCACGAGCGCCAATGCCCGGCGGGCCAGTTGCTGGTCTCTTAGGTTGGAAAGACGGCGACTCAAGCTGCCTCGATGCTTATGAAAATACTTCTTGGCGTGCTGCTCGTCGTATTTCTCGGAAAAATCGAGTTTGATAGGGTCGGGCATTGATGGGGGCCTCCATGTCTGAATAGCCCCCACCTTATGAATTGATATGTCAGGGTCAGGTCGTCACTTTGTGAAAAGTTTGTCATGTACATGACCGAATCATTACAGGATTTTTCCAACCTAAGCGATCATACCTTCGGGTTCAACTCCACCTCGAAACGGCAACCGTTGGGCTCCATCGTGCTGAGACTCACCGTCCAGCCCTGGTTCTCGCAAATCCGTTGCACCAGTGACAGCCCCAACCCCAGCCCCTCGCCGCGCTTTTCGTTGCCGCGCACGAATGGCTCGAACATCGCCTCGCGCTTCTCCTCCGGGATGCCCACGCCACTGTCCTCGACCACGAAGCCGGTCGCAGACAACGAGAGACGGATGAACCCCTGGTCGGTGTAGTGCAAGGCATTTCGCAACAGGTTGCCCATGACGGCAGTCAGGAAAGTGGCGTTATACAGGGTGTCGAGGGTTTGTCCTGGTTCGAAGATCAGCGTCAGGCCTTTGGATTCGATGGGGTCGCGCCACAATCCGAGGAGATTTTCGGCCACCTGTGCAAGGTTCGACCGAGGCGACATGCCGTTGTCGTCGCGCTGTGCCCTGGCAAGCATCAGGAAGGTCTGCACCAGTTCGCGCATCTCTTCACTGGCCCTGTTGATGCGCTCGACCTGGGTGCGACCACGCAGATCCAGTGCCGGGTTTTCCAGAAGCAATTCGCAGGAGGTCGCCAAGACCATCAACGGTGTGCGCAATTCATGGCTCACGTCGCTGGTGAACAATCGTTCACGGGTCAGGGCCTGGCGCAAGCGCCCCAGTGTTGCGTCGAACGCCACGGCCAGTTCACCCACTTCATCGGCGGCATAATCCGGGGCCAGCGGCGGAGCCAGGCCCAGGAGCTGGTCGCGATGGCGCACTTGCCGGGCCAGGCGAACCACCGGAGCCATCACTCGGCGTGCCAGGACCCAGCCCAAAAATACCGCCAGCGCCAGGCTGAGCACAAAGCCCACCAGCACCACGGCGAACAGCACCCGCTCGCGCTCCTCGAAGTCGCTCTGGTCCTGCAGCAACACGTAATGCCGGCCATCAACGATCTCGACCATGGCGTGATACGACAACTGCTCGCGAAACACTTCGTGAAAACCACGCTCCAGATGGCGCAGGTCCTTGGGCAACTCGAAGTCACCTGGGCCACCGCTGAAATAAAACAACTGGTCGGGTTCCGGGCGATGGTGCCAGTCCGAGACACTGTCCATCAACAGCAAGCGCTGCAGATCGCCGCCAAGCCCGGCGGAGATCAGTTTTTCTTCGACCAGGTGGACCGTCGCCACGATGCCCATGGCGAAAGCGCCAGCCACCAATGCGCTCATCAGCGCAAAGGCGATGATGATCCGTTGGGCGAGGCTCTGCTTAAACTCCATCGCGGCCCTCGGCCAAGCGATAGCCGACGCCGTGTACCGTGTGCAACAACGGCTTGTCGAACGGCTTGTCGATCACTTGGCGCAGTTGATGGACGTGGCTGCGCAGGCTGTCGCTGTCCGGACAATCATCGCCCCACAACGCTTCTTCGAGGATTTCGCGGCGCAGCACGTGAGGGCTTTTCTGCATCAATACCGCCAGCAGCTTGAGGCCTACGGGGTTGAGCTTGAGCAGCTTGCCTTCACGCGTCACTTCCAGGGTATCGAGGTCGTAGCTCAGGTCGCCGACCTGCAAGGCACGGCGGCCACCACCCTGGGACCGACGCATGACAGCTTCGATCCGCGCCGCCAGTTCCGACAGGGCAAACGGTTTGATCAAGTAGTCATCGGCCCCGGACTTGAAGCCCTGCAGCCGGTCGTCCAACTGGTCCCGGGCGGTCAGCATGATCACCGGCGTATCGAGCCGGGCGTCTTCGCGCAGGCGCTTGCACAAGGTGTAGCCGTCGATGCCCGGCAGCATGATGTCGAGCACGATCAGGTCGTAGTGTTCGGTCGCGGCCAGGTGCAATCCCGACAAACCGTCCTGGGCGCAATCGACGGTGTAACCCTTGAGCCCCAGGTAATCGGCCAGGTTGGCCAGGATATCGCGGTTGTCTTCGACCAATAGAATTCGCATGGGCACCTCTGTGTACACAGTTAACAGCCATCTGGCCCGCGCAGCTTACGGCCAAGTTTGGCTGACGGCTAGGATTGTATCGGCTGTGGGAGCGAGCTTGCTGGCGATAGCGGTGGATCAGCCCCATCAATGTTGGATGTTCCGACGCGATCGCGAGCAAGCTCGCTCCCACAAAGATCCGGTGAGCCCAGGAACAGGACTGTGTGGGCATTGACGAGTTTTTCACCCAACATTCACACCGTCCCGACGCAATGCGGACCAGACTGCGCAACGCGCTGCTTACGAAAATCTCCATCAAAGGTACTGCCATGGTTTCCACCGCCATCCGCCCCGCTTCCAGGCCCCTGAATTTCTGGGTTGCCCTGGGCCTGCCCGCCGTTGTCGCAGCGACGCTGGTGTTGCTGGAATTGACTACGCTGGACATGGACGTGGCCAAGCTGTTTTACGACCCGATGGCGGGTGGATTCATCGGTCGGCACAGCTTTTTCCTGGAAGACATCCTGCACGATCGAGCCAAAGAGGCGGTCATCGTGTTCTCCGTGCTGGCGATCCTGGGATTCATCAGCTCGTTCTTCATCACCCGGCTCAAACCGTTCAAGCGGGAATTGGGCTGCCTGGTGCTGTCCCTGGCACTGGCGACGTCCTTCGTCACGCCGATGAAAGCGGTGACGGCAGTGCAATGCCCCTGGAGCCTGAAGGAATTCGGCGGCAAGGAAACCTATAGCGAACTGCTCAGCCCGCGCCCGGCCACGGACAAACCAGGTCGATGCTGGCCCGGCGGTCACGCCGCCACCGGGTTCACCTTGTTTGCGCTGTTCTTCGTCCTGCGCGACCGTCGCCCACGCCTGGCCCGCCAGGCCTTGATATTCGCCTTCACGTTGGGAACGGTGTTCTCCCTGGGGCGGATGATGCAAGGAGCGCACTTCTTTTCCCACAACGTGTGGACCGCAGTGTTCTGTTGGCTGATCAGCCTGGGGTGCTACTACTACATCCTGTACCGACCGGCCGTCATGACCGATCGCGTGGCGTTGAGCCAGCCTTCCAACGCCTGACAACGCCCCGGACAAACCCTGTGGGAGTAAAGCTTGCTCGCGATCGCAATGGCAGCTTCAGCATCCCGGCAAGCTGACCCACCGCAATCGCGAGCAAGCTTTGCTCCCACAAAGACAGCTGGGTCCAGCTCAATGCCGGGATAAACCCAAGGCAATAAAAAACCCCGCCTGCTTTCGCAGGCGGGGTTTTTCGCTACAGGGGTAAGGCTGGCTTACATCATGCCGCCCATGCCACCCATGCCGCCCATGTCTGGCATACCGCCGCCAGCTGGAGCGTCTTCCTTGATTTCAGCGATCATCGCCTCGGTGGTGATCATCAGGCTGGCAATCGACGAAGCCGCTTGCAGAGCCGAACGAGTCACTTTGGCTGGGTCCAGGATACCCATTTCGATCATGTCGCCGTATTCGCCGGTAGCAGCGTTGTAACCGTAGTTACCCGTACCCTGCTTGACCTTGTCGACCACAACGCTTGGCTCGTCGCCGGAGTTGGCAACAATCTGGCGCAGCGGGGCTTCTACAGCGCGACGCAGCAACTGGATGCCCACGTTCTGGTCATCGTTGTCGCCTTTCAGCTCGGAGATAGCCTGCAGAGCGCGAACCAGTGCCACGCCGCCGCCAGGTACCACGCCTTCTTCNACGGCTGCACGGGTAGCGTGCAGGGCGTCTTCAACGCGGGCTTTCTTCTCTTTCATTTCAACTTCGGAACCGGCGCCAACCTTGATCACNGCAACGCCGCCGGACAGCTTGGCCAGACGCTCTTGCAGTTTTTCACGGTCGTAGTCGGAGGAAGTGTCGGCCACTTGTTGACGGATCTGGGTCACACGAGCCTGGATGTCCGCTTCAACGCCAGCACCGTCGATGATGGTGGTGTTTTCTTTGGACAGGATCACGCGCTTGGCGTTACCCAGGTGCTCCAGGGTGGTGCTTTCCAGGCTCAGGCCGATCTCTTCGGAGATGACGGTACCGCCGGTCAGAACGGCGATGTCCTGCAGCATGGCCTTGCGACGGTCGCCGAAGCCAGGTGCCTTGACGGCAGCGACTTTGACGATGCCACGCATGTTGTTCACAACCAGAGTCGCCAGGGCTTCGCCTTCAACGTCTTCAGCCACGATCAGCAGTGGGCGGCCGGCTTTGGCAACGGCTTCCAGCACTGGCAGCATTTCGCGGATGTTGGAGATCTTCTTGTCCACCAGCAGGATCAGCGGGCCGTCCAGCTCGGCGACCATGGTGTCCGGCTTGTTGATGAAGTAAGGGGACAGGTAGCCACGGTCGAACTGCATGCCTTCAACGACAGACAGTTCGTTTTCCAGGCCCGAGCCTTCTTCAACGGTGATCACGCCTTCTTTACCGACTTTTTCCATGGCTTCGGCGATGATTTCACCGATGGAGCTGTCGGAGTTGGCGGAGATGGTGCCTACCTGAGCGATGGCCTTGGAGTCGGCGCATGGCTTGGACAGGTTTTTCAGCTCGGCGACGACAGCGGCGGTAGCCTTGTCGATACCGCGCTTCAGGTCCATCGGGTTCATGCCGGCAGCGACGGCTTTCAGGCCTTCGTTGACGATGGACTGAGCCAGAACGGTAGCGGTGGTGGTGCCGTCACCGGCTGCATCGTTGGCCTTGGAAGCGACTTCCTTGACCAGCTGGGCGCCCATGTTCTCGAACGCGTCTTTCAGCTCGATCTCTTTGGCAACGGAAACGCCGTCCTTGGTGATGGTCGGTGCGCCGAAGCTCTTGGCCAGGACCACGTTGCGGCCTTTCGGGCCCAGGGTCGCTTTTACCGCGTCAGCCAGAACGTTGACACCAACCAGCATTTTCTTACGGGCGGAATCGCCGAATTTTACGTCTTTAGCAGCCATGATCGTTTAATCCTTGAAATGCTTTGGAATAACGGGAAGTCGGGGAAATCAGCCTTCGATAACGGCGAGAATCTCGTTCTCGGCCATTACCAGCAGGTCTTCGCCATCGACTTTCACGGTGTTGCTGCCCGAGTAAGGGCCGAAAACCACTTTGTCACCCACTTTCACGGCCAGCGCACGCACTTCGCCATTTTCCAGGATGCGACCGGTGCCGACGGCAACAATTTCGCCGCGGTTAGGTTTTTCAGCGGCCGAACCCGGCAGGACGATACCGCCAGCGGTTTTCGATTCTTCTTCGCTGCGACGGATGACTACGCGGTCATGCAGAGGACG
>Ga0065704_10000740_pt1 | contig 27210 bp, 28 predicted proteins | sample SwiRhicommuniRL2_FD_59091 | JGI IMG/M metagenome (GOLD analysis project Ga0065704, IMG submission 59091) | Switchgrass rhizosphere bacterial communities from Rose Lake, Michigan, USA - RL2 v2 (version 2) | ecosystem: Host-associated > Plants > Roots > Rhizosphere > Soil | place: East Lansing, MI | reverse complement strand
TATTGGTACTAAAAGTAAACAAATCTGATACATAATTTAATATAAAATTATAATTCATTTGTCAACTTTAGTCCAAATGGTTCTGTGACAGAATTACAGGTTTCTGCCAATAATTCAGAATATCTTTTTGNATCATACACNGTCTTTGAATTTATCAATTCAACCGGGACGCTTCTTTTTCTCGAATTTTTCCGATAATAATCAGTTAATACNAATTTCAAAATTTGTCCTGATTTAAGAGATTTGCCTGCATGCTTTAATTGGAGTAATGCATCCAGTTCCACCGTATTTCTATTTTCATATTCATCTACATCTTTAGATATCCTCTTTGTTAGAACCAAATCATTTATGGGAACCTTCTTATATCTTAAAAGTTCTAGATGCAATTGAAAAAACTTTCTGACTTTTGGCATCAAATCTCTGACTTCTTTAATTGAATTAGCTTCTGACCTTATGTTCAGGATTCCTTGTTGAACATTTGAAAAGAATTCGGCAGTGTCGTGTCTTCTTGCTTCAATTCCCCTCATTTTCACAGTTCCATCTTCAAAGACACCAAATTAACGATTAGAAACTGGCAAAATAGTATTACTCTTTGAAGGAACAAATACAATCCACTTGTATATGCCTTCTAATGAAATTGGAAATCCTGTCTTGTTTTCTATTTCAGTTTTTAAACTTTTATAATCATTGTTTACAACATTTTTTTTTGTATCCATATGGAGTCTACTATGGCGTGAAGGATTTTAAATCCCTGTGATTCTGCTATCCTTACTGTTTGTAATAAAATCTGTCTATCAAAAGCGCATACTGCAATATGCGCATCTATTCTACCAAATTTGGCATTATTAAAACCTAGATAGCCAAAACTTGTAACTAAAACCCATTTGAGAGCAGTTTGTCTCGCATCATAAATCCTTTTTAATTCGGGATCTGTGGTTGAATTTCTCTTGNCTTTATAATGTGCTCTCTTTTTAAGTAATATTTCTAATGATAAAGGGACTATNCCTCTTCTTTTTTCACATATATGATAATTTAGTAATTCTGGAACACGTAACTTAGAATGAGAACAACAATTACAAATTACAGTCTCAGCAGATATNTTTTTTTTAAACATTATAGTAGGATAAAGAGAAACAAAATCAAGTTCANCAACTTTTTCATGTGCNCCCATAATTGGTTCAAATATCAAACCACCGCGATCGGCAATTAAAAGATCTCCAAGTGACTTTGGATGTTCTGCCAATGTGGGCTTCCATGGAATAAGTATATTGTTTCTCACGGCATTATAGAATTGTAGACTACTCATACACTTCCCAATAGACGCTCTGGATGCTGAATGTAATGGCAATCTACAAATTCTGGCAAGTTCGTACAATCCTTGAAGACCAGATTCATTTAGAACAAATGAATTATNTGTGTCAATATGTATTCTTCCAAGTAACTTTGTAGCTAATGGTTTNAAATACATCCTGCCATAAGAGAAATATGATGTCCCATCTTTCTTNGGTTTGCATAAAGGTATACCCTCTCTATCTAGGACTAAATTTACCTGATTGATTTCCGATCTATATGTCAGATAAGGAAATGTAAACGAATCTCCATATTCTGTTAGAATAAAGTCGGAATTAATTTTTTCTACTTCTTTAACAAGTTGATATAAAATATCTATTTCAGAACCCTGAATGTAAATAGTGTCTTTACTTGTGTCACCCTTTTGTATAGATACTAATGCAATTACATCTGTAAATCTAGGTATCCTTCCTTCCTTTGTTTTTGGATATACTTTTAGGTGTATGTTATTAAATAATGGTAACTCATATTCTGTAGACCACACATCATCTTCATTATCTATCCAATTGAGTGTTGAATTAGATACATGAACTTTACATTTCATGAGGGGAAAAACATCATGTTCATAAAAATAGGATTGTTCTGGTAATATGTCTACATTATATAGTCGGCTTTGTCCAAATCTTCCCATTTTCTCAATTTTTTTTGCTAATTTTAACGCGTAGGTAGGATCTTTTAACTCCAGTTCAAGAACTTGGGATTTCTTCGTATCCGTTATCAATTCATATTTCGAGATAAAATGATATTCTTTTACCATCGAAAGTATTTCATTATTCTCAATGACAGATTTTAATAGAGATTTTTCAGAAGCAACATAGATTTTATGATTCCAGCTTTTATCTTCCAGTATTATAGTTGTAGATGAATTATCTTTTTTTATCCAGAAAATCATGCTACCATTTAAAGCATATGCATCAAATAACCAACCAGATATCATTTTATTATAATTAGTTTAGACACAAATTTATCACGAGTACTGCGACACAAAATTAGCTTGTCGTTGTAATTCTCTATTGTGGATTTTTTCATACACTGATGAATAGTTAGACTCTGCATAATCTCATTCTTACCAATTCTGAACTATATAATAAGAAGAGATTCTATTAGGAGGGGGAGGGCCAGAGCGGAACGGGATTAAATACGTGTTCAGAATATTACAGAATCATCATCGACAAAAAAGAGAACAAAATAAAAACTAAAATACAAACGTCCCTGTAGTTTAGAATTCAATCTTTCCTATTTTACCATTCCGATAATCTTCCAAAGTTTTATCTATCTCTTCCCTAGTGTTCATAACAAATGGTCCGTACTGTACTACAGGTTCATTGAAAGGCATTCCAGCAACAAGCAATACATCCAAAGGATTCTTATTATCAGATCCGATGGAAATGTATTCGCTGTCATTTTTGAATACTATCAAGTTCTTTTCTTGGACCGGTGTCTTATCTTTACCAAAAAGACCACTGCCACTAATAACATACGCAAAGGAATTAAAATTTTCAGGAACTGGCTGAACAACCTCTGAATCTGGTTGTAGAGTAAAATGCAAATACATAATAGGAGTTAAAGTGTTAATTACCGCTTTTATATCATGATAATTTCCTGCGATAACTTTAACTGATACTTTACCATCTGGGGTTCTGATTAGAGGGATTTTTGCGGATGGAACATCCTGGTAATCCGGTTTGATCCACTTGTCAATTTTGCGAAGATTTATCCATAATTGGAATCCATGTAACCTTCCTCCATTCTTGGCAAACTCTTTTTCAGGCATTTCTGAATGAACCAATCCAGAACCTGCTGTCATCCATTGCACGTCACCAGGTCCAAGCTTTCCGGTATTTCCCTGTGAATCTTTGTGTTCAAATCTTCCTTCGAGTATATATGTAACAGTGACAAAGCCTCTATGGGGATGTTCCGGAAAACCTTTAGTCTCATTTGGTAACAGATCTAGTGGACCCATCTCATCTAAAAGTAAAAAAGGGTCCAAATACCGGATGGACTGTGCAGGGAAGGACCTGTGTACTGTAAAACCATCACCTTCTGGAGTTTCGTTACTCTTTGTCACCAGTCTAATCGAGCGGCTCTCGGCGCTAGTATCATTAGAACTTTGAGTGCAATCGATTTTTTTCCCAGTTTTTCTCATATGTAATATTAAATAATATAATATTTAAAAATGGTAGTATGCTCAACCTGATTCCTACTAATATCAACCATTTCTGAAAAAATTTCAAATAATCTTGACGTATATTTTTGCACTAAATTCTGCTAACCGATTATAATGATAGTCAATCAAGTTCATATTTTGCAAACTTATTCTAATCTTAGCGATATGACTAAAGGACTGGTACTCCTTATCTTGTTGAATAGTCTAATGAAAGTCGTTAGTATACCATATTTTTTGTTAATCAGGGAATACGCTATTGTCGACTCAGCCGAATCGGAAAACTTTGCTTTTCCATCATACCAATAACCCTCGACATTTCCGCCTATATTGCAGGGAGCAATCTTAACATGCGGATTATTCCTAATCCTTTTGACCTTCCCTGACTTGGCATCGGTCCTAAAATAGATCAACCCTTGATTAACCACAAACCAAACGGGAGTTCTTACTCCAGTACCATTCTTCCTATACGTTTCAATATTAATGTACTTGTGTTTTGATAATTGAAATAGCTTATCATCAGACATGTATACCACTAAATAGAGAGTACTTATTAGTGAATCTTTTCATTAATCAACTCCAAATCATCGCATTGACCGGGTGTACAAGAATAAAAGAGTCACAGTACTAAAATTCATTCTGCATATTTCCGCGCGAGGTAGGCATCAAAGTTAGGCATTAGTAACATTAATGATCTAAGCCTAAACCTTGTATTACTCTTTTGACTTTATATTTCTGAAATTAAAATACAATGCCAAATCATAGAAAATCTTAATGACACCACCTAGCACAAATGGCCCTGCGAATGACAAGAACGATTGTAAGATATAATAACACTAAGGAATCCCATAGCCAAATATCCTCAGAATTCTTACCGCAAGTAACAACTTTCCATCTCTCGAAAGCCAGTTGAGGGAAAAATTAATAGAATAGACTTATGGTGGTGACTGATCTGATACCAATACTAGTACCGGGATTAATCTCCTACCAAAAATTATGAATGAAGATGCTCTTTGTTTTACGATAGTCGTCATTAGTGGTACTTTAAATAGAATTGATAAATTCTATCTTTTGAGTTTAACCCATATGTTCCAGCGCTTTTTTTAGATCCTCTAATACCATTACAGGATGAAATTCAACCTTGGCTCCAAAATCCTGAAATAATGGTTCAGCTACTGATGGTATCATATCAGAACGCTCCAAATTGACTATAAACGCAAAAGTTCTATCTCCTCCAGCTTCAAAAAAATAGGAAGCCTCGGCGTTTACTTTTTTGATGTAATCTTCAAGGTTTTGCATGAATTTTGGATTCTTTATCATTCTATTCCCGGCGTCGGTGGAAATTTGCGCTCTTACTAAAAATCTCATGAGTAATTATCATCACGGTACAATAAAAATTTCACTGCCTTATGCACTCAGTTTTGCCTTATTAGCGAACTTCGTCAATAAAACTCAAGATAGATGAATTAATAGGCCATCGAATTAGAGTATATTATTACATACATTCTTATACATGCTGCAATTGTCTGAAAACCCTATTTGTGTTTGAAATCTCGAATTTTCATGATTATTCTAATTACACTTATTCCTGTTCTAGGAACACAAGCCAGAGGAATTTGAATTAAATCGCAACTGACATCCTCATACGGGTTGGTCTATCTAAATGCAATCATGAATTGATACGTAAAAAAATGGGCAATAGATAACGTCTCTTTCGATTCGTAGCTTTACATATCGCAAATTCAATATAAGCAAATTTGTATAGACATCGTATGCTTGATGATCTGGTCAAAGACAGGGTAGATAATAAGAATCCGCGTCAGGAAGGATTAACGCTCACAGTGGATAAACTCGAATCCTTTGATAGAGAGAACTTTGAGATCCTATCTGCATTCATTGATCAAATCAAGATATACAACACTTATCCTTTGTTAATAACTGATAATCTTCTTCAGAAGAGGATATTTTACTACCATCAGTTTGATATAGACGTATCCACTGGAAGTACGCTCACAGAGTATGCAATATCAGAGAATTCCCTTGACAAGTTCATAACAGAGTGTAGTAAAATCGGCTTTGACATAATTGAAATTGGTGAGAACAGTATTGATCTAGATATTGATAAAAAGAAAAGAATATCTGATTCCATACTTTCTGCAGACTTAAAACTTAACTGGAAGATAGGTAAAAAAGATCCCAGACATCAGATTGGTATAGATACCACACTTTTGAAGATTGATGATGCAATAAAGCTGGGTTCAAAAAAAGTTATCCTTGAAGCCAACGAAGGTATCAATGTTGGTATTTATGATCAAAACAGTTCCATCATTTGGAATTACGTTGCAGCTCTTACTGCAAAATATCCGCCCAATACTTTTATTTTTGAAGCGCCTTTAGCATCACAACAATCTGCATTGATAGCAGAATTTGGTCAAAGAGTGAACCTTGCTGAAATCACAATTGATAATGTTGCTTCAGTAGAATCTCAGCGGCGTGGATTTCTTTCCAAATCATCTTTTGGTATGACCTTCTCACAAAAGGAAATAGGTGGAAGTCCCGCATCGAAGTTTATTTACTATCTAATTAAAACAAAGCATCCAATAGAACAAAGTGATCTAATTGGTATTACCCGTTTGCCCAGAAGGACAGTCCAAAGCGCAATAGAAGACTTAAGGAATCAGGGTTTTATTATTGAACGAAACAGCTTGGATGACAGTAGAAGAAAGGTGTATTATCCAGTCAAATCAGAATGGTTATGAACATTCAAAAGTTTCTAAACAGATAATATTTATCTAGATACTTCTGAGAGTAACATGTTTTGCTTGTCTGCTTAATACTAGCGATTAAACTGAAATTGAAAATAACACATAGGATAGGAAAATTTCACTTTTGTAATATTTACTTATGTACTTCAACCTATCTATCTCAAATAAATAATGCATTTTATGCATATTTTATTAGAATTATGCACATTTGCAAGTATTCAAATATGCTTTGATTTAGGTAGAAAACATGAAAAATAAATTAAGAATCACGGCAGTGATGACTATATTACTTATAGCCGGATTTATTATAACACCGTCTCTCTCAAATCTGGCATACGCACAGTTATCTCAAAAAAAGGTATTTAGACTAGGATACTTTCCGAACATTAATCACGCGCAAGCATTAATCGGAGTAGGAAATGGAGACTACCAGAAGGTTTTAGGAAATAATATAGAGTTGAAGACTTTAACGTTTAATGCTGGTCCCTCGGCTACAGAAGCCCTTTTGGCAAATCAAATCGATGCAGCGTACATAGGTCCAAATCCCACGGTCAATGGTTATGTAGTTTCTGAAGGTAAGGCTCTCAGAGTTATATCTGGAGTAGCAAGTGGTGGCGCAGTCTTCATAGTAAGAAATGATTCTGGTATTCAGTCTACAAAAGACTTTGCCGGTAAAAAATTCGCATCACCACAAATAGGAAACACCCAGGACGTAGCATTGAGGAAATATTTACTTGATAACGGATTCAAAACAAAGGACAAAGGTGGAAACGTTGAGGTTCTGCCGGTAAAGAATCCTGATATTTTGACACTGTTCTTAAAGAAAGAAATCGATGGAGCCTGGGTACCTGAGCCTTGGGGTGAAAAACTGATTAAGGAAGGCAATGGTAGATTATTTTTGGATGAACGAAATCTATGGCCCGCAGATAAATTTGTTACTGCAAACATAATCGTTAATCCCGAATATCTTAAAAATAATCCTGATGTAATAAAGAAGTTTTTGGAAGCACATGTAAATGAGACACAATGGATAAACAGCCATAAAGAAGAAGCCTTGAAAACTTTCAATTTTGAACTAAAGAAACTTACAGGTCAAACTATTCCAGATGATCAACTAAAGGAAGCTTTCTCAAGGCTCGAGCTAACCTACGATCCCTTGCAAGAAACACTCATCAAATCTGCAACCGATGCATTTGAAATAGGATATCTCGGAAAAACAAAACCTGATCTCAGTGGACTTTACGACCTGAAAATTCTCAATGAAATACTGAAAGAAAAAGGACTTCAAGGCATCACGGGCCCAGAAAATCAAACCACTGCTGGTAGTAACACTTCTTCAGGGACCACGATACCCACATTGACAGCCAACACGAGATATACAATCGTCGCATAGTGAGCGTAATTGAACGAGGCGGCACACATCACAATTCCCTGTTCACCATATGACATCTAGGAAAAATTAAATTGATCCTGTAAGTTAGAACATATATATAGTGCTAAAGAGTATGATTTTGAGTTATAAATATATTAATAAAAAATAAATTTAATTGATCGGTGAATTTAATATTATTTTGGTTCTATGGATACTGCACACGAATTGGGGCCAGCCTCTAAATCGGGCATTTGCATATTGTCAAATGATAGAATCCTCTTATTGATATCAATAATTGTCTTGTAGTTCATTGGCCTTGCTGGCAAGGTGTCAGTAACTAAATGTACAAATTCATCTTTGTTCATGGAAAGAAGCGTTACTTTTTTCTTTAGTGAACCGATCGTGTCAGATATAGGGACAGCGTGTTTTAAACTAATTGAGCTTCCATTAAAGTGTGCAGGAAGTATCAAGGTATTGTCTGGTAATTGAACTATCGTTTGGTGATAACTCTCGTATAGCATTTCAGCGTATTTTTTTGCTTCTTCCCTAAGGTCAGGTCGCCCTACACCATCTACGAATAGTGTATCTCCGGTGAACAAATACGAATACTGAATATGGTTGTCAGTGCTCCTCATTCCATCAGTTTTATCAGAATCGGAATCAGAACCAGAATGCTCTATCAAGAAAGAAAAACTACCATTCGTATGCCCCGGAGTGTGAATAGCTCTTAACCAAATTTTCTTTGATATTTCAATTTGTTCTCCATTTTTAATATACTCGATATTAATTTCAGTATTTTCGGTATTGTATTCTTCAAGTGAACTGAAATATGCCGTTACTTCCTCGTGTGTCTGTGCATTTATTGCTTTAGCCAATTTTGCTACTCCAGATACATGATCTGCATGCTGATGAGTATCAATTATTTTTATTATTTTCAATCCATTTTCCTTCGCAACATTTAGAAAAGCCTCATAATTTTCACGACTTGGATCTATTACTACTGCCGTACTTTCGTCTTTAGAAGATATAATGTATCCCATACATCCTTTGGATATTCTTCTGATTTGCCATATTCTAAATGGAGCGTCATTAGGAACTACAATTTCTGCATCATCGTAGACCTTATTCCAACCCGCCATTCCTCCTCTGACACTTTTTACATTATATCCTAATTGATTGAGTAACCTTGCTGCCATCATGGACCTGTTTCCGTGAGCACATAGTGTGACAATCTCTTTATCTTTTGGTATCTCTTTGAGCAAGTTAGAATCATTCGTAAATAAGCGATCAACAGGAATCAATTTAGGATTTTGATGATTATCATATGATAACTTCCAAGATTCATATTCTTGAGGTGTCCTAACATCCAGAATGAAAATATCTTCGTTATTATCTATTTTCTTTTTTAATTCAGTGGGGTCAATTTCTTGATTATTGCCTGTCCTTTGACCATTCATATATTAGTATAGAAAACGACTAACCACTTAAATAGATATTTATTATTACCACTAGGCAAACAAGAACTTGCAACGCAGGAAGTTGTATAGATTCAAGGCTATCGCATTTAGACCAACATTTTGAAAGTCAAACGCTACCAAAAAAGATATTGAGAATACTTACAAGTTTCAATTAAGATTTTAATACCAATTAAATTCCATCTAACTTACAAAGTTAGTACTAGTAAGTATAGTATAATTTGGAATGCAAAATTAAATAAATATAAAGAACCTGATCGTGGCTAATCCATGAGCTATTCTTTGATATACCGTATCACTATTGTCGCATTTTTGAACCATTTGTCTTTTCGCAAATTCTGAATGGTCTTGAATGCAACAAAAAACCTCAAGCAAGATCACGTTCTTGTAAATCGACTTGGTAGAATAGCAAAGAAATGTTCTGATCTCATATATGACAACTCAGATATTCCCATAGAAGATATCAAAATAATATCAATGCTTATTCAGGAATTTGTTGATAAATTACACCATGGTAAGGAAGAGAAGGCATATTTCCCACAAATGAACCAAAAAGATAGCTTTTCTGAGGAGATACGAAAATTCTTAATAGAACACGAACTGGGCAGAAGAATAGCTAAGATGTTAGTTCAAAGTTTAGTATCCTGGGAAGACGGACTTAATTCTAGGGAAAGAGTAGCTAGATTCTTGAAAGCATATTCGGTATTCATAAGTATACATACTGAAAAAGAGGATTTATTCTTTGATCTTATTGAAGAAAAGGGTAGTCTCTCTGAAGCAGAACATTCTCAATTAATAGGACGTTTTAAATTTTGTAATAGCGAGGTAGGAGGTAAAGTTAGAGTTGAACAAATGATAAAACTGATTGGATATCTTGAAGAAAGAGAGTGGATGAAAAATGATACCAATATATAGAAATGCATAATCATCATTATCCCTGGTCTATTCTCATGGCGGGTATTTCCATCAACAAAATAGTCTTTTTTGTGATTCATTCATATTTCAAAAAGATATCTACTGATTCCAACCAAGTTCAAGCAGGAGTACTTTTCAGCGATGATTCTACTAGTGAATAATGGCCATTAGATTCGATTTTTATGCTACTAACAGTATATGGAATCATGAGAAAAAACGTAAAAAAATATATAAAAACCGAACTACAAGTAGTCACAATGAAATCAGGTAGTAGCAAGTACTTTCTATTAATTTCGGTTTCCTTGATAGGAGCAGTAGTCCCCTCTCATAATATTCTTAATCACGATGCTCTCGGCCAAGGGCCAAGTGTTGTTAAGGAACAAGTATCCAACATATTGAATACCAGTGATATATCGTCGAAACTCCAAAATTTCGAGAATCTTACGTCGTTCTTTGGTTCGCCTATATATCAGGAAACCAGTCATAAGAGAGTGGGTTCGTTAACGGTTAATAACGATCCGATGCAAACACAGGATTCCTTTAATGCTACCGGGATTTTGAATGGTGTAGGAAATATTACTGATCTTGGGACTTTCGTGACTACTCATTTAGATAAAAGTAATTCTACAAGTATCGGAAAAGGAAATTTTACTACGATAGATGGTGAAATTGCTAATTACACTGGCCATGATGTGGGGAAAACAGACGATAATGGAATTGAGACATACAAAGGTATTCAGATTTTCGAAAGCAATCCAGAAGGTCGCCTCGGATTTCTCGATAATGTAGTTGGTCTATATGTTTACAAATACTGGTCCAATGGTACAGCGTCAGGTATTATTTGGGAGTGGAAATAGACAACCAAATTTATTCATTCTTTGAATAATATCTACCTTGAATTATTCATGTGTCATCAGTGTACAGCCAAACTGATTTCACATTATCCTGCAAATAGGAATTAAGAGACTTTTTCTACCACACTGAATAACACTGAATAGTACCAATAATGTACAAGTCTTAATTTCGAATTTACAAATTTAAGTATCAAAAATATTTAAATTGAATAATTTATTCATAGATTCCAATGGGAAAGCAAGATTTTGACAATTATGACAAATCTATGGCAGAAGAATTTGCCTCAAAAATGTTTCAATTTCTAAATGGGGGAATGCTGTCACTTATGATTAGTATAGGATATAAAACCGGCCTATTTGATATCTTGTCGGTGTTGGAACCATCCACAAGTCAAGAAATTGCACAAGAGACGAAGCTAGATGAGCGATATGTTAGAGAATGGCTTGGTGCTATGGTAACAGGAAAAATAGTTAAATNTGATCCCTTAACGAGNAAATACAATCTTCCGAAGGAACATTCTGCTTTCCTAACTAGGNAATCAGGTGTAGACAATTTGGCTGTGTTTGCCCAATATGTATCCCTAATGGGAAATGTTGAAGACAAGATTGTTGAGTGTTTTCGGAAAGGTGGAGGTCTCCCATATTCAGAATATCCAAAATTTCAACAGCTACAGGCAGAAGAAACAGCAAGAATTTTTGACAGTAAATTGACTAGCCAGATTCTGCGATTAAATCCCAATATCATGGACAGATTGAAAAAAGGAGTTAAAGTTTTAGATATTGGATGTGGAAGAGGGCATGCTGTCAACCTCATGGGTAAAGCATTTTCAAACTCCAAATTTACAGGATGTGATATTTCTCGTGAAGGCATATCTGCAGCAAAAAAAGAAGCAGAGAAAATGGGACTGACAAATGTTAGATTTGAGGTTAAAGACGCACTATTGATTGAAGAAATTGGAAATTTCGATGTAATTACAGCTTTCGATACTATTCATGACCAGGTGCAACCGACAAAGGTCCTAAAGGCTATCAATCGCTCTTTAAATAAGGATGGGTTATTTCTGATGCAAGATATCGCCGCATCGAGTCATGTACACAAAAATATTGATGCTCTTCTGGCACCTGCACTTTATACAATATCTACCATGCATTGTATGTCTGTCTCCTTAGCTCGCAAGGGCGAAGGTCTTGGTACTATGTGGGGTAAAGAAATGGCCATAAAGAAACTCACCGAAGCTGGATTCAAAGATATTGAGGTGAAAAGCATTGAAGGAGATATAATAAATTATTATTATCTAACACGCAAATCGTAAAATAGGATATTGAGATTCTAACATCAACTTCATCTTAGCGGTTACACATGTCAGGCGCTTTCCTTTAGCTCAGTGTTTTTCAATCCACATGACAAACACTTATATGATTTGAGCTTTTCAGTTTCCTTCTCACATATTAGATGCTCTCCACAACAAGGACATATCATAATTATATGATATTATAGAATCGCCGTACTTTATGAATTGTGCAGCAGATAAATGCTAATTTAGGCAAGATCAAAACACGATTATGTCAAATTGGAATTTATTTCATTAATTAATCTCGAAATTCGTTTCATATGACTGCCTGCCCAATAAATCTTATTACATTTTGTGCATTTGTAGAATATTTTATGGGATTGCAATAATTCGTCTGAAAGTTTGGTATTGATCAAACTATTATCAGAAATTTTATCTAATTTTCCATTACAACTAGTACATACATAAGGGACTGTTGGCGAATTGATGTATTTGATATTTAGAGTCCTAAAGATAGTAATTAAGTTTTCTATTTCTGTTTCTTTGTAAGTAAGAATGGTAGCTATTCGTTTTTTCTTACATCTGTAAAACAACTCTTTGTCGCTTGTTAGTACTATTCTGCCTATGTAGTTTGATGAATTCAAAATATTTTCATCATTCAAATTAGAGTCATAAATTGTATCAAAACCAAATATTCTCAATTTCCTAGCAATTTTACCGAGCATAGCATCGGCAAGAAATGAAAATTCTTTAGTATTTCTTTCCATTGCTTTGTAAGCTTATGCAGGAAATATTAAATAAAATTATCCACTATTAGAATTCAGTCAGTATAGTAAATCATGCTATTTCCGAATTCATACTCATTACTCAAACGGACTAGTAATCTTGATCCAAGGACCTTTTAATTATTTGGTGTCCTTGCAAGGGCATCAACAGTGTACGGTAAATGGCTCGCCATTTGTTTTATGAAAAACCAGAGCACTTCCAGTAAATTGTAATGAACCTGTACTTATAGGCGTATCAGTCACTTTAACAGGTGTGTCGGTAAACATTGTCATTGTAGAAATGGCAACAATCTTATTGTTAGGTAATGTTGCATGATACGGTTCGCCGTGGTCAGTGTCAATACAATATTATTCATTCTAGATTCAATTAAATCACATATCTTAGCATCAGGTTTTTTCATATTTTCTAAAACCCAATTTAATAATTCAATTCTTTTCTTAAGTTCTCTTTTGTAGACACTTTCATCTTGTTCTCTATCAAGCCATTTGTTTGATTCATCAATTTCTTGTTGTAATATTTGATCTATAGTCATAAGGTTAATTCGACTATTGAGGATTTAATATACAGTGTTCATTTAAGGGAGGGACTGCTAAATCCTAAAACCGGTGGGACTGGAAGCGCAAGCGTTTGGAAGCGGATGCGTTAAAGAATCCCAACCGGCCAGTCTCTATTTTTGGTAGAGTAATCAGATGTATGCTACAAAATATAAGAACATGGCTTACCTTAGTTTTCTTACAGAAAGGCATCGGCATTTTTAATAAGTTGGCGATCTAAGCAAAATATCCTTGAGTCAAAATGATAGATGTCAATGCGGACATAAACGGTTTCATCATGTCCGAAAGTCACCGAATAATAGCCCTACTAAATGTAGTAAATGTGAGTGTCCGCAATTTAGAATTTCTAATTAGCAGAGATCACAATAAGGTTTAAATCATCTTTCAGCCTACGCAAATAGGATTAGAAATCGTTTTATAATAAAACACCGGTGGAACCATTTATCGGGTGAGATGCACGGCTCCACCTGGCGCTCTACATTAAAGTAGAGGTTTACCATACAAACCAACGATATAAAAATCATTCTGATAGATGATAACAATTTAAAAAATTTTGATCAGAAAGGGAAAAATAATGAATATTGGATTTTATTATTATAAAAATTAAGAGTGGATAGATTAATTTTTATTAATCTATCTAATGTTGCGCTTATTCTCGTCTTGAATGTCTTTCTACTTCTCTTGAAAAGTCTCTTAAATTGTCTCTTGCAGCGTTTTCGAATGTATTTGCGACATTAGCACTGAACCGTGAAAATTCTTTTGCGTTGTCTCTTGCGTGCTGCATTGAATTTTTCCATGCATCCATAGATGCAAACAGTTCGTTATTTGCTAATCTGGTTGCGGCTATTGTGCTGTCTGTAATATTGCTTACTGCTCTTGCGTAGTTTTCTGTGAATCTTTGTGGTGATACCCAATATGATGCGTATGAATTTTGTACATTTTCAATGTACGGAACCCATAAGGACTGCATTGAGTGGATAACCTCTTTTTGAGATTCTAGAAAATTATCTGCTATGTCTTTTGTTGCTTGAATGGTCTCTTCTTGATATTCGTTAACGGCTTTAGTAAACCGTGGAATTTCCTTTATTGCTTCATCTGTAGTCTTTTTAACTGTTGATTTTGTTTCGTCGAGAGCGAGATTGATGTTTTCTGTATTTTTTACTTCTTTATTTGATGCCATGTTATTATATTACACACAACAGCATATATATGTTGGTATTAATTGGTATTTATTACCATATAATTCCCGGGGCTCAAATATTTCCTACATCCACCAATCGCACTCATTACAGTTTTTATCACCATCCTGGTCGGTAGTGATTCGCCTTGAGATGATGGCTTTAGCAAGAAATTACTTTTGAAGCAGTACAGAAAAAACTGGAATCCCTCGGTGTAATTGTAAGCATAGAAAGGTTGATGAAAGCATGAAGTGGACCTGTTTTATTTGTGGTCAAGTTGTACCAAAGTTTTGCCTAGTTGTATAGCATGTAGAGAAACATAAACAAGAAGAACAGAAACCAAATAGTTTACTTGATGCAATTTATGAAGATTGGAGGCGTGAAAATAAGTAAATGACGAGCGCATCAATGCCGGAACAACAACCAATGTTTAGCCACAGTTTGAAACTAGAAGAAACTGCATAAGGCTTAAGGATTTCAGTGCATATCTATGCTCACAATACAGCCGAAGCACTTGAAAAAGCATTCAAGACTTACCTTAATGCCAAGAATAAAGCAATAGATAATAAGATTCCTTTAGAGCCAGTTGATGGTAAATAAAATTTATTTTTAATCTTTTTCCGTCCGCTTTCTTGTTTCTTTCTCCCAACAATCTTCGCAGAATACCTTATTTCCCTGGTACCATTTAATGTATTTCTTCTCTCCACACTGGTAACATATCCCTTCCTCGCCTATTTCATCAATTCTATCCATGCTGATATAGAAGAAAACAAATATTAAAATAAGTTCGTTTGGGGCTTTAATTTCTTATATTTTCTTTTCAAAAATGCAACATCTTTTGATATTGCTTCAAGTTGTGATTTGTCAATTTTCAGGATTTCAACTGTTCGTTTAAGTCTATTTTCTTCATTTATTGTCAAACAATTAATTGCCTTTTCATATTCTTCCTGTAAATGTTTTTCTGATACTCTAATATAGTGAGAATCATTTCCTCTCAAGTTATGGCCTTCTAACAGCCATCTTAACTCAGTCTTTAAATCCGGTTCTACCAATTGAGTGGTAAAGAACTTGCGAAAACCATGAGCGATAGGAACATTTTTTCTCATTTCGGCGCGTTTTCTATTACTTCCTTCAACTAAGATTTCCTTTTCTCTTATCACGGAACGCTCTGCAAGGTCAATTAACTTTTTAGTCAGAGTATTCGACCTTAGTTGTCTGCATTTTGATATAGCAAACGGATCTCTAACATCAAACTGTTCTCTGATTAAAAAGGAGTCTTGCGTCAATTTCTCACCATATTGCTGCCGCATCTTAAGTATTCATCAATTGCGCGGGTACATTCAGGTGCAAAAAGTAATGTATTCTTCATTAAAACCCTCGTAGACAGTAATCTTGTAGATATCATAATCAGATTCAACTTTTCCAAATTCCTTAATCTTAAACCTGGTATTGCTCCAATACGCATGCCAGTAGAGGCTAATAAAAATATGATGGCTCGCATCCTTTCATCCGCTACATCCAACAGTCTATGAATCTCTTCGTATCTATAGGCTCTATCTTTCTTTGATTTTCTAAACTTTGGTAAATATTGATGTATTTTGTTTGTGTCTAGTACAACATCATTCATTTTATAGTATTTACAGATAGCAGAAACATAGTTACTAATTCCAGCAAAACCCTTACCCTGTTTCTTTAAAGAAATAAAGTCTATTATATGATTTTCTACCTTTTTTCCATCTGGATTGACATTATCAATAACTTTTATTGCTCCCGGAAATTCGAAATATTTCTTTAAACAAGTTATGTATACCTTTTTGGTTTCTTCTGATCTAATAGATTGTTCGAATAAATTAATTTTTTTCAAGTGTCTCTTCTGCAAAATCTGCTCCATTTTCTAATTTATTTACGCATGGGGAATTAATAAAGTTAGTATATGCGGAATTAATGAAATAATTAATTGTTTCTATAAGAAATGCCAAACATTGTTCGGCCTTGGGTCAAGTTACTAGCATAGAATAACCCCAGTTATCATTAGAACCAAATATTATCCAATTCCGTCCTCTTTCGTATCGCAATATGAGTAAAGTCTTCTTTATTATCTATGCATCCATGCCAATGCAAAACAAAAGCCGGAACGCAAATTACATCACCTTTTTCCATCATGATGGTACTTTCAACTTCTATTTCTGTTTTAGTAATTTGAGCTGGATCGATCTTTATCCTTTTTGCGAATACTACTACACCCTTTCCCTCAGTGGCAATCAATATCTGTTCTGAAGCATGTATGTGCGGCCTAGTTCTACAGCCAGCCTTAAAAGTTACATTATACATTTCCTGTTCGCTTGAATCGTCTTTATCTAATACGCTCTTGATTACAAAATCTCCTGTGAATTTATCTTTGTATTTTTCTGTTGGCTCTGCTTTTATAGATACAATGCTCTTTTTGTGCATTATTACTTCATGTCATACCCAATTATAAAAACTAATTTGGAAGGCAATTGAGAGAGTAAATTGTTTTTGCCAAGAGTACTGCTATGAACTATAGCATTCAGAAAAATTTCGACACTTTCGACAATTTCAACTTTATATCCAAGCGACATCAGGAGCAAGAATGACATTCCATTTGGTATGACCACAACTTCTTTTGGTTTGCTTTCGTATGATTGATTATTCGCTTGTATACTTCTTAAGAAATGACAATGTCTTTTGCCATGCGTCTTGAGTTTCCTTCGGAGCATAATTATCGCCTGATGGATTTGCAAATGCATGACCGACTCCTTTGTATATATAGATCTCATTTGGTGTGCCATTTGATTTTAAGGCTGATTCAAACGCCTTTACCATGTCAACTTGTATGGACATATCCTGATCTCCGAATATACCCAATACAGGCCACTTTATGCTTGCGAGGGTTGCATTATCTGTTACCAAACGACCATAATAGATTATAGTAGCCGCCAATGGATGATCCTGACTGTTGAGGGCAAGCTGTAAAGATTGCCCTCCTCCAAAACACCAACCTAATGATACTATCTTCTCCGGGTTTACATTCGGAAGTGAAGACAGGTATTTAACTGCTGATTTTAAATTAGAGGTTGCTACATTTTGATTATCCCTGATCTGTTGAGTTAACTCAGATGAACGATTTCGATCAGTGGTAACCTCACCTTTAAATAAATCTACGGCGAGTACAACATAACCATTTTTAGCCAAAAGATTTGCCATATTTTTGATATTCTCATTTAGTCCTTTGTTTTCATGGATCATGACGACTCCAGGATGTTTCATGTTACTATTAATTTCACTATTGTTAGCGTTTGATTTACTTGGAAATACAAGATACCCATGCGCCTGATTAAAATAATCAACGGTTTTATTTTCTAATTGAATATCAGCGTTAGAAAGGTCGGATTTTGTGAGATCCGTAACATTTGTTACCATATTAGAAGTCTGTCCGCTTACTAGTTTAACTGAGTTTCCCGATACTAAAACTGAACTAACCAGAACAACCAGAAACAAAATTCTTAGATATATTTTATTCACACATAATTATACTAGATATTGTTTATATTTTTTATGCAATCCTATTACATTAAGAGCACAAATGGTCAATCATACTGCGTATATTTAGAATATCGAGATTTCAAAACTAAAAATATTGTGCAGCTGGGTCAAAGTCATACACAGGAAAAATACTAGCAAAAGATAATGTTATAACGGAACAGAATATAGTTAATAATTGTTGGTAACAATAAAATACTTGAAACCAACATCTTTAATATTATAAAGATTTTTTATCGCAAATTAAGAACAAATGACCGATTCTTTTTTATAACGCGTTAAATAAATCTATTACAAAAATGAGAGAAAAATTTAGTCTATTAAGGTATGGTGCTGCCGGTAGTACTTTTATTGCAGGCATATTGCATCTGTCTTTGGTTGCAAATTCTATTGACAGAAACTTTAATACAGGTTTACTATTCTTAATCGGAGGACTGGCTCAAATATTTTGGGTTCTTCCTACTATAAGAGGATGGAATAAAGCCTGGTATTACGTTGGTATCGGAGGAACTCTAACTTTTATAATTATTTGGACTATTACAAGGTTTCCAGGAAATCCAATTAATGGTAGAGGGGGATCAATAGGTGAAACCGCAGTTGTAGTAGAAATATTTCAAGTAGCATTTGTCGTTTTGAGCATAATAATCCTGGCTAGGGATCCAAAGCTTCGTAACTAGGTATGTTCGCATAGGCAATATACCTAATCGTACTAGATACCATTTACCATACTATAAAAAGATGAAAATAAATGTCGATTCCTCTTCACAGTAACAACAGTACTACAAACCGGTAATTAAGAATCGATGGTGGTTACTTTTTTGTCTTATGATTTGTGTATATGCGCTTTGATTTTTTCCTGCATTTCGGGTTTTAGCACGTCCTCACGTGTATAACCATGATCCTTTATTGCATGTTCTATCAAATTATCCATTAATTCATTTTCCGTTTCGCCCTTTCCTACATAATCGCAGTCGACGCCCACTTCTCTACATGATACCGATAACATTGTAAAATTATAGTGAGAAATGCTATTTAAGTATGTAATATGCAAACAATGTAGTTCCCGTTCTGGAGGATTATTATTTGAATATTCTGGGTTAGCTACAATGTTAAACATCCAATAAAAAATCTAATTAATTTATTGGAAGTTGCGATTCATAAACCAAATCCAAGTAGAAAGTTTTTGTTAGAATATCGCCAATTCCTGTTCAGCAATAAATGCAAGAGCGTACTTTTGGACATCTGGCAACTATTATTCATTATTTTCCAGAAATGATGACTCGTGTCAAAGAAATAAAAGTTAGAATTATGCAAGTGTTTAGCTTAAACTAGTCAGTAAAGAAATAAAGAGCCAAAAGCAGTAAGCTATTAGAGGAGAAGAGAAGAAAAGTTAACCGATACCTCTACTAAAAAGGTTCAATATTGTTACTTTTGAAATGACGGTTTGTTCCCCAATAGCGAACTTACTGTTGGCGCATCTTTGAGATCGAGATTGACGGTAAGTATGTTTGACAATGCTCTTGACTTTGTTAAGTCGGTGAATGTAATATTGGCAACCACACTTTTTAGCGACTTGTCTTGGAAAGTAGTCTTTAGTGATTGTACCCCGCCATCACTCTGTGCAGTAAAACCACTAGGAAATGAAGTCTGCTTCAGAAGTGATCCATTTGGGGCAAACACTAGCATTAATGCGTTTATCATTTTATTTTTTAGCGATTCATCTTCAACTGTATATTTCACATTTACTCTAACTTGGTTTGCGTCCGTATTTGTTAGTGGTACAAAGCTGGAATTGCCTAACGAGATAGCTATTCCCTGGCTATTTTGTGCTAATGAGGAATGTGTCAAAACCATTGTATTACACAGGACAAAAATTGACAAGATCAAGCCTAACAGAATCATATATTTAGTTAAATTCAACATTGTTTTTATCAGTCCAAGATACTTTATCCTACCTAAATAAAAAATCTTTCTTAACAATATCCGTTTAGATTTTTCTTAAATTATTTTTTTGAGACTGGATGGTCGGATACAAATGCTTCAACAACCCTGTACCACGCCATCGCCAAATTCTGAGTGTTGTAGCCTCCTCCACCAAGGCCAATAATTCTACAATGAGATCTCTCATGCGCAAAATTATGCATAATTCGAGCAGCATATTCATGTGATTTCTCAGTATATTTCAAATGTGTTAAGGGATCCCCCGATAAGCCGTCTGCACCGCACTGCATTATTATGAGCTCAAAATTCATAGAATTAATAAAATTTTCAATTTTCATAAATGCAGAAATAAAGTCATTATCTGTAGCACCAGGTGGCAGTGATAAATTTAGCTTTGTACCCTTTCCAGCTCCTGAACCATTTTCTGATTCAAATCCTGTTCCAGGATATAAGAATGAACCGTCCTCGTGAATATCGGCTATGAACAAATCAGGATCTTGCTCAAATTCATAGTACACGCCATCTCCATGATGAGCATCAATATCAATATACAGTATTTTCCTCAAATCATATTCCTTTCTGGCATACATTATGGCAACTCCTATNTCATTAAATACACAGAAACCTCCTGCTGCATTCCTTCTTGCATGATGCAGACCTCCGATTGGATTAAANGCATGGATAATCCCGTCGGTATTATTAATTACAGTGTCAAGGGCTAATAATGTAGAACCTACTACGTACAAAGAGGCATCAAATACCCCCTTGAAGGAAGGTGTATCACCGGAGTCAAGGTATCCTATTCCATCTATTGAGGATTTTTTTACAAAATTGATATAGTCTTTGTCATGAAAATAAGATATTGTACGTTCATCTGTTATGGCAGGGGAAATTACTTTCAGATTGTCAGAGCTAGTGTCCGATGATTGAGTAATTTTTGACCAAAAGGCATCCAGTCTACGAGTATTAAATGGATGTTTCTCACCAAAGGTATAATTTGAAAGCTCCTTACCTAAAACAACGGCAGTATTACACATTATCTTTTTTTTGGCGCCGAAGTATTAGTAGATTATCAGCAAAGAAACGCAAGCAGATTTTCATTTGGTTTAAAACGATCAAAGGTCGAAAGTTCATAGAAATAAAATTGACTAGTATGATTGAGGTCCTTGCACTAATGTTGGGCTTTCAAAAATGCTTTATAGTACAATTACCCATTCATACAAGATCAAAATGTGCTATGAATTTGAAATCTCGGAGAATGTAAAACTAACAAGCAAAAAAGCACTGGAAAAGGAAGATAATGAAGCCGAACTCGAGCTAGAGCCAATTAAGGTATCAAATTAAACTTTCCTTTTCTTTTCTTTAACCATTAACGCTGCTGCCATTTCGTATTGGTAGCGGTGCGTGGCTTGGATTAGGGCATATGGCACATGGCATTTTAGCGAGTTTTATTACCGTATGTAAGTTTGATTCGAGTTATCAAAGTTCTTAATTAATTCAAATTTGTTTTCAAATTTATCGAATCTTACTAGTCCTATTTGAGGAAAAATTTTTAGTGGATCTTCAGCCATGACAGTTACTGCCTGGATCTCACCAAAGAATTTTTTGCATAGTTCTAGGCTCATATTTCTAACTGTGTTTTCATCTAAAATTCCAAAACTATGAAGATACTCGTGCAAAAGTACGGTAAATAAATAAGAGTTGTATTCATAATTGGAAGTTGAATGTTTTCTTACCAAATCTAACAGGATACTATTGATTGCAATGACGTTTGAGCCCAAAACATGATAAGCTCCTACTCTCGTAGGCATTCCATGAAGCAATAGGCTCAAACCAGCTCGTTTCATCTCATATACTGAATTCACAGAAGACTTTACAAACTCAAACACTTCGTTAAAGTCTTTCAAATCTAATAGCTTGTTATTATTGTAGATTTTGTCTTCGGCCGTTATGATTTTTGTCACTTAATCTGATTCTTATATTCTCGTTTTACACCTATAAATCATGGCCTCGTCTTTCAGTCAATTACATGTTAATCGTATGATTGAGACAAGAACATTGCATTAGATTAATTAAGTAAACGTGCTATATTCTAATACATAATTTATGGATACGCGATGGAAGGCAGACTCTGGTCTGAATGTTAGGATGGTCTTGAGTTTCATTATCTTGGGTATACTCTATATCATATTCTTGAGTATACTTCACTATCTTGGAGTAGGATACATCCCACTAGCGATAATAGCATCTGCAATGATTTTAGCGCAATGGTATTTCTCGGACAAAATAGTCCTATGGAGTTCTGGTGCCACCATCGTATCAAAAGAACAGTATCCTAGACTACATGAAATTGTGGAAAGACTTTCAGCTGACAACGGAATCCCAAAACCCAAAGTTGCAATAGTTAATTCCACGGTCCCTAATGCTTTTGCCACAGGTAAAAGTCCTAAAAGCTCTCTGGTTGCAGTAACTTCAGGGATTTTAGATCTCTTGGATGATGATGAGCTAGAGGCAGTAATAGGACACGAATTGAGTCATGTTAGAAGTAGGGACGTTTTAGTTCTAACATTGGCCAGTGTATTTTCTATGGTAGCCTGGTATCTTGTGCAATTTGGATTTTTTGGTGGATTGCAAGGAAGAGGTCGAAACTCTTCGGGAGGTACGGCAATTGTGATTTTAGTTGCATTGATAACGTGGGTTATAAGCTTCTTGATTATCAGAGCTATTTCAAGATACAGGGAATATTCAGCAGATAGAAGTGGGGCAATCATGACTGGAAAACCGGATAAATTGGCTAGTGCTCTTCTTAAAATAAGTGGCAAAATGGGAAATATTCCAACAAAGGAGTTAGAAAACGTTCAAAAATTGAATGCATTCTTTATTATCCCTGCTCTTTCTGGAAGTTCTATTGCCAACCTATTCTCTACTCACCCTCCTGTAGAAAAGCGAGTTCAAAAACTAAGGGAAATGAAAAGTGGCGGAAATAAATAATAAAAAGAATTGAATAAGTCCATGAGTGTTACTCTAAATGAATCTAAGGCCTTTAGTTTTTGATTTTCTAATCACGTGCACTATGCGGGACAGATTAATTCAGGTCGTACTTGTACCTGACACTAGGTGGGTCCAACTGGAACTGTAGGTTGTTGGTTCATAACATGAACTGTAACTATATCATCGTCTTCTCTATCAACCTCATCTTTAACTTTTAATTTGAACTCATATGTAACTTCCCCGGCTGCGACCTCTGGAGCCTTGAACGAAGCTTCAGGTTTATCGTCATTATCTATTNCAATGGGTTGATTATTTTGTACTTTNGCNCCATTTACCCTGACTAATTCCCAATCATAGTCAACGAATTTTTTAAATCCGCCTTTGCTATCAGAACCATCAAGNTTCACNTCTTGATTTTCAAAGACCTTGAAGTCATTACCTGCGTCGGCTCTAATCCTCGGATATTTCCCAGCTTCTGCTGTACTCCATGTTAAAAGTTGCATCGCAGTAAACGCGACGGCAAAAACCAGCATAACATATACGTATTTGTTCATCCTCATAGAGTGCTCTATCTCTTGTAAATAATCTTTTCGATTAAATATTTGGTCAATTCTGTACACTTTTTTAGACTACATGATCCAGCGGCCACCAGAGAATTAGTATAAAAATAGAAAATCGTTCTCGATACTTAAATGAAGAACATGTGGTTACTAGTACTTTCGAATTTCTAAGAGTACTCTTTAATTAGTATCGAAATTCTATCCAAAATATATTTAATATAAGAATATTTTAACAAATGTGCCAATCCGAATAGTAAATTACTGAAAATCATGTAATGGCTTGTCCTTGTGTAGTTCTATTTTCCTCCTTATCTCTGCTTTGTGTTTATTCAGGATGTGTTCATTCGCACAACAGTCATGCATAATACCAATTTCGCAGAATTCACAGGATGTAACAAAGTCTTGATTCCTTAACTTTTTGTTACAGAATTTGCAAACTTTTGTTTCAATATCATGGATCGAGAGAGGTTTCAACCAAGCCTCTCGCCAAAGTACACTGATGCTCACCATTAACAGAAATCTGTGATATATTATATTTATTCTAAAATGATATTAGAATGTAAAACTCTGCCTTTATATTATTTAGATTTCCTTTTCTCAGTAATGATATTTAGATTTCAAAAAGAAATAAAGGAACGGTTTTATGTTGGATTACTTTAATTTCTTATATTGATATTTTATTAACCAATTAATCATTTTATGTTGTATGAATACAAGAGTCATCAATAAAGCTTCAGTTGGGAATGGCTCTCCCTTGGCATTTATTGCATTACTATATCTATGACAGTCATTTAACATTTGTAAAAATAATCTTCTGTCGTCTGAATATAATATGTCAGCAAAACCCTTCCATGATTCGATTTCTCGTATTAGAATATCGTCTTCTGGAAATAAGATCATATATATCACTAAGTTAGATCCATTGCAAATTTTATATTGGATTTAGATAATTGAAACAGTTTTTTATAATTATGAAATACAATGGACATTAAAATAGCTTGTATTCTGACAGGTCTAACACATTGATAGGATGCAGTATTATATAGTCGTGTAAGTGAAAACATTTCATCAAATATCTTGTCTGTTTTATCAAGGAGATTTCGGAACGGTTTCCATTTTCGCTCTTCAATTGTACTTGAGATTTTGAATGATGGAATTGTTCTGCCCATGTTATCATCTACTTATTTGAAACTATTAGTAAGTCACTCTTGGATATTAAATATTTCCTATTCATGGTAACACAATTAGTAACATATTTGCAGGATTTTTCATTTATTTTCACGTTAAATCGCTCACTGAATTTGTTCTGAATAATTTCTATATTTTTATTAAACAAAGGAAGTAGCGTATTGCAATATAAATCTGAAATAGAAAGAAGTTTATTTAATAGTATTGAAGTTATAAATAAGATATTATTTTTACGAGATAATATCAATATGGTATCCATAATTTCTTTTATTAATGATTTAGCTTCTTTGATATCGATTTCATCTTGAATAAACATATCAAACAAATCTGGAATTAATATTAATTTAGCATTGAATTTATGAATCATATTTGGTAGCTTATAGACTATTAAATGTACAAGTTGATATAATGTAAAAACCCTTGTTACCACTACTCTTTGTAAGACTTGTCTGGTATTCAATCCATACTGTCGTCCAAATTCTACATACTGATACACATCTGTGCTGTTCCCTGCATCTATAACTAATACATTTGAATGAGATGTACAATTGGATATAAAACCACAAGACCTTCTAGGAAGTAAGCAACATACGCCAATTCTTGTTAAAAGTATATTTGTAAGTTCTGAAATTCCTACAACACACACAATATCGTGAATTTCAAGTTCTATTGCAGACGTTAATCCTCTAATTTCAAGTTTAACATTATCAAGATATTCATAAGCATTTTGGAATTTTGGTTCATAATCATTTTGATTAAATGTAGTAAGATGAGACATGAGTTCTTTTTAGAATGTTGGAATATTTAACAAAGGAAGCTCCTGTGAGATGGGGAGGGGGATTTGAAAGAAGTGATAATCTAATGGTTCAAAAATACTGGCTATAAGACACATTATATTAGGTATACCGGCGGGGAAGATATTATCGGCAGTTAATTTCTGAGCAGTTTTCACGATTTGTATTTACAGAGTATAATATTTGCGTAGGAATCAGGCGATAAATGGAAGTCTGATGTACAGATAAATATCTAAAAATATACTATCATTATCATGAAAATTCCTCCATACCAAGTTTTTATAATTACATTACTCATAATAGGATCATGCACAGTTGCTGAGGGAAGTGGTATAGATAATAAAGAAAAGAAAAAAATCTCCGAAAGTCTAAATTATGGTGAAATAAAGAATCTAACTCAGAACGAAGATGACTCTGTATATCCCCAGATAAGCTCATCATCAAATAGTGTATATGTGGTCTGGCAAGAGTCTGTAGGGAATTACGCAAGCAAAAATTATGATATATTCTTTATGAAGAGTAACGATGGAGGAGACACTTTTGGAGATCCGGTAAACCTTAGTAATAACCCTGGATTTTCGGAACATCCACAAATCGCATCTGTTGGAGATAATATCTATATAGCATGGGTGGACGACTCCTCTGGCGAAAGAAAAGTAATGTTTTCCAAGAGTCCCGACAGTGGCAAGACATTCTCTGAAAATATCGTGGTAGCTCAGAACACAATAGGTCCACATCATGCCGAGCTTGCCGCAAAAGGGAAAAATGTCTACATAGTATGGAATGGATTTGACATAGAAATTAACAATAGGGTGTTGTTTAGTAAAAGTAACGATGAGGGTGAAACTTTCGGAGAACTAAGAGAGATTGGCAAAGCTGATGCAGAAACCTATCCCAAGATAGCCGCAAATGCAGATGATTATTACATAACATGGGATAAAAAGATGGATAAAGATACAGAAATCTTGTTTATTAAAGGTCAAGAACACAACAGCGCATATAATGATACTAATCCTAGAAAACTAAATATCCAAGGAATAGATGGGGGCGAATCTCAAGTGGCTGCATTTGCTGATCGTGCACTAGTTTCTTGGACCAGCAATTTGCCAATAGATAAAAAATATGTTTATATTAAAAGCAGCGAAGACAATGGTAACGATTTTGGGAGTACAATTCTCATATCTTCTATTAACTCGTCAAATGTGGAAAATATGATTATGAATGACACTATATACGTCGCGTGGCAAGATGATATAAATGGTAATCAAGATATCTACCTGACCACGAGTAAAATCAATGAAACTAGTGAGGATATGCCAGTAAATGTTAGCGACAACACTGGAGTCTCAGAATGTCCTTCTATTACAGTATCACGAAATGGAATTCACATGGTATGGGAAGATAATACAACAGGAAATCACGAAGTATTGTATAAACGCTTAACTTAACTCCATTGATGTATGTCTGTTT
>Ga0065704_10000086_pt1 | contig 27230 bp, 29 predicted proteins | sample SwiRhicommuniRL2_FD_59091 | JGI IMG/M metagenome (GOLD analysis project Ga0065704, IMG submission 59091) | Switchgrass rhizosphere bacterial communities from Rose Lake, Michigan, USA - RL2 v2 (version 2) | ecosystem: Host-associated > Plants > Roots > Rhizosphere > Soil | place: East Lansing, MI | reverse complement strand
AAGTCTGGAGTTACGGCGAAGAGAATTACCAGCTGATGAAAAGCGGGTTATTCCTGCGCGAAAAACTGCGCCCTTACATCAGCCGCGTGATGCAGGAAGCGCATGAAAATGGCGATCCGGCGATGCGCACCCTGTTCTATCAGTATCCGGGTCAGGCTGAAAGCTGGCAGGTGGAAGATCAGTACATGCTTGGCGCAGATATTCTGGTTGCGCCGGTGTTGTATGCCGGTCAGCGCGAGCGGGAAGTGTGGTTACCGGCAGGGGAGATTTGGGTGGGGCTGAATGGGGAACGGTATCAGGGAGGAGAGGTTATAGTGGCTTCCGCGCCACTGGACGGGATACCGGTGTTTGTGCGGGAGGGGGCAGACGTGAAAGGAGAACTTGGTATTTGACCTGCTCCTCCCCCTGCGAAGGGGGAGGCGGGGAGGGGGTTTAGCAGACAACCCCCATCTTCGTATACACTCTGACCTTAGTTTTTGACCTTAATACCCCACCCCAACCCTCCCCTTCGCAGGGGAGGGAGTTAAAACAATCCCCCCATTTATCACAAAACCGTTAACTCTCCGCGAGGATTCCGTAATCCCTCCCCTTGTAATCTGATGCCATCGACAGCAACCGGATCGGTGGCAAAAATGATTAACAGACGTAATTTCCTGCTGGGCAGTGGCGCGGTATCTGCCGCGGCCATGATGGGGCTGGTCCCGTCACTGTTTTCCCGCAATGCCGGCGCGCAGGTAAAACCTGCGAAATTCGAAATCATGCTGACGGATGCCCAGTGGCATCAGCGCCTCAGCGATGATCAGTACCGTATTTTGCGCGAAGCAGGCACCGAACGTCCTTATTCCAGTCCGTTAAACAACGAACATCGTGCGGGCGAGTTTGCCTGCGCAGGCTGCAACCTTGCTCTTTTCTCTTCAGCGACCAAATTCGACAGCCATACCGGCTGGCCGAGTTTCTGGCAACCTCTTGCTGATGCGGCGCAAACCAGCCGGGACACCTCGCTGGGTATGGTGCGCGATGAAGTGCATTGCCGCCGGTGTGGCGGCCATCTGGGACATGTGTTTGATGACGGTCCGCAGCCGACCGGTCTGCGTTATTGCATGAACGGGCTGGCGATGACGTTCACCCCTAAAGCTTAATCTGGCAGGAAATTGACTATGAAAATTGCATCGAAAAACCGGCGTAACTTTCGCCACTACAGCCTGATCGCCGGGCTGATGCTGGCGTCTGCGTTCGTGTTCGAAAATAATGCCTGGTCATGGGGCGGAGGCGCTGAACCGGCGGTCGTGATCCCGGCACCGGCAAAAGATGAGCCAGCAGGCACTGCACACAGCGAAACCGCGCTGTTTGCCGGTGGTTGTTTCTGGGGGATTCAGGGGGTGTTTCAGCATGTAAAAGGCGTGACCAGCGCGGTGTCCGGTTATGCTGGCGGTGTGGCGCAAACGGCCAGTTACGAGCAGGTCAGTACCGGCGAGACCGGTCATGCGGAATCGGTGAAAGTGACCTTCGACCCGACACAAGTNACGTATGGCGAACTGTTGCACATCTTCTTCTCGGTNGGGCATAACCCGACNGAGTTAAACCGTCAGGGGCCGGATACCGGCAGTCAGTACCGGTCNGCNGTCTTTCCTNTGAACGCTGCGCAGGCGGAAGTGGCGAACGCGTACATCGCCCAGCTTAATGCCAGCCACAGTTACAGCGAACCGCTGGTCACCAAAGTTGAAAGCAATGCGCACTTTTATCCGGCTGAGGCTTATCACCAGAACTTTTTAAACGATAACCCGGACTATCCGTATATTGTGGTGAACGATCTGCCGAAGATTAAAGATTTAAAGCAATATTTCCCGGCGGAATATCGTGAACAGCCGGTACTGGTGAAACAATAACGGATTTATTTTTTCAGCCCTGAAAAATAACAGGAGAGTGCACATTCCGGGTCAATGCAATGTGCACTCTTTGCAGCACATTAAACGTTAAATCAGAAATCCATCTCTGCGCCTAAATACGCACCATCAATAATGCGTTCATTAGGATTTCCCGCAGTGCCGTCAAGGCCAACATAGCGGTAACCGGCTTTGACTTTTAATGGTGCGACCGGGATCCAGCTAAATCCGGCATCGGCTTCGGAATAAGATTTTACACGATTGCTTAATGCATCAGGTGCTGCATAACCCTCTGCATAAAATGCCAGACTGTCGGTGAAGGGGACGGTAATACCGCCGCCGACGGGAAATGCCACGCCTTCATTATCAGAAGTAGAACCCTGCATATAAAGCGCTTTCGCGCCGAGATTAATCATTGCCGGGCCTGCCGGAATATTAAAACCGGTGCTCACGCCAGCAATCTGGCGGCCATTTTGAGTATTTTTCGCCCAGTTACCCTCGACATAAAGACCGGATGTCTGACGGCCCATACCGGCGTTCAGTTCAGTGAAATTTGTGCCCGCTTTTGCACCCAGTTCAACAGCCTGAGTCTGGCCAGAGAAAGCCATAAATACCGCAATGGCACTGCCAGCGACAGTCAGTTTGATTGTGTTAGTACGCATTTGTTTACCTATTTTTTAAGTGATCGGCGCTGAGCAGTCTTTGCCACTCTGCCGCCAGACGGATACCCGTCAGTGAGTGGCTATAAAACACTCTTCCGGCCATCGTCATCAATTTATATGTCAGATTGCAACATAAATAGGTTTTTATTCTTAATTTTACTTTTATTAAAGATGAATAACCTGAAGAATGCGGGCGTGTTCAGTACGCGACACAAACAAATTGCGGGGAATAGGTACTGCTTACNACNTACGCCTGGTCCCGTATCTTCTTAACACCAATGTTGAGTGAGGCATTATCGCCCGTGTTTTCCAGCCACATCTGGTCGAAATCAGCATCTGGCGTGNTATCCAAAGGTGACGGCGTCACTTTGTCAATGGTGAAATGATAGGTTTTATTATCCACTTTGACACCATGACTGAGATAGACGGTACGCTCAAGATAGGTACTGGCTTTGGCCGACTTTACATAGCCTTCGTACTGAATAATACCTTTGTCTTTATCGTAAAATTGCAGGCTTTCAACAATAGAAAAAACCAGTTGCCCCTGCTCAATATCCATATTCACTTTACCGAAGGCTTTACATTTTAAGGTAGGAATATCTTTGGATGGCCATAAATAAAGAACGGTTGCTGCGATGACGCAAACAGTTGCGACGGTGGCATAGAACCACTTCTTTTTAATCATGATCATGGTTTGATCCACTTATAGTGATAGAAGTTATCACACGAAATAATCTCATTATTATTACCAAGAGTGCATAAGGACAGCAGTGTTCGGGCGTTGTTTTGAGATGAATAGGATAATTCACTGTTATAAATGAGCACGTTGGTTTTGTTGCACGTCAGATTATTGGTTTTTAGTGTGTGACTGACCCGTTCCAGCACCGCAGTTTTGGCATCGTCCGAAATATCTTTAAGGAAAATAATATCGCAGCCGGTGTCGGGCTGTTTTATTTCGGTCATTCCGTTGGTGGCGTCGTCGTATTTCCACGCGCCGAAAGACAGGCTAACCAGAACCAGCAGGCAGAGCAGAATAAAAAGAGCACGCCGTGCAGGTTTAACCGGAGCAGAAACTGAATCGGGTGTTTGCACCCTGAGCGGAGGCGGGGAGGCCGGTGCCTGCCCGGCAGGCGGTGGCGCATCAAGGCGTTGCACACTGACCGCCGGATTCAGTTTAAAACCGACTTTGGGGAGGGTAATAATGAGTTCGTGGCATTCAAACAGCGCCAGATTGCGGCGGACAATACTGACGTACTGGTTAAGATTATTGCCGGAAGCATGCAGGCCGTGCTTGTCCCAGACTGTTTCCAGCAGATATTCCCGCGTCAGATCACGCCCTTCAGATGAAAGAAATTCTTCCAGCAACCGTGCGGCCGGGAGTGTCAGTTTGATCACGTCCTGGCTGGCAGGATAGTGCAATGTACCATCGTCTGAGTTGAATTCTATTTCTTTATCAATGAGATACTTCATCTGATCCTGACAGTAATAAGTAAAGCCACATCAAACCCGTTCGGATTTACACACCGCTAAGATTAATATTATACAGTCTACATTCCGCGATCAGAATCTGTGAAAGGTATAGGTAAAAACTTACAGCCAGCATAGGGAAAAAAAGACCAATTATTATATCTGTTAAAGATACCATTAAGGAATAAAAACCTATATATACCCACTTTGGGCAATTAAATTGTCTGTCATCCCGAAATCCGGTTTCCTTCTCGCATTGTTGAATGAGTGGGAGTGGTTACGTGGACGTTACCTTTACGGATTTTCTTATCGGATTTTCTTCTGCGCTGGACTTGTTAAGCCCTGAAAACGGACATCGTGGTGTGCGGCGTGCTTATATCGTGATGAATATTGCCCGTCAGCGCCAGTTCAGTCTGTTGGCACAACAGCGGTTGTTCATTGCTGCACTTTTACGTGATATCAGCAGGGGGACACATGCTCCGCACGATTGCGCCAGCCAACTTGCGGATATCCCGTTACTGGCTGACAGCGCGGGTCTGATCGTCGCAAGAGGCCGGCAGCATTCAGAAAACCGCCTGCTGGATCTGGCCGATAATCTGGATTTACTGGCATTGCATGAATTTCCACGCGGTCATTATCCGGTGCGCGCGGTCGAAACCCTGTGTGATTCCATCGGATCCCGTTACCTGCTCGACGACATGCTGGCGTTACGCGAGCTTGGACTGGAAAAGGAATTCTGGACGGAATTCGCCTCCGCCACGCTTATCAGTACAGCCGCGTCCTTTTCACCCTTTGCTGACCGTGTGTTAAGTGACAAGGAAATGACGCAACTGTCTGCCCTGCTGGCTGTCGTCATTGACCTGCATTGCCGTTCAGCCGCACAACATTCTGTTGTGGTGGCAGGTATCGCCGCCAGGCTTGCGCAAATGTACGGGTTTTCTAAAAAAGGTGTCGCGCGGATCCGCGTCGCCGGTTTGCTGCATGATTTAGGTAAACTGGTTGTCCCCGCCGCCTTGCTCACCAAAGCGCAGCCTCTGACGGATTTCGAACGCCGCCAGATCCATATACACCCGCAGTTCACCTGGAAAATTCTTTCGCGGATTGCCGGCATGCAGGACATCGCCCGGATGGCCAGCTTTCATCATGAACGGCTGGACGGCAAGGGATATCCCTTCCATCTGCGCGGTGCACAGCTCGATCTCGGGCCGCGCATTATTTCGGTCGCCGACTGCTATGCCGCGCTGCGTGAAGCCCGTTGTTACAAACCGGCATATTCGCCGGAAAAAAGCCTCATCATAATGCAGGAGACCGCAGCGCGCGGCGGGCTCGACCCTGAAGTGGTGGAAGCGCTCCGTTCGGATTTGATGGGGGCGGGGCAGGATATGCTCAGTGCATCACTGCTTTTGCCTTAATACTGATTTCAACCGAATAGAAACAACAGCTGAAACGTTTACTCAGAGTCAACCTCTGGAGAACCCCTCATGCTGCGAGCGTTTTTATTTATTTTATCAATGAGTTATGCATCTTTATCTTTCTCCGGCACCCCGGAGCATTATGTTATCAACGCAGATCGCACAACCATTACGTTGTCGTGGGTCATGCTCAGCACACATCCCTCGCAGGCGAATTTATCGCAGGTATCCGGCGATGCTTTTTTAGATCATCAGCAAAACATGCAGAATCATATAGATGTCAGAATTCCGGTTTCCTCGCTGGAGGCTTCGAACCTGCTGCTGACGCATCAGTTAAAGAGCAGTATGTTCTTTGATGAAAACCGTTATCCCTGGGTCACGTTCACCAGTCAAAAAGTCACGCAGTCGGGAAATGGGCAATTTAAGATTTTTGGCATGCTGACTATCAAAAATATCCAAAGACCGGTTGTGCTGGATGCTGTTATGAATGACGCCAGCGCGAAGTCCCTGATTCTGCACGCACACACGGCGATTTCCCGCTCTGCTTTCGCGATGGACAGTCTGCTGTCGTTGGTCGGTGACACGATTAACATCGATATTGATATTGCCGCGCAGCCTTATAAGGCATAACGCGGCTACGCGCTTTATCGGAATAGTTTCGTCCGTGACAGGGGTAAAAAAGCGCACGGGCAAAACAACAAACAGGCGTAAAACGGGGCTGCTTACACCTCAGGCGGGTTTCCGGATAGTTGGCGATCGAAATGATCGCGCAACCCAGACAAAATTCTTTTTAAGTGATCGGCTATGTGGCGACGTTATTTAGCCAGCAGTTCTTTGCGGACAATTTCTGCGCCTGCACTTAATGCATCCAGCTTGCCTCTGGCGACGCCACGGGGTAAAGGAATCATGCCGCAGTTGGTGCAAGGATAGAGTTTATCGGCGTCTACAAACTGNAGNGCTTTCCGCAGCGTNGCGGCGACTTCTTCNGGGGTTTCAATNGTATTGGTCGCCACGTCTATGGCACCCACCATCACCTTTTTACCGCGGATAAGCTCCATCAGTTCCATCGGAACATGCGAGTGATGACATTCCAGTGAAATGATATCGATATTAGATTTTTGCAGTTTGGGGAAAATCTCTTCGTATTGTCTCCACTCTGTGCCCAGCGTTTTTTTCCAGTCGGTATTGGCTTTGATGCCATAGCCGTAGCAAATGTGCACAGCCGTTTCACATTTCAGCCCTTCGATGGCTCTTTCTAACGTGGCAATGCCCCAGTCATTCACTTCATCAAAGAACACGTTAAAGGCCGGTTCGTCAAACTGGATGATATCGACGCCAGCAGCCTCTAATTCTTTGGCTTCTTCATTGAGAATTTTGGCAAATTCCCAGGCGAGTTTCTCGCGACTTTTATAGTGGTTGTCATAAAGCGTATCGATCATCGTCATCGGCCCAGGAAGAGCCCATTTGATCGGTTGTGTAGTTTGCTGGCGCAAAAACTTCGCATCTTCAACAAAAACGGCCTTTTTGCGACTCACCGGGCCAACAACTGTCGGCACACTCGCTTCATAGCGATTACGGATCTTAACCGTCTCACGTTTCTCGAAATCAACGCCCTCGAGATGCTCAATAAAGGTCGTGACAAAATGCTGACGCGTTTGCTCGCCGTCACTGACAATATCGATACCTGCCTGCTGTTGATCTTCCAGACACAAACGCAGGGCATCTTTTTTGCCGTCAATTAATTCCTGATCTTGCAATTTCCACGGGGACCAGAGCACCTCAGGTTGTGCCAGCCACGAAGGTTTAGGCAAACTGCCCGCAGTCGATGTCGGTAATAATTTTTTCATACACAGGTGACCTTATATTTTTTATGGTTAATCAGAGAGCGGAATGGGCAGACCATTGTTCAAGAACAGTTTGGTAAGGTTTGATGAAGCATTCTTCAGTAAACTTCCCCTGCTCAATAGCCAGATGGCTACGTTCTTCCCGGTCATAAACAATACGGGTTAAAGAATAATCCTGGTAATTCAGGCTGGGTTGATATTGCAATCCTGCCGCAGAATTAGCATTGTAAATCTCAGGGCGATAAATCTTCTGAAAAGTCTCCATCGTGCTGATGGTGCTGATAAGCTCAAGATTAGTGTAATCACTGAGCAAATCGCCAGAAAAATAAAATGCCAGAGGCGCAACGCTGTTTTCAGGCATAAAATACCGCGCCCGTAATCCCATTTTTGCGAAATATTCATCAGTCAGGGAGAGTTCATCCTGCTGATATTCAACGCCTAATACAGGGTGTTTATTTCCCGTGCGATAGTAAGTGTTTTTACTTGAAACACTCAGGCAGATAACCGGTGTTTTAGTAAAATTATCTTTGTAAGTCTCTGATTTTAAAAATTGTTTGAATATATTCCCATGTAATTCGCCAAAATTATCCGGCAGGCTAAATTCAGGTTGATCCTTATTATGCTCTGGCAGTAAAACGCTAAAGTCATAATCACGCACATAGGAGGAAAAGTTATTTCCTAAAATGCCTGCAATGCGTTGGTGGGTTTTTTTATCAACGATAGTTGTTTTCAGTATTTCAATCACCGGGAAGCTGTCGGCCTTGCCTTCAGCATCAATATTCAACTGAGCAGTAATAATATCGAGTTCGACACAATACCGGTCTTTATTAGGATTATCCCAGTTCGCCAGGGAATTGAAGCGATTATCGATCATCACTAAGGTGTTGCGCAGGTTTTCCTGGCGTTTTTCACCCCTTGCCAGATTGGCAAAATTGGTGGTAATACGCGTATTTTCCGAGGGGTTATAATTCTCGTCGAAACGGATGCTTTTAAGGGTAAATGTCAGTTTTTTATTCATTGTTATCAGGTGTCCCGGCTGCTGAAAAATCTACGTTATTTCAGTCGTTTTCGTATTTTTAAGAGTGAATCGCGATGACTCTTTTATGCCTGAGTCATTGAGTGAAAAAAAGTGATTTAAATTCACTGAACATGAGACAAATTCATGATCATGCCTCCCCGGATGCCGTTCCTGCCCGCAGGGAACAGACACACTTCGGTGTTGACCGAAGCATCTGATTTTTGCCGGTAATAAGCTGAACGAAATTCATGAGGGAGCAGAACGATGATCGCAGTACTTTTTGAGGCAGATGCAGTACCCGAAGCGCGTGAGCGGTACCTTGAACTGGCGGCAGAACTGAAACCATTGTTATCGGACACGCCGGGATTTATTTCCATTGAGAGATTCCAGAGCCTGACCACGCCCGGAAAAATCCTTTCATTATCATGGTGGGAAGATGAAGAGTCGGTGGCAGGGTGGAAACAGAATCTGATGCATCTGGCCGCGCAGAAAGAGGGTAAACAGTCGATTTTTTCATTCTACAGAATACGCGTTGCCCGTGTATTTCGTGACTATTCTTCCGACAAGTCTTCCGGTAAAGGAGCGCATCAGCATGTATGACATTCACGTGATCCTCGACCATTCACCCGGTTCGCTGGCCTCCCTTGGCCGTATTCTGGGCATGAACGGTGTGGGGCTGGAGGGCGGCGGCGTATTTTCCACGGCAGAAGCGGGGCATGCGCATTTCCTGATAGAAGACGGTGAAAAAGCCCGTCAGGTTCTGACTGATGCTGGCTTTGACGTGAGAAAGCTGTCACGCCCGCTGATAAGAAAACTACCCCAGAAACAGCCGGGCGAGCTGGGCGAAATCGCCCAGACACTCGCCCGGAATGGCATTAACATTCTGGTACAGTACAGCGACCACGATAACCGGCTTATTCTGCTGACGGATGACGATATCCGGGCGGCTGAAGTCACTCAACAATGGGCAATACCTTCTGCATGAATTTTCTTCAAACCGAATACGACAGTGAGCCGGATGAGTCTCTTGAAAAATCCATGTCACTGGTGGCTTCAGCAATATCTGACCCGTCAAGGGTCAGTATTTTGTGTGCCCTGATGGACGGACGCGCGTGGACCGCGACTGAACTCAGTGCGGTGGCGGGCATCGCCGCCTCCACAACCAGCGGTCATCTTACCCGGCTGCTCAGCAACGGGCTGGTGATTTGCCTGACGCAGGGGCGCCACCGGTATTACAGCCTGGCTGGCCACCATATCGCCGGATTGCTGGAAAACCTGATGGGGGTTTCCATGCATAACCACAAAACTTTTGCGTCGCGGACGCCGGTCGTTCTGCGTTATGCACGAACTTGTTATGACCATCTGGCCGGAGAGCTGGCGGTAAAAATCTACGATTTTCTGCTGCAGGAAAACTGGCTTGAAGCGGACGGTTACGCGCTGACTCCGGCCGGGAAAGCCCATTTTCAACGACTGGGCGCGGTGCTCAATCCGCGCCCGCGCCGCAAGGCTTGCTGCCCTTGCCTTGACTGGAGCGAAAGACGCTTCCATCTGGGAGGCGATGCGGGGCAGGCATTAATGACGCTTTTTCTGCAAAAAGCGTGGATATCCCGCACGCAGGGTTATCGTGAAGTGAGCGTCACCGACAGCGGCAGAATTGCCCTGAGCCGCCTGTTCGGTTTGANTCTGGCCTGATTCTGCAGGCTATGTTTACGCTTGCTTCNNCCCGCGTGACCGACGACTTAGCTTGTCTCCATACAAGACTGTGTTGAAAGTAACGGGGCATATCGCCACCAGATCAGCAGCCCCGTCAGGGCGATAACGCTCAGAACGCTGAACGCCGTAGCGAACGAATAATGCCCTGCAATCATACCCGTCAGGGCCGGGCTCATGGCCGCGCCGACGCCCTGCATCAGCATCACCACGCTTTGGCCCGCGTTGACATGACCGTTTCCGCGCAGCAGCACCACAATAAAGCTCGGCACTACCACGCCCAGTACGCCAGCCGCGAAACCATCAAGTATTTGCACCGGCACCATCATTAAAGGGGCGGCAGAACTCGCCGCCAGCGCCGCCCGGACGGGCATGATCAGNAGCGCCAGCATAATCAGGCGCCAGTAGCCGACTCTGTCGATGCGCNCGGCGGTCCAGATTGCTACCGGGATCATCACCATCTGAGAAATAATCACGGTTGCGGCAGCGTACAGGCCGGGATTGACGGAGCCGGGCGCTGCCGCGATTCTCATGCTGAGCATCGGTAACAGCGCCGCATTGGCCAGATGAAACAGCAGCAGTGTCAGACCGGTGATCAGCAGCGGTTTATTTTGGGCCAGCACCGAGAAATCGGGGACCTGNGCGGATGCGCCAGACTCCAGCCCNCGCGCGGCATCATCGTCTATATCGCTGCGGCGGATGCCCGTCAGTGCNATGAGCGTTAATAACATCGTGCAGGTCATGAGAATGAAAATACCGCCGATGCCCCAGTACCAGGCGATCCCTCCGGCAATCAGCGCGGTGATAAAATTCCCGGCATGGTTAAACGCCTCATTTTTACCCATCTGCCCGCTAAAGCCTTTTTGCCCGGTCAGACCCAGCGTGATCCCGGTGATCAGCGGACCGACAAACGCAGCACATATTCCGCTCACGATCTGCGAAAACGCCACCACGGCATTTGCCTGACTGAGCCAGAGCAGCAGCGTCGTGCCGGTAATCAGCACGCAGAGCAGCGCCAGAATCAGCCGCTTGTTTTTCGATGCATCAGTCATGAAGCCCGCAGGGAGCGTTGCCAGCAACCCTGCCACGCCGCCAGCGGTCATCAGCAAGCCGATATCATCGGGCTGCCAGTGGCGTTGTGTCAGAAAGATCCCCAGAAAGGGCCCAAGCCCGTCACGAACATCCGCAATAAAAAAACTGGTTAAACACAGTGCCTGCAATGAACGAATCGACATTTTTTTACCCTTCAGCGTTATTAACCAGCTTTATACGCGATGAAGTATAAACAGGATTTTTCTATCAGGGATGACAGGAATGTTAAAACTCATGACGCGGTTTGCAGGGTTGCAACCCCTCCCCGACACCCGAAGGGTATTAAGGAGGGGCTGTGTGGTGAGGGGGAGCNGTCAGATTGTTTTGTATGACAACGTTCTCAGATCGCNGCTTTCGCCCGTTGTTTCACGGCATAAATCAGCACCACNGCGAAACATACCATCGGCAGGGCGTAAGAAACGGCGGTGTTGTAGTGGTCGGCAATCGCGCCCATCAGATACGGCATCACCGCGCCACCGACAATCGCCATGATCATCACCGAGCTGGCGCGTTTGGTTTGTTTGCCCATGTTCTTGACGCCCATCGCGAAAATGGTCGGGAACATGATCGACATGAAGAAGAAAATCGCCACCAGCGCAATCACCGACACATTATCAATACCGGCCACCACCACGCCGCACAGCACAATATTGATGATGGCGTAGACCACCAGCAGCGTGGCCGGGCGGACAAAGCCCATCAGCCAGGTGCTGAAGAAACGCCCGACCATAAAGCTGATCATGCCGACAGACAGCAGATACGACGCGTTCTGGTTCGACAGCGTGTGCCAGTGTTCGGTGGTGTAGTTAATGAAGAAGGCACCGACGCCAACCTGTGCCGCGACGTAGAAGAATTGTGCGATGACGCCGCCGGTAAAATGGCCGTGCTGCCACAATCCTTTCTCGATACCGTGATCTTCCGGAGCGCTTTGCTCGCGGATGTCCGGCAATTTTGTGCGTCCGAACAGGAAGGCAATCAGCAGCACTAACACGGCGATGGCGACGTAAGTGGTTTTCACCGAGGACAATCCGTCCGTCGTGGTGCCTTGTGTGGCGGAGAAGAACAGTGAACCACCGATGATCGGGCCGATGAACTGACCTAAACCGTTGAAGGACTGAGAAAGGTTCAGGCGGCGTTCGGCTCCGGCCGGATCGCCGAGAACGGTAGCGAACGGGTTAGCGGCGGTTTCGAGACAGCCCAGACCGAGGGCGATCACGAACAATGCGAACAGGAACATGCCGAAGCTGCCTGCGGAGGCGGCGGGCACGAACAACAGTGCGCCCAGGGCATACAGACACAGACCCACCAGGATCCCGGCTTTATAACCGAACCTGTCCATGAAGAAACCGGCGGGCAGGGCGATGATAAAATACGCCCCGAAATAGGCGGCCTGTAGCAGACCGGACTGGGCTTTATTGACGTGCAACACGTCCTGGAAATGCTTATTCAGGACATCCAGCAGCCCGTAGGATAAACCCCACAGGAAAAACAGCGTGGTGACCAGTATGAACGCCAGTCGGAAACCGGACGTCGTTTTGCGCTGCGCATAAGCGGGCGCGGCAGTTTTATCGGCGAGCATGTTGTATTCCTCAGTATCTGGTGACGCATGTAGGGGNTCAGCTCAGGTGGCTGATTTTTTATGTCAGATAACGTGAAAAACGGTTNACTCCCTCATAGCAGGGAGATGTATAGCTATTTCTGANCNGCCAGCGAAAAAATCNTCTCCATTTCCACCCACTTTTCACCGGCGGGCGTCCACGGCGTAGGGCGCTGATACTTCCACATCAGGGCTTCCCATTCGCAGACTTTCGGATCCTCCAGACTGCGGCGTTCGAACAGTCCGCTGTCAAAATCTTCCGTGGTTTCCATCACCATCATCAGGCGGTTGCCCAGCCGGTAAATTTCCATGTCTGCGATGCCATAACGGCGCAGATGTGCGGTAATTTCCGGCCAGATTTCGCGGTGATAACGCTGATATTCTTCGATAAGCACCGGATCGTCCGCCAGATCCAGCGCCTGACAATAGCGGCGTTTCATGTTAAGGCCCGGTCGAGATGCATATAACCGCCGTCCACGGTCAGCCACTGGCCGGTGGTGTGCGAGGCGCGGGAAGACAGCAGGAACACCACGGTGTTGGCGATTTCCTGCGGCGTGGTCATACGCTGTCCCAGCGGAATATGCGAAGTGATTTGTTGCAGCTTTTCTTCGGGATGGTCGAAGCTTTTGATCCAGCGTTCGTACAGCGGCGTCATGACTTCCGCCGGGATCACCGCGTTCACGCGGATACCGTCGCCGAGCAGCGCCGCTGCCCATTCGCGGGTCAGCGCCAGAATGCCGCCTTTGGCCGAAGCGTAACCGCTGGTGTTGCCTTGTCCGGTGAGTGCGGTTTTCGAGCTGATATTGACGATAGCTCCCCGGCTGGCGCGCAGGGCGTTCAGGCTCAGGTGCGCCATCAGGTAATAGTGGATCAGATTCTGCTCGAGCGATTGCACAAAGGCTTCGCGACCGGCATCCAGCCCGACGCTGTCGTTGGCACCGGCATTGTTCACCAGCCCGTCGATGCTGCCGTAGCGGGTAAGCACCTCATTCACCGCTGCCTTGCAACTGGCTTCGTCGCGCAGTTCAGTCAGTACAAAACTGGCCTGTGGCGAAAGCTGTTGCAGTTTATGCATCAGTTCATTGGCCGGTTCGGTATTGCTGATGATCACCGGAACCGCGCCTTCTTCCGCCAGCGTCAGCGAAATCGCCGCGCCGATACCGGAACCGCCACCGGTGACCATCACCACTTTATTTTGCAGATGCAGATTCATCAGTCATTTCCTGTAATCGGTAAAGGCTGTAATCGATAAATCGTGCAGGCATTGCCGCCATAAATGGCTGCCTGCTCGTCAGAACTGAGTGCGGCCGTGGCCTGTTCACATAAATCCCACGGATTTTCATCCCCGTCTGCCAGTAAACACACCGGCCAGTCGGAACCAAACATCAGGCGTCCGGCACCGAAAACGTCCAGTGCGGCATCGAAATACGGCAACAGATCGCGGGCTGGCATACCTGCCGGACGCGGCTCGGTCAGCAACCCCGAGAGCTTGCAACTGACGTGTTTTAACCCCGCCAGCGGTGCAATCTGCTGCTTCCAGTACGCTGCACCCCGGCTGAGATCCGGCTTGCCGAAGTGATCGAGCACCAGAAAATGCCCGTCATGCTTTGCCGCGAACTGCACGGCATCGCGCAGATGGCGATGCGTCACCAGAATTTCATAGACATAGTCCTGCCGCTGAATCTGGCGAATACCCGCATTGATGGTCGGATTTTCCAGCCACTGCGCAGGTGAAGACTCGTCCTGAACCTGATGACGAAAGCCGCGCAGCATCGGGTGCGAAATAGCCTCCAGATCCCGTTGCAGCGCGGGTGACGACAGATCCACCCAGCCGGTCACGGCATGCACAAAGTCGGTTTGCTCTGCGATCTCCAGCAGCCAGCGGGTTTCCTGCACAGAGGAACAGGCCTGAACCAGAACCGTGCCCTGAATATCGTGACGTTGTAACGCAGGCCGCAATATCTCCGGCAATAAATCCTGTTTCAGCACCGCCATGTCATCNCCTATCCAGCGNTAATCCTGCGGGNTGTAGCGCCAGAAATGCTGGTGGCTGTCGATTCGCATCATCGGCGTTCTCCTTGCTGCTTTTCGATCATTAAGGTCAGGCGTGATGGCGGTATCTTTCGATCGACGCCTGATGCATCTCAATGGAGAATCCCGGTGCCTGCGGCGGCATATAGGCCGCGCCCCGGACGTCGCACGGATGCACAAAATGCTCGTGAAGATGGTCAACGTATTCGATGACGCGGCCTTCGTGCGTACCTGCGATGCACAGATAATCAATCATCGACAGATGCTGCACGTATTCGCATAACCCGACCCCGCCCGCGTGCGGACACACCGGCAGATTGTATTTGGCCGCCATCAGCATCACCGCCAGCACTTCGTTGACGCCGCCCATGCGGCAGGCATCAATCTGCACCACGTCGATGGCTTCGCGCATAATGAACTGCTTGAACATGATGCGGTTCTGGCACATTTCGCCGGTGGCGACTTTAACCGGTGCAACGCCCTGACGGATTTTGCGGTGGCCTTCGATGTCGTCCGGGCTAGTCGGTTCTTCGATAAACCAGGGGTTGGCAAAGGCGAGGGCGTTCACCCAGGGGATGGCGTCGTTGGTTTCCCATACCTGATTGGCGTCGATCATCAGTTTGCGGTCCGGGCCGATCACTTCGCGGGCGATGCGCACACGGCGGATNTCGTCTTCCAGGTCGCGCCCGACTTTNAGTTTCAGATAATCGAAACCGGCGTCGACCGCTTCCTGACATAAACGGCGAAGTTTATCGTCGGGATAGCCGAGCCAGCCCGCTGACGTGGTGTAGCACGGGTAGCCTTCCGCCAGCAGTTTCTCCGTGCGCCGGGGTTTGTTGTCGGCACGTTGCTGCAATAAGGCCAGCGCTTCCTGCGGCGTGATGCAGTCCGTGATGTAACGAAAATCGATGCAGCGCACCAGCTCTTCCGGCGACATATCNGCNACCAGTTTCCACAGCGGTTTACCGGCGGCTTTGCTCCATAAATCCCACACCGCGTTAACCACNGCGCCNGTCGCCAGGTGGATTGCGCCTTTGTCAGGACCAATCCAGCGCAACTGGCTGTCGCTGGTGAAATCGCGCCAGAACTGGCCCATATCGGCGGTAATGTCCGCCAGTTCGCGGCCCACGATCAGATGTTCCAGCGCTTTAATCGCCGCACAGCAGATTTCATTGCCGCGCCCGATGGTGAAGGTCAGGCCGTGGCCTTTCAGCGCCGGAGTGTCAGTGTCTAAAATCACATACGCNGCGGAATAATCCGGATCCGGGTTCATGGCATCCGANCCGTCCAGCGCCAGCGAGGTCGGGAAACGCACATCTTCAACACGTAAAGCGGTAATCGTTGTCATCGCAAAATTCCTTTAGCTGTAAAGGGTTATGCCTGCACTGTCTTCTGGCGCTGCTCACCCAAACCTTCAATCCCAAGCCGCATCACCTGACCGGCTTTCAGGTACACCGGCGGTTTTTGCCCCAGTCCGACGCCCGGCGGTGTGCCGGTAGAAATGATGTCACCGGGTTGCAGGCTCATGAAGCGGCTGAGATAACTGATGATTTCGGGGATCTGGAAAATCATGGTGCGCGTATTGCCGTTCTGCCAGCGCTTGCCGTCAACTTCCAGCCACAGATTCAACTGGTGCGGGTCAGGGATTTCATCCGCTGTCACCAGCCACGGACCGGTCGGGCCGAATGTGTCGCAACCTTTACCTTTGTCCCAGGTGCCGCCGCGTTCAATCTGGAATTCGCGCTCAGAGACATCGTTAATCACGCAGTAACCGGCGACGTGCGACATCGCATCGGCTTCGCTGATATAGCGCCCGCCGGTGCCGATCACCACACCGAGTTCCACTTCCCAGTCGGTTTTGACAGAATCACGCGGGATCTCCACGTCGTCATTTGGCCCGACCATCGCGCTGGTCCATTTGCTGAAAACCACCGGTTCTTTCGGGATCTCCGCGCCAGTTTCGGCGGCGTGGTCGGCGTAATTGAGGCCGATACAGATAAATTTCCCCACCTTGCCGACACAGGCACCCAGACGTGGTTCACCGCCGACCAGTGGCAGCGTGTGCGGATCGAGCTGGCGCAGTTTATCCAGCGTTTCAGGCTGCAGAAATTCGCCGCTGATGTCGGCAATATGTGCGCTGAGATCCCGCAACGTGCCGTTGTCATCCAGCAGGCCGGGGCGCTCAGAACCTGCGTTGCCGTAACGTAATAATTTCATGGGTCAGTGTCCTTCTGTGAAAGTCAGATCGGTGAAAATCAAATGTTTAAAGCCGCTGGCGTGTCAGTTGCTCCAGCCGCCGTCAATAATTTGAACCGTGCCGGTGGTGTATGAACTGGCGTCGGAAGCCAGATACAGCGCAAGCTGGGCGATTTCTTCGGTTTTACCGATGCGCCCGATCGGCTGGCGGGAAACAAACGCCGCATACACCTCGGCTTCGCTGCGGCCTTCGGCCTTTGCCTGTGCCGCGATGCGCTGGCGCAGGGACGGCGATTCCACCGTGCCCGGACAAATCGCGTTACAGCGAATGCCGCGGGTGACGTAATCCGCTGCAACAGAACGGGTCAGGCCAATCACGGCCGCTTTTGAAGCGCTGTAAGCAAAGCGGTTCGGCACACCTTTGATGCTGGAGGCGACGGAAGACATGTTGATCACTGAACCGTGGTTGCGCTCAAGCATGGCGGGCAGAAAAGCGCGGATCATGCGGAACATCGCGGTGACGTTAAGATCGAGCGCAAACTGCCATTCGCGTTCGGTGCAGGTCAGGATATCGCCGCTGTGCACCACGCCGGCGCAGTTGAACAGCACATCGAGCGCGCCGGTTTCTTCTGCCAGCGCAGCAATCGCCTGCGGGTCGGTCACATCAAGCAGGCGCGGGGTGATGCCGGGAATATTGTGTAATGCGTCGATGTTGATGTCGGTGGCAATCACCTCTGCGCCTTCACGGGCAAACAGCGTGGCGGTGTTGAAACCGATGCCTTGTCCGGCGGCGGTGATCAGAACTTTTTTCCCGGCCAGGTTCATAACAATTCTCCCTAAAAGGTGCTTTAAAGGCCTAATGGTCAGGCCATTGGAGGTGAAAAAAACGCGTTAAACGCAGTGCTTTTTGTTAAGATGTTCGGCAAGCTTCTGCTTAAAACGCCATTTCGGTTAACCAATTTTTTACATGCATAAAACAAATCAGCAAGATTTTTGTCCGGAAAATGCTAGCTGAATCACTTAATGAGAATTGACCGCAGGTGTCCGATGCCGATAAAAAAATTAGAAAATCCCAGAATATACAGGCAGATAGCTGACCAGCTTAAAACGTTAATTGATAACAAAGAATTTCCGCCCGGCAGCCGTCTTCCGGCCGAGCGTGAACTGGCGAGTCAGTTACAGGTCAGCCGCGCGTCGGTGCGTGAGGCGCTGATTGCGCTGGAAGTGATCGGGCTGGTGGATGTGCGGGTGGGAAACGGCGTNATTGTCCGTCAGCAACCTGCCGTTCCGGCCACGCCTTCGCAGGAGCCGGTGATGTCGCAGGCAGGGCGTAATCAGTGGGCGGATGTGGATGATGAGCTGAATATTGAGCTGGATTTTACGGCTGAACTGCCACCGTTTTCGCTGTTGCAAACCCGTCGTCTGATAGAGCCGGAAACNGCCGCGCTGGCGGCAAGAAATGCCACTGACGCCGAACTTGCGGCGATCAGGCAGGCATATGAACAAAACTGTCGCGATAACCGCAATGGCTCGGCAACGCATCCCGGCGACCGGTTGTTCCATATCCGTATTGCGCAGGCCAGCGGAAATCCGGCTTATGCCTTCATCATCGCCCACCTGCTCGGCCACCGTTATGGCACCATGTTCCGCAGCCTGCAATTACACTACACGCCGCAGGACATGCCGCACCGTTCTGAGATTGAGCACCTCGAGATCCTGACCGCGCTGGAGGCCCGTGACAGTCGTGCAGCGAAGAAGGCAATGAAGGAACATCTGGATGCGGTGATTAAGATTTTCGGGCAAGGGTGACAACGTTCGCTGCATCTGACATCGTATTTTTAATGCGACTTCATTCCGGCTGCCGTCATCATCATTCTGAATAAGAATGCCACCACGGCCAGTGATAAAACACTCAATGAATAAATGACGATCAGCCAGACGACGCGTTTCCAGAAGGGCTTCTTACGATTAACGGTCATATCCTGCATCAGGAACCTCCGGTGATAACCGGGCGAAATGCGGTCATTTCGCCCGATACTGTTGCGATCAATGGTAGCCTTCGTTTTCCCTGATTTTCCCCCGGAAGACGTAATAGCTCCAGAAGGTATAAATCAGGATCACGGGGATGATGAACACCGCGCCAACCAGCATAAATGCCAGGCTTTTCTCTGACGATGCCGCATCCCAAATCGAGATGGCCGGCGGAATAATATTCGGCCAGATGCTGATCCCAAGCCCCGAAAATCCGAGGAAAATCAGCGCGAGAGTCAGCAGAAACGGCATATAGTGCGCGTGACTTTTTATCGCCCGCAAAATTCCCCNGGTACAGNCTAAGACCAGTACCGGCACCNGCAGAAAGGCGATCAGATTCGGCATGCTGAACCAGCGATGAGCAATATCGGCATGGGTCAGCGGCGTCCAGATGCTGATCACACCNGTGATCGCCAGCAGCGTTATCACCANGGGTTTAGCCAGACGGCACATCTTCTGATGCAGGGCATTTTCCGTTTTCATGATTAACCATGTACAGCCCAGCAGCGCGTAGGCGACCACCAGCCCGATACCACAAAAAATAGGGAAGGGGGCCAGCCAGCTTAACGCTGAGCCGCTATACGTTCTGCCTGTCACCTCAAAGCCATTAAGCACTGCGCCGACGGCCACGCCCTGACTGAAGGTGGCCACGATGGAACCGGCAATGAACGATTTGTCCCAAAACGGACGGTGCTTTTCGGTCGCCTTGAAGCGAAATTCAAACGCCACGCCGCGAAAAATAAGACCGAAAAGCATCAGGGTTAACGGAATGGTGAGTGCATCGGTGATCACTGAATAAGCCAGCGGGAAAGCGCCGTATAAGGCCGCGCCGCCCAGTACCAGCCAGGTTTCATTACCGTCCCACACCGGTGCAACGGTGTTGACCATCATGTCGCGTTCGGTTTTGTCTTTATTGAACGGGAATAAAATACCGATACCCAGATCAAAGCCATCCATTACGATGTACATCAGGTTCGCAAATACGATAATTCCAAACCATATAATAGTGTAATCAATCATATTTTTTACTTCCCTCAGGATTGCTCAGCCCTTCCTGCGCCGCAGACAGCGGACGCGCCGGTGTGTTTGGCTTACCTGGTCCACCGTGAGAAACCTCATCACCTTCACCGGTCACCGGCCCTTTTTTGATAAGACGCATCATGTAAACGTAGCCAATACCAAAAACGGACGAGTACACCAGCAGGAAAGCTAACAGGCTGAGGCTCATGTGCATTTCACCGTGTGCGGAGACGGCATCGCGGGTGCGCTGAACGCCATAAACCACCCACGGCTGACGGCCAATTTCAGTGGTAAACCAGCCCGCAAGCAGGGCAATCAGACCGGAAGGTCCCATCAGCAGCGTGAACCAAAGGAACGGGCGGGACTGATAAAGCCGCTTTTTATAACGCAGCCACACACCCAGCACGCCTGCCGTGATCATCAGCAGACCGAGCGCGACCATGATGCGGAAAGACCAGAAAACTACCGGCGAATAGGGACGATCTTCTTTCGGAAAATCCTTCAGCGCGGGCACCTGTTTTTGCAGGCTATGTGTCAGGATCAGACTGCCCAGATAAGGGATCTCCAGCGCATATTTCGTGCGTTCCTGCTCCATATCCGGGACGCCAAAAAGAATTAACGGTGTGGCTTCCCCGGGCGGATTTTCCCAGTGCCCTTCAATGGCCGCAATTTTGGCGGGCTGATATTCCAGCGTATTCAGTCCGTGGGCGTCACCGACCATTGCCTGAATGGGGGCGACGATCAGCGCCATCCACAATGCCATGGAAAACATTTTCCGAACCGCTGGCGTATCATTGCCGCGAAGCAGGTGCCAGGCACCGGAAGCCCCCACAAAGAACGCACTGGCGAGGAAAGCCGCGATGGACATATGGAACAGACGATAAGGAAATGACGGGTTAAAAATGACCTTAAACCAGTCCGTCGGCACCACGACGCCATTGACAATTTCATAGCCCTGCGGAGTATGCATCCAGCTGTTCGATGCCAGGATCCAAAAGGTGGAGATAAGCGTGCCCAGCGCCACCATACAGGTCGCAAAGAAATGCAGGCCAGGCCCCACCCGGTTCCAGCCGAACAACATCACGCCCAGAAAACCGGCTTCGAGGAAAAATGCGGTCAGCACTTCATAGGTCAGTAAAGGGCCGGTAATGCTACCGGCAAATTGCGAGAATCCGCTCCAGTTGGTGCCGAACTGATAGGCCATCACCAGACCTGACACGACCCCCATGCCAAAGTTAACAGCAAAAATTTTGGACCAGAAATGATACAGATCCCGGTAACTGCGGTTGCCGGTTTTCAGCCACATCCCTTCAAGCACCGCAAGAAAACTGGCCAGCCCGATCGTAATGGCAGGAAATATGATGTGAAAAGACACGGTGAATGCGAATTGTATTCTTGCCAGGTGAAAAGCATCTAATCCAAACATTGCTGACATCCCCTGTGGAGAAAGTGGGACACGTTAATTAAAATTAACATACATAGTACACTTGTGATTTATACGTGATTAAGATGAAAGGATTGTGCACTGATATTATTTTGCGGGGTAGATACAGTTTGGTGAAAATACACTATAACAGTTCAGGTTATTTTCATTTTTATCATTAAAATTCAATGGGTTAATTGTTGTTTTTTTCGTGAAGCGAAATTGATTTTATTTCCCGCCTGCGCATGATAGAAATTAAAAACATTGTCGCCAGCATGGTGTAGTTTATTGATTTTTAAGGATTTATATTTCATCTGTATTTTTTACTCCGCCGGGAGTAAATTTTATCCCTAAAACGTATATTCAATTTTAATAAAACTGTTATAGCTCAATCCGGTTCACGGAAATGAACCGGAAATAGTTTTAACATGATGATAAATTGAGTATTCGGATATAATGGTAACAATGTTTGTGTGGAATTAATTTTAGCTGTTTTTAGGAATTTACTGAATGTTCATCAGCCTATTTCCCTGACGCTATTCGTGCTGGAGGGACGGGGTTTCTGCGCCGTCACCGGACAGGCCAACCCTGACGCACAAGGCAATGATCAGCGCAGCACTTAACATCACAATACCTGCCGTGATAAATACCCCGGAGATCCCCCCCAGCCCGAACATGACGCCTCCCAGTGCCGCACCGGCCGCGATAGAAGATTGCACGGCAGCCACCACCATGCCTCCTGCGCTCTCAGCCTGATCGGGCACCGAGCGGGTTACCCAGTTTGACCAGGCGACGGGGACACCGCCGAATGCCAGCCCCCACAGCAAAACCAGCAGAGTGAGTCCGGTGATCTGAACGGGCAGTAATATCATCCCCAGCGCTGCGATACCGACTAAACAAGGCATCACAATCAGCGTCAGGCGAAGGCTGTAAGTCATTATCCATCCAGCCAGCAATGTACCCGCAAAATTTGCCACTCCGAATCCGAGCAATAGCAGGGCCAGTCCGCCCGCATTTACATGACTCACGCTTTCCAGAGAAGGGCGAATATACGTAAACAGGGCATACTGGCCGGTATGTGCCAGCACACAGCCGGACATCCCCGTGGCAATGCCGGGACGGCGCAGCAATGTTAAGACTGATGCTATATGTGTAACCTGACGGGGCGCCATGCGCGGTAATGTGAACCACTGAAAAGCAAGAGTGACTCCTCCCACCAGAGCCGCGGCAATGAACGCGCTGCGCCAGCCATAGAGTTCACCGAGAAAGCTTCCCAGCGGCACGGAAACGACGGTTCCCACCGCAATACCACTGAAGATAACCGACAGTGCCCGCGGCACGAGTTTCTCCGGAACCAGCCGCATCGCAACCGCTGCGGCCATACTCCAGAATCCGCCCAGCGCGACGCCAAGCAGGATCCGCATCACCAGCAACACGGCAAGGCTGGAGGAAAGGGCGACCAGCAGGTTTGAGGCGATCATCAGCACAGTAAAACTTAACAGAACGGTTCTGCGGTCAAGCTTACGGGTCAGGCCCGGTACCAGCAGTCCGGCAAACAGCGCGATAACCGCGGTGACCGTCACCGCCTGACCGGCTAATGCTTCTGTCACCTGCAGGTCTGAGGCCATGGGCGTTAACAGGCTGGCTGGCAGGTATTCTGCTGTTAACAAACCGAACACGCCCATGGTGAGGGAGAAGACTGCCATCCATGCTGGCGGAGCCTGTTGCACATCTTGTCGGGTCGCGGGCGCTGAGCCCTCTGTTTTATGATTCATTTCAAATGTTCCTGAAGATTAACGTAGCGCAGAGTCTAGGCAGGATGGTTGAGATGATCTATGATTCGAAATCCTTTTTTTTTGACTATTACTCCTGAAATGACCCAGCACGATCCCTTTGCCCTTTCTTCTGACCTGATCAGTGAACTCCTGACAGGAATGCGTCTGCGTGGTGTGCAATATCGCCGCATCCAGACCGGCTCTGAATTTGGCATGGCGTTCAAACCGAGGCCCGGACATGCTTATTTTCACTATCTTGCCGTCGGTTCCGCTGTTCTTAAAACCGGGGATGGCGCGCTCCATCCATTGTCTGCCGGTGATGTCGTTTTTATGCCGCATGGAATGGCACATCAGCTTCTTTCTGAACCCGGCCATACCGCTCAGGACATTGACGACTTCGCTGTCGCGCCATTAGGGGAAGCCGTGAGTGGTGTGGATACCTGCCCGAGCAGGGATACGATACCGGGCGCGATTCTTTTTTATGGCTGCATGGCGTTTGATCTGGGCGGAATGCAAAGTCTGGGTAAACTGATGCCGGAAACCATGGTGGCGGATGCCAAAGGCGAACGCTATCCCGGACTGTTGCCGGTGATGGATTCGATGAAACGTGAAATATGCTCCGGCCGCATCGGCTTTGCAGGCATTCTGGCCCGGCTTGCGGAAGTTGCCGCGGCAATGATTGTTCGCGGGTGGGTGGAATGTGGATGTGAAAATGCCTCAGGCATTGCCGCTGCATTGCGGGAACCCCGGCTGGCTAGGGCAATTCTGGCGCTGCACCGGCATCCGGGCAGGAACTGGACCGTCGCGGAGCTGGCGGCAGAGTCGCACATCTCGCGCTCGGTTTTCGCCGCGCGTTTTCAATCGATGATTGGTGTATCGCCGTTGCGTTACGTGACGGAACTGCGCATGCAACTCGCCACGCAGTGGCTCTCAGACAGCAAGATTTCTATCGAGAACGTGGCATTTCGTCTGGGTTATACCTCACAGGCTGCGTTTAGCCGGGCTTATAAGCGCATTACCGGGCAATCGCCCGGTGTCAGCCGTTAATGCTGTGAGTCATCGGGGCATAAAGAATATTCCCTCAGGCTGCTTCGGGATAAGTCAGAAGCAGCCTGTATACGTCATCAGCGCGAGCTGTTGCTCTCCAGAAACTCCACGACGCATTTCATACAGGCTTCCCGTTCCTCGACGTGTGGCATGTGGCTCGAATTCTCGAAAATCACCCATTCAGCGCCTTTGATTAAATCCGCGAACGGCTGCACCACGTCGGGAGCGGCTTCATCGTAGCGGCCGGAAATCAGCAATACCGGCACGTTAATGGCGGGCAGGCGGTCGATCACCGTCCAGTCTTTCATGCTGCCAATGACATGGAATTCAGTCGGGCCGTTCATGGCGAGGTACACCGTCGGATCCTCGTCCATCGCCGCAAAGGTACGTTTTACCTCCTCCGGCCACGGATCGAGACGGCAGACATGGCGGGCATAGAATATCTGCGACGCCGCTTTGTATTCTGCGCTGTTGAGGGTTCCGGCGGCTTCATGTGCCAGTAAGGTTTCCTGAACCTCCGGCGGCAGTTCGCTGCGCAGGCGGGCGGCGGCCTGCAACCAGAGTTCCATCGAGGCCGGTGAGTTGGCGATGACCAGCGCTTTCAGGCCAGGAGGTTGCATGACGGCGTGTTCGGCACCGAGCATGCCGCCCCAGGACTGGCCGAGCAGCGCGTAATCTTTTTCAATGCCCAGATGGCGCAGCAAATTATCCAGTTCCGCCAGAAAGAACGAGGGCTGCCAGAAGCCGGCGGGTTTGTCGGGAAGGTGCGTCGAGCGGCCATTACCAATCTGATCGTAGTGGATCACCGCGCGGCCGGTTCCGGCGATATCGCGGAAGGCATCAACGTAATCATGGGTGCAGCCGGGGCCGCCGTGAGCAATAACCAGCGGNGTNTTGCCGTTNTGTAAATCGCCACAGATGCGGTACCAGGTCTGGTATTCCTGAAACGGCGCATAGCCTTCNGTGATGTTGTACATTTTGTTTCCCCTGTCGGTGAATAATAACCACAGGGTAAACATCGGGGCGGCGTTGAACAGCTAGTAAAAAAGATAGAAAACAGGGCAGATNAACTGTCGAGNAAACGGTAATGCATCGCGCGAACCACGGCCTGCACACGGTTACTGGCCCCCAGTTTGCGGGCGGCGGTATTGAGATGGAGCGTGACGGTGGCAATCGACCGGTTGAGTTTGCGGGCGATCTCTTTGGCGGTTAAGCCTTCTGCCGCCCACGTCAGACATTCGCGTTCGCGCTTGCTTAAGCGCACGTGGCGACAGGTGAGAATGCTGCTGTCGAACAGCGGAAACACGCACTCCTGAAAGGTCAGCGCCAGCAGGCTCAGTTCGGCCAATACATCATGAATATCCAGCTCATGTCCCGCACCGGTGTGAATGCCGGTGACCGTCACAAATCCACCATTTGGCAAATGCAACGGCACCGTCGCGCCGCTCGGCATGTTGTTATCGCACATGTAATGGGTGACCGGTTTGTTGAGGTCACTGAGGCGGTTTTGCAGCGAGGTATTGTCCGGGCGCTGATAAGACCAGACAAACGGTGCGCAGCTTTCGAGAGCGTAATGCTGCACCGGATCGACCTGATAATACCCGTTCTCCAGCCATAACCGCTGCATGTCGCCGGGCACATTACACATCCGCAACAGCGACGGTGTGATCAGCTCGCCCTCAAGCGAACGCGGTACCGGCGTGTAGTCGTAAATCAGGGCGTCAAACCCCAGGCGCGAGGTCTGAGCGAAAAGCTGATCAAACGCACCATCAACGGTCGTTTCCCGCAAAGACACTGCACTCTCTTGCACCGCGAGCTTCATGAATTTATCTCCGCATCACTGTTTGCCAGTCTGAATGGGCTGATCGGGCACCGGTTTTGCTCAATCTCACCTGGTAAAGAAAATTTATGCAATCGCGGTGCCACATCGCTGGCGGTGCAAACCTAGTATTTTTGCTAACTACCGGCGGGGCCTGACTGCGGATAACGTAAAGCCACAGGGGAAAAGACTCTCGCTCTGCACCAGAAACTGTCATTAAGAGGATTGTCATGCACCGTTACCGATTTTTGCTCTGGCGACCGCTGCAACTGCTGCCGGTGTTGCTGGGGATAAGTATTCTGACTTTCGTGATGGTGCGCGCCATACCCGGCGATCCGGCGCGGATCCTGCTTGGGGTACGCAGCACACCGGAAGCCATCGCCCGAATCCGGGTGCAGTACGGACTGGATCTGCCGGTCTGGCAGCAATATCTCTATTTTCTGCGCAACCTGTTTCATGGCGAGATGGGCAAGTCACTGATTTACCGTGTGGATACGTTAACGCTGATCATGTCGCGTATTGAGCCAACCCTGTATCTGGTGCTCGGCAGCGTGCTGCTGGCGATGCTGTTTACTGTGCCGCTGGCGGCCGGAGCGGCACGACATCGCGGGCAACTGGCGGATCAGGTGATCCGTTTACTTTCTACTATCGGCCTCGGATTACCGGCGTTCTGGCTGGCGATCATGATGATTTTACTGTTCAGTCTGTCCCTCGGCTGGTTCCCGGTGTCGGGCTATGGCAGCGATGTCGGCGAGCGTATTCATCACCTGTTTCTGCCGTGCCTGACCGTTGCGCTGGCGCTGTCAGCGGTTCTGACCCGTAACCTGCGCGCCAGTCTGCTGATGGAATTACAGAATGATTACGTCACCGCCGCCCGTGCGCGGGGGCAAAACGAAAACCGTATTTTCTGGCGACATGTGATGCCCAATTCACTGGTGCCGACAGTCAATCTGCTGGCAGTAAATATCGGCTGGCTGATTGGCAGCACGGTGGTAATTGAGAGCGTATTTGCCATTCCCGGTATGGGGCAGTTGCTGGTGAAAGCCATTATCAGCCGTGATTACATGGTGGTGCAGGGTGTGGTGCTGGTGTTCGCCCTGGCGACAGTCATCGTGAACCTGATTGCAGACTTACTGACTGTGGCGCTGGATCCGAGGGTGAAGCTATGAGCATGACCGAAAAGATAGCGACACAACGCATGGG
>Ga0065704_10000366_pt1 | contig 27408 bp, 25 predicted proteins | sample SwiRhicommuniRL2_FD_59091 | JGI IMG/M metagenome (GOLD analysis project Ga0065704, IMG submission 59091) | Switchgrass rhizosphere bacterial communities from Rose Lake, Michigan, USA - RL2 v2 (version 2) | ecosystem: Host-associated > Plants > Roots > Rhizosphere > Soil | place: East Lansing, MI | reverse complement strand
CGTAAATCCTTTGGTATTTCAATCTTATAATATTCTTCTAATTTGTTTAATTGAGAGTTGTCCAAAGGCTCATTAAGTTGTCGATAAAATTCAGGTCTTAATGTCGATAAATAGCTGTCTAATTTTTGAATTATTTCGTCCATTCGTGTAGTCTGTACTTTGGTTCTGTAGCCTTAGTTGCTAACTTAATTTATATGCGAAACAAACTTTCGCATATATACCATTTTAAGATGTGTTGGCGAACTTTATTCCAATTGTTCAAATGTAAAAATATTGGGCGTTGCAAAGCAAACAGTTTACAATTCGCTAGGTTTGGTTTAAAATTCGTTAAAAAAGATTTGATTTGTGTAATCTCACCCTAGCTACGGTGAGATTACATACTGATGGATATATAGCCTTAAAAAACTGTTCAACGATATTAAACATAAGCGGGAATGAAATGATCAGTAACTAAATCGGGAAAATAGGGGCCCGAACCATAAGAAGAATGGTGATCGTTAATGTAATACAAAGCAATGTGGGAAAAAACCAAGAGAGAATAGCGGGGGACTACTGTTATTAAAATGAAATTGATAGTTCTTCATTTCTGCCCGACTATGCTGATAATGACAGTATTCGCAGCTATCGTTATCGGCCTTTCTGCATTTTGGGTAAAGCTTACACTAGATGTTTCTCTGCCCAATAATTGTGTATTGATCGGGGAAAGAACTATTGAACGTAGGGAGGTATTTAGCGGATCAGCCCGCGAAATTGTTTACCACACGATTGAAGACATTGTTAAAACTATTATCAAATCTTTTAAGGGCAGCCATGAATTATAAAAAGCAAAGTTTTTTTTATCGGAATAGCCTCTCTATTGTTTTTATCTGCCTGTTTATTTTAGCGTTGGGAGCCCAAGCTATTTTTGGATGGAAAGAACACAATGAAGAGCTGAAAGATCTAGGGGGGCAACAAATCATATTTTCTGCTTATTTGCGAAGTGGTCATTTTTTCTCCGCAACTTTTGAGAACTTCGAGAGTGAATTTTTACAGATGGCGCTCTATGTCATGTTGACAATCTCATTGCGGCAGGTCGGCTCGGCCGAATCAAAAGATCCGGACAAGCAAGAAGAAGTGGATCGGTTGCCTGATCCCACACGTAACGGTGCGCCCGGTCCGGTAAAGAAGGGCGGATGGCGTCTGATTATTTATCAAAATTCCCTTTCAATCGCATTTGTTCTACTATTTTTTTTTGCTGGGCAGGACACCTTTATGGTAGTTTTAAAGATGCCAATCTTCAAGAAACCCTGCTTGGCAAACCTGAAAAAAGCTTATTGGAATTTCTTGCTGAACCTCAGTTCTGGTTTGAAACTTTTCAAAATTGGCAGAGTGAATTCCTTTCCGTCGCTTCTATTGTAATCCTTACAATCTTCCTCCGTCAGAAAGGATCCCCAGAATCAAAACCCGTTGATGCGGCAAATGCTGAGACAGGTAAATAAACCGAGCTTAGCTATGGAAGAATACTGCCCATTTAGACCATTCGGATAGGAAGTAAAATAGGTGAATATTCTAAATCCATCTTATTTTGGAACGCAAAGAATAAATGATTTGATAGGTCTAAGTACGGTTAACGTTTCGGATTATTACCTGATCTTTGTTTTTATTTAGCATAGTGGTTAAACTGGTATGTTAATTGTATTTTTTGTTTGTATACAATTAATTACAAACCACTTAAAATAAATATACAATGTGCAACGAAAAAGATAACAAAACGGGCTTAGTTCTGGGAATGTTGGCAGGTGCTGCTATTGGAGCGCTTGCAGGGCTATTATTTGCTCCGGGCAGTGGAAAGGAGACCAGAAAGAAAATTAAGAAAAAGTCAGACGATTTAAAAGATCAGGCACAGAATAATTATGGAGAGCTATCTGATGCTGTAAAGGAGCAGTATGGCAATCTTACTTCTAGGATTAAAGAGACGGCAGGTCATTTAGCCGATACGGTCTCAGATGGTTATGATAAACTGAAAGGTCAGGTTACATTCAAAGCGGAAGATGTTAAAGAGGAGGCCGGGTCAAAACTAAATGATCTTAAAAAGTAGCACTTAATTTCCAGTTTATTATATCTTAGAAAAAGGGGAATGGACAACACATCGTTATCCACCTACAGTCGGCGCTTTACCAAATTTCTTCTTAAAAGCATTAGAAAAATGGGACAGACTCTCGAAGCCAAGATCAAGATAGATAGCTGATGGTTTTTTGTTTTTTCTTTCAATTAAATGCCATGCTTCATTCAGCCTTTTATCCTGTAACCACTTTCGTGGCGGCATGCCAAAGGTCTTCTGAAAATCTCTTTTATACCCTGAAAGGCTTCTCCCGGTGAGTTGTGCAAACTTCTCGATAGGGACATTGAAATGAAAATTGCTCAACATAAATTTTTCCAGGTCCATTTTATAAGGCTCCGAAAAATCAAACAAAAAGTTAAGCAGCTCTGGAACCGCTATCAGTATCAACTTGATTCCCTCTTTTACCTTTAAAAGTCCCATTTCATCAGTCATTTGATCACCAGAGCTTCGGGCATAGGGAATGATCGACTGGAAATATCCAGTTAGAAACGCATTATTGGGGAGGCATAGGTTTGGAGCTCCCGTGTATTTGCCGTGAGCTTCCAGTCTTTCCTCCAGCGCGATCTGACGCATAAGATCTTCTTGCAGTGATATGACGATCGTCTCATAATGGCCACTTGGTCCGGGAGTTTTAGTTAACGTTCCCAACTGATTCTTGTGAATTAACAATACTCCTCCGGCAGATATGTTTACATTCTGCACTGAAGTTTCGAGGACCATCTGACCCGAGACCTGCAATACCAGAGTATGGTGGTTCCAGACACAGGCTTTCTCTTTTCGTTCCGAAGAAAGATAGGAGTAGAATATAACGCCGGGAAGAATTTCTGCTGGGCTTTCCATTTATCTTTGTAAGTAAGTACCGCCTTTGATGGCACCTATTGCAAATGTAGTGTTTAAAATATTCATCTCCTGTGGGGTAAACACAATTTCCATCGCAGCGATATTTTCAGGTAGCCTTGATCTGCGGCTCATACTCACCAAAGGCATGATATTATCCCCCTGTTCTTTCACCCATGCAATTGCAAGCTGTGTAGGCGTGACATTTTTATGCTGGGCAATTTCTTTTAATACCTCAATTTTTTCAAGATTATGGATCAGGTTATCACCCTGAAAACGGGAAAAGTGATTTCGATGGTCATTCATAGGAATAGGAGCTTGCAGATCACCGGTTAACAGGCCTTCGGCCGTATTGGCAAATGCCACGACACCAATTCCTAATTCGTTAGCTGCGGGCAACAGCTCCTTTTCGATTTGACGGTCAGCCAAAGAATAACCGATTTCAAGTGCACTGATGGGATAAACGCTATTGGCTTTACGGAGCTGATCGGCGGTGATTTCCGATACACCGATATGACGTACTTTACCTTCCTCCACCAGGCCCACTATCGTTCCGATGATGTCTTCTATCGGCACGCTGCCATCCATTCTGCTGGGCTGATATAAGTCGATGGTTTCAATGCCCAAACGGGTCAACGAATAGTTGACAAAGTTCTTGATCGCTACAGGACGGAGATCCAAACCGATCCATTGGCCGTTATGAAAAATAGCACCGAATTTGACACTGATGAAAGCATCAGCCCGTCTTCCTTTAATGGCTTTCCCGATAAGCATTTCGTTGTGGCCAGCACCATAAAAATCTCCGGTATTCAGGAAGTTGATCCCGCTGTCCAAAGCCTGATGGATCGTTGCAATGCTTTCGGTTTCATTAGGTGTAGGGCCGCCCCATATGGATGACATCCGCATACATCCCAGACCAATCTTTGAAACTGTAGGTCCGTTTTGACCCAATTGAATTTTAGTAATTTCTGACATTTGATTGATTTAATGTTATAAGTCAAAGGTCTTTATTTAATAGCCATATTGCTTTCTTCTACGGTTCAATTTACTTGCCTGTATGGTTCATCTATATATGAATAGAACGGTTAGTATGGAATCTGTACCTTTACGTATTAATCTAAATTATTTAGAGGCTCTTGTCAATTTTCTACTATTCCATATTCTAGTCCCTACTTTTGCAAGTCGTTCATGATGAGCTCCAACTTCCGGCCATCACGATCTTGTCGCTGTGCATTTCTGTACTGAATGCTTATGGTCAGAAAATTAGATGTTAAAAATGAAACTTATCCATATCAAATTATTGGTGACTAGTTGATTAGGGTGATATTTTACTTCCCAATGTTTAAACTTCATATGTTGGCTTAGGTACTTATTAATTATTTGTAACTTGTGGAAGTAAATTGTTATCATGGATTCACTTGAAAAGAAACTTACGAAGATTGAGCATGGGTTCAAACCTTTTGAAGAGGAAGCGCTGGAGATCATTGGGCAGGAAAGTTTGGAGGATGCAAAGTCGATAGCGATTCGCCTGCTGAAAAGTGAGCATTACCAGCTAAGGTGTTGCGCGATATTCATTCTGGGATTTATTGCTGCGAAAGACATCCAGGTATTGAACGAGCTTAAAGAGGTCGCCCGGTCCGATCAAAGCTGGCAGGTACAGGAAATAGTAGCGAAAGCATTTGATCAGTTCTGTAAAGACAATGGCTACGAGCAGTCCTTACTGATAATACAAGAGTGGCTTAGTGACAAACATCCCAATGTTTGCAGGGCTGTGACAGAAGGCCTGAGGATTTGGACCAGCCGCCCTTATTTTAAAACCCACCCCAAAGTGGCTATACAACTTATCAGTTTGCATAAGGCCAGCGAAAGTGAATACCTGCGTAAATCTGTCGGTAATGCATTAAGAGATATTCGCAAGCGACATGATGAACTGATTTCCAACGAAACGGCACAATGGAATTTAGATGATAAACTGATTGCATTCACCTATAAGCATGTTCTTAAAGGCTAAAAATTAGCAATATATCTGAAACTCACTGATAGATTTTACTCTGTATGTGGCTTATTTTGCACCGTATAAAGATATTTATTTGAACAAGTTTTCAATTTCGGATATTGCCGAACTGGAATTTAGTGACACGTTAGATTCCTATAAAATCGTAACAAGAAGTATGAGTAGAAAGGGGAATTGCTGGGACAATGCTGTCGCTGAGAGTTTCTTTAAAACATTAAAATCTGAACCGTAAATTTGAACAAATAAATATAAAATAAAAATGGTAGGATTAAAAACAGGCCCTATGTTTTATAAAATAGGAACAGGAAGCATTTTACATTCTTTCTTTTCTACGATCGCTTACAATTTGGAAGATAATAATTGGGGGAAGAAGTATCCGTTTATAATGAAAGAATTATATAACGGTGAGTTATCCTCGGATAAAATTCTAAATGCAGAAAAAGAATTAGCGGAAATTAAAGAGGCATTAAAAGAATATGCTCCTAACTGTATTATTTGGGATATTGATAATTTAGAATTGCAACCACCATGGGGAGAGAAAATTGCAGATAGAATTACAAGTTTATCTAATTATTTTTATACCTCGGATGGCGAAGATATTTTTAATTTGTTTATCAGGGCATTTAATGATGCAAAACAAATTAAAAAAAGTATCTGTATTACAAGTATTTAAAGTATAAAAATGTTTGAAAAATTTTTTGAAGAATACGGAAGTATTGATAATAAAATCGAAATTCTATCTGAACATCTTGTTAGAATAAAAAACTTATTACCAAATGAACTTGTATGTCTTCAAACTAATTTGGACAAGTTCCTAAGGTGTGTGATTCATACAGATCCTTTCAATAAATTTATGTTAAAAAGATAGTAAATCTACCGTTTTACCACATTATTATATAAATCAACAGCGATGAAAAATGAGGTACTTATAGAAGTCCTCAATCTCGACTGCAACTGTTCATAGGATTCTTAAAAAGAATAATAAAATTTATTTAAAGCTTAAACCTTACTATCGTAAAAAACAAGTACGCTATAATCGACCTACTGATAAAGTATCTATTTTGAAGGTTGCTTATTCTTTCGATAATCTGGCTATTTCTGTATCAAGTTTTTCATCCCAGATAAATTCCATGTTATATTTGCCTTGAGTATTTATAGTAAAAAAGGCTTTGTTCCATTTGTTATCTCCTTCGTTAGGTATATCATGTAATTCTCTGATCCAATTTCGGATATCTCTAGAAATATTTCTTACAGATATGTTTTTTATTTCATTATTATCCGTGATATATTCTCCATTGTAGCTTACCACACCTGTTCCTACAACTTCGATATTTAATTTTGCATGATTCCATCTTTCATCATCTATCGCATTTACAATGCTTTGTCCGATGTTTAAATAAATTTCATCTATTGTCATAATATTTTAAATTTTGTAAAGGATTATGATTTACAGAGAGGTTTTTGAAATCTCTTCAAACGATTCCTCGTAGACATCTTTAGCTGTTTTTGTCTTATGATTTGTAAATGTTTTATCATAACTAAGTTTACTTTCAAATTTTCCAGTTTTAGGGAGATATATAAGTTTAACATCGTTGGAACTTATATAATGTCCTTTTTAAATAGAGATTCAATTTCTTTTAGCATACCATTTGCTCGATTAAGCAATTGGAAGGCACTTTCATTTGATATGTCATATTGCATCTCTGAAACTAAATTTACTTTATGAGATTTTACCAAATTCAAACCCAATTTCGACCAGTTCAGTAAATAGTTTTTGAAACTTACTATCAAAATCATTCATATCAAAAGATTATTTAGGTATTTAAATATACTAAAAAAATTATACATTGTCCCGTCTAGAAATAGCTTCTCGTAGCCAACTTTAATAGATAATAGCAGGCCTGTCCATACTATTTTTATTGTGTTGCATTTGTTTCTGGGGATCTCCAGAAGTTGGCAGGATCGAGCGTAATAACATTGTTTTTTAGATGTTTATTGCTGCTTTTGTCAAATCCGCTCGGAATTAGAGAAATATACTGCAGATCAGGTTCGGCGGGCCTATATCTACTTTCTGTGTTAAACTGGCTCTTATTCGTGCATTGGATCCAATATAAATTCTTGGCCATATAATAGTCCAGGTACCAAAGTTTACTTATTTTGGACTCGGCGTTTAGCCGGAGTGATTGATTATTTTTTAAATGCTCCCTGGCTTTAGCGCTTGATCCACAGGGTGTTTCAACTTTTGCTGTAGAGTTTTCAGAAGCTGGTGGTGTGGAGAAATCCAGAAAAGGGTGGATGGAGAAATTCGGAGAATGGAAACATGTCACGCAAGTAATGGATTGGAAAGACAAAGGTACAGCGACTTGGACGATAAATATCCTTAAGCCAGGCTATTACCAAACTGAACTGGAATACAGTGGAGAGGGGAGGCTCGTTTGGCGAATAGATCAAAAAGGCGGACAAGTGGTCCAGAATCAACAGAATTCTTCAGCTATTTATAACTGGCAGCTCATGGGTTGGATGTACTTTGCCAAGCCCGGAACTTATCACAAAATATGGCTTAATAACTATTATTGATTTTCAAGTTTTAAACCCTGTCCAAACGGACAGGATTTTTATTTGATGTTATGTGCTTTTTTCCACTTACGAATTCTCCCCCTTGCATTGGTATAAGGCGATGACGTGTTAAACTGAATCATTCTCCCCAAAGTCCATTTCTCATACCAGGAAACCTCATATAATTCAGTATTAGATTTTTGCTCAATTAGATGAAGAATTTCAGAAACCGTTTCATCTAATTTACTACACAATGTATTGAAGTCAACGCTTTCATAATCTTTGTAAAACTTCTGAGCCAGCTTGCCGAGTTCATTCCATTTATGACCTGTCTCAGGAAAATCTACTGGCTCATTATTATCTTTTTTCCGATTCCATTTAAGCACCAATTCACCCCATCCAATCAAATAAGAAACAAGGTTATTGATACCCATTGTAGTATCTTTTGCATGCCCTTCTAAATCTGTGACCGTAGTTAATTCAACAGGAATGGTCGATAATTCATTTTTCAGCTTGTTGTAATTCGTTTCAATAGCTTTTTGTAATTCTTCTTTGTTAACTGGTACAGCCATAATCGGACGAAATAGATTTTTACCAAATTTACAAAATCTATTAAAGAGGTTGTTTAAAATAAGAAATGATTTGTTTCACCTGTTTTTCAACTAGGTATGCTTATGTGTGGCTTTTGAATAGAGTCTAATCTTGACTTTAAATCCTTAATTTCCAATTCAGTCCTTTTGAGAAAGTGCTAGCAAATGATGATATTCTAATGGAATATCATGATAATACACACACCTTATTCATGCTACGATTATTTATTTTTCCACAAAAGCTAGAATTATGTTAAAATCGTCTCTCTTTTGATGTAATCAAATGCGAAACAGTTCATATAGTCAAAAGAGCTTACTAAATTGCCTTTTACGCCAACTGCTGAAGACAGACAATTTACTCAACTCCCTTTGTACGCATTGGGAGGCAATAAATTGCTGTTGAAGCTGTGATAAATAGATCGGTTCGATCTTTGCCACCAAAACAGACATTCGATGTCCATGGTTCTTTTACCTCAATATGTCCTATCAGTACGCCTGTCGGACTATAGATAGAAACACCTTTCCCCGTAAGGTAAACATTTCCCCGATTGTCCAATGTCATCCCATCAGAGCCTTGGTCGATAACCGCTTTTTGTCCGCTGAGCTTACCGTTAGATTCAATAGTATACCTGTAAGTTTTATTTCGCACCCTATCCGCTACATATAGGTATTTTCCATCTGGCGATCCTACAATACCGTTAGGCTTAGCTACATCATCAGCCACTACAATTGGCTTTTTACCTTTTCCCGGAGGAAGGTAGTAAACTTTCTGCCCTTCTATCTCTGGTTTTTTTCTGACCCAATAGTCACGCTGATAATAGGGATCTGTAAAATAGATACCTCCTTTCTTATCTGCCCAAAGATCATTTGGACCATTCAGTTTCTTTCCATCTAGATCTGACAGCAGTACCGTAACTTTGCCATCATTGCTTATCGACCAAATTTCGTTTTTTTCGTCTGCGCAGGCAAGTAGCAGACCGCGATGGTTAAAGTACAGTCCATTGGCACGGCCGGCTGAATCTTTAAAAAGAGAAAGATGACCTTCTGTATTGTATTTCCAGATTTTGTTATTGGGCTGGTCAGTAAAATAGATATTCCCGTCCTTGTCCACTGCCGGCCCTTCTGTAAAGGCAAACTGCCGAGATAATAATTTCAGGCTGTCCTGATTAAACAATTGCGCCCTCACATCTAAGCTTTTTAATGAGAAGAGTAATATTAGCAAGAATGCCGGATAGAACCTGCTGAAATTAATTAAATGTAGCATAATAAAAGTAATTAACTAAATTATCGTTTGTCCAAAAAAAAATCAAGGAATAGTATTTAAGTATGGATAGTCTCTATTTCAACCCCAATATATATAATTTTATAAAGACCAGAAAATATTACCTCTAACCGTCTTCATTAATTGATGCATATCGCTATTCTGCGTTTGATTTCCGCCGCATACCTCTGATGCTGACAGGACAAACCGTGCAACAGATCATCCACGAGAAGGTAATCGAAAAAGCCAAAGAGAGGCTTTCTACAACGGAACTTACGATAAGTGTGATCGCTTACGAGCTAGGATTTGAATACTCTCAATCATTCAACAAACTATTTAAGGCCAAAACCAAACCTAAGCGGAACCGTCCGAAGCAAAATCTATAAAAGCCTGGTACCTAGCAAAAAAGTTTACACTGATTACTTTAACTTTAGATGCTTTTGGGCTTTATCCAGCTCCAAATACTACTATTAAAGTTTAAAGTGTTACACTTTTGTTCAATAATTGATCAGTTCATGGCAATTTCCCAGGCGATTCCTATCTTACCCTAACAATTAACCACTTATAGATCAACTATGAAATTATTTATTTTGCCATTTGTATGGCTATGTTTTGTCGCGTGTAACAAAATAACACCTTCAAAAGAAGAAGCTGCGTTGTTGAAATCAGAAAACCACAGCACGCGCGCCAGTTTAAGCACAGTAGTAACAACCTATCCTTTACCCAGTAGTCTGCCGAATCAGTACAAGTCAACGGCCTTTACAGTTAGTGCCGGCAGGAATCCAGTCGGCCTATATAACGCTGGAAATAACGGCTGGGGAAATAGCATTAGTTATGGTTACTTTGATTTCAGCGGTACTGTATCGATATCGGTTACCCCTTCCAGCGGCTTCAGCAGCTTCAAATTAGTGCCTTCATCATTGGGTATCACAGGGGTGAGATCGGGCAATACGATTACTTTTACACTCTCTCAGCCGACCAATATATCACTTGTATTGGACAACGACTACCAAGGAAAGGTGCTGCATTTATTTGCTCAGGCTCCGGAAAGTGATATTCCTTCTTCTACAGATACCAATGTACAGTATTATGGCCCAGGATATTACGATCTGAGCTCGCAACCGCCGATAACCTTGAGTTCTGGAAAAACTTTATACATCGCTGGTGGAGCAGTTATTAGAGGAAGAGTAAAAATAGATAATGCATCAAATGTGACAATCAGAGGTAGGGGCATTCTGCTCAACGATTACAACAGTCCCACGGATGATATAGCCCTGGCATTGGGCGCAGTAAGCAACTCGACTGTGAAAGATATCATTGTCAATCGAAACATTGGAAGCTGGACTTCTGCCATGCACAACTGTTCTTTTGTCAATGTAACTAATTACAAAGCTATCAGCCCATATTTTGCCAGTTCCGATGGATTTAATATCAACAGTAGCCATGATATCACTTTTGATAAATCCTTTGTCCACTCTGCTGATGATGCAGTCGCCATCAAAGGAATGTCGGATCAAATTCCTGCAAATTCATTACCCGTTTATAATATAATCTACAAAAATGCACAATTATGGGCCGATGCAAATAACACCATCGGTATCGGCGCTGAAACACGCGCTGCCTATTTTCAGAATATTAAGTTTCAAAACATAGATATCCTATATAATTACGATGACAAAAATCATCCGGATGTTCTCCCTGATCGTTCCGCCATCAATATTTTTGCCTTACATGGCACCTATTTTAATGATATTACCTTTGAAGACATCCGTGTAGAAAGAGCAAAAAGACTAATAAATATTCAGATGGATGAAACATTTTATTTTGGTTCGTTGACCGGGAACTGGAGCTGGCCCGGAGCAATGACAAACATTCTCTATAAGAATATTACGTCCACATCAGGCGGTAGTAACGAAATCAAATTAATCGGTTGGAATGACAGTCATCGTATTGAAGGAGTGATCCTGGAGAATGTTAAGATTAACGGTAACTATGTTAAAGATTTTAAAGATAGTCATTTGCACATGAATCAGTATGCGAATTCGGTGAAGATTGTCAGTCCATCCGGAACAGTTAATAGCGATGTCTATAATGCTTCTACCGATTTTTCGTCTGTACAAGGAACCCGCAGATGGTACTATAAATACTGGCAGGCCGGAATAGGAACAAGTTTGATGAGCTGGAATCCGGACGGATCAAATCATTGGCGCGGTTCGGGTAGTTATGACGCCATATGGAACGGTAGCGGTAACCTCTATATTCATCCCGATAATAGCCAGCCGATACTTGTTTGGAATGCGCCAAAATCGGGTACAGTAAAAATTACCGGATTGGTTCGTAAAAATGATATCGGGGGTGGGGATGGTGTCAACGTGAGTATTTGGAAAAATAATGTAATGATATGGCCTTCGGGTAGCTGGCAAACTGTGGTTTACAATAATACTACTGGGTTTTGGCATGATATTAATGTGCCTGTCACCTTTGGCGACGAATTATCCTTTCGTGTGGATCAGCGTTCCAATTCAGGCTGGGATACCACCTACTGGAATCCAGAAATTGCATATCAATAAGCATTTTTGCTATCCATTTCAATCTTCAGGATTGAAATGGATAATGACTATTTAGCCTTTCTATAGTGGCTTGGCGTTATACCAAAGAAATCCTTAAACTGCTTGCTAAAATAGTTTGCATTGGAATAGCCTAACTTATATGCAATTTCAGAAATGCTAAAAGACGGGTCTTTTAATAAGGTTTTAGCATAATCAAGTTTGACTTTAATAATGAAATCAGTAGGAGTGAGATCTGTTATTTTTTTTAGCAATAGATACAACTGGGTTCTACTGATACGCATTTCTTGCGCTAGTTGATGGACTGAAAAATTATTCTCCGCAATGTTTCTAACGATAATCTCCTGCACTTTTAAAATAAAAGTTTCCTCTTGTGAGTTTGCTTCTTCTTTAATTCGTAAAGGCTCTGCCTGACTGTAGTAATGGCGTAGCGTAGCTTTATTTTTTAATAAACTACCCATTTTAGCCAGTAGCTCCTGCATGCTGAAGGGTTTATTGATATAGCCATTTGCGGCTAATTCATAGCTTTTGATTTTATTGGCAATCGTATCATAAGAAGTCATTAAGATTATTGGAATATGTTTGGTCTTCGGGTTACTTTTCAAATGTTTGCATAATTCATATCCATCCATGATAGGCATCATAATATCGCTGATCACCATGTCGATCGGATTATTCCTAATGTATTCTAAAGCTTCTTGTCCATTGTGAGCGATGATGACATGGTAGGATTCCAGTAATTTATTTTTAAATAATTCTGCCAGATCAGTGTGATCTTCCACCAGAAGAATTTTATGCGTATTGCTTTCCGGCGGAACATCAAATCTTAGTTGACTGTTATCGGTATAAATCACGTCGTCAATGAGCTCCATTGTCGCATGTAGTTCGAGATCCGGGTCATCCGGAAGCTCGGATGCAAAATTATCCACCGGTATAGTAAGTGTAAATCGTGTTCCAGTTTCAATGCTGCTATTTACATCAATCTGTGCGTTTATACGCTTTGTGAGCCCTACAACCAAAGCTAGACCAATGCCATTATTGTCATAATAATTGCCGCTTGACTTTTGTCTGAAATAAGGTTCAAATATTTTTTCAATCTGGTCCTGTGGTATATAACTGCCCGTATTGCTTACATAAATAACAACTTCATTGGTATCTTTTGAAACGCATAGTACAAGAGCTATCTGGCCACCCACCTCACAGTTTTTAAACGCATTGCTCAGTAGGTTGCTGATTATTTTTTCCAGTTTGTCAAAGTCGAGGTCGACATTTACTTCTGTTGATGGGTTTTCAAATCGATATTCAATGTTTTTACGGTCGAATAAAGGTGCAAACATCGAAAAGATATTTTGACAAAAGGTGACCAGGTCTCCATTAATGGTATTTAATGGCAGATTACTGCTTTCAATTTCTCTAAATTCCATTAATTGACTTATCAGGAACGTAAGCCGTTTGATATTTTTTTGGGAGATTTCATATTCCTTGATGTTTTCAATCTTATGATTGGAAAAAAGATCTTCCTGTATCGCCATAATAATGGCTAAGGGAGTCTTAAGTTCATGTGACATGTAGGTGAAAAAATCAAGTTTACTTTTATTCAGTTCCTCTAATTTAGACGTTTCTACTTCAGCCAGTTTTATCTTCAAGATTTTCAAATGCCGTCTTTTTAAGAACTTTCTAAATAGGATGAGGGCCACAATCACCAGTGCCCCATATACCCACAGCATAATATTGCTCAACAGGAAATGGGGTTTGATTTTGATCAGCATTTTTTTTGTCGCAATGATATTATTGTTCAGATCTACTAACTTAATATGGAGTTCGTAATTTTTTGATTTTAAGGAAGTAAAAGTTATTGTTCCTGAAGCTTTCGAAAGTTCATACCAACGCTTGTCAATGTCTTTTAAAGTATAAAATATGCGATAGTTTTCGCGGCTTTGCGGATCGAAATTCACTTGGTTCACCTCAATAGAAATCATATTTTGATCATAAGGGAGCACGATTTCATTCGTATGATCAATGCCTTTTTCAAAATACTTTTTATTTCTAAGTTGGCTGATATTAAATATTTTAAAATCAGAAAAGTAGAGTAAAGGTTTATGTGTTGGAAGTGGGTCTAACTGTGGCGCCTTAAAAAAACATATTCCATCAACAGACCCAAAGTATAAGGTGTCATTGTAATAGTAGGCAGAACGTTCGTTAAACCAGGACGTGTTTAAACCCCAGCTGACATTAAAATTTTTAATGGACCGGTCGGTATCAACACAGTACAAGCCATTTGTTGTTGATAGCCAGTACCGCTTCAAATTGTCTTTCTTGATACCATGTATTTGAACATTGATTTTTCCTCGACCGGGATAAGGAAGCAGGTGACCATTTCTGCCAATAAAATAGAGGTAGTTTTGCTTTGTCCCTAAAAGGACATTTTCTCCATCAAGGAGCATCGAAAGAAATTGTATCCTATTTCCCTTATTCAGTTCTTTCTTATATATTTTAGCTGTCTTTTTGCTCCAATCATAACATACGATCTCATCGAGGCAGCAAATCCATATCAGATGATTGTTTACCATGATGTCATTGATCGTCGAAGTCGTTTTAAGTAGAGTTGTAAAATTATCTTTATGGCGGTCATATATGCTTACAAAACCATCTGTCCCCACAAGTAGATAATCCTGGGTGAAGTTTCGGATGGAGAATATTCTATTATTCGGTAAAGATGACGTGATGTTCTTATCATATTCATAATGCTTGATTTTGCTTCCCTGGTCAGCTAAACAGTATAAACCGTTTGATTCAGAACCAGCCCAAATATTTCCCTGAGCATCTTCTTCTAGTGATATGATATTATCACTGATTTTGCTTTTTTCCTGATTAAACCTTTTTATTACCTGTGATTGTCCATTGTATACATTTATCCCGATGGCGTTGGTTGCAACCCAAAGCTGTTTTTTAGATGACATGAGAATATTGTTGATCACGATTCCACGGGCTCTTCCGGGATTGGTGACGTGTAAAAAATCTAACCAGGAATCATTTTTCGAGAGACAGAATGCTCCATTAAAATAAGTCCCCAATATCATGTCATCAAACTTACTTTTGTAAATTGCGCATACTGTAGAATTAAGTTCATTGTCAAAGTTCTCTATCAACATCCGATATTCTGTATACTGGTTGATATAATCAAATACAGCCACACCTTTGTTATGTCCTATCCAAAGTCTACCCTCTGCGTCTTCGGCAATACTACATACATTTTGGATCTGTGCGGGTTGTGGTAGCTGCGCCTTAAATTTATTTTGGATGGGATCGAAGCGCAGGATACCGTGTCTTTTTGTTCCTACCCAGATCAGATTTTTGTTGTCACAGTACAGCGAGGTGATGAGCACATCCCTGTCGTAGCTCTCGGCGAAATTAAAACTGGCTAAGACATTCCCTTTTTTGTCACATTTAGCAACGGTGGTGAAGGTAGCTCCCCATAGGTTACCTTGATTATCCGCCTGAATCCTATTAAAATATACATTGTTATTGAGTATAGAAATTTTTTGTTCAGCCCATTTGTATAACGTGTTGTTGCAGAGTATTACTACAGCGTCTATTGTCAAGGCTAAGGCTTTCGACGTATTATGCAATTCGGTTTTGATCAATAGCCTATATTTATTGGTGGTGAAATCATAGCAATATATGCCATTGTCGGCAGCGATGATCATTTCCTGTTTGAATGATTTAATTTCGATGATTTTGCCGGGTTGAAAAAGTGAATCACTCATCGACTTTGGATTACCCATAATGTGGGCTCCATCATATAGGTTAATGCCGTCACTGGTTCCTATCCAGACACGCCCAATAGGGTCTTCGGAGATTGCGGTTACCCGATTTGAGAGAAGGCCATTTTCTTGTGTCAGCTTATTATATTTTCTGATATGCTGTGCATCCAGTGATAGACAAGTAAACAGTAGATAACAAAATATGAAAAACGTTTTTAGAGTCATTTTCTTTAGGCTTTGCTTATTTATCAAATAAACAACTATGTATAGATTAAAAAATATAATATCGTTTATTTAATTGTAATATCGTTCAGCTCCTCAAAAAAAAATGATGAAAAATTAAATTCATCCATATTTAAACCATATTATCTTTTTTAGTTGGAATAACTCCTTATTTTCGGGACAAAGTTGCGGATCACCTTGTTCTGCGGCACAATATAACCAATTACCAAATTTAGAAAGAGATGAAAAGAAAAAAGTTAAACCATAATGTACTCTATTTTCTAGTTGTTTTTCTATTGGAGCCACCTGTCGTTCATGCGGCATGGAAAGCGAAAGCTATTTCTTTGGAGCGATATATCCGACAGGAAATCCGCAGCGGGCGTGTCCTTGACCCGCAGGGAATTCCACTCGCTGGTGCTAATATTAAAATAATGGGAACGCAGACAGGTACCAAGACCGATAGTGAGGGACGGTTTAGTATTAACGTTCGTTCTGGACAAAGTCTGCAAGTCTCATTTTTGGGTTATAAACAGACTGTTGTTCAGGTCGAATCTGGCGTGGGAGAAATAACGATTAAACTTGAGCAGGACAGTTTTGGACTACAAGATGTCGTTGTCGTAGGATTTGGAAAGCAAAAAAAAGTAAATCTCACCGGGGCAGTCACATCTGTTTCAATGGCTGATATAGAAAGCCGTCCTATCACAAATGCTTCTATGGCATTAGCTGGAAAAGTGGCCGGACTGCAGGTTACCCAAAATTCAGGGCAGCCAGGTGCTGATGGCGGTACCCTAACGATCCGTGGGATCGGTACATTGAACAATACGTCACCCTTGGTCATAATAGACGGGTTTGAAGCAGCAATTAATGATGTAGATCCCAAAGATATCGCCTCCATATCCGTACTAAAAGACGCTGCATCGGCATCCATATATGGCAATAAAGCGGCTAATGGTGTTATTTTGATTACGACAAAAAGAGGGCAGGAAGGAAAACTGAAAATAAAATATGATGGATATGCCGCAGTGCAACAAGTGACGCGATATCCAAAATTGTTGAATTCCTATGATTATCTAACGCTACTGAATGAAGCGAAAATAAATTCAGGTTTCCAGCCGCAGTATGACGATGAATATATAAGCCATTATAAAGATATTAAAGACCCTGTACGCTATAGGGATTACAATTGGGCAGATTTCTATTTTAAGCCTGCATTACAGCAAAACCATTATTTACAGCTTAGTGGCGGCAAGGAAAATATTGTTTATGCCATTTCCGCAGGATACCTCAATCAAAAAGGTATTGTTGAGGGGACAAACTACGATAGATATAATTTCCGGTTCAATACCCAGCATTCATTTTTAAACAATAAAGCACATCTGGGGCTTACTGTGTCGGGCTATATTGGCAAAACAAAGGATCTGATTGAAGGAGCTGGAGCAACGATTGCACGAATTACCCAAATGGCGCCGTTTGTAATCCCAAAGATAGAAGGTTACGGATGGACCGATTGGTTCTATAGCGATGCAATTAAAGAAGCAGGGGGAGGGCAGACCTTTGATAATAGCAATTTGAATACAATCGCCAATTTGACTGTTAACCTTACGCCCCGGCTCACATTTGAAAGTGCGCTGAGCTATGTGACCAATAATGATCGGCAGCTGTCTTATGCGCCTAATGTAGATCTATTTCTGGTTACTAGGGCCGCGGACGGAACCAGCATCATTGGAAAAAACAATTCCAGAGAATCTTCCATTAGTAAAAGCTCAAATAAATATGGTACTATTTCCAGCTGGGCAAACCTCAATTATGCTTATGATTTAGCAAAAGATCATCATTTTAAAGCTCTGGCAGGTTTTCAGCAATTTCAATGGAAAGGCAATTATTTCCAGACATCAATCAGGCGGCTGTCCGCCAATCTGCCTTACTTTAGTGTGGGCGACCCTTCCTCTGCCAAAAATAATGATTGGGGAAGCAAGGAAACCTCCGTTGGATTTTTCGGAAGGTTAAATTATGATTATAAGGGCAAATATCTATTTGAGGGTAACTTGCGGTACGATGGTGCTTCCAAATTTGCACGAGGCCACAAATGGGGTACATTTCCTTCATTTTCTGCCGGATGGCGTCTGTCGCAAGAACGTTTTTTCAAGAATATTAGTTTCGTTCAGGATCTAAAGATAAGAGGATCCTGGGGGATACTCGGCAACCAAAATATTGGCAACCCCTATGCTGGTGCTGATATATTAGCATTGGGAGGAAGACAGAACAATTATATTTTTAACAATCTCGACAACGTAGGCGCTGCCGTCTCGGTGATCGCCAACAAGGGGCTTACCTGGGAACAGACGACACAGACTAATATTGGTATTGACCTACAGATTTTTAAGGATTTTAGTGTAACAGCAGACTACTACATCAAAAATACAAGTGCTATTCTGCTGCAGCTGCCTATTTCCAGTACATTTGGATTTACAGATGTTCCCTTCCAGAATGCTGGTAAAATGCGCAACAAAGGACTTGAGGTGGCGCTGGGATACCATAAGAAAGTCAATGAATGGCTCTTCAAGGCCAATGTAGCCGTCGCCCACAATCAGAATCGCGTCACTGATCTGAAGGGAATGAGTCCAATTATTTTCGACGGCGCAATATTAAAAGAAGGCGTAGAGTCCACTTCGTTATTTGGATACGATACCGAAGGTATATATCAGAGTGAGAGTGAGATTCAGCAGCACCTCCGGACTTTCGATGAGGATGGATATTCCTTGTTAAATTCATACGCAGGCCTGAGAGCTCAACCCGGAGATGTTAGGCTGAAAGATCAGAATGGTGATCGTATTATAAATGATAAGGATAAGGTGGTTTTGGGGCATACTTCTCCAGATTATATATTTTCTGCAGACCTTAATGTTCAATACAAGGCTTTTGAGCTGCGTACTCTTTTGGAGGGTACACAGGGGGGCAGAGGATGGAGTGCAGGACAGCTCGTTACACCATTTTTTAACGGAGGGTATAATGGGGCTAGCTGGCTTATGGACAGGTGGACGTCTGAGCAGCCCAATAATACCTATCAGCGTGTCTATTTTGACAATCAACGAAGCAATTTAAAGTCCAGTTATTTCGTAGAAGACCTCTCATATATTCGGGTCAAAAACATAGAATTCAGTTACAGCCTGGCTGATCAGGCACTTCGTAGGCTTTCTATCCAAGGCTGTAGATTTTTTATAAGCGGACAAAATCTGTTGACATTGACAAACTATAAAGGTTTTGACCCTGAAGCTTCGGGCAATCCGAGAGAAGGGACAAGGATCGGAAACTATCCACAAGTGAAAACCTACACTGTTGGCGTAAATTTGACATTCTAAACTAATCGACATGAACTCAAAACTATTGCTTTATACATTTATTATTTCAGGAATGCTATCCGCTTCCTGCCAAAGTTATCTGGATACGGTTCCCGAAGACAAAGTAACCCCTGAAAGCTTTCTGACAGGAGCGGAGCAAGCTAATACGCTATTAAACGGAGTATACAATCAATTGTATTATGACAGTCCTGATAAGATGGTTCCTTATGTCTACGACAATATGAGTGATAATTCCTTCAATTCGCATTCCTGGGATCCTGCGCCACAATTTGCGTCCGGAACGCAGACGGGTGATAGTGATTTTACATTGGTCAAATGGAAATATAACTTTAGAGGTATCTCACGTGCAAATTCATTGCTCAAAGGGCTCGCAGGCGCAGATGCGATCGCTAATTCGGACAAGGCCAAAATCAGTGCTGAAGCACGTTTTTTAAGGGCGTACTACTATTTTGACCTGGTGTGTTTTTATGGCGAGGTACCCATTTTGGACGAACAGACCGTTTTAAACAATCCCGAACGGGGCAAATTGGATGCGGTACTATCGTTTATAAACAACGATCTTGATTATGCCATAGACCAGCTTCCGGTCGCGTTAGGAGGAGAGCGTGCATCCAAAGGCGCGGCTTTGATGTTGAAACTTCGGGTGGCCGAATGGATGAACAAGCCCGAGCTTGTCATTTCCCTGGCCCAGCAAATCCAAAAACTGGGTTATCAGCTGTATCCTAATTACTTTGAGCTTTTTCAGCCAGCCGGTATTGAGCAAAAAGATAACCCCGAGATTATCTTTAAGATCAACTATGCCAAAGATCTGCAGAGCAGCGAGGTTTCTAAAATCTTTGGCAATTGGAACAACTTTACGCCGACTCTCCAGATGGTTGATAGTTATTATACTACGAATGGATATCCAATCCGTGACATCCGTACCACTGATGGTGCATTTATTGCAGGCGACCCTAGTTACAATAAAGACCGCCCTTTTGACAATCGTGATCCACGGTTGCAGTTATCCATCGTTGTTCCCGGTTCTGAGTTTAGGTTAGATGGCCAAGGTTGGTATCAGGCACATTACATACCGGCCAACTGGGATGTCGCCACATCATTTACCGTCCGTAAATTTGTTGACCCCTATCTCAAAACATTGACCAATGAAACTACAGATCGAATTGTGATGCGTTATGCAGAAGTGTTGCTTGCCTGGGCTGAAGCAGAGAATCAGCTACATGGCCCCACGGCTCAAGTTTACGAACTGCTCGACAGAGTTAGATCCCGTGTCGGAATGGTAAAGGTATCTCAGGCCATGCCCAATATTTCCCAAGCCGTTATGACAGAGGTGATCCATAATGAGCGGCGTGTAGAGTTTTTTGGGGAGGGCAGGCGATGGTTTGATATTAGACGTTGGAAAATAGCTGAAACCGTTATGGTTGATGCATTGGGTTATGATAAGTCCAAGCTCTCGTGGTATTCCGATGGTACTCTTACAGCCTACTGGCAATATATCCCTATTGTCGTTGACCGTAGGTCTTTTAATCCGAACAGAGATTATCTCTGGCCGATACCGAATGAAGAGCTCAATGCTAACCCCAATATACAACAGAACCCAGGATATTAATGTTCAATTCCTTAAAACTGAAACGTATGAAGATACAATCCATCTATTTATTCATGCTCCTATTATTCATTTCCTGTACAGAAAAGATAGAGTATGTTAATCCTACATGGGTACAACAGCTGTTACCGATGAATAGCACACAGATTAAAATTGATTATTTTGACAATGAGACGATGCAGGAATTCAGCTGGGTACAGCGGGAGGGAGCGACCTACACGTTGATGTTGGACGTTGACGAGAATTTTGGCGATCCAATTCGATACGAAGTAGGAGCAAAAGCCAGCTATAAAATTACCAATCAGGAATTTTTGGATGATCTGAAGAAATTAAACCCATCATTTAAAAATTCAGGTCGCTTTTTTTGGAAACTAGAACAGCGAAATCAAGGCAAGGTCGAGAGCGTATGGCGCTATTTTGATGCTTTGGTCTCAGTATCCAGCTTTGTAGACCCTCGGGATCAAGAACACTACAAGGCGTTGCAATTTGTTTTGCCGGGCGGCAAGCTTGTTACTATGATGTCGGAGAACCTTAGGGCAACAGTATATGCAGACGGTACAGCCTTTCCGCTACCTCGAAAACTAGCACCTGAAGACAGTCCAGCTGCTATTCGGAATATTGCAGGTGGATTTTATTCATGGGGCACTGTTGTCCGTGATGAAGCCATCGCACGGGAGAAAACCCTGGCAGGCAAAAATATTCAAGGCATTTGTCCAGATGGCTGGCATGTTCCTGCATTTGCGGAGTGGAAAGAAGTCATCAATTACCTCGGACCACACTCAGGCAATAAAGTCAAAAATCCACAGTTCTGGATTCAAAATGGGTCAATTACAGATGAGGTCAAATTCAATATTGTGCCCTCGGGATTTTATTGGAATGAAGGACTTTCATTTCTCACTGACCCAGGTACAATGTGCGGATTCTGGACCTCATCACCTGCTTTAAAAGGATATCAATATTCTTGGGAAACACTTTCATCAGACCGCTCGGGTGAAGCATCAGCGGTGATTATTTACAATGACCCCGGTAATCCGGATATCAATACACAATCAAGGAGCAGCGCAGGCGGAGGTAATTTTCACTACAATGTACGTTGTATCATGAACTAAATTTAAGTTAGCCATTATGAAAAATAATATATATATCAGTTTCGTTTTCCTTAGCATCAATCTGTTTTTTTCCTGCAAAAACGATAATGAATTTTATGAGGTCGGCTTTCAGCCAACAATATTGCTCAAACCTGTGGCAGATTCACTGGTTATATTGGATAAGAACAATCCAAGTAAGCTGGTCGGTTTTGAGTATTTTTCAAAAAGACCCTATTTAGACTACAATCTTCTTCTTGCTGTAGATCCCGCTCTGACGACGGAAAGAAAAGTGATATCTGCCGGAGTAGGCGAGAAATATTTTCTGACCCATTTTGTTCTGGATTCACTGATGAATACAATGCATTTTAAATCGGGTGAACAAGGAAATATTTATTGGAAAGTTGAAGCTAAAAATTCCGAGTTCAGCACGACCGATGAGGTACGACGCTTAAAAGTACAGCGGTTTAAATAATGATTAACCATAGAATTAAAAATAGAAATTATGAATAGGAAGTGTACTCCAAAGGCGCTCCTGTTATTCCTTTGCTCAGTTTTGCTGGCCGGGATTCTAACAGGCTTTAAATGGATGTCTGATCAACATGATGAAAAGATAACGATCGTTATGTTTGGTGATTCGATTACCAAAGGGGGAGATTGGGCAACATTATTAGGACGTAGCGACGTCAAAAATAGCGGTTTCCCTGGGTTTACCACCTCACATCTGGTCTGGCTATTAAAGGAAAACGTTATTGATTTAAAACCTCGTGTATGTTTTCTCGAGGGCGGTATTAATGACATCGGTGTGGGGATCCCTGTGGAACGTATCAAGAGCAATTACCGTTCGCTCATAGATGGGCTGAAAGAACATCAGATTTTACCCGTCGTCCAGTCCATTTTGTACCAACAGGATAATCCGGAGAGTAAGGTTCAGGTCGATAGCCTCAACAGCTATTTGAATGCCTATTGTCAAAGCAAAGGAATTTACTATTTGGATATAAATACCAAACTTAGTTCGCCTACAGGCCTCAAGGCTAAGTACACTACTGATGGCACACATATCAACCAAGAAGCTTATGGGATATGGGCGAGCGAAGTCAGGAATCTTTTAGAATCTCTATTATAGTAGTGATCTTATAAATCGTTTTTTATGACACGATTAACCTTTTTCAGACTTGGCATACTGGTTCAATTACTGTTAGGTTGGACAGATTTAAATGCAAAAATTATAAACGTTACGCATTTTGGAGTGCTACCGGATGACGGGCTAGACGACCGTCAGGCTTTACAGTTGATTTTGGATCGTCTCCAAGATGGTGATAAAATTTACTTTCCAGCGGGGACCTACTCGTTTTCATCGTCATTGAGACTCTCCGGCAAGATCGGAATTGAGATCTATGGTAGCCTCGGTAAGGAAACATCCACGCTTATGGCCACCGGGTTCGATCCGTTCAGTTCCAATGCCAGCTGGACCAGTTTATTGGAAGTCAGCGACTGCAAAGATCTTATTATACGTAACCTTTTTATTGATGTCGATCGGCCCGTAAGTATCAATGGCACAGTCGTAGGCAGTGGTGACAGTCCGGACGGGTCATTCTATGAAATAGATCTTTTACCTGAGTTTTCTGAATATGCGGATCGTTTAGCTGAGCTCAAGATCATGCATCAGCTCAGCTATAATGCCGATGGAACACCCAATTATCATATTTCCACACATTGTGATCTTAAGAATGGAAATTGGCCACACATCGAAAAGCTAAGTACCTTACGTCTGAAAATTTATAATGATGAGGCTCATAAACTCCGCAAAGGCGAACTTATCAATCTGAGACTAAAGATTACGGGCAATCCCTGCTTTAGTTTTTTAGGTGTCAACACATTAACAATACGCGATATCACCATCTGGCAATGGCCTGCATTTGCGATGTACGTATCAGATCTAGCCGATAGTCGTCATCGCTCCGGGGATATGATGCTGGAGCGTATTCGTATGAAACCCAAACCAACTTCCGGGCGTTTGATGTCGGTTAGTGCGGATGGCATACATGTAGCCTCAATGGCGGGTACGTTTAAAGCCGAGCATTGTGAATTTGTTGGACTGGGCGATGATGCTATTAATATTCATAGTCGTTTGTGCCATATCGGCAAGATTAGTGCTGACTCGGTTTTATTGACCAATGGTTGGACGAAAGCTCCCGTCGAAGATGATTGGGCCTTCAAGGATGATATTATCGAATTTTTGGACGGTAAAACAGGCTTGCCCAAGGGCAAAGCAAAGGTCAAGTTTCGCGGCAAAGGACAGTATCAATTAAAATCTATCCCAAAGAATGTCAATGTAGGCGATTTTGCCGCAAAAGACACTCGTACACCATCGACCATTATACGGGATTGCATGGTTTCAAACAGCCGTGCTCGCGGATTTGTAGTTCAGTCCAAGAAAGTTGTGATCAACAATAATAAAATATGGAATATTTCTGGTCCGGCGATCTTACTTTCCTGTGATATGGAGCGCTGGTTTGAAGCGACAACTGTGAAAAAGGCCACTATAACAGGCAACAGGATAGATAATTGCGGTAAATACCTCAGATGGGACGATACCCTGACAGGTTATGGCGCCATAGCCGTTAAGACAGGACATGAAATAGGAGGGATTGATAAGCCAGCGGGTGTACATCAAAATATAACTATCCAGGCAAATACGATCAACGACTGTGCAAATTCGGCAATCTTTATTTCTTCGACTGATGGCGTTAAAATTAGGAAGAATAATATCAAGAATTGTAGTAATCGTTCCAGTATCCCATATTATGGCAATTATGCGATTTACTTAAAAAATTGCATCAATGATAAGGTTGTAGATAATACCTTTAGCGAGGTGAAGGAATTAGTGGGGAGAGACTAGTTGTTGTATACATAGAAGTAATGTCCCAGTTAGTTAATTATTTGAAACTTAAAGATTTTCTATAACCCGATTGGTTGTATTTACTTAAACACTTGCGCACCATGGATAGATTGCCATCATTTTTGGATAAAAGAATATTTGGTCTTATCCTTGAGATAGGGGAGATAGGTAAATTAACGGAGGAGGAACTAATGCCATATGAAGCAAGTTTAAAACATAAGCGTGATGCTAAAAGCGTATTCAATTCGGCCAAGAAATCCGGAGAAGCTTTAGGTCGCGCTAAAGGGCTAGCAGAAGGGGAGCGCAAAAAAGCTCTTGAGACTGCTAAAGCATTTAAGGAAATAGGGCTACCTATAGCTGATATTGCATGAGACTTAGATCCTCAAAATCCGTCATCGCTTCAACATTGTTTTTCGTTGTGATAACTCAATAACGATAATTTCTACATCTATTTTGTATCTTGAAGGAGATATAATCAGGAAAAAGCAGAAGGTTAAGCTTGTGGCAATAATTTTCAGACAATCATAGCGATCATAAAATGAAACTACCGAAATTTAAATACAGTCCAAACGCCTATAAAATTGATGTTTTTGAAGATCTAGAAGGCAAATGTTCTATATGTGAAGAGCAAAGATCGATACGATACACCGGCTCATTTTATAGTAGGGAAACTCCTGAATATATTTGTCCATGGTGCATAGCCGACGGTAAGGCCGCGGAAAAATATGACGGTGAGTTTAATGACTACTGTGGTATAGAGGATGTTTCGCCAGACCCAAATGACCCAAAGCCAAACATAGCTCAGGAACTATTATTTGAAATCACAAACAGAACACCAAGTTATATCTCTTGGCAGCAAGAAGCATGGCTGACGCATTGTAATGAACCCTGTGCTTTTATCGACTATGCCGATGTTGACACGATAAACCCCCTATTAGAAGAATTGCACGATGATATAGAAAACAATGGTTATCCCCCTGAGTTTATAAGAACAGCACTTTCAAAAGAAGGTAGTTTAGTAGGGTATTTATTTCAATGCGTGAAGTGCGGACAGTATAGGCTTCACGTTGATTGCGACTAATTTTGAACCTGAGTGTAATGTTCGTAAGAACAAGTTTGGGAACTTAAGAATATGAAAACGCTAAAATGCGAAATAGAATGTCAAATCGTAGAAAATTATTCTTCATTGGAATAACATTATGTCTTTCGTCAATTCTAATCTTGATATTTGGCGCTGGAATGTTTGTTTCGAGAGGTGATTATAGCAAATTCATTATAAAATTATCAGAATTTTGCTTCATATTTTGGATACCATTGTTAGTAATTGGAATTATACTTATATTAATTGCAATTATCCTAAGTGGATTTCAATCTTCCAAAACAAAGAAGCCGTAAAAAAAAATTGCAACTTCTGGTAACGTAGGTTTGGAAAATGCTAGGATAATATCAAAGAAGATTAGACTCTATTCGCACACACACATGTATTAACCAAATTTCAAAACAAGAAGTCTTAAAAGCGAAAGACCATATTTATCCCAATTATCTTCCATAAATACTATTTACGCATAGAAAGCACTCTTTCCAATTTTTGCTTCTATTTTGGGTAGTATTTTAGTTGAAATATCGTGATATGTTTATTTTAGCAGGTGTCTCAGATCCCATTCCTTTTTGTTGTGCCCAGCATCGATTCCGCCACCGATAGTATTTATAATATCCCTGACAGAACGGCCATGATAATTGATTAAATCCAGCGAAGCGCCTTTTGACACAAGAAGATTTATTATTTTGATCATATTCTCCTGACCGCGGTAATTCATAACAGCTATCCATAAAGGTGTATTCCCATTTATTTCACGGATATCAATTTCTGCACCGTTATCAATTAAATGGCTTACAATTCGATAGTTCATTTTAGAAACGGCTACGTGCAGCGCTGCAAGTTCACCGCCACGTTTATTCCGCTTATGATTTATGTCAATACCACAGTGTAAAAGAAAATCTATCAGATCTTCCGGTTGGTACCTTTTGTCATATCCCGAACCCGCATATGCTATTAGTAGATTGTTCCGATCATAAACATCGGTTTTGCAGAAATCAACACCTTCTAACCTTGCTTTTTCTAATGTATCAATGTCATTTTCGTAGATCAGTTTAAATAATTCTGTAAATTCCATCTTTAAGTCTTTTAATGGTTTGCCTCCCTTTTAAAATTAGTAATTCGTCACCGAATTTTCTACTTTTAAATACTCCAGTTTTTGGGAGGAGGTCAACCAAAAATATCAGCTAATTACACGCTGGGATAAACATACAGAATACAAGTATCTGAAATAACACGCAGCTTTATGTAAAAAATTTTGTTAATTATTAGAGGGTAATTATTTCATTTTCAATATCATGATAAAGAAGGATCTTCCATTGTTCTTCTTTTGCTCTTTTCTTCCAAATGATTCGTTCTTCCATCGCTTTTTTGCCATCATAATCAGTTTTAAATGCTATTTGATAGTTTAAATATCCCATTTGAGGAAGGTTGTCTGCACCATAAAA
>Ga0065704_10070389_pt1 | contig 27502 bp, 30 predicted proteins | sample SwiRhicommuniRL2_FD_59091 | JGI IMG/M metagenome (GOLD analysis project Ga0065704, IMG submission 59091) | Switchgrass rhizosphere bacterial communities from Rose Lake, Michigan, USA - RL2 v2 (version 2) | ecosystem: Host-associated > Plants > Roots > Rhizosphere > Soil | place: East Lansing, MI | reverse complement strand
GTCAGCTGGGGCCCACGTTTTGCAACGCAAAGCGTGGGAGGTTTTTCGCGCGACGCGCGAAGAACCTAGCGCTTGCCGTATTTATCGGTCAGCCGCTTGTTCAATGCCTTGTTCTGCACTTTGGCATTTGCCTTGTCGGCCAGGCGACTGGCGAGCTTGTCGGCGGCGGCGGCGACTTCGTCGCGCAGCTTGAGGTAGTTGAGGAAGCGGCCTTCGTCCAGTTCCTCGCGCTCGATCGCCGCACGCACCGCGCAGCCGGGCTCGCGGTCGTGCGAGCAGTCGCGGAACTTGCACTGCGCCGCCAGCGCCTCGATGTCGGCGAAACCGCCGTCGGCCAGGTCTTCCTCACCGGTGGGCTTCAGTTCGCGCATGCCGGGCGTATCGATCAGGCACGCACCCGCCGGCAGCGGGATGAGGGCGCGGAAGGTGGTGGTGTGGCGCCCGCGCGAATCGTTTTCGCGTACTTCGCCGGTCTTCATCCGCTCGTCGCCGAGCAGCGTGTTGGTCAGCGTGGACTTGCCCGCGCCCGAGGAGCCGACAAGCACCACGGTGTGGCCGGGCTCCAGCCACGGCATCAGCTGCGCCACGCTCTCGGGGTCCTTCGCGTTGACGGTGAACACGGGGACGCCCTGCGCGGTCAGATCGGCCAGTACCTCGACCGCATCGTCGGCGTACTCGGTGCGGTCGGCCTTGGTCAGCACCACCACCGGTTGCGCACCGCCGCCGCCGACCAGCAGCAGGTAGCGTTCGATGCGGCGCGGATTGAAGTCCGCATCCAGGCCGCAGACGATGAACACCGTGTCGATGTTCGCCGCGATCACCTGCTGGTGGTAATGCTCGCCGGCCGCGCCGCGCTTGATGCCCGTGTGGCGCGGCAGCAGGGCGACGATGCGCGGGCGCATGCCCGCCGCATCCTCCAGCAGCACCCAGTCGCCGACGGCGGGCCGTTCATGCGCCGGAAAACGGGGGCGCTGCCACTCCGGCAGCGACTCGGCCTTGACGCCCATGCCGGGCGCATCGGCGACCACGTACCCGGAACGGTGCTGCTCGATCACCCGCGCCGGGGTGGCCTGGGGATGCGCGTCCATCGCGGCCCGCCACGCATCGTCCTCCGGGGCGCCCGCATACGGCCATCCGATCGACCGCAGAAGGGTGACGTCGGACACATTCGGAGCGGGGGTTTCGGGCATGGGGCGGATTCTAGACGGGCACTGGAGCGGGAGGGCCGGAGAGGCTAAATATCCGTTAAGCTTGGCCTTTCTTCCCTTCTTTCACCAGCCCTGCGGTCCCGCCATGTCCACCCCGCCCGTCAAACCGCTCGCCACGCGCGAACGCCTTTCCGAAGTCCGCTACGAGATCCGGGGCGAACTGGCACGGCGAGCCCGGGAGCTGGAGGCTCAGGGGCAGAAGCTGATCAAGCTCAACATCGGCAACCCGGGCGCGTTCGGTTTCCGTGCGCCGGAGCATCTGCAGCGCGCGATTGCCGACGACATGGGCCGCACCGATCCGTACACGCACCAGCAGGGCTTGCCCTCGGCGCGCGAGGCCATCGCTGCGGCATACGCCAAGCGCGGCACGCCGGATGCGCACCCGGACCGCGTGTTCGTGGGCAATGGCGTGTCGGAGCTGATCGATCTTTCGCTGCGCGCACTGTTGAATCCGGGCGATGAAGTGCTGGTGCCGTCGCCCGACTATCCGCTGTGGTCGGCCGCCACCATCCTCAATGACGGACGCCCGGTGTACTACCGCTGCGATCCGGAGAACGACTTCCAGCCCGATCCGAACGAGATCGAGCAGCTGGTCAGCTCGCGCACCCGCGCCATCGTGCTGATCAATCCGAACAACCCGACCGGCGCAACCTATCCGCGTGAGCTGCTGGAGCGCATCGTCGCCATCGCCGCGAAGCACCGCTTGCTGCTGATGGTCGACGAGATCTACGACCAGGTGCTGTACGACGGTGCGACCTTCGTGCCGGTAGCGCCGCTCGCGGGCGACGTGCCATGCATCACCTTCAGCGGCCTGAGCAAGGTGCACCGCGCCTGCGGCTGGCGCGTGGGTTGGGGCGTGGTGTCCGGCCACGGCGACGTGGTGCGCGACTTCCTGCATGCGATGGACCTGCTCAGCGCGCTGCGCCTGTGCGCCAACGTGCCCGGCCAGTACGCCATCGATGCTGCTGTGAACGGCCCGGACACCATCAGCGCGCTGTGCGCCCCCGGCGGCCGCCTGTACGAAACCCGTCGCGCCGTGATCGAAGCCTGCGAAGCCAGCGCGCACCTGGAGCTGGTGAACCCGGCCGGCGCGCTGTATGCGTTCCCGGCGGTGGTCGGCGATGCCGCCAAGGGCTTCGACGACCACGGCTTCGCGCTGGAACTGATGGAAACCGAAGGCGTGCTGGTCGTGCCGGGCTCCAGCTTCAACGTGCCGTACCGCCACCACTTCCGCGTCACCCTGCTGCCGGAAGCGGCGACGATGCGCGAAGTCTTCGCCCGCATCGACCGCGCACTGTCGCGCCGCGCCGAAGCCGCCACCAAGGTGGTCCCGATCAAGGGCAAGTCGCGGCCAGCGGCGGCGTAAGCGCGTTGCCCCTGTAGGAGCGACGTGAGTCGCGACCGCACGCCACGGTCGGGCATTGGTCCCTGTTCGAGCGCGGGCACCGCAACTCCGCTGGCGAAGTCTCGGGTGCTCGACCTCTACCCGGCCGCCCGGATTCACGGTCGCGACTCACGTCGCTCCTACAGGGGATCCGAAGAGCGCATCATTCACCCATGACGACGATCTCCGCCCTGCACACCACCGCCCTCACCACCGAGCTGCGCTATCTCGCGCTCGGCGACTCCTACACCATCGGCGAAGCGGTGGACGAAGCGGGCCGCTGGCCAATGCAGCTGGCGCGCCTATTGCGGATGGAAGGTGTGCTGGTCGGCGACCCGCGCATCATCGCCACCACCGGCTGGACGACCGACGAACTCGACGCCGCGATCACCGCCGCCGAACCGCTGGGCGAGCATGACTTCGTCAGCCTGCTGATCGGCGTCAACAACCAGTACCGCGGCCGCGACGTGGAGGAGTACCGCACGCAGTTCGCCGCACTGCTGTGGCGCGCCATCGGCTTCGCCCGCAACCGGCCGGATCGCGTACTCGTGCTGTCGATTCCCGACTGGGGCGTCACCCCGTTCGCCGCGCAGTCCGGCCGCGACGCCAGGCAGATCGCGCGGGAACTGGACGCCTACAACGCCGCCGCGCGTGAGGTCTGCGCGCAACGCGGTGTGGCCTTCGTCGACATCACCGCCGTGAGTCGCGCGCGTGGCGCCGAACCAGCGATGCTCGCCGGCGATGGCCTGCACCCTTCCGCCGCGATGTACACCGAATGGACGCGGCTGGCGTTCCCCGTCGCGCATCACCTGCTGGCATAAGCCCCTCTCCCTTCGGGAGAGGGGTTGGGGTGAGGGTCGGAGCATCCGGCAGCTTCCTGCATCGCCGACCCTCACCCGGCGCTGCGCGCCACCTTCTCCCGGAGGGAGAAGGATTCACGCGGTTTCGATCAGAGCCCCTCTCCCCTCGGGAGAGGGGTTGGGGTGCAGGTCGGAGCATCGGGCAGTTTCCTGCATCGCCAACCCCATCCGGCGCCACGCGCCACCTTCTCCCGGAGCGAGAAGGATTCAAGCGGTCTCGATCAGAGCCCCTCTCCCCTCGGGAGAGGGGTTGGGGTGAGGGTCGGATCATCGAGCCGTTTCCTGCATCGCCGACCCTTATCCGGCGCTGCGCGCCACCTTCTCCCGAAGGGAGAAGGATTCAAGCGGTGATGCCCAACCCATCATGTGCGGCCGCTGCTTCCGGCAGCACCGTGCGGTAGCCCTGCGCGTCCAGCCACGCCAACAACTGCGCCAGGATCGCCACGTTGTGTCCATGCGCCGCGCCTTCATGCAACAGCACGATGGCGCCCGGCGCGATGTCGCGGGTGATGCGCGCCAGCACCTGCTCCGGCTTGCAATCGACGCCATCGAAGCCGCGCGCATTCCACGCCACGCGCGCCAGTCCGTGACGCTTCAGCGACAGGCCGACGAAGGGATTGGTCATGCCCACCACGCTGCGGAACCAGCGCGGCGTCTGCCCGGTGATGGCCGTAAGCAGCGACTGGCTGCGGCTGATCTCGTCCTCCAGCGCGCCCGGGCCCAGCCGCCAGAAGCGCGTGTCCGGATGGCTGGCGCTGTGGTTGCCGATGCCGTGCCCCCGGTCGCGGATCGCCTGCACCCGATGCGGCTGCGCCAGCGCGCGCTCGCCGACCAGGAAGAACGTGGCCTTCGCGCCATGCCGGTCCAGCAGGTCCAGCATGGCGGGAGTGTCCCCGGACGGGCCATCGTCGATGGTCAGCCACACCACGCGCTCGTCGGTGGGCAGGCGCGACAGGGCCGGGCAGAACAGGGTGGCGCGCGGGTACAGCGTGGCCCACACCACCAGCAGGTGCGTCGCCAGCATCGCCGGCACGCCGATGCGCCACCCGTAGGTCCACCACAGCCACGCCACACCCACTTGCGACAGCGCCAGCAGACCCAATATCAGACCGGGACGGCGTGGCGGACGATGCAGTGTTCCCGGCGTGGTCATGCCCCATGATGCCACGGGGCGTAAAATCCGATTCCCCACGCCCTTCACGCATTCCGGTACCTGCCATGTCCCTTGATCCCGCCCTGCGCTCGCGCATCGAATCCCTCCTGCAATCCAACCGCGTGGTGCTCTTCATGAAGGGCCAGCCGACCATGCCGCAGTGCGGTTTCTCGGCCAAGGCGGTGGGCGCGCTGTCCGCGCTGGGCGTGGACTACGCCCACGTCAACGTGCTGGCCGACCAGGACATCCGCGAGGGCATCAAGGTCTACGGCGACTGGCCGACCATCCCGCAGCTGTACATCGACGGTGAACTGGTCGGCGGCAGCGACATCATCGAACAGATGACCAACTCCGGCGAACTGGCCACGCTGCTGGGCCTGGAAGCCCCCGACCGCACCCCGCCGGCGATCACCATCACCGCCTCGGCCGCCGAGATGCTGCAGAACGCCGTGGCCGACGCCGGGCCGGGCGCTGCGCTGGCGCTGTCGATCAACGCGCAGTTCCAGCCCAATTTCCAGCTGGCGCAGTTCGACGCCAACGCCATCGCCAGCGAATCCAACGGCGTGCGCGTGCAGTTCGACCTGGCCAGCGCGCGCCGCGCCAACGGCATCACCATCGACTGGGTCGACGACATCCGCGGCAAGGGCCTGGCCATCGACAACCCCAATGCACCCAAGCCGGTGCAGGCGCTGTCGCCGATGGACGCCGATGCGAAGGTCCGCGCCAGCGAAGTACTGCTGGTCGACGTGCGCCCGGCCGACGAGCGCGCCATCGCCTCGGTGAAACTGCCCTTCAAGACCTTCGACGGCAACGGCCGCGCCGAGCTGGAAGCGTTGCCGAAGGACACGGCGCTCGCCTTCCTGTGCCGCAGTGGCGGTCGCAGCCAACAGGCGGCGGAAGAGTTCCTCGCACTCGGCTTCACGAACGTCCACAACATCACCGGCGGCATCAACGCCTGGGCCGACGATGTGGACGGCACGATCAGCAAGTACTGAGCCGCGTCTTCGCAGACACAGAAAAGGCGGGCTTCGGCCCGCCTTTTTCGTGGCAAATGTAGGGGAGCGACCCTGTTGGGTGGGCCCCGGCTCACCACCACGGAAGGTCAAAACCTTGGCAGGGTCATGCTGTCACGCTGCGTCGCGACGGTGGGCCGGGGCCCACCCTACGTCACCCGGCGAACCCACCCGCCGCCAGGTAGTCACGCTCTTCCTGCGTCGATGTGCGCCCCATCGCCTCGTTGCGGTGCGGGAAGCGGCCGAAACGGGCGATCAGGTCGTAGTGCAGCTGGGCGTACTTCATGTACTCGTCGTTGCCGTGGGCGCGGAACAGGTCGAGCGAGCGCTGCTGGTCATCGAGCGATTCGGAATGCTCGAACGGCATGTAGAAGAAGATCTTCAGCACGGGATCGACCTGGGTGTCGAAGCCGGCCCCGACGGCACGATCGGCGTAGTGCCGCGCCAGGCCGTCGGTGGCGTAGGAGTGCGCGCTCTCGCGGAAGCAGTTGCGCGGGAACTGGTCCAGCAACAGGATCAGCGCCAGCGCGCCGTCGGCATCGCCCATCCAGCCCTCTAGCTCGCGCCGCGCGGCACGGAAGTGCAGCCCGCGGAAGCGCTGGTCGAAGTCGGCATCGAAAGCGTCGTCGCGCGAGAACCACTTCTCGTAGCCGGCGTTCTTCCAGAAAGTGATGACGTCCTGCGACTGCATGTCGTGGGTCATTTCGCTTTGCTCCCGTGTTCCAGGGTCTGCAGTGTCGCAAAGAATTCAACGTGCTGACGGTAGTCGTAGGCACCTTCCTCGGTGGCCGCCGCGATACGCGCACACGCCGCCTGGGTCACCCCACCGTCGGGAAACATCTCCAGCAGCGCTTTGCGCGCGGCACCGGTGAACTCCGCCCTGCGTGCATCGGCGAACGCCTTGCCCTCCGCCTCTCCCCCAGCCGCCGTGACGGCGTCCGTCAGCATGAGCACGCGCTGCAGCGAGGGCTCCAGATAGCGATGATTGCGCTGCTGCCAGCCTTGCAGCGCAGCACGCGCCTGGTGGCCGGTCTCGCCCTCGTACGTGCCGCACTGCTGGCCCAGCGCCTCCAGCAACGTGAGGCTGGTGGTGATGGCGAATCCGGCGGCGGCGTTGCGGGCTTCGGTATCGACAGCGGTCTCGGTCGCTATCGCGCCCGTGTTTGCCATCAACAGCATTATCGCCACGCTCGCTCCACATTTCCCTCTGACTCCTTTCTGCATACCACCCTCCTTAGGTGTTCCGTAAGCCCATCTGAGCGGTTGCACCATGAAGCTGATGTGCAGACAGGCATCCATCAATCTTCGTCCTGAACCGCCGCACGAATCAATGCATCCCACGACTGTTTCGCCGGAACAAGCCAATACTGCTCGCAGGCCCATGAGCGGTTGTCCCAACACACGTGAACAGATGGATATTCATGTCGCACCGTACGGATCTCCGGCAACGCCATGTAGTCACGCGATTCGCCGGCACCAAGACGTGAATCATGCGTCATGACGAAAGTACCGTCTTCGAAGTAGAGATTGGGGCGCGGTACGCGCCGGATCACGGCGTCCTGTTTCCACGCCAGATCATTGGTGCGTATCAGTACTCGTCTACGGGAGTGATTGGTGACGATCAGCGTCCCGCGGCCTGTCGCCGCATCGACGTCGATGGCGCTTATTTCGATGTCGGGAGGCAATGTGTCGTCATGTCGCAGCGATACGCAACCCGCGAGCACCATGGCGCCTGCGAGCGTCAACGCTCGCAGGGCGGACGTCACTGGCGTTGCGAATGCCACGCTGCTACTCATCAAACCGCAAATGCCGCACCGACTTCCCGTTCCGCCGGATCAGCTTCAGCGCCTCGATCCCCACGGTGATGTGGTTCTCCACGAACGATGAACTGACCTTGGCGTCGCTGGCTTCGGTCTTCACGCCTTCGGGGATCATCGGCTGGTCGCTGACCAGCAGCAAGGCGCCCACAGGGATGCGGTTGGCGAAGCCGGCGGCGAAGACGGTGGCGGTTTCCATGTCGATGGCCATGCAGCGCATCGCGCGCAGGCGTTCCTTGAACGCGACGTCGTGTTCCCAGACGCGGCGGTTAGTGGTGTAGACCGTACCGGTCCAGTAGTCGTGGCCGAGGTCGCGGATCATCGTGGAGACCGCGCGCTGCAGCGCGAACGCCGGCAGCGCGGGCACCTCCGGCAGCAGGTAATCGTTGCTGGTGCCTTCGCCGCGGATGGCCGCGATGGGCAGCACTAGGTCGCCCAGCTGGTTCTTGCGCTTCAGCCCGCCGCACTTGCCGAGGAACAGCACGGCCTTGGGCATGATCGCCGACAGTAGATCCATCATGGTGGCGGCGTTGGGGCTGCCCATGCCGAAGTTGATCATGGTGATGCCGTCGGCGGTGGCGCTGGCCATCGGCCGGTCCAGGCCCACGATGGGCGCGCCGGTGAGCTGCGAGAACACGTTGAGGTAGCCGCCGAAATTGGTCAGCAGCACGTGCTCGCCAAACTGGTCCAGCGGCACGCCGGTGTAGCGCGGCAGCCAGTTGTCGACGATTTCGCTCTTGTCTTTCATGGGGTTCCTCTTCTTTTTGTTGTTTGCGACGATTCTGGCACGACTGCGACGCGCGCACTTGGCAGAGTGCGCCCGGGCCGGTTAGGTTTCGCTTCTCTTCCAGGGGATACACCATGCGAATGACCTTGTTGGCCGGGCTGGTCCTGGCTGCGTCGGGGAGTGGCGCCCATGCCGCCACACCCGCCTCCCGCTTCACCCAGGACCCGTACCCCAGCACCTACCGGGCGATCGGCTCCGGGCCCGTGCTGCTGGCCAACGCGACCGTGCTGACCGGCACCGGCGAGCGCCTGGACGGTGCGGACGTGCTGCTCGCCGACGGCAAGGTGGCGGCTGTCGGCCGCGGCCTGTCGGCACCGGAAGGCGCGACGCGCGTCGACGCGACGGGCAAGTGGGTCACGCCCGGCCTGATCGACGTGCATTCGCACCTGGGCGTGTATCCCAGCCCGGGTGTGAAGGCGCACAGCGACGGCAACGAAATGACGGCGCCAGTGACGGCGAACGTGTGGGCCGAGCATTCGATCTGGGCGCAGGACCCGGGCTTCCACACCGCGCTCGCTGGCGGCGTGACGTCGATGCAGATCCTGCCCGGCTCGGCCAACCTGGTCGGCGGCCGCGGCGTGACGCTGAAGAACGTGCCGTCCACCAGCTACCAGGGCATGAAGTTCCCGGGTGCGCCGTGGGGCCTGAAGATGGCCTGCGGCGAGAACCCCAAGCGCGTGTACGGCGGCAAGGCCGGCCCGGCCACACGCATGGGCAACGTGGCCGGCTACCGCGCAGCCTTCATCGATGCCAGCGAATACCTGAAGAAGAACGCACCCAAGCCACAGCAGCCGAAGCGGAAGCGCTGGTGGGAACGCGCCAGTGGCGGCGAAGGCACCGACAGCGGTGGCGATGCCGGCGGCAAGCGCGACCTGAAGCTGGACACGCTGGCGGGTGCGATCAACGGCGAGATCCTGGTGCACATCCACTGCTACCGCGCCGATGAGATGACCACGATGCTCGACCTGGCGAAGGAGTTCGGCTTCAAGGTGGCCGCGTTCCACCATGGCGTGGAGGCCTACAAGCTGGCCGACCGCCTGGCGCAGGAGAACGTCTGCGGCGCGCTGTGGGCCGACTGGTGGGGCTTCAAGATGGAGGCCTTCGATGGCATCCAGGAAAACATCGCGCTGGTGGACCGGCCCGCCAACAGCTGCGCCATCGTGCATTCGGATTCGGACGAAGGCATCCAGCGCCTCAACCAGGAAGCCGCCAAGGTGATGGCGAACGCACGCCGCGCCGGCATGGGCGACATCGCGCCGGAGCGCGCGATCCGCTGGGTGACCAGCAACGCAGCGAAGTCGCTGGGCATCGCCGAGCGCACCGGCACGCTGGAGGCCGGCAAGATGGCCGACGTGGTGCTGTGGAACCAGAACCCCTTCAGCGTGTACGCCAAGGCCGAGCAGGTCTACATCGATGGCGCGCGCATCTACGACCGCAACGACCGCAGCAGGCAACCGGTGTCGGACTTCATGCTGGGCCAGGAGGTGATGCCGTGAAGCGCGTCCGTCGTACGTCCCTGCCGTCATCCCAGCGCACGCTGGGATCCACCTTGATTTCGCCTTCGAAGGCGGAAGAAAAAGCAGAAGCAACAGCAAAATGGGTCCCAGCGTTCGCTGGGACGACGGTGAAGGCGTTGGCGGTCGCGATCGCACTGGCGTCTTCCTCGTTCGCCGCCTTCGCCCAGGACGTCCTGATCCGCAACGCCACCGTGCACACCGCCGGGGCACAGGGCACCCTGAAGAATGCAGATGTACTGGTGCGCAACGGCGTGGTGCAGTCGGTCGGCAGCGGCATCGCGGCGCCCGCCGGTGCGACGGTGGTGGATGCCAACGGCCGTCCGCTGACGCCGGCGTTCTTCGGTGGCATCACCGAGATCGGCGTGGAAGAAGTGTCGGGCGAAGCGTCCACGGTCGATGCGGCCGTGACGTTGACCGATCAGCCGATGCGGCCGGAGTTCGACGTGACGCTGGCGTACAACCCGGCATCGGTGGTGATCCCGGTGACGCGCGTGGAAGGCATCGGCTTCACTTTGTTGGCGGCGTCGACGGGCGGCTCCTTCATCGCCGGACAAGGTGGCGTGGTGCGGCTGGACGGCAGCGCCGACCCGGTCGGCCCGCGTGCGCTGTTCGTACGGTTGGGCGCTGGCGCGTCCGACCTGAGCGGCAAGTCGCGCGCGGCGCAATGGATGCTGCTGGACCAGATGGTGGCCGAGGCGCGCGGTCGCGTGCCGGTGGATTCGCCGCATGCGTTGTTGACGCCTGCCGGCCGCGCCACGCTGGCGCGATATCTCGCCGGCAACGGCCGCATCGTCGTGCAGGTGAACCGTGCGGCGGACATCCGCCAGCTGTTGCGCTGGGCGCAGCGCGAGAACGTGCGCATCGCCATCGCCGGGGGTGCGGAGGCGTGGAAGCTGGCGCCCCAGCTCGCGCAGGCGAAGGTGCCGGTGTTCGTGGATGCACTCGCGGACCTGCCGGCCGACTTCGACCAGATCGGCGCCACGCTGGAGAATGCGGCGCGGCTGGATGCGGCGGGCGTGGGCGTCAGTTTCTCGCAGGCCGGCGATGCCTCGCACAACGCGCGCAAGATCCGCCAGCTGGCGGGCAACGCGGTGGCCAACGGATTGCCTTGGGAAGACGGCCTGGCCGGGCTGACCCGGGTGCCGGCGGAGGCATTCGGCGTGGGCGACCGGGTGGGCACGATCGCGCCGGGCAAGCTGGCCGACCTGGTGCTGTGGAGCGGCGATCCGCTCGACGTGGCCAACACCGCCGAGCAGGTGTGGCTGGGTGGGCGCGCGATCCCGATGCGCTCGCGCCAGACCGAGCTGCGCGACCGTTACCTGCAGCAGGCCGGTCCGCTGCCGCGGGCGTATTCGAAGTAAGCGACGCCGTGCGGCATCAGTCCACGGGGGCGCCTTCGGGCGCCTTCGTACTGTGCGACGGCACGGATAGCGCGTCTTCGCCCACCACGCGGTCGCCGCCCGCGCGCTTGGCCGCGTACATGGCATGGTCCGCGCGCGCGATCAGCGAGGTGACCGTATCGCCATCGCGCGCCTGTGCGGCGCCGATGCTGGCGGTCACGCCCACGGAGACGCCTTCCACGCTCGCGCAGTCATGGCGGATGCGTTCGCTGACTTCTTCGCCGAACCGGATCGCGGCCGGCAGTTCCACGCCGGCCAGCACCAGGACAAACTCTTCGCCGCCCAGCCGTCCCAACTGGTCGCCGTACTGGAAGCGCTGGCTGACCACGCGCGTCACCGCGCGCAGGCAGGCATCGCCCAGGGCATGCCCGTGGCGGTCGTTGACCTGCTTGAAGTGATCCAGGTCGATGAACAGCAGCGAGACCGGGATGCGTTCGCGCTGCCGCTCGATCAGGGCCCAGTCGAGGCGGTGTTCGATGCCACCCCGGTTGAGCACGCCCGTCAGCCCGTCGCGCTCGGCGTGCGCCTTGGCCCGGTCGCGTTCTCGGCGGAAGGTCAGCATGCGGTCGGCCAGGCCCAGCGCCAGCACCACGGCGGTGAAGGCGAGCACCCAGGGCAGGCCGTATTCCAGCCACGGCTCGGCTCGCTCACCGGCACTGAAGCGCAGCGCACGCGTCATGGTGAACACCAGCAGCGGCACCCACGCGATCAGCACGTAGGCCGCATGCCGCTGGCCACGACGCCAGGCCACCACCAGCGTGACCAGCGCGATGGCATTGGTGAGCAGGAAGAGCGCGTTGGCGATGTCGGGGAACCAGGTCTTGTCGGCGGGCCACGGCAACAGCAACAGCAGCAAGGTCAGGCCGCACCCGTAGGCGCCCACGACGCGCACCAGCCACGCCAGCCGCGGCGCGACCCGGCGCAGGCCAGCGTAGTCCAGCCACAGGTAGACCAGCAGGATGGTGGCGAGCGTGCCCGTGCCCCAGATGCCCTGCGCGCCGAAGCGCGCCAGCAGGGACAACCCCGGCCATGCGTAGGCTTCACCGTACGAGCACAGCGCGTACAGCAACTGGAACAGCATGGCGCCGGCGTACAACAGATAGACGCGCTCGCGCAGCACGGCCCAGAACAGCAGCACCGCCAGCGAAACGCCCAGCACCACGCCGATCGCCGGCAACACCAGCCGCACGTGCCACAGGTCGGCGACGGCATAGGACGGGCCGGACTCCACCGACACATGCAGTGGATAACGCGCGCCCTCGACCTTCACGTACACCGGGCCATCGCCCTGCAAGGGGAACACCAGGGCACGCCGGCTGTACTGCGGATCGAGGTCGGCGCTGAAGATGTCCCGCCGGCGCGGTGTGCCTTCCGCCTGGTCGAGCACGGTCACGCGGGCGGTATAGGGGTGATAGAACACCAGCAGCGGCTCCCGCACGCCCGGCGTGGGTTCCACGCGCCATTCCCCGTTGCCGATCACGCGCACGGTCACGCCCCCGTCGTCGAAGCGGCGTTCCGAGAACAATCCGGCGCGCTGTCCGGCCTGCTGCTCCAGCGCCAGTGGCTGGATGCGATCAATGCGCGCGATGTTCTCCCCTCGCACATCCATCGTTGGCAGCAGGGCCAGAAGCAGCAGTAGAGACCACCACCCCTGTTTCATGTTGCCCCATCGCGTTCGAGGCGAGTGTCGGGCCGGGCCTCTCCACCGGCAAGCCGGAATCTGGTAATTATGTGATGTGAGTCACATAAACTATGGGCACATACCTCAACCGGTGTCGGACGCAGCCCACGTTTTCCTCCCTGCCGCATGCGGATAAAAGGTGATACAACTCACACTTCACGCGTTTACGCAACGACTTGCCGGCGGATGTCCGCTAGTTTTGCGGAGATAAGAGCAAATGCGATGGATGCCGGGAGGGGCTGAGATGCGCATTGGAATAGTCGTCGATTCGGCGTGCGATCTGCCGCTGGAATACCTGCAACAACACAACATCGTCATCCTGCCGATCACCGTACGCATCGGCGAAGCCGTGCTTGCCGATCATCGCGACGAGCAGGCCACGCTGAGCTTCCTGCATGCGCACGTGGCCGAACGCGGGCACGAGGCCGAGACCACGCCGTTCACCGTCAACCAGATCCGGGACCTGTTCCTGGGCCAGCTGGTGATCGACTACGACCACGTCTTCTGCATGACGATCACCAAGACGCGCAGCCCGATCCACGAAAACGCGATGCAGGCCAGCTTCGCGATCCTCAACGACTACAAGCCGGTACGCCAGGCCGCGGGGCACAACTCGCCGTTCGCGTTGCGGGTGATCGATACGCAGAACCTGTTCGCCGCGCAGGGCATCACCGCGGTGGAAGCGGTGCGCATGCGCGATGCCGGCGCGAACGTGCAGCAGATCCGCGTGCGGCTGGAGGAACTGGCCAACAACACGCATGGCTACATGATCCCGCGCGACCTGTATTACCTGCGCAACCGCGCGCGCACCAAGGGCGACCGCAGCGTGGGCCTGCTCAGCGCGGCGCTGGGCAGCGCGCTGGACATCAAGCCCGTGCTGTACGGTCATGCCGGCAACACCGAGCCGGTGGCGAAGATCAAGGGTTTCGACAATGCGGTCGAACAGATGTTCAAGTTCACCGGCAACCGGGTGATGGCCGGCCTGATGACGCCGACCGTCTGCCTGAGCTACGGCGGCGAACTGTCGGAACTGCGCGCCTTGCCCGGCTATCAGCGCCTGCGCGACATCTGCGAGAACAACAAGGTCGAGGTGTTCGAAAGCGTCATGAGCCTGACCGGCATGGTCAACGTGGGCAAGGGGGCCGTGGTGGCCGCCTTCGCCGCGCCGCCCGCGCCGTTCAAGGCAACATAACGACGGCCTAACGCGGCAGGGCTACGCTATGGCCTTGGCTTGAACCGGGGGCGCCATGGCGGTCCGCTACTACATCAGTCTGCCCAATCCCACCCGCGCACGCGGCGGCGATCCGGCTTTCAGTTTCGATGCCCATGGCGCAGATGAATTCGCAGCGCAGCTGCAGCACGCGCTGCGGACCAGCAGCCTGTTCGAGCGGTGGCGTGCACGCCAGGAAGAACCCGATGAAGTCGATCCTGGCCTCGGTGTCACCGACGATGCCGCGACGGTGCGTGGCCAGCAGGACGATCTCAGCATCCTGCTGGTGGCGACCTCGTCCATCCCCGGCCAGGTCCTCAAGCACCGCCTGCGGCTGCTGGCGGGTCATGCGTGGGAACTGCGCGACGTCTCGGCCGCGTAGCGCGCGGCCTTCGCGCGGACCCACCGCCTCATGACGGCGCGTCGCACGCCTGCACTGCTGGCCTGGAGCGGTGGCAAGGATGCGGCGTGGACGCTGCATGTCCTGCGCCAGCGCGTTGATGTCGAGGTAGTTGGTCTGCTGACCACGGTGACCGAGGATTACGGCCGCGTATCGATGCAGGGCATCCGCCGTAGCGTGCTGCATGCACAGGCACAGGCCACTGGCCTGCCTTTGATCGAAGCGATGATTCCAGCGCGCTGCACCAACGATGATTACGAACGGGCGATGACCGCCGCGTTGGCGCAGGCGACGCAACGCTGGCCCGGCCTGCGCACGATGGCGTTCGGCGACCTGTTCCTGGAGGACATCCGCGCGTACCGCGTGCAGAACCTGGCGAGGATCGGCTGGGACGTACTGACGCCGCTGTTCGGCAGCGATACGGCGACGCTTGCGTGCGAGATGATCGAGAGCGGCCTGCGCGCGCACCTGTGCTGCGTGGACACGCAGCAACTCGATGCTTCCTTCGCCGGGCGTGCATTCGATGCCGAGCTGCTCGATGCACTGCCGGCGGGCGTGGACCCGTGCGGCGAAAACGGCGAGTTCCACACCTGCGTCTCGGCCGGCCCGATGTTCACGACGCCCCTCGCGGTGACGAAGGGCGATACCGAACTGCGTGACGGGCGCTTCGCGTTCACCGACTACGCACTCGCCGACGTGCCCACGTAGGGTGGGCCTTGGCCCACCATCGCGGTGAGCCGATGGTCACGGGACGGCGGGCTTGAGCCCGCCCTACGCCTTCGATGCATCGCGTCTCCGCCGACACGATGTTCGATGCCACCGATTACGCACTGCCGGCCCAGTCCGGTTACGGCCAGCTGGCCAACGGCACGAGTACCTGCGGTTCGCGCGGTCCCTGCAGCAACTCGGGCAACCGCGCCTCGTAGTTGCGACGGTAGGGTTTGTCCTGTCGCTCGAGGAAGGTGGCCACGTCGGGTTCGGCCCAGCGTTCATAGAGGGTGAACAACGTCGGGTCATGGGTGTCTCGATGCAGTGCACACGACAGGAACGTGTCCTCCTTCGACATCGCATCTACGATATCGTGCACCGCACGCAGCCATTCGTCGACGCGCTCCGGCTTCACGCGCAGACGGACGTAGAACACCAGCGGTACGGACGGGGTTGCAGCGTGATCGAGGCTCATCGGTGCAGGGCCTTGGCGTGGTACGCGATGTGGTCGCCGATGAAACTGGCGATGAAGTAATAGCTGTGGTCGTAGCCGGGCCGCAGGCGCAGCGTCAGCGGGTGGCCGGCAGCCTCGGCTGCGGCCTGCAGCAGTTCCGGCTTCAGCTGCGTGCGCAGGAACTCGTCCGCATCACCCTGGTCGACCAGCAGCGGCAGCCGTTCCTGCGCGGCCGCGACAAGTGCGACGGTGTCGTGCGCCTTCCAAGCCGCACGGTCCTCACCAAGATAGGCGGTGAACGCCTTCTCGCCCCACGGCACCTGCGAGGGCGCGACGATCGGCGAGAACGCCGACACGCTGCGGTAGCGGCCGGGATTCTTCAACGCGATCGTCAACGCGCCATGCCCGCCCATCGAATGCCCGCTGATCGCACGCCGATCGCTCGCGGCCGGATCGGCTTCGACCCAGGCCGGGAGTTCGTCGACGATGTAGTCGTACATCCGGTAGTGCGAGGCCCAGGGCGCCTGAGTCGCATTGACGTAGAAGCCCGCGCCCTTGCCCAGATCGTAGCCCTCGGCGTCCGCCACGTCTTCGCCACGCGGACTGGTGTCCGGCGCGACGAGGATCAGGCCGTGTTCGGCCGCATAGCGCTGTGCACCGGCCTTGGTGATGAAGTTCTGCTCGGTGCAGGTCAGGCCGCTCAGCCAGTAAAGCACCGGGCACGGTCCCTGTTCGACCTGCGGCGGAAAGTAGACGCCCACCGTCATGTCGCAGCCGAGTACGGCAGAGCGATGCCGGTAGACGTCCTGCCAGCCGCCGAAGCAGGCGCGGTGTTCGATGCGTTCGAGTGTCATGGTGGTTCCCGTGTTCCCTTCTCCCGCCGGGAGAAGGTGGCGCGAAGCGCCGGATGAGGGTTGGACGGAGCGTAACGGGCGAACAGCAGTGGACGTTGCAAGAAGCGCGGCGTTCGATCATCGGGATGTCGCCGCACCCTCACCCCAACCCCTCTCCCGAGGGGAGAGGGGCTGCAACTTCAGTAATGCACCACGCTGCGGATCGACTTGCCTTCATGCATCAGGTCGAAGGCTTCGTTGATGTCACCCAGTGGCATCGTATGCGTGACGAATGGCGCGAGTTCGATGTCGCCCTTCATCGCATCCTCGACCATGCCCGGCAGTTGCGAACGGCCCTTCACGCCGCCGAACGCCGTGCCCATCCACTTGCGGCCGGTCACCAGCTGGAACGGACGCGTGCTGATCTCCTGCCCCGCGCCGGCCACGCCGATGATCACGCTCTGGCCCCAGCCGCGATGCGCGCATTCCAGCGCGGCACGCATCACGTTGACGTTGCCGATGCATTCGAACGAATGGTCCACGCCCCAGCCGGTCATCTCGACGATCACCTGCTGGATCGGCTTGTCGAAGTCCTTCGGATTGACGCAGTCGGTGGCGCCGAACTGCCGTGCCATCTCGAACTTGGACGGATTGGTGTCGACGGCGATGATGCGGCCGGCCTTCGCCTGGCGTGCGCCCTGGATCACGGCCAGGCCGATGCCGCCCAGACCGAACACGGCCACCGAATCGCCTGCCTGCACCTTGGCGGTGTTGTGCACGGCGCCGATGCCGGTGGTGACGCCACAGCCAAGCAGGCAGACGTGTTCCGGATTCGCGTCGGGGTTGATCTTCGCCAGTGATACCTCGGCGACCACCGTGTACTCGCTGAACGTCGAGCAGCCCATGTAGTGGTACAGCGGCTGGCCTTCGTAGGAGAAGCGCGAGGTGCCATCCGGCATCACGCCCTTGCCCTGGGTGGCGCGCACCGAGGTACACAGGTTGGTCTTGCCGCTCTTGCAGAACAGGCACTCGCCGCATTCGGCGGTGTAGAGCGGAATGACATGGTCGCCCGGCTTCACGCTGGTGACACCCTCGCCCACCTCGACCACGATGCCGGCGCCTTCATGGCCCAGCACGACCGGGAACAGGCCTTCCGGATCGTCGCCGGACAGCGTGAACGCGTCGGTGTGGCAGACGCCGGTATGGGTGATCTTCACCAGCACTTCGCCCTTCTGCGGCGGGGCGACATCGATCTCGACGATCTTCAGCGGTTCGCCTGCGGCGAAGGCGACAGCGGCACGGGATTTCATGGCGGTACTCCTGCTTACTTCAAATAGGAACGGACCAGCGCGACCGCGGCATCGATGCCGGCCTCGCGTTGTTTGGGGGTGGCGGCCGGCTGCGCGAATTCCTCGCGCAGATGGCTTTCCAGGATCTCCGACATCAGCCCATTGACCGCGCCGCGCACCGCAGCGAGTTGCTGCAGCACGGGCGCGCAATCCGCACCCTCCTCCAGCGCGCGCTCAAGCGCATCCAACTGGCCACGGATGCGACGCACACGGGTGAGCGCCTTCTTCTTGTCGGCGGGGGAATGGGGCATGTTGGCCACGCACCTTGATAGTGGGGGGGAGTATAAGCGACGCGCCCCAGCGCATGAAGCCCCGCTTGTCCGGATATCGCTACGTGGCTGCGCAGCAGGCAGGCCCACAACAGGACTTCGCGGGCGCGGCGGCCCCATCCTGCCTTGAGATGGCAGGCAAGGTCGCAACAGGCGGGGCCCGCTCGACCACCCCGGACGCATCCGTCGCGGCGCGCGATGCCAGATCGCCCTTGCGTTCGCTGTAACGGCTGGTCAGGTAGTCGCTGCGGTCGCGCACCAGCAGGGTGAACTTCACCAGTTCCTCCATCACGTCCACCACGCGGTCGTAGTACGGCGAGGGCTTCATGCGGCCTTCGTCATCGAATTCCTGCCAGGCCTTCGGCACGGACGACTGGTTGGGGATGGTGACCATGCGCATCCAGCGGCCAAGCACGCGCAACGCATTGACCACATTGAACGATTGCGAACCGCCGCACACCTGCATGACCGCGAGCGTGCGGCCCTGCGTGGGGCGCACGCTGCCCTCGGACAGCGGCAGCCAGTCGATCTGGTTCTTGAACACCGCGCTGAGCGTGCCATGGCGTTCCGGGCTGACCCAGACCTGGCCTTCGGACCACTGCGACCACGCACGCAGCCGCTGCACCTCGGCATGGTCCGCGCCCACGCTGTCCAGGATCGGCAGGTCGTGCGGATGGAACACGCGCGTCTCCGCACCGAGTTGCTGCAGAAGCCGCTCCGCCTCCAGGGCCAGCTTCCGACTGAAGGATGACGGGCGCAGCGAGCCGTACAGGATCAGGATGCGCGGCGGGTGCGGAGAACCTCCAATCGCGAGCTTGCCGGCGTCCGGTTTGTCGAAGGCGTCGGGCGCGAGCTGCGGCAGCAATGGAACTGTCATGTCGGCTTGTTAGGCTGTGATTGTTCGATTATTCTAGAATTATGGAAATAACCAACGCAACCGTTGCCTTGGCCGCCCTTGGCCAGACCACCCGCCTGGCGGTCTTCCGCCTGCTTGTCGAAGCCGGCCCGACCGGTCGCATGGCAGGGGAGATTGCCGAAGCCTTGGGGCTGCCGGGCGCCACGCTGTCCTTCCATCTGAAGGAACTGGTGGCCGCAGGACTGGTGCAGAGCGAGTCACGCGGGCGGCACGTCTGCTATCGGGCCGATTTCGCGGCGATGAACGGGCTGATCGAATTCCTGACCCGGAACTGCTGCGGTGGCGACACGGCGCAATGCGCGCCTGCCACACCGTGCGGCCCTGAAGGTTGTGCATGACGGCAACCGGCACGCCGCCGCTGTCGCGCCGCATGGGCGGTTTCGAGCGCCACCTCACATGGTGGGTGCTGGGCTGCATCGGCGTGGGCATCGCGCTGGGCTACCTGTTGCCGGGCGCATTCGCCGCGTTGGGGTCGGCGGAAGTCGCCAGGGTGAACCTGCCCGTGGCCGTGCTGATCTGGCTGATGATCATCCCGATGCTGCTGAAGATCGACTTCCGCGCGATGGGCGACGTGAAGCGGCACTGGAAAGGCATCGGCGTCACCGTGTTCGTGAACTGGGCGATCAAGCCGTTCTCGATGGCGGTGCTGGCGTGGCTGTTCGTGCGGCATGTGTTCGCCGACCACCTGCCTGCAGCGCAGATCGATTCGTACGTGGCCGGGCTGATCCTGCTGGCGGCCGCGCCGTGTACCGCCATGGTGTTCGTGTGGAGCCACCTGTGCGATGGCGAGCCGCGCTTCACGCTGAGCCAGGTCGCGTTGAACGACGCGATCATGGTGGTGGCCTTCGCGCCCATCGTCGGCCTGTTGCTGGGCATCTCGTCCATCACCGTGCCGTGGGCGACGCTGATGCTGTCGGTGGCGCTGTACATCGTGGTGCCGGTCATCGCCGCGGCGCTGGTGCGCCACTGGGTACTTGGCCGTGGTGGCGACGCGGCACTGCAGGTGCTGCTCGAGCGGCTGGGGCCGGTGTCGCTGTGCGCGCTGCTGCTCACGCTGGTGCTGCTGTTCGGTTTCCAGGGCCGCCAGATCGTCGACCAGCCGCTGATCATCGCGATGCTCGCGGTGCCCATCGTGATCCAGGTGTATTTCAACGCCGGCGTGTCGTACTGGCTCAACCGCCGGTTGGGCGTGGCGCATTGCGTGGCCGGCCCGTCGGCCCTGATCGGCGCCAGCAATTTCTTCGAGCTTGCCGTGGCCACGGCTGTGGGTGTGTTCGGCGTGCATTCCGGCGCAGCGCTGGCCACGGTGGTCGGCGTGCTGGTGGAAGTGCCGGTGATGTTGTCCGTCGTCCGCATCGTCAACGCGTCGAAGCCCTGGTACGAACGCCGCGCCTGATTCCTTCCTCCCCGCCCACTCCTCTTCCTTCAGGACACGCCCATGGACCGCCCCTATAACCTGCTGTTCCTGTGCACCGGCAATTCCGCCCGCAGCATCATGGCCGAGGCCATGGCCAACCACCTGGGCAAAGGCCGCTTCCATGCCTACAGCGCGGGCAGCCACCCGCGCGGCCGCGTGCATCCGGTCGCGCTGCAGATCCTGCAGGAGGCCGGCTTGCCTACAGCGTCGTTGCGCAGCAAGCCGTGGGACGAATTCGCCGCCGCGGATGCGCCACCGATGGACCTGATCATCACCGTCTGCGACAAGGCCGCTGGCGAAGCGTGTCCCGTCTGGCCAGGCCATCCGGTCACCGCGCATTGGGGCGTCGAAGATCCCGCCGCCGTCGCCGGCTCCCCGGAGCAGGTACGCCAAGCCTTTGCCCACGCCCTGCACCTGTTGCAGCACCGCATCACGCTGTTGCTTGCGCTCAAGCCCGAAGCGCTGGATCGCCTGGCGCTGGAGACGCGGGTACGCGAGATCGGCGCCTCGTCCTGAACGCCACATCCACCTGCTATTCCACCTCCATCCAAGAACCTTCCATGAGCATTCGCGTTGGCATCAACGGCTTCGGCCGCATGGGCCGCCTCACCTTGCGTGCGGCCTGGGACAATCCCGACCTGCAATTCGTCCAGATCAATGACCCCGCCGGCGATGCCGCCACGCTGGCGCATCTGCTGGAGTTCGATTCGATCCACGGCCGCTGGGACCGCGAGATCCACGCCGATGGCGATGTGCTGGTGATCGACGGCGCGCGCATCCCGGTGACGCACAACAAGGACATCGCGGCGACCGACTGGTCGGGCTGCGACGTGGTCATCGAATCCTCCGGCAGGTTCCGCAAACCCGATGTACTACAGCCCTACCTCGACCAAGGCGTGAAGCGCGTGGTGGTGACCGCGCCGGTCAAGGCACCCGGCGTGCTGGATGTGGTGGTGGGCGTCAACCATCACCGCTTCGATCCCGCGCAGCACCGCATCGTGTCCGCCGCCTCGTGCACGACCAACTGCTTCGCACCGTTGGTGAAGGTGATCCATGAAGGCATCGGCATCCGCCACGGCAGCCTGACCACGATCCACAGCCTGACCAATACGCAGGTGATCGTGGATGCGCCGCACAAGGACCTGCGCCGTGCGCGTGCGTGCGGCAGCAGCCTGATCCCGACCTCGACCGGCTCGGCGACCGCCATCGCCGAAATCTTCCCCGAATTGAAGGGCCGCCTGAACGGCCATGCCGTGCGCGTGCCGCTGACCAATGCCTCGCTGATCGATTGCGTGTTCGAAGTGGAGCGTGCGACGACGGTCGAGGAAGTGAACGCGTTGCTGAAGCGCGCTGCGGAGGGCGAACTGGCCGGTATCCTCGGCTACGAAACGCGGCCGCTGGTGTCCATCGACTACCAGACCGATCCGCGCTCCAGCATCATCGATGCACTGTCCACGATGGTGATCAACGGCACACAGGTGAAGCTGTACGCCTGGTACGACAATGAGTGGGGCTACGTGAACCGTACCGCCGAACTCGTGCAGCTGGTCGGCAAGGCGGGCTGACACCGATGCTCGCATGCCTGTCGGCCGATGTACGCCAGTACCTGCTGATCACCGGGAACTACTGGGCCTTCACCCTGACCGACGGCGCACTGCGCATGCTGGTGGTGCTGCACTTCCACCAGCTGGGCTACAGCCCGCTGCAGATCGCGATGTTGTTCCTGTTCTACGAGATCTTCGGCGTCATCACCAACCTGGTCGGCGGATGGCTGGGTGCCAGGATCGGGCTCAACCGGACGATGAACATCGGGCTCGCGATGCAGGTCGTTGCGCTGTCGATGTTGCTGGTTCCCTCGGGTTGGCTGACCGTTCCGTGGGTGATGTCGGCGCAGGCACTGTCCGGCATCGCCAAGGACCTCAACAAGATGAGCGCCAAGAGCAGCATCAAGCTGCTGGTGCCGGGCGACCGGCAAGGCACGCTGTATCGCTGGGTGGCGGCACTTACAGGCTCGAAGAATGCATTGAAGGGAATCGGGTTCTTCCTGGGCGGCGCGCTGCTTGCCACCGTGGGCTTCGCGCCAGCGGTGGCGATCATGGCCGGCGCACTACTGCTTGTGTGGCTGCTGAGCCTGCTGCTGCTCAAGCGCGACCTCGGCAAGGCCAAGGCCAAGCCGAAATTCCGCGACATCTTCTCGAAGAGTCGCGCCATCAACCTGTTGTCGGCCGCGCGGATGTTCCTGTTCGGTGCGCGCGACGTCTGGTTCGTGGTCGCGTTGCCGGTGTTCCTGGCTTCCATGCTGGGCTGGGATTTCTGGCAGGTGGGCGGATTCCTCGCGGCATGGATCATCGGCTATGGACTGGTGCAGTCGTTCGCACCGCACATTACCGGGCGCGGCACGGGTCGCTTGCCGGATGGGCGCTCGGCCAGCGCATGGGCCGTGCTGCTCGCCATGGTGCCGGCAACGATGGCAGTGCTGCTGGTCTACGGCGTGCCGGCGGCGTGGGTGCTGATCGCCGGGCTGACGGTCTTCGGCGTGCTGTTCGCGCTGAATTCTGCGCTACACAGCTATCTGATCGTCAGCTATGCCAGCGAAGACGGCGTATCGCTAGATGTCGGCTTCTACTACATGGCCAACGCCATGGGACGCCTGCTGGGCACGGTGCTGTCGGGCTGGGTCTTCCAGCGCTGGGGCCTGGCCGCGTGCCTGGCGATCTCCGCCGTGCTGATCGCGCTGGCAGCAGCCGTGTCGATGGCGCTTCCCCGATCGACCGTGCACGTGAGAGGCTGAGCAGGAGGCTTCCGGCTGCCGCATCGGCTTCGAGGCATCATCGCCCTTGAACACCGTACGACACCCCGGGAAACACCATGACCTCGATACGCCCTTCCCGCGCCGACGACATCGCCGCCATCACCACACTGCTGGAAACGCACGCCTTGCCGACGGCCGACCTTGCCGCCTCGCAGGTGGCCTTCTGGGTGGAGGAAGAGGGTGGCCGTATCGCGGCCGTGATCGGCCTGGAGCAACATGGCGGCACGGGCTTGCTGCGCTCGCTGGCGGTGTCGCCCCTGCACCAGGGCAAAGGCCATGGCCAGCGGCTCGTGCAGTCCCTGGAAGCCGAGGCGCGCACGCGTGGCATCACCGGGATCGTGTTGCTGACGCAGACAGCGGACGCCTTTTTCGCGCGCCTGGGCTACGCCGTGGTCGCGCGCGACGCGGTGCCCGATGCCGTGCGCGACAGCGCGGAATTCCAGTCGCTGTGTCCCGCCAGCGCCATCTGCATGCTCAAGCCGCTGTAGTCATTGCGGAGCGGCCTGGTGTCCGGGTGCAGGATGGGTTAGTACGCGAATTCGCGGAAAACGCGATCGATGTCGCCGTTCCACTCGCCATGGAACAACGCCAGTTTGCGTTCGGCGGGCGTTTCGTCGGCCTCGACGATCTCCACCAGCGCATCGAGGAAACCAGCCTCGTCCACGCCCTTGCTGTTGAGGCGTGCGCGACGCTTCAAACCGCCGATGGCGATCTTCACTGCTTCGCTGGCCAGGTCGCGCACGGTGCCGCCGCGGAACGGCAGCTTCAATGCATGCTTCGGCACGCCGTCGCGCAGTACATGACGCTCTCCCAGGGTGAAGTCCTTCACCAGGTCCCACGCCGCATCGAGTGCGGCATCGTCGTACAGCAGGCCCACCCAGAACGCCGGCAGCGCGCAGATGCGGTTCCAGGGACCGCTGTCGGCACCGCGCATTTCCAGGAACTTCTTCATCCGCACTTCCGGGAACGCGGTGGTCATGTGGTCGGACCAGTCGCGCAGCGTGGGCAGCGCGCCCGGCAGCACCGGGAGTTCGCCCTTGAGGAAATCACGGAAGCTCTGCCCGCTGGCGTCATGGTAGATGCCATCGCGATAGCTGAAGTACATCGGCACATCGAGCAGGTAGTCGACGTAGCGCTCGTAGCCGAAGCCCTCCTCGAACACGAAGTCGAGCATGCCGGTGCGGTCGCCGTCTGTATCGGTCCAGATGTGCGAGCGGTAACTCTGGTAGCCGTTCGGCTTGCCCTCGGTGAACGGCGAATCCGCGAACAGCGCCGTCGCCACCGGCTGCAGCGCCAGCGACACGCGGAACTTCTTGATCATGTCCACTTCGGTGGCGTAATCCAGGTTGACCTGCACGGTGCAGGTGCGCGTCATCATGTCCAGGCCCAGCTGGCCGACCTTGGGCATGTACGACTTCATGATCTGGTAGCGGCCCTTGGGCATCCACGGCATCTCGTCGCGGCGCCACTTGGGCTGGAACCCCATGCCGAGGAAACCGAGTTGCAGTTCGTCGGCGACCTGCTTCACTTCCTTCAGGTGCGTACCGACTTCCACGCAGGTCTGGTGGAGGGTTTCGACTGCCGCGCCGGACAGTTCCAGCTGGCCGGCCGGCTCGAGCGTCACCGAGGCGCCGTCCTTCGTCAGGGCGATGACGCGACCCTTCTCTTCGATCGCTTCCCAGCCGAAACGCGTCAGACCCTTCAGCAGGGCCTCGATGCCGCGCTCGCCGTCGAAGGTCGGCGGACGCAAGTCATCCAGGCGGAAGCCGAACTTCTCGTGTTCGGTGCCGATGCGCCAATCCGGCGCGGGCTTCTCTCCCGAGGCGATGTATTCGACCAACTGCGCGCGATCGGTGATCAGCGTGTCGGCAACGTGGCTGGGGCTGGACAAGGGCAGGCTCGCGCGAGGGGAGAGGCCACGACGTGGAGACGAAGCCCCGCGGTCGCAAGGCCGGCACTATAACGTGACCGGGTGCACGCCAGCATGGCCATCCAGGCGCCGCAGCATCCCATCCGTGGTGCACATCGACGCGAGTCCTGACGTGGACTACGCTGCGTCCATGCCCTTGCATCCCCGCTCGCCCCAGGCCCGCCATCGCGAACGTCATCGCACCGATCGCGTGGGCTGGTTGCGCGCCTCTGTGCTGGGCATCAACGACGGCATCGTGTCGGTCGCCGGCCTGGTGGTAGGCGTGGCCGCGAGTGGCGCAGCGCCTTCGACGATCCTGCTGACCGGCGTGGCCGGCACGGTGGCGGGCGCCATGTCGATGGCCGCTGGCGAATACGTCTCCGTGCAGTCGCAGGCCGATACCGAGGAAGCCGATCTCGCGGTGGAGACACGCGAGCTGCGGGATACGCCGGAGAGCGAGTTGCTGGAGCTGGCCCAGATCTATGTGCAGCGCGGCCTGTCGCCCGCGCTTGCGCGCCAGGTGGCGGAACAGCTGACCGCGCACGATGCGCTGGAAGCCCATGCACGCGACGAGCTGGGCATCACCGAGGCCCTGCGTGCCCGTCCGGTGCAGGCGGCGCTCGCGTCGGCGGGTGCGTTCACAGTGGGCGCACTGCTGCCCATCGCGACCACGCTGTTGGCGCCCGGCGGCCAGGTCGGGATGGTGACGACCGTGGCGACCTTGGTGGGCCTGGTGCTGTCGGGGGCGCTGGCGGCCCGGGTCGGCGGCGCATCGATCCTGCGCGGCGCACTGCGGGTCGGCTTCTGGGGTGCCATGGCGATGGGCGCGGCGGCGCTGGTGGGCCGCCTGTTTCAGGTCGCCGTGTGATCCCTAAACCGCCAGCCAGTTCCCCACAATCATCCGTGCCTCGTCCACGCCCTGCTTGGACTCGGCCGAAAAGGTCTGCACGCTGACAGTGTCGCCGAACGCGGAGAACAGCTCCTTCTTCACCGCCTGCAGTGCGTTGCCCTGCTGGCCACGGCCCAGCTTGTCGGCCTTGGTCAGCAACGCGTGGGCCGGCAGCCCGCGCTGGACGGCGTACCCCAGCATCTGGCGGTCGTAGTCCTTCAGCGGGTGGCGGATGTCCATCACCACCACCAGCCCCTTGAGCGCTTCGCGGGTGCGGAAGTAGCGGTCGATGAAGGCCTGCCAGTGCGCCTGGAGATCTTGCGGCACCTTGGCGTAGCCATAGCCGGGAAGATCCACCAGATAGCGTTCCGGCTGGACCTGGAAGAACACCAACTGCTGGGTGCGCCCGGGGGTCTTGGATACCCGCGCCAGGCGGTTGTGGTTGACCAGCGCATTGAGGGCGCTGGACTTGCCGGCGTTGGAGCGGCCGGCGAAGGCCACCTCGAATCCACCATCTTCCGGCAGCTGGCGCGGGGTGTGGGCGGAAAGCAGGTAGGTGGCGGAATTCAGGGGGTTCGACATGGCACTAGCATGGCATGTGCCGGCCCCGGGGACATGCCGGAAGCCTGTTGAATTGACCGGACAGCCCCGGCGCAGGGATAATTCAACGGTTTCGCGGCTGCATTCTGCGCCGCGTATCGTCTAGGGTTTCGGAGCTTTAGCATGCGCCACGCTCGCGTTATGGGACTTGCCGGACTGGCCGTATTGGCCGTGGGCGCAGTCGCTTTTGCACAGACCACCGTGGTTCCGGTGCCGGACAATGCACCGGTCGAGACCGCGCCGTTGGACATCAACCTCACCAAGACCACCTGGGGTGATGCCAAGGCCGGCCAGACCAAGGCGGCCGCCTGTGCGGCCTGCCACGGCGCCGACGGCAACCCCAGCGATCCGCAGTACCCGCGCATCGCCGGCCAGAGCGAGCGCTATATCGCGCACCAGCTCGCGCTGTTCGCCTCGGGCGAGCGCAACACCGGCATGGCGGCCGTGATGGCCCCGTTCGCCCAGACCCTCAATGCGCAGGACATGCGCGATGTCGGTGCGTACTTCGCCACCCAGAAGTCGGGTGCCGGCCTGGCCGACGACAGCATCGTCGCCGAGGGTCCCTACAAGGACATGAAGTTCTACGAAGTGGGCCAGCAGCTGTACCGCAACGGCGACGCCGCGCGCGGCGTGCCGGCCTGCATGGCGTGCCACGGCCCCACCGGCGCCGGCAACCCCGGCCCGGCCTACCCGCACATCGGCGGGCAGATGCAGGACTACACCGTGCGTCGCCTGCAGGAATACAAGGCCGGCACCACCACGCTGAAGGACCCGACCCTGCACAACATCATGGCGCAGGTCGCCGCACCGCTGACCGAGCAGGAAATCCAGGCGCTGGCCAGCTACCTGCAGGGCCTGCATGCCCGCGCCGACGACGTGGCCGCCGCCGAGGCCGGCGGCAAGTAATCCCGCACCC